>Ga0209811_10000590_pt1 | contig 14451 bp, 10 predicted proteins | sample Coa_R1_6_FD_187161 | JGI IMG/M metagenome (GOLD analysis project Ga0209811, IMG submission 187161) | Surface soil microbial communities from Centralia Pennsylvania, which are recovering from an underground coalmine fire. - Coalmine... | ecosystem: Environmental > Terrestrial > Soil >...
ACGGCGACGGCCTCGAGCGTCTCGCCCGGAATCAGCACCGAGCGCAGCTCGCTCAGGGGCTTCGCAAGGTCGGCGTCATTGCTGGCTGTGGTATCGCCCATATCAGGAAAGCAGCGCCGCGCTGTCAGTTCTTCTTCACGATCTCCGCGCGGAACTCGCGCAGCTTCGCCTTGATGATGCGCGCATTGGCCGGGCCCATGCGCAGCAGCAGTTTCTGCCCCGCGGGCCGGCTCTCGAGTTGCGCGTCCGCGTACTCGTAGAACACCTTCGGCTGCGTCAGCTGCAGCGGTTCTGCGATCTCGGGTGTCTGCAGCAGCAGGTCGATCACCTCGACCAGGCGATCGTTGAAGTACTTGCCCGGGTAGCCCAGGTCCTCGTACGACTGCTGGAACAGCGGATAGAGCCGCTCGTACACCACCGCGAGCGCCTTGACGTCGGTCTTCTCCAGTACGCGCACCAGGGGCGCGTAGCGCTCGAAGTTCGCCGGACTCAAGGTCGTGATGTCGCCCTGGGTCGCCGTCACCGTCTGTCCGGCCGTGACCTTCACCGGGCGCAGGTCCACCGCCACCTTCTTGCGTGGCAGGTTGTCCACCGTCACCACGAAATGCCGCACGATGTTCTGCGGCACGAGAAACTTCTCCACCGGGTCACGCCCGATCACTCCGGCGAGCGAGTCGTGCACCACCTGGTCGCTGTCATTGAGGGCCGGCAGCGCCTGTGCACCCGCCTCGACCGGCACCGGGTGGGAGATCTGCGCCTCACCGGGCGGCGGCTGCGCGGGGGCGACCGCCCGCACCGGCTCGGCTGCCGGCGGGGCCTGATGCGAGTACCAGTACCAGCCGCCCAGGGCGAGGGCTATGGCTGCCACGATGCCGGCGAGCCAGGCGAGTTTGCGTCGCGCGGCCGCTTCCAGGTCTTCTGCTTCCCACATCCTCGGATATCCTCCAACCGCTGCCGGGGAGAAGCTGCGGACTTTACTCCCCTTTTGGCGGTGTCGGTGTCAGCGGGACTGTCAGGTGTTGACGCGCCGCACCCTGACAGCGATCGCGCTCTGCCGGCAGGCCCCGGTGATGGGGTCGTAATCTTCCTCATCATTCACCAGGCGGTTGGTGGAGGCGCCGTGCGCGCGCACCGCACCCGCATCATCACCCCGTGCACCGAAGGCGTGCGCCATGGAGATGACCCCGGGCTTCAGGTCGGCGCTCGGCTTGGCGACCCCGAGGATGCGCTCGCGCGCGGTCGAGATCTCCAGCAGGTCATCCTCGCGGGCACCGAGCGCGGTGAGGTCCTGCGGGTTCAGGTGCGCGTGGTTGGTGGTGCCCCTGAGCGCCAGGCGCTCGAGGTCCTGGCCGGTGGAGTTGAAGAACTGCCGCGTGCGGCGGCAGATGAGCAGGTGCGTGGCGCCCAGCGCCGGGTCCGCCGCGCGGCCCGAGGCATCCAGCGCCTGGGCCGCAAGCCGCGCCAGATCCGCCTCCACCCCCTGCGGGGCGAGCTGCAGCCGCGCGCTGGCATTTGCGTCCGCCGCTTCCACGCGCAGCGCGGCCTGCGCGAAGGCGCGCCCGCCGTCGCGGGTCTGGGCGCGCACCTGCGCGAGCGGCACGCGGCAGCCGTGCGTGATCTTCTCCAGGACTTCGAACTTGGTGGGCTTGCGGTCCATGGGCAGCGCACCGCCGGCCGTGGGGATCTCGGTCTTCATGCGCCGCGCCAGGCCCCAGAAGAACTCCCATTCGTCGATGACGTCCCCGGGGGGCTGCAGCAGTGCCTGCGCGTAGTGGGCGTAGGGTTCCTCGTAGAAGATCTCCGGCGCGGTCGCGATGTCATCGCGCTCCAGGCTCACCTGAGGCGCGATCACGTAGTGCGCCAGTGCTGCGCTTTGCGAGAGCTTGATGTCCACGCACACCAGCAGTTCGAGGCTGCGCAGCGCCCGTTCCACCTTGGCCTGATTGGGCCAGGCGACCAGCGGGTTGCCGCCGATGCACAGCAGCGCCCGCACCTGGCCCTCGCCGGCGGTCAGGATCTCATCGGCGGCCGTAGCGCAGGGCATCTCGGCGCCCAGCTGCGTGAGGCCGCGGATGCGCGAGGGCGCGAAGCCCTCGCCCCACAGCGGCTTCGGCGCCAGCACCTGCGCCTTGCGCGGCGTCGCCGCGCTCAGCACCCGCGGATAGGGTGCCACCTCGCCGGCGCGGCAGAAGCGCCCGCACACGCTGTTGAGCGCGATCACCAGGTGCTCGGTGAGGGTGCCGTTGGCCGACATCTCCGCGCCGGTCCCGGTGGTGGCGACGCCGCGCGGGCCGCGCGCGAACAGGCGCGCCGCGGCCACCAGATCGGCCACCGGCACGTCGGCGCGGTGCGCGGCGTACTCGGGCGTGAAGGGCGCCAGCGCCGCCTGCAACGCCTCCAGGCCCGCGACGTGCTGCGCACAGAAGTCCCGGTCGTGCAGCTGCTCCGCGAGGATCACGCGCAGCAGCGCGGCCATCAGCGTCGCGTCCTCGCCCGGGCGCACCTGCAGATGGATGTCGGCCAGCCGCGCCACCATCGTGCGGCGCGGATCCACGCAGATCAGTTTCAGCCCCCGCGCCTTGGCATCGCGCAGACGACGCGAGGGCGAAAACGGCGGCACGCTGCCCTGCCAGGCGTAGTGCGAGGTGAGCGGGTTGTTGCCGATCATCATCACCACGTCCGCCTGTGAGAACGGCTGCGGGCCGCCGAGCCAGGCGCCGACCCGTGACCAGGTGTAGACCTTGGCCGGCTGATCGATGGTGATGCTGGTGTAGAGATTCGGGCTGCCGATGCCCTGGTGGAAGCCGCCGGCGATGGCGAGCGCCGCGGAGTTCATGAAGCCATAGGTGCCGCAGTAGGTCGCGATCGAGCGCGGCCCGTGCCGCGCGCGCAGGGCACTCAGTTGCGTGGCGATCTCATCGAGGGCCTGCTCGCTGCCGATCGGCGCGAACTGCCCGGCGGCGTCCCGCCTGAGCGACTGCAACAGGCGCTGCGGGTGATAGGTCTGCGCCGGCAGTTCGCGCCCCTTCATGCAGGTGTAGCCGCCGTAGAGCGGATTGGTGACATCGCCGCGTACCGCGACCGCGCGACCGTCCTCAAGGTCCACCTCGATCGCGCAGTTGGCGTGACAGAACCGACAGAAGCTCTTGACGGTTGGCATGAAAGATTCACCGCGGCGCGAGGGGGAGCCGGCGGCATCTTCGGCGCTGCGCCGGCCGGCCGGCAATCCTTCATACAGGGGACCTGCGCTGCCGCTACTGTATGCGCGCGGCGGCACGCGGCCAAGCTCCTCCTGAGTGTGCCGCTGTGCTTCAATTGCGCCATGCCTGCCGCCTTCCACCCCGCCGTCGCCAACTGGTTCAATCGCACCTTCAGCGCGCCGACCCCGGCGCAGCAGGCGGCGTGGCCGGCGATCGGCGCACAGCGTCACGTGCTCATCGCCGCCCCGACCGGCTCGGGCAAGACGCTCGCCGCGTTTCTTGCCGTGATCGATCAGCTGGTGCGCGACGGTCTGGCCGGCGACGGCCTCGCCGATGTGACCAGCGTCGTGTACGTCTCGCCGCTGAAGGCGCTGTCGAACGACATCCACAAGAACCTCGAGGCGCCGCTCGCCGGGATCCGCGAGGAACTCGGCGCACTTGGTCTGCCGCAGATCGACATCCGCACCTTCGTGCGCACCGGCGACACGCCGCAGCACGAGCGCGCCGCGATGCGGCGCCGGCCGCCACACATCGTCGTGACGACTCCCGAGTCACTCTACATTCTCATGGGTTCGCAATCCGGTCGCGACATGCTCGCCAGCACGCGCACCGTGATCGTCGATGAAATCCACGCCATGGCCGGCAGCAAGCGCGGCGTGCACCTGGCGCTCACGCTCGAGCGCCTGGAGGCGCTCGCGGGTCGCAAGCTCACGCGCGTCGGACTGTCCGCCACCCAAAAGCCCATCGCGGACGTGGCGCGCTTCCTCGTGGGCACCGGCAACCTGCGGCCCGACGGCAGCGCCGACTGCAGCATCATCGATGCGGGCCACGTGCGCGAGCGCGACCTGCAGATCGAGATCCCCGCCGCGCCACTCGAGGCGGTGATGTCCGGCGAGGTGTGGACGCAGATCTACGACCGTCTCGCGCAGCTGGTGAGCGAGCACCGCACCACGCTGGTGTTCGTCAACACGCGCCGCCAGGCCGAGCGCCTGGCGCGCCACCTCTCCGAGCGCCTGGGCGAGGAGCACGTCGCGGCGCACCACGGCAGCCTCGCGAAGGAGACGCGCCTGGATGCCGAGCAGCGCCTCAAGGGCGGGCGGCTGCGGGCCCTGGTGGCCACCGCGTCGCTGGAGCTCGGCATCGACATCGGCGAGGTGGACCTCGTATGCCAGATCGCCTCGCCGCGCTCGATCTCAGCCTTCCTGCAGCGCGTCGGGCGCTCCGGCCACTCGGTGGGCGGCACGCCCAAGGGCCGGCTGTTCCCGCTGTCGCGCGATGACCTGGCCGAATGCACCGCGCTCATCGCGGCCGTGCGCCGCGGGGAGCTGGACCTGCTCGTCATGCCGGTGAAGCCACTCGACGTGCTGGCGCAGCAGATCGTCGCGGAAGTGGCCGCGCGCGAGTGGGACGAGGCGCAGCTGTTCGCGCTGCTGCGCGGCGCCTACGCCTACCGGGATCTGGAGCGCGCCGAGTTCGACGAAGTGCTGCGCATGCTCGCCGAGGGCTACAGCACGCGCCGGGGCCGCCACGGCGCGCTCATCTATCACGACGCGGTGAACAAACTGGTGAAGGGGCGGCGCAGCGCGCGCCTCACCGCCCTCACCTCCGGCGGCACCATTCCGGACACCGCCGACTACCAGGTGATCCTCGAGCCGCAGGCGCAGTTCGTCGGCACCGTGAACGAGGATTTCGCGGTCGAGAGCCTGCAGGGCGACGTGTTCCAGCTCGGCAACGTGTCCTACCGCATCCTGCGTGTCGAGCAGGGCCGCATCCGGGTCGAGGATGCGCGCGGCGAGCCGCCCTCCATCCCGTTCTGGCTCGGCGAGGCGCCGGGGCGCAGCGCGGAGCTCTCCGCCAGCGTCTCGGGGCTGCGCCGCGAGCTCGAGGCGCAGCTGGAGGCAGGCATCGAGGCTGCGACCGCGTGGCTCACCGCCGCCACCGGCGTCGCCGCGCCGGCCGCCGTGCAGCTGGTCGCTTATCTTGCCGCCGGGCGCGCCGCCCTCGGGGCGCTGCCGACGCAAGCCACGATCATCTTCGAGCGCTTTTTCGACGAGGCCGGCGGCATGCAGCTGGTCATCCATTCGCCGTTCGGCAGCCGCATCAACCGCGCCTGGGGGCTCGCGCTGCGCAAGCGCTTCTGCCGCTCGTTCAACTTCGAGCTGCAGGCGGCGGCGACCGAGGACACGATCGTGCTGTCGCTCACCACGGCGCACAGCTTCGAGCTCGGCGACGTCGCCCGCTATCTGCATTCCAACACCGTGCGCCCGCTGCTGGTACAGGCGTTGTGCGCGGCCCCGATGTTCCCGGTGCGCTGGCGCTGGAGCGCGACGATCGCGCTCGCCCTGCCGCGCTTCCGCAACGGCAAGAAGGTGCCGGCGCCGCTGGCCCGCATGGCGGCCGAGGACCTGCTGACCGCGGTGTTTCCCGACCAGGTCGCGTGCGCGGAGAACCTTCCCGGGGAAATCGAGATTCCGGATCATCCGCTGGTGCGCCAGGCGATCCGCGACTGCCTGGAAGAGGCCATGGATATCGAGGGTCTGGAGCGGCTGCTGCGCGGCCTGGAGGCCGGCAGCATCCAGGTGATCGCGCGCGATCTCACCGAGCCCTCGCCGCTGGCACTCGAGGTGCTCTCGGCACGCCCCTACGCGTACCTGGACGACGCGCCGCTCGAGGAGCGCCGCACGCAGGCGGTCATGAGCCGACGCTGGATGGACCCGCAGAGCGCGGCCGACATCGGCAAGCTCGACCCGCAGGCCATCGCGCGGGTGCGCGAGGAGGCGTGGCCCGATGCCACGAGCGTGGATGAGCTGCATGACGCGCTGCTGTGGCTCACGTACCTGACGGCCGCGGAGGCGGCGGCGGGCCCTGGCTGGCCGGCGCTGCTGGCGCAGCTGTGCGCCCAGGGCCGCGTCACGCAGCTGACCAACGCCACGGCGCAGCTGTGGATCACCGCCGAGCGGCTGCCGCTCTTCGCCGCGCTCTTCCCCCAGGCGACCTGCGTGCCGCCGGTGCGCACGCCGGCGGCGTACGCGAAGACGCTGGGGCCGGAGGCGGCGCTCACCGAGCTCGTGCGCGGGCGACTGGAGGGCCTGGGTCCGACCACGGCCGCAGCGCTCGCCGCCTCGCTCGGCCTGCCGCTGGCGCGAATCGACGCGGCGCTCGCGACGCTGCAGGCCGAAGGCTTCGCCATGCGCGGCGCCTTCACGGCCGCGGCGGCGGCGGCCTCGGAGTGGTGCGAGCGGCGCCTGCTGGCGCGCATCCACCGCTACACCGTCAAGCGCCTGCGCGCCGAGATCGAGCCCATCGAGGCGCGCGACTTCCTGCGCTTCCTGTTTGAATGGCAGCGCGTGACGCCGGCCGGGCGCATGGAAGGACCCGACGCGGTGGGGGCGATCCTCGCGCAGCTGGAGGGCTTCGAGGCGCCGGCGGGCGCCTGGGAGACCGAGGTGCTGCCCAACCGCATCAGCGAGTACGAACCGGCGTGGCTCGATGAGCAGTGCCTGGCGGGGCGCTTCGTGTGGACGCGGCTGGCGCCGCGCCGCGCCGACCCCGAGCGTGGCGCAGCCCCGGTACGGGCCACGCCGATCGTGCTGCTGGCGCGGCGCAACGTGCGCCTGTGGTCGAGCCTCACGGGCGTGCCCGAGGCGGTGCACCTGTCGGCCGCGGCACAGCGCGTCGGCGCCTACCTGACAACCCACGGTGCCTCCTTCTTTGATGAGATCGCCCCGGGCAGCGGCCTGTTGCCCACGCAGGCCGAGGAGGCCCTCGCCGAGCTGGTGGCTCTCGGGCTGGTGAACTCGGACAGCTTCGCCGGCCTGCGGGCGCTGCTGCTGCCCGCCGAGCGGCGCCGGGGCGGCGCGGCCGGCCGCCGCCGGCGGCGCATTGCATTGTTCGGCATGGACGCCGCCGGTCGCTGGTCGAAGGTCGCGCGCGCCGCGCCCGGCGCCGAACCGGAGCGGGCGCTCGCGGAGGAAACCGTCGAGCACGTCGTGCGTACGCTGCTGCGCCGCTGGGGCGTGGTGTTCTGGAAGCTGCTGACGCGCGAGGCGGACTGGCTGCCGCCGTGGCGCGACCTGCTCATGTGTTGCCGCCGGCTCGAGGCGCGCGGGGAGATCCGCGGCGGGCGCTTCATCGCCGGCTTCAGCGGCGAGCAGTACGCAGCTCCCGAGGCGATCGCGCTGCTGCGCGATGCGCGGCGCAAGCAGCTCGACAATCACCTGCTGGCGTTCTCGGGCGCCGACCCGCTGAACCTGGTCGGCATTCTCACCCCCGGTGCGCGCCTGCCTTCGCTGAGCGGCAACCGCGTGCTGTACCGCGACGGCGTGCCGATCGCGCTCTTGGCGGGTGGCGAGGTGAGCTTCCTCACCGAGTTGCCGAGCGCGGAGCGCTGGGCGGCGCAGAACCTGCTGCTGCGCCGCCACGTCCCGGCGGCGCTGGCCGATCTTGCCTAGAGCGCTGGCGAGCGGCGGGCGGGCGCTGCGCGCCCGTCACCGGCCTTCAAGGCGTCAGCTCTTCTTATGCTCGTCCTGCCACTTCTGCACCGCCGCCATCGTGTTCTGCACGTGCTTGTCCGGGTCCATGGCGGTGTACGAATAGATGATCTGGCCGGTCGGGGCGATGACGTACGAGGTGCGGTTGGCATACTCCGGGTGGCTCTCGAGCACCGAGTCGTACGCCTTCATGATGCCGCCGTCCGCATCCGAGGCCACCGCAAACTTGTTGCGGCACTCGCTCACGGAGAACTTGTTGAGCTTCTCGATCGGGTCGTGTGACACGCCGATGACGGTCGCGCCCATGGCCTTGAACTTGTCCGTCGCCTCGGCGAATTGGTGCGCCTCCACCGTGCAGCCGGGCGTGAACGCGGCCGGATAGAAATACAACACCACCGGGCCCTTCTGCAGGGCCTGCGCCAGAGAAAACTTGAAGCTCTTGCCGGCGAGCGAGGCTTCGGTGCTGAAGTCGGGGGCCTTGGTGCCGTCCGGCAGTGCTGCATACACCGGCAGGGCAATCAGGGCTGCGGCCACGGCCGCAACGAGTGGGCGTCGCATGATCATCTCCCGTTTGAACAGTGGGGCTTGCGTGCAGCGCATGATCAGTCAAGGCGCGCAACGGCGCCAGTGGCCGGTGCGCGTCAGCGTTCCTGCGGGTAACCCACCAACTCGACGTAGCCGCGCCCGCCCAGGCGTTCTCCGGCGCGCGTGCCGCCGACATCCACCGCCCCCTCCCAGTAGCGCGGGGTGCCGCGCAGTTCCTGGTCGGCGAGCACCGGCTGCACTGCCAGCTCCAGCGACAGCGACGGCACGCGCAGCCGCCAGCCGGAGGGGTAGCGCACCCGATCCGCGCCGAGCCAGTGGCCGGTGACCTCCAGCAGCACGTCCCCGGACTTGAGCGCACGTGTCTCGCCGTGAGGGCCGATCCAGGTCCCGGCACTGTGCGCATCGCGCGCGCCGTCGGGCCCGCGCAGCGCGTAGAACATGAGCGCCGTGCCATCCTGCAGCTGCAGCGCAAACCAGTCCCAGCCCACCTGGCGCGCCCCGAGGGCGCCACTGCCCCACTCGCGGTCGCACCAGGCAAGGCCGTGCACCGCGAGGGGCTCACCGTCGCGCAGCAGCCGTCCGCGCACGGCGAGGCGCGGCAGTGAGTAGTAGTAGCTCGCGGCGCCCGGCTCATCGGACTTGCGGCTGAAGCCCGCCTCGCCGTTGAGCACTGGCGCGCCCGCGGGCGTGAGGTCGAGCTCGAGCGCGTAGCCCTGCCCGGCGGCGCGCAGCCGCCAGGTGGAGGCCCCGGCCGTCAGCGACCAGTCATCGATCCACACTCGCAGCGGGTCGGCCTGGGCGCCGGCGAGCCCGAGTGCGCCGCGCGACAGCTTCTGTGCGGAGCGAAACCTGCCGCGCGCCACGTCGGTCACCGCGAAGTGCGCCATGTAGAACTGCCCGGTGCGCCAGGCGGAGGCGCCCGCGGCGGGCGTCGGCGCCCCCTCCGGCGCGAGCGCGTAGCGGAAGAAGGTCAGCTCGAAGCCCAGCCGTTCCCCGTCGGCCGCATCGAGGTTGCCGGTGAAATACCACCACTCCTGGCGGAACTGCGGGTGCGGCCCGTGATCCTGCGGGAAGCTGAACGCGCGCGGCGCCAGCACCTGTGCGAAGCCGGCGGCGTCCTGCTGCCCGAGCAGTCCGCTCACCTGCGTGGGCGGCGGCGCCCCCGCCAGCGCCACGCCGGCCGGCAGCAGGATGGCAAGGATGAGCGCAGGCCGCACCATGGTTCATTCCTCCCGCAGCGCCGGCGCGAGCGGCGCGCGCGCACCGCGCCAGGCGGGGTACAGCCCCGCCACCAGCGCCGCCGCGAGCGCGAGCAGCAGCGCGTTGAGGAACTGCCCGGCGCTCAGGTGCAGGTCGATGCGCCAGCCGAAGGCGCGGCGGTTGATCACCTCGGTCAGCACCAGCGCCGTGAGCAGCCCGGCCGGCACCGCGGCGAGGAACGCCGCGAGTCCCATGAAGAGCGTCTGCGCCAGCACCAGGAGCGCGTTGCCGCGCGGCGTGACCCCAAGCGTGCGCAGCAGCGCGAGCTCGCGGGCGCGCACCAGCTCCCAGGCGAGCAGCGCGCTCACCAGTCCGATCGCGGCCACGCCTGCGGCCAGCCAGTACAGCACGCGCGTGATGACGAAGGTGCGCTCGAAGATGCGCATCGACAGCTCGCGCAGCTCGGCGTTGGAGCGGATGAAGAGCACCTGCCGGCCGCGCGCCGCGGCGCGCAGACCCTCGAGCACCCGCGGCACCGCCACCCCGGGAGCCACGTAGATGCCCAGGCCGCCGATCGCCTCGTCACGCCACAGCCGCTGGTAGACGCCGAGGTCCATGAGCACCTCGCCCCGGTCGTTACCGTATTCTCGATAGACGCCGGCCACCGTGAACGCGCGCGGCCCCGCGGCGGTGGTGAGCGTGAGCGGCTCACCGGGCGAGAGGCCGAGGCGCCACGCGAGCGGCTCGGAGATGAGGATCGCACCGCCGCGTACCTGGGGCCACGCGCGCTGCGGCTCACCCTGCGTGAAGCGAAACGCGCCCTCCCCGCCCTCCACCAGGCGCAGCGCGTTCAGCTCGAGTGCGCCGCGCGCCGAGCCCACCATGACGCGGCGCGCCTCGCTGTGCGCGCGGATGCCCGGAACCTCAAGCAGCGCGTGCAGCAGCTGCGGGTCCAGGCGCCGCGCCAGCGCCTCGCTCGGCCCGGGGGCGCTGACGTACACGTCCGCGCGCATGGTCTGCAGCAGCCACTCACGCAGCGAGCCCCGGAAACTCTCCACCATCACCGCCACGCCGATCATGGCCGTGAGCGCCATGCCGAGGGCGGCCACCGCCACCCCGGTGCGGCTGAGGGAGCCGGCCACGTCGCGCAGCGCCAGGCGCGTCACCGGGCTGGCACCGCCTGCCAGGCGAGCGGCGAGCCGTGCCAGCCCCGCCGTGGCCGCCGGCGTCACGGCGGCCACGGCGAGCAGCAGCAGGAAGAGCGCCACGAAGCCGGCGAAGAGACTGCGCGTCGAGAGCACGATGAGGGCGGCGGCGGCGAGCGCGAGTACCAGGCCTGCGAGAATGAGCCGGCGCGCGAGCCGCTGCGCACGCTGTTCCAGCACCGAGCGCGCCAGCCCGAGCTGCGGGGCGCTCGCGGCCACCTCCAGGGCGGGGATGAGCGCGGCCAGGAGCGCGGTGCCGACGCCTGCGGCCAGCGCCTTCACGAGGGTCGCCGGCGGCAGCGTCACCTCATTCACGGCCACGACGAAATACAGGTCGTTGATGGTGCGCGACACCAGTGCCACCAGGGCGTGACCGATCAGCACGCCGAGCAGCAGGCCGGAGGCGGCCCCGAGCGCGCCGAGCAGCGCGCCCTCGGTGAGGATCACGCCCAGCACCTCGGCGCGCGTCGCGCCCAGCGCCCGCAGCACCGCCATGATCGAGCGGCGCTGCAGCACCGCGAAGCTCACCGCGCCGTAGATGAGGAACGTGCCCACGAGCAGCGCCAGCAGGCTCATGGCGCGCAGGTTGGTCGTGAAGGCATCGGTCATGGCGAAGGTCTCCTGCGCCTGGGCCCGCGTGCTCAGCAGCTCGACATCGGGGGGCAGCGTCGCGCGCAGCACCCGCGCGAGCGCGACGCCCGCCTCACCCGCCGGCAGGCGCAGGTCAATGCGGGTGAGGCGGCCGAGCGCGCCGAGCCACTCCTGTGCCTGGGCGATGTCGGTGAGCATCAGGCCATCAAGGCCCGGCTCGCCGTCCCCGAGGCGGCGTACCAGGCGCGCGGCATGTCGCGCGCCGAGCACCTCAAGCTCAAACTCCTGCCCGTCGCGAAGCCGCAGCCGCCGCGCGGTCGCATCGCTGAGCACGACGGCGCCGGGCGCAAACCACTCGCGCGCGCCGGCGGCGGCCGGCAGCGGCGCGCCTGCGCTCCCGGAACCGGGTGCGGCAAGCTCGGCGCTCGCAAACGGGTCGATGCCGATGAGCTGCAGCAGCTGCTCCCCCACCTCGACGTAGCCGGTGACGAGGGGCGCCAGCGTCGGCTGTGGCCCCGGCGCACCCAGGGCCGCCGCGCGCAGGCGCACGTAGAGAGCCTCCTCGATGCCGCGCGGGCCGCCGCGCAGCTGGTGCGTGGCGGCGCCGTTCACCGCTGCGAGCGACAGCTCGAAGGCGCGGCGCGAACTCGCCGTGGCAATGTCGACCGCGACGATGGTGCCGACGCCGAGGGTCAGCCCCAGGAGCGCCAGCGCGAGCTGCGCCCGGTGGCGCAGCAGGTGCCGCAGGCTCGCCGCGTGCAGCAGCTTCACGGCGCCACGGCCGTCTCGTGCAGCCGGCCGTCGCGCAGCTCGAGCACCCGGTCCGCGCGGCGCGCGAGCGCGGCGTCGTGCGTCACGATGATGAGCGTCGCTGCGCGCGCGCGGGCGAGCGACAGCAGCACGGGGATGATCTCGCGCGCGGTGGCCTCATCGAGGTTGCCGGTGGGTTCATCGGCGAGCAACAGCGCCGGCGCGTGCACCACGGCGCGCGCGATCGCGACCCGCTGCTGCTCACCCCCGGAGAGCTGGTCGACCGCGCTGTGGGCGCGCTCGGCGAGCCCCACTTCCCCGAGCACGCGGCGGCTGCGCGCCTGGGCCTCGCGGCCGCGCACGCCGTTCAGTTCCAGCACCAGGCGCACGTTCTCCTCGACGTCGAGCGTCGGGATGAGGTTGAAGAACTGATAGATGAAGCCGATGTGCGCGCGCCGGAACAGCGTGCGCGCCGGCTCCGCCATGGCGCTGATGGCGGCGCCGGCGAACTCGACCGTGCCGGCATCGGGCGCATCGATGCCGCTGATGAGGTTGAGCAGCGTCGACTTGCCCGAGCCGCTGCGGCCGGTGACGGCGATCACCTCGCCGGCGGCGACCTGCGCCTGTGCCTGATCGAGCACCCGGTGCACGCGTGCGCCTTCGCGGAAGCTGCGGGAGAGTTGCCGGATGCTGAGCACGCGCCTGAGTTCGCCTGTTGTGGGCCTGGATTGTAGAAACATCCGCCGGCTGGCACTGTAGCAGCGTGATGTTCGAGTCCGAGTGGCGAGTGCTGACCACCCTGCCGGACCTGCCATCCGCACAGTCACTGGCCGAGGTGCTCGGGGCCGCGGGGATAGAGGCGCACGTGCGCTCGGATGCGGGAGTGCTGGGCCAGGCGGCCCCCTCGCGCCTCTACGTCGCGGCCGCGCAGCTTACGCAGGCACGCGCGTTCCTGGCGGCCGGGGGTGCCGCCGACGAGACCGAAGCCTGATCAGGCTCGATCATCTGCATGGCTCACGCTCCCCGCGCGTGTCATGGCTGGAACGCAGCCCTGCGCGTACGGCCCGACAGCGGGCGCGCAGCGCCGGCGCACCTACCGGGTTGCCCTACTGGGGCAAAAAGTACAGCGGCAGGGCGTGCGATCAGCCAAACTGCCGGACCGCTGCGGTTCCCGGCAGGCTGCCAAGCGCCTGGACGCCGCGCACTTCCCACGCATAAAGGGTCATTGCATGAAGTTGCCAGCGTTCCGCCATCCTGGGCGGGCCTCGTTCGGATGCAGCGCCATCGCCGCCGTGCTGGCGGCAGGCGTCGCGCTCGCCCAAGAGCCCCCCAACCCCGCCGCCGCCCCCAGTACTGCCCCGGCCAAGCAGGCCGCCGCGCCGAAGGCGGCGCCCGGCGCGCGCTCCCCGAGCTACAGCCTCGGCGTCTCCATGGGGGACCAGCTGCGCAACAACGGCGTGCCGGTGGACAAGATCAGCGCGAGCGCGCTCGCGCAGGGCGTGCACGATGCGCTCGCCGGCAAGGCGCAGTTCAATGACACCGACAAGCAGAACATCAGCAAGCTCATCTCCGAGGCGCAGGCTTCGGCCGGGGAGGCCAATCACCGCGCCGCGGCCAAGTTCCTCGCCGAGAACGCCAAGAACCCGGGCGTGGTCACGACCGCGAGCGGCCTGCAGTACAAGATCATCACGCCCGGCAGCGGTGACCCGCCCAAGCCCACCGACGAGGTGACGGTGAACTACAAGGGCACGCTGGCCGATGGCACGGAGTTCGACAGCAGCTACAAGCGCGGGCAGCCGGCGACCTTCGGGGTGTCGCGCGTGATTCCGGGTTGGACCGAGGCACTGCAGCTCATGAAGCCCGGCGCGAAGTACCAGTTGTTCATCCCGCCCCAGCTCGCCTACGACCTGCGTTCGCGGCCGCCCATTCCGCCCGGATCGATGCTGATCTTCGATGTGGAGCTGCTCAGCTCGAAGGCACCAGCGCCCGCAGCGGCGAATCCGACGCCGCCGGCCACACCCGCCGCGCCGAAATAGCCCCGCTCAGCCCGTCAGAGCACGCCGTGCCCGGGCGTGGCCGCGCCCCGCGATGCTCAGTCGCGGGCGTTGGCGCCGGGCTCCCACCGTCCCCGGCTCGCTCAGGGTGTGGCTGAATTCGCCCCCAGTGAACAACGGCGCGAATCGGTCCAAGTCGATCCACCGTGGCTCAACGGAACCACCGGCACGTCGTTCCGGTTCGCGACTTCGCACAACTTCAGCGCGTTGCGCACGGTGTGGTCGAGGCCGACATTGCCCGCGGCGATGCCGAGCCCGACGACGTCGTGCGCTGGCGAGTCGAACGCCATCAGGATCGCCAGCGCGTCGTCCACGCCGGGGTCGGTGTCGATGTAGAGCGGGATGCGATCAGTCATTGAAGTTTCGAATAAAAGTTGAAACTGCACTCAAGCCGTCGCGAGCGATGGCAGTTCGG
>Ga0209811_10000591_pt1 | contig 14442 bp, 9 predicted proteins | sample Coa_R1_6_FD_187161 | JGI IMG/M metagenome (GOLD analysis project Ga0209811, IMG submission 187161) | Surface soil microbial communities from Centralia Pennsylvania, which are recovering from an underground coalmine fire. - Coalmine... | ecosystem: Environmental > Terrestrial > Soil >...
CACGCTCGGCGGCCAGGGCTCGGGCCTGGTGCACGACCGCCGCCACCTGCGCGAGGCGGCGCGCATCGGCATCGCCGCGAGCCCGAACGGCAGCATCCTCATCGAGGAGTGCCTGCTGGGCTGGAAGGAGTTCGAGCTCGAGGTGATGCGCGACGGGCACGACAACGTGGTGATCGTGTGCTCGATCGAGAACTTCGATCCCATGGGCGTGCACACGGGCGACTCCATCACGGTGGCGCCGGCGCAGACGCTCTCCGACAAGTGCTACCAGGACATGCGCGACGCGGCGCTGCGCATCATCCGCGCCATCCGGATCGAGGCCGGCGGCTGCAACATCCAGTTCGCCGTGCACCCTCGAAGCGGCGAAATGCGGGTCATCGAAATGAACCCGCGCGTCTCGCGAAGCTCGGCGCTGGCGAGCAAGGCGACCGGGTTCCCGATCGCGAAGATCAGCGCCATGCTCGCGGTGGGGATGACGCTCGACGAGATCCCGAACGACATCACGAAGAAGACGCCGGCCTGCTTCGAGCCGTCGCTCGACTACTGCGTGGTGAAGATCCCGAAGTGGGCGTTCGAGAAGTTCCGCGTCACCGACCGCAGGCTCGGCACGCGCATGAAGTCGGTGGGCGAGGTGATGGCGATCGGCCGCACGTTCCCCGAGGCGCTGCTCAAAGGCTGGCGCGCGCTGGAGAGCGGCGGCGACACGCTGCCCGAGCCCGCGGCGTCCGAGGAGATCGAGGCGCTCCAGCTGGCGCTGCGCGAGCCGTCGCCGGACCGGCTGCGCGACATCTTCAGAGTCCTGGCCTCCGGCCAGGCCCCAGCGGACATCGCCGAGCTGACGGGCATCGACCCCTGGTTCCTCCACCAGATGCAGCGCATCACCGCCTTCGACCGGCGCCTGAAGGGCGCGCGCTGGGACGATGCGCTCGTGCGCCAGGCCAAGCGGCTCGGGTTCTCCGACCGCCACCTCGCCTCGCGGCTGGGCTTGAAGGAGACCGAGGTGCGCCGGCACCGGCTGAACGCCGGCATCCGCCCGGTCATGAAGGCGGTCGACACCTGCGGGGCCGAGTTCCAGGCCGAGACGCCGTACTTCTACTCGACGTACGAGGACGAGTGCGAGGTGCCGGAGTCGAGCCGGCCGCGCGTGCTCATCATCGGCTCGGGCCCGAACCGCATCGGCCAGGGGCTCGAGTTCGATTACTGCTGCGTGCAGGCGGCCCTCGAGCTCAAGTCCCGCGGCTTCGACGTGCTGCTCGCCAACTCGAATCCCGAAACGGTGAGCACCGACTACGACGTCTCGAGCCGGCTCTACTTCGAGCCCTTGACCGCCGAGGACGTGCTGAACATCGTCGACCGCGAGAAGCCCTCGGGCGTGATCGTGCAGCTCGGCGGCCAAACGCCGCTCAAGCTCGCGAAGGCGCTGCACGGGGCGGGCGTGCCGCTGCTCGGCACGTCGTACGACAGCCTGGACCTCGCCGAGAACCGCTCGCGCTGGCGCGATCTCGTTCACTCGCTGGGCTTGAAGCAGCCGGAGTCCGGCATCGCAACGACGCGCGACGAGGCGCTGGCCGTGGCCGAGAAGTTGAGCTACCCCGTGCTCGTGCGCCCGTCGTACGTGCTCGGCGGCCGCGGCATGCGCATCGTCTACGAGCGCAGCGAGCTCGAGGACTGGCTCGCGCGCGAGGCGCTCGTCTCCGTGGACGAGCCGGTGCTGCTCGACAAGTTCCTCGAGGGTGCACTCGAGGTGGACGTGGACGCCGTCGCCGACGGCGACACGGTGCTCGTGGCCGCGGTGATGGAGCACATCGAGGAGGCGGGCATCCACTCGGGCGATTCCACGTGCGTGATCCCGCCGTTCACGCTCGGCGAGTCCACGGTGGCCGAGGTGCGCGCGATCACCGCCACGCTCGCACGCGCGCTCGGCGTGCGCGGGCTCCTGAACGTCCAGTACGCCGTGCGGCTCGGCGAGATCTACGTGCTCGAGGCGAACCCGCGCGCGTCGAGGACCGTGCCGTTCGTGTCCAAGGCGGTCGGCATCCCGCTCGCGCGCCTCGCGGCGCGGGTCATGGCGGGTGAACGACTCTCGGACATCCGCCCGCCCGAGACCGACCCGCGCATGATCAGCGTCAAGAAACCGGTGCTGCCGTTCAGCCGCTTCCCGGGCGAGGATGCCCTGCTGGGCCCGGAGATGAAGTCCACGGGCGAGGTCATGGGCCGCGACCTGGACTTCGGCCGGGCGCTGGCCAAGGCCCACCTGGGGGCGGGTGAGGCTCTACCAAGCTCTGGCAATGTCCTGCTCTCCGTGCGGGATGATGACAAGCGGGCCATCACGTTCATGGCGAAGAAGTTGGTGGAACTGGGGTATGGACTGGTGGCCACCCGGGGCACGGCCCGGTTCCTGCACCGGAATGCCATCCCGGCCCGCGAAGTATTCAAGGTGCACGAGGGCCGCCCGAACGTGGCCGACCTCATCGACAACGGGGAGATCCAGTTGGTCATCAACACGCCGCTCGGTCGCGCATCGGAATACGACGAGCAGGCCATCCGCGAGCGCGCGGTGGCCATGGGCGTGCCCGTGGTCACCACGCTCGCCGGCGCCCAGGTCACCGTGGCCGGGCTCGAGGCCGTGCGCGGCGGTCCGCTCGAGGTGACGAGCCTGCAGGAGACGCTCTGAACGATGTTCGTTGACGCCTTCTCGCGCCGGGGTCGCGGTGCGAAGCTCGCCCGACTCGGCGTGACGCTGGGGCTCGCGGTCACGCTGCTGTCGTCGTGCGCCTACTACAACACGTTCTACCTGGCGCGGAAGTACTACTTCAAGGCCACCGACGGTGCGCCCTACGAGGTCGACCGCGACGGCACGACGCAGCGGGCGAACTACAACAAGTCGAGCGACTACGCGAAGAAGCTCCTGGGCGTCTACCCGAAATCCAAGTGGGTGGACGACGCCTGGATGTTGTGGGCGCGCTCGCTGATCGGCACCGACGATCCGCTGAAGGCGATCGCGATGCTCGAGGAGTTCCAGGTCCGCTTCCCGAAGAGCGAGCTGAGGCCGGACGCGCAGTTCTTCCTCGGGCTCGCCTACGACGCGGCGCGCAAGCACGAGCAGGCGGTGGCGCACTTCGACGAGTTCCTGAAGGCGAGACCGAAGGACGAGCTGGCGCCTTACGCCTACTACGAGCGTTCGAAGGCGCTGATGTCGCTCGAGAACTACAAGGACGCGGCGGCTTCGGTGGGCAAGATCCTGGAGCGCTGGCCGGGCCACGTGCTCGCGGATCGCGCGCTCCGCCAGCGCGCCGAGGCGCGCTTCCAGCAGCACGCGTGGAAGGAGGCGCGCGAGGACTTCGAGGCCATCGGCGCGCGCGCGACCAACGACGACGACCGCATGGTCTACCTGCTGCGCGAGGTCGACTGCCTGGAGGCGAGCCGTGAGTACGACGACGCGCGCCGGCTGCTCGCCGACGCCCGCGCGCACGTGCCGGCGCCGCCGCCGGTGCCGGAGCTGCCGCGCGTGGGGAGCACGCCCGGCGCGCCGCCGCCGGTGCAGCAGACCTACGTCTCGAACACGCCGGGCGCCGAGCGCTACGGCCGGCTGACGCTGCGCATGGGCGGGGTGGAGCTGCTCGCGGGGCGCACGAAGGATGCGATCGATCTCTACCAGACCGTGCTCCACGACTACCCGCGCTCGCAGCTCTCGGCCGAGGCGCAGTACCGGATCGGCTATGCCTACGAGACCGGCGCCGACGACTTCACGCGCGCGAGCGTCGAGTACGCCAAGGTGAAGGAGCTGGCGGGCACGTCGCAGTTCTCGCAGCAGGCGCAGCAGCGGATGGACAACCTGGACCGCATCCAGAGCTACCGCACCGCGACCGGCGCCGACTCGGCGGAGAAGCAGGCGGAGGCGAGCTTCCTCGTCGCCGAGCACTACCTCTTCAATCTGGAACGGCCCGAGCGCGCGGTCGAGCAGTACCGCGCCATCGCGGATTCGAGCAGCTCGCCCTCGGTGAAGGCGCGGGCGATGAACGCCGAGGCCTGGGTGCTGTCGCGCAAGCTCGATCGCAAGCCGGCGGCGGATTCGCTGTTCTGGAAGGTCGTGCGCGAGTTCCCGCAGACGGAAGCGCAGCTCGCGGCGCGCGACTACCTGGAGATGGAGGGCAACAAGGTCCCCGAGTCGTTGATCGTGCCGCCGCCGGGGCTCGTCCCGCCGCCACGACCGGCGGTCGCCGAGCAGGAGCTGACGTCGCCGCCCTCGATCACGCCGGCGCTGGGAAGCACCGCGGCCACGGATCCGTCTGCCGGTCACTTCAATGCGGGCGCGCCGCCCTCCGCCGTGCCGTTTGGCGCCGCCGGTGCGGGCGCCGCCAGCTCGTACAGCGCGCCTTACCCTGGCCACTCGCAGCCCTATCGCAGCGCCCAGCTCCCGGACTCGGTGAAGCACGTGCTGGCGGCGCGCGATTCGATGTTGCGGGTCGCGGCGCAGGACACGTCGGCGGCGGGCAAGGCGCGCGTGGATTCACTGCACCACGCGTTCACCTACGCCGACACCGTGGGCCGCGCCGCGCAGATGGCCGCGATCCAGCGCAGCATCCCGGTGGCGACCGGCGTGGTGCTGGCACCCGGCGGCGGCACCGCCCCCAACCTCTCGGCCGGCGCGGAGGGCGCGGTGAAGACGCCGTCCAGCGCGTCGGTGAACGCCTCGGCGCCGGCCGGGTCGGCTGCGATCCCGGCGACGATCGAGGGTGGACCGGTCCCTGTCGCCGACAGCACGCATCGCGCGTCGGCCTCGCCGGGTGCGGCGGCCACGGCCGGCGCCACGGCGGCTGGTGTCGCCTCGACCACGCACGCGTCGGCGACGACCACGGGGGCGAAGGCGACAACGCCGGCCAAGACCACGGCGCCCAAGCCGCCCGGTGGGCCCATCAGCTCGCTGTGGGTGACGCATACCAAGGCCGAGCAGGACTCGATCAAGCACGCAAAGTTCGTGGCCGACTCGACCAAGAAGGCGGAGAAGGCAGCGAAGAAGGCGGAGAAGGAAGCGCAGAAGCACGCGAAGGGCCAGAAGCCACCCGCACAGGCCACGGCGCCCGCAGTGGCGCCGGCTGCGACGCCGGCGGCCGCCGACACGGGGAAGGCCGGCCAGCATTGACCACGCGCGAGCGCGTCCCCGGCCGCGCAACCGCGCGCGCGCGCATCGCGACCGCGGCCCCGGCCGCACGCCGCACCTGGCGCCAGGTGCGGGCCCGCGTCGTCTCGCAGCGCGACTCCGGCGCCGGCTTCCGCTGGCTCGAGTTGGAGCTGCCTGCGGGCTTCGTCGCGCCCGTCGCCGGCCAGTTCGTTCAGCTCCTGCTCGAGTTCCCCTCGCCGGTGCTGCTCCCGCGCCCGATGAGCGTGGCGAGCGCGCGGCGCGTGCGAGGGAAGCTGCGCGTGGGCTTTCTCTACGCGGCGGTCGGTGCGGGCACGCGTGCGCTCTCGGAGCTGCCGCCCGGCGCGAGCGTGAGCGTCACCGGACCGCTGGGCCGCGGTTACCCGTTGAGCGAGCCGGGTACACCCGTGCTCATCGCCGGCGGGCGTGGCGTCGCGCCGTTGCTCATGGCCGCCGACGAGCTCGCGCGCTCGCGTCGCCGCTGCGAGTTCGTCTTCGGCGCGCGCACGAGCGGATTGCTGATCGGCGTCACCGAGGCGCGCACGCGGCTGACGCGAGGCGGCAGCCGGCTGCACCTCGCCACCGACGACGGCAGCCGCGGCTTCAAGGGCGACGTCGTCGGGCTCCTGGCGAAGCTCGCGCCGAAGCTCGAGCGCCCGCTCGTGATCCACGCCTGCGGCCCGCATGGCATGCTCGCCGCGGTGGCGCGCTGGGCCATGGCGAACGGCGCGCGTGCGCACCTGGCGATGGAGAGCGTGATGGCGTGCGGCACCGGGGTGTGCCGCGGCTGCCCGTTGCCGCGCTCGGGCGAGGCGCGGCAGCGTGTGCTCGCAGAAGGGGCTGCCGCCGCGGCATTGAAGGGTAATCCCGAATGGGCGATGTGCTGCACCGACGGCCCGGTGTTCGAGTCCCGCGAGCTCGACTGGGAGCGCGTGGAATGAGCCACGCTGCCCCGAAGCGCGCCGCCATCGCGCCCGATCGCGTCGACCTCTCGGTGCGCGTCGGCTCGCTCACGCTCCGGAATCCCATCCTCACCGCGTCCGGCACGTTCGGCTATGGCGACGAGTACGCGCACGTGATCGACCTCGCCACGATCGGCGGCGTGGTGACGAAGACGGTCACGGTGAAACCGCGCGCGGGCAATGCGCCCCAGCGCGTGGCAGAGACCGCTTCCGGGATGCTCAACAGCATCGGGCTCGAGAACGTCGGGCTCGAGCGCTTCCGCGACGAGAAGCTGCCGCGGCTCCGCGAGCTCGAAGCCACGGTGATCGCGAGCATCGGCGGCGAGACGCCCGAGGAGCTGGAGACGTTGCTGCGAGCTCTCGGCCGCGAGCCCGGCGTGGGCGCGTTCGAGGTGAACTTTTCATGTCCCAATGTGGCCGCTGGAGGAGCCCGTTATTGGGCGGACACCGATCGGCTCGAGCGCACGCTCGCCCAGTTGAAGCCGCTCACGGACAAGCCTTTGATCGCCAAGCTCTCGCCCGACGTGACCGACATCCGCGACACCGCGCGCGCCTGCGAGCGCGGCGGCGCCGATGCGCTCACCGCGGTCAACACGTTCGTCGCCATGTCGATCGACCTGGACGGCATGAAGAGCAGGCTCGGGAAGGCGACCGGCGGGCTCTCCGGTCCGGCGATCAAGCCGATGGCACTCGCGCGCTGCTGGGAGGCCGCGGGCGCGGTGAAGATCCCGGTGCTGGGCTCGGGCGGGATCGCCTCCGGACGCGACGCGCTCGAGTTCATCGCCGCCGGCGCCACCGCCGTACAGGTGGGCACCGCCACGTTCGTCGAGCCCGGGGCGAGCACGCGTGTCCTCGCCGAGATGCGTACCTGGCTCGCCGCGAACGGCATCGCGCGTGTCACCGACCTCATCGGCGCCTTCCGCGCCGAGCCGGCGCAGGAGGCGACCACGGCCGCCGCGCGCAACGGAGGGCAGCGATGAAGGATGCACCCGAGTTCGCGATCGCCTTCGACGTGCCCACGCTCGAGGCAGCCCTGGCTCTCGATGCGAAGCTCGGCGCGGGCGCCGAGCTGGCAAAAGTCGGCCTCGAGTTGTTCGCCGCGGCCGGTCCCGAAGCCGTGCGCGCGCTCAAGGGCAGAGGCCGGCGCGTGTTCCTGGACCTGAAGCTCCACGACATCCCGAACACGGTGAAGGGTGCGGCTGGCTCGGCCGCGCGGCTCGGCGCCGACCTGCTGACCGTGCACGCCACCGGTGGCGCGGCGATGGTGGCGGCCGCGGTCGAGGGCATCCGCGAGGCCGGCGGCAAGACGCGCGTGGTCGCGGTGACGCTGCTCACGAGCCTGGATCCCGCGGCGATGCCGCCCGGGTTCGTGAAGCCGTTCGACCTCCATGCGGTGGCGGCCGCGCTCACCGACGAGGCCGAGCGCGCCGGCGCGCTGGGTGTCGTGTGCTCGCCCGCCGACCTGAGCGGCGTGCGTGCGAAGCTCGGGCGCGAGTTCTACGCGGTCACGCCCGGCATCCGTCCTGCCGGCGCCGATGCGCACGACCAGAAGCGCGTCGCCACGGTGGCGAGCGCGGTGCGCGACGGCGCGAGCCTGCTGGTGCTGGGGCGCGCCATCACCGGCGCCGCCGATCCCGCGGCCGCGCTCGTGGCCGCGCGTGCGGAGCGCGACCGGGCGCTGGAGGCGAGGGCGTCGAGGTAGCGGGCAGGGAGGTCCGCCGCTAGAATCCCGCGCGCTTGTCGGCTCTGTCTCGCAGGGAGGTTGCTCAAGGATGAAGTATGTCCTCCGCATCGGCGGCGCCATCGTCGCCGTGCTCTTGATCAGCGCTGCCGGACTCTGGATCGCCTCGAACCGCAGGGACGCGGGCCGCATGCGCGCAAGCGTCGAGATCGAGCGCGCGCCGGAGGAGATCTGGCCGTGGATCACCGAGCCCGAGCAGCTCACGCAGTGGGTGGGCTGGCTCGCGGAGGTGAAGCCCGACACCACCTCGCCCGTCGAGGGCATCGGCCATCGCGAGACGTGGGTGATGGACGACCCGCGCCGCAAGGAGAAGGTGCAGGTGCCCGGCACGGTGACGCTGTGGGAGCCACCCGACCAGGTGGGCGTTCACGTGGAGGTGCCCGGCTCGTTCAGCGGCGACGTGCTCTACACGCTCACCGACCTCGGCAACGGCCGCACGCGCGTGGAACAGGACGGCCGCTACACGTACGACAGCCGGCTCGTCTCGCTCATGGAGCCGCTGCTCACGCCCGACGCCATGCGCAAGATGTTCGACGACATGAAGCGGCTGAAGCAGAAGGTCGAGGCCGTGCCCGAGGACCCGAACCAGGGCGTGCACGACGACGAGGACTCGACCGCGACCGCACCGGCGGATTCCACGGGCCGGTAGGGCGCGCGAGCCTGGATCAGCGCCGGAACAGCACCACGACGCCCGCGATCGCCAGCACGCTGCCCACGAGCGATCGCCACGTGAGCCGCTCGCCATGGAACTTGGCGGCGATGAGCATCGCGAACAGCGGCGCGATCGCCGTGATCGACGCGGCGACGCCCGCCTCGATCAGGTGCAGCGAGGTGAGCGACAGCAGCACGCCCAGGCAGGGGCCGAAGAACGCGCCCGCGAGCATGAACAGCGTCGAGCGCATGACGCGCAGCCCCGAGAGCGTGGGCACGATCTGGCGCTCGACGCCGGTCAGGATCCACACCGCCATGCACGCGCAGCCGACGCGGATCACGGTGCCCGAGAGCGGATCGAGCCCGGTCTTGAGCGCGAGCTTCGACAGCACGTAGCCGCCCGCCTGGCCGATCGCGCCCAGCAGGCCCGAGCCGATCCCCACCGCGATCCCGCCCTCGTCGTGGCCCTCGCGCCGCTTCGACGGCCCGCTGATCACGAACGCGGTCCCCGAGACCGTGAGCAGCATGCCCAGGAGCGCGAGCGACCCCGGGCGCTGCTGGAGCAGCGGCCACGCCAGCGCCGTGGTGAAGAGCGGCGCGGTCGAGGCGAGCAGCGAGGCGCGGCCGGGGCCCAGGATCATGATCGAGCGGAACTGGAACGTGTCGCCGAAGATGAATCCGATCATCCCCGAGAGCGCGAGCGCCAGCGTCGCCGGAGCCGACGCCCACGTCGGCCACAGCGTGTGGTGGACGATCAGCAGGGTCACCGTGAGGAAGATCCACGCCGCGGTGATGCGCAGCCGGTTCAAGACGCGCGAGCCCATCGTCGCCGCCGCGGTGGCGAACAGGTTCGAGGTCACGGCCCAGCACAGGGCCGTGCCCAGGGCGGCGAACTCGCCGGCGTAGTTCATGCGGCCCGCCGCCTGTGTGCGGAGGACGGGTCAGTAGTGCGACACGGACCGGGTGGGGGCATTCCAACGCGCAACTATGCCTGCGCTTCGGTTGGCGCGAAAGTCATTCCCGCCGAACGGCTTGACGCTCCCCACCCAGCGCGGTTCCCTGCCGGGAATGAATCCTCCCGCCGTGCGTACCTCCAATGCCGGGGATGCCGGGCCGGACGATGCCGTGCTCGTCGCCGCCTGCCAGAAGGGCGACGAGAAGGCGTTCGGCGAGCTGGTGCGCCGCTACCAGCGCGCGGTGCACCGGCTGGCGTGGTCGCTCACGCGCAACGACAGTGACGCGGACGATCTCGCGCAGGAGACGTTCGTTCGCGCCTGGGGGGCGATCGGGAGGTTCGAACTGGGACAGCCACTCTACCCGTGGCTCGCGCGCATCGTCACCAACCAGGCGTTCTCGTTGTTCCGACACCGCAAGCGCCGGCCGGAGACCTCGATCGAGCCGCTGGTGGAAGCGGGACAACAGTGGGGGATGGAGGACGATCCGGCCGAGCACGCCGCCGACGCCGAGCGCGACACGCAGCTGCGCGCCTGCTTCGGCGAGCTCCAGCCCGAGCACCAGGCGGTGCTGGCGTTGCGCGCGGTACAGGATCTCTCGTACGAGGAGATCGCGAGTGCGTTGAGCATCCCGATCGGCACCGTGATGTCGAGGTTGTCGCGCGCTCGCGGTGAGTTGAAGAAACGCCTGGCCGAGCGAGGCGGGGAGCCAACATGAACCACCTGAGCGACGAACAGCTCTCGGCGCTGCTGGACGACGCGCTGCCGGCGGGCGAGCGTGCCGCGAGCGACACGCACCTCGCGGGCTGCGACGCGTGCCGCGCGCGGCTCGCGGAGGTCTCGGCGCTCGAGGAGTCGCTGGGGAAAGCGCTCACGCACGACCCGGGCGAGGGCTACTTCGCGGACTTCGCCGAGCGCGTCGCCAAGCGGATCGCGGCGGGAGAGCCGGCGCCGGCCAAGGCCCCGCGTCGTTCGCTGTGGGCGTGGCTCACGTCCCCGCGCGGGTTGGCCCTCGCGGGCAGCACGGCGGCGCTCCTCGTCACCGCGGGGATCGCGTGGATGCGGTTCCACAGCGAGCAGGACGTGTCGCGCGCGCTGCGCGAGGCGGCGCCCGCGGCACCGCCGGCCACGAAGCAGTCGGCTCCGAGTGCGAACGACGAGTTGGCCCCCCCGCCAGCGCCGGCACCACCCTCGAGTAGCGATCAGGCGCGCACGGACGCCGCGGCGCCCCGGGGTCTCGCCCATGCGCAGGGCGTGCGCACGCTCCCCAACGGCGAGCAGGTGCCGGTGGAGCGCCCGCAGGAGCAGGGCGGCGCGCCCGCTCGCGAGTTCGCCGCGCCGGCGACTGGCTCCACCCTCGCGCAGATGAAGAAGCGCTCCATCGCGCCCGCGGCCGAGGGTGTGCCCGCGCCGACCGCCACGGTCAAGACGGAGTCCTCGCCCCGTGAAGAGGCGCAGAAGGATGCCGAGGCGGGTGCGCCCCAGGTGTCGAACTTCGCCGCGCCCGCGCCCGCCGCCGCGCCGCCCGCGGCCGCGAAGCTCGCCGAGGAGCCCGCAGCGGTGCATCAGAAACCCGCCATCGACACCTCGCACGGCCGGAGCACGAGCACGTGGGGCGCCACCAAGGCCCTCTATGGTGGAAGCGCGAACGAGCTGAAAGCCGACCAGCGCAAGCTCAGCGGCCTCGCCGCCACCTGCGGCAAGGTGCGCGATTCGCGCGGTCGCGCGATCGCGGGCGCGCAGGTGACGGCGCTGCGCGACGGCGTGCGCACCGCGCGCACCGACACCCAGGGCGCGTTCTGCATCCCCGGCCTCGCGGCCGGCGACACGCTGACCGTGATGCACGTGGGCTTCGATCCGTGGACGGTGGTGGTGACGCCGATGACGTCGCTCGCGATCGAGCTCCAACCGGTGGGGACGCTGGGACCGAACGCGACGATGCTGACCGGCAAGCCGCAGGCTTCGCCCACGTTCAGCGGCGCGCTGCGCGCGCACGCGTTCGCTGACACCGCCCATGCGCCGCGGCCCGACGTCTACGCCGAGCAGTCGTCCGGCATCCGCCAGCTCGTGCGCGACGCGCGCGAGGCCATGGCCATCGCGCAGCGCGAGCACACGGCGCCCGCGTTCGAGAACGCGGCGAAGCAGTGGGCGACCGTGCTCGGCCAGGTGACGGGCGCGCCCGCCGACGATGCCCGCTTCCAGTACGTCTCGGCATTGCGCTCTGCGTATCAATTGGAGCCGACGAGCGAGCGGGAGGCCAGGCTCGGCAAGGCGATCGACGCGTTCCTCGCCCTCGCCCCGGCCACACTGCCCGAGCGGGCAACCGTGGAGCGCTGGAAGACCGAGCTCAACAGCCGCTGAGACCGCGGTTTCGCACCGGACCCCCTGCACGCAGCGGGTGCCCCGCCCACGACATTTTGCTTGAGTAGGGCGGGGCGGCTCCCGCAACCTCACGGGGTTACACCCGTGCTCCCCGACTCGAGTCCCACCCGAGGGTCCTCTCGTGGCCACCGTCAGCGTCCCCGCCGCCGCTGCAGCAGCAGACGCCGTCCCGCGCACACCGGAACAGATCGAGCGCGACTGGTTCGAGAAGGTCTACCAGGGAGATCACGTCAAGCAGCTCACCGCGCGCGCGGTGATCATGGGCATGTTCCTGGGCATGATCATGGCGTGCTCGAATGTCTACATCGGCTTGAAGGCCGGCTGGAGCATGGGCGTCACCATCACCTCGGCGGTGCTGGCGTTCACGTTCTTCCAGGTCATCTCGGGCACGATCGGGCCGTGGATGGTGAAGGCGCACAAGGTTCCCGTCATCGGCCCGTTCTTCCGCTGGCTGTGGCCCGAGAACCACTACTCGATCCTCGAGAACAACTGCCTGCAGTCCACCGCGGGCGCCGCCGGCTCGATGACCAGCGGCGGGCTCGTGAACGCGATCCCGGCGCTGATGATGCTGAGCGCGGCATCGATCCCCGCCGACTTCAGCACCCGCTGCCTGTGGCTGATCCCGTGGGTGATGATCATCTGCGCCATGGGCGTGTTCCTCGCCGTGCCCACGAAGCGGCAGATGATCAACGTCGAGGGGCTGCGTTTCCCCACCGGCACCGCGGCCGCGGCCACGCTGCGCGCGCTGCACGAGAAGGGCGGCGAGGCGGCACGCCAGGCGCGCGCGCTCACGCTCGCGGCACTCCTCGGCGCGGTCGTCACCTGGTTCCGGGACGCCGGCGACCTCACGTTCATGAAGGTGCAGGAGATCGCGGGTGCGCCGGCGTGGGCCCCGATCAAGAGCTGGTTCTGGCCGGATAGGCTGCCGTGGTTGAAACTCCCGCGCCTCGAGTCCGTGTGGGGCACGGCGTGGATCAAGCTCGGCAACTATAAGGACCAGCAGCTGGGCTTGAACCAGGTGACGATGTCGCTCGAGGGCTCGCTGCTGTTCATCGCCGCCGGAGCCATCATGGGCTTCCGTCAGGCGTGGAGCCTGATGCTGGGCGCGTTCATCAACTACGTGATCCTGGCGCCCCACTTCCTGCGCCTGGGTGTGATCGAAGCGCCGAGCTTCCGCAAGATCTCGGCGTGGTCGCTGTGGATCGGCGTGCCGATGATGGTGACCTCCGGCCTGCTCCTGTTCTTCATGAACTGGAAGGCCGTCGTGCGCGCGTTCAGCACGCTCACGAGCTTCCTCGGCGCCAAGCGCGACACGGAAGACCCCATGGAGCGCATCGAGGTGCCGGGCTCGTGGTTCATCACCGGCTACGTGATCCTCGGACTCGCCGCGATCGTGCTCGGGCATCTGCTGTTCCACATCCAATACTGGATGGGCCTGGTCGCCGTGATCGCCACGTTCTTCCTGGTCGTGGTCTCGGCGCGCGCCACCGGCGAGACCGACATCACGCCGGTCGGGCCCCTGAGCAAGATCACGCAGCTCACGTTCGGCGCGCTCGCGCCGGGCAACATCCCCACCAACCTCATGACCGCGAACATCACCGCGGGCGCCACGTCGGCCGCCGGTGAGCTGCTGCAGGACCTGAAGAGCGGCTACCTCCTGGGCGCGCGGCCGCGGCAGCAGTTCATCGCCCAGCTCGCGGGCGTGTTCGCGGGCGCGCTGATCGTCGTGCCCGTGTACTTCATCCTCATCCAGAGCACCGACCTGCTGGGCGGCGAGAAGTGGCCGGCGCCGGCGGCGCTGGTGTGGCGCGGCGTGGCCGAGCTGCTGGCGAAGGGCGTCGGGGCGCTGCCGCCCTCGGCCAGGATCGGGCTCGTGATCGGCGCCACGATCGGCATCATCATCCCGCTGCTCGAGATGAAGTTCCCCAAGCACAAGAAATACATCCCGTCCGCCACCGGCCTCGGGCTCGCGTTCACGATCAACGGCTTCAACTCCATCTCGATGTTCATCGGCGCGTGCCTCGCGCTGTGGCTCTCCAAGTCGCGCCCGAAGCTGCACGAGCAGTACACGATCCCAGTGTCGTCGGGACTGATCGCCGGCGAGTCGCTGATGGGCGTGGTGATCGCGCTCATCACCGCGGTGCCCAAGCTGATGGAGCAGTTCGCGGGCAAGTGACGCCAGCGGGAGCGCGCACGGGTCGCGCCGAAGGCGGTGCCGTTCTCGCTTCAACTCCCGGCCATCGCGTTGCGGCAGTTGGCGCTCGGCGATCATCGCAGCCGTTGACGCCCCCTCGCCGAACCCCTAGGCTCCCGCGGCTTTGAGCCTCACAATGGGGGAACGACGATGCGCAGGGTCCTGATCACGGGCGTCACGGGGTTCGCCGGCAGCCACCTGGTGGATTTCCTCCTGACCCGTGGCGACTGCGAGCTCCACGGCATCTGGCGCTGGCGCAGCCGCACCGAGAACATCGAGCACCTGAAACCCGGCGACATCGCGCTCCACGAATGCGACCTGCGCGACGCCACCTCGACGTTCGACACCGTCGCCAAGGTCAAGCCGGACTGGATCTTCCACCTCGCGGCGCAGTCGTTCGTGCCCACCTCCTGGGTGGC
>Ga0209811_10000593_pt1 | contig 14368 bp, 9 predicted proteins | sample Coa_R1_6_FD_187161 | JGI IMG/M metagenome (GOLD analysis project Ga0209811, IMG submission 187161) | Surface soil microbial communities from Centralia Pennsylvania, which are recovering from an underground coalmine fire. - Coalmine... | ecosystem: Environmental > Terrestrial > Soil >...
GGGGCACCCGTCACCCCACTGCGCTGGTGCACCCGACTGCCGTGCTCGGCGCGAACGTCGTGCTGGGCCCCTATTGCGTGATCGGCGCGCGGGCGTCGATCGGGGACGGCTGCCTCATCGGGGCGCACACGGTGGTGGAGAACGACGCCCGCATCGGGGCCGATACCATCCTGCACCCGCAAGTGTTCGTCGGCGCGGCCTGCGAGATCGGCAGCGCCTGTGAAGTGCACCCGCACACCACCATCGGATCCGACGGTTACGGCTACGCCAAGGACGCCTCCGGGCGTCCCCGCAAGATCCCGCAGCTGGGCACGGTGAAGATTGGCGATGAAGTTGAGATCGGCGGCAACTGCTCGATCGATCGCGCCACCCTCACCGCGACCTACATAAGGTCCGGAGCGAAGCTCGACAACATCTGCCACATCGCGCACAACTGCGATCTTGGCGAGAATGGTCTCTACACCGCAGGTTTCATGATGGCCGGGTCCACGACCATCGGCCGCAATTTCGTGACCGGTGGCAACTCCGTGGTCGGGGCGCACCTGAAGGTGGCGGACGACGTGATCTTGGCGGGCAGATCCACGATCACCAACAATGTCACCGAGGCGGGTCAGTACGGCGGTTATCCGTTACAGCCCCTGCGCGAGGCACTCAAGACGCTGGTCACCATCGGACAGCTGAATGACATGCGCAAGAGCCTGAACGGTCTGATCAAGACAGCCATCACGACGCAGCCGGCAGTTGCCGCACACGCGGCGAACGGCCCACTGACCCCAACGTCAGCCACCTTCACGGAGGAGTGACCCCGGCGGGGCGGGCCGGGACGCTCAGCTGCCTCGCGCGCGGGCTGCCGCGATCATGCAGCAGGGCGGCGATGCGCCGCCACCGACGGCCTACACCACGAGATGCCTACTGCGCCACCTGCTGGCGAAACTTTGCTACATCCTGCGCGGTGAGTGCTGAGCCGCGGCTGCCGAAGCGCGCCGAAACGTAGTTGGCAACCGCGGCAATCTCCAGATCGGAATAGACATCGCCGAAGGCGGGCATGGAGATGCCGCCCTGGGGCGTGCTGCGGCTCGTGCCGCCGATCACGACCTGCGCGATGTTTCTGGCGCTCGGATCATTCACCGCGCGCGCGCCGGTAAGGGTCGCGTAGGCACTGAGCGTGCTGACCCCGCTCCAGCTGTGGCAGCTTGCGCAGGCGCCCTCGAACACCTGCTTGCCGCGCGCATCTGCACTCATCGGCCCGATCCGGTGGGAGGGATCAGCCGGGCCTGCCAGGGTTGCCGGCAGGTCGGGCGATGCCACCGCCGGCACGCTGCCGAGATACGTCGCTATCGCGCGCACATCCTCGGGCGCCATCTGGCCCAGGCTATCGTCCACCGCCTCGCCCATCGGCCCCGCGGCCGTGCCGTGACCCGTCGCGTGACCGTGAGACAGATACGCGAAAACATCATCGTGCCACCCGCCAATGCCGGTGCCCGCGTCGCTCGTGATGTTGTAGGCCCGCCAGCCGGCGGTGACCGCACCGCTGAACTTGCTGCGGTTGTTCAGCGCGAAGGCGAGATTGCGCGGTGTGTGACATTCCCCGCAATGCGCCAGCGCCTCGCTCAGATACGCGCCGCGGTTCCATTCGGCGCTGCGCGCGCTATTCGGCTCAAAGCGCCGCTCGGCGTTGAAGAGTGAGGCCCAGATGCCCAGCGCCCAGCGCTGGTTGAAAGGGAACGACAGTGAATTGCTCCTGGCCGGCGCGTGCACGGGCGCCAGACTGAACAGGTACGCCTTGATAGCCAGCGCATCCGCATCGGTCATGTAGGTATAGGAGGTGAACGGCATCGCCGGATAGAGCCGGGCGCCGTCGCTGCGCACCCCGCGGTGCAGCGCGGCGAGAAACTGCGCGTCGCTGTAGTTGCCGATCCCGGTCTCCTTGTCGGGCGTGATGTTGGTGGAGTACAGGGTGCCGAAGGGCAAGTTGAAGGCAAAGCCGCCGGCGTATTCCTTGCCGCCGGCCGCGGTGTGACACACCAGGCAGTCCGCGGCGCGCGCCAGGTACTCCCCGCGTTGCACCAGGCCCGCGCCCTGCAACGCGGCCGGCACGCCGGTGGGATCGGCCGCGTGGTAGTCCGCGAGCCGCACTTGCTGGCCGCCGGCGAAGTCCATCGCGGCAGGTCCGCGCAGCCAGGCGAGCACGCCGATCGCGACGGCGATGAGGGCCACCACCACTAGCACCCTGCGGCTGGCCGCGCCCCGGGGTCGGTATCCGGCACCTGCGGAATTCATGTGCGGCTCCTCCCCGCCAGGACCTCGCGATCGATGGGCAAGCGGCGCAGTGCGATCCCGGTGGCGGCGTAGATCGCATTGCGCAGGGCCGGCGGCCCGGCGGTCGTGCCCGTTTCACCGATGCCCCCCGGGGCCTCGCCGCTCTTGATGACGTGCACCTCGATGGGAGGAATCTGGTCAATGCGCAGCATGCGATAGTTGTTGAAGTTCGATTGCTGCACGCGACCGTTCTTGATTGTCACCTCACCGTAAAGAGCGGCGGTGAGGCCGAAGATGAGGCCCCCCTGCAGCTGCGCCACGATGGTGTCCGGGTTGACCGCGATGCCGGTGTCCACCGCACTCGTCACGCGCCGCAAGCGCACTTCCCCGTGCTCATCGACCTGCGCTTCCACGACGGTGGCGATGAAGCTGCCGAACGACGGCTGCACCGAGACTCCGCGCCCTGTGCGCGGCGGCAGCGGCTCACCCCAGCCGGACTTCTGTGCCACGAGTTCGAGCGCCGCCTGCAGGCGGGGGGTCTTGCCGAGCATGTCGCGCCGGAAGGCGACCGGGTCCTTGCCGGCCTTCCTGGCCAGCTCATCCATGAAGCACTCGATGGCAAAGACGTTGTTGTTGGGTCCTACGCCGCGCCAGAATCCGGTGATCACGGCGGGGGGCTCGGCGCGCACGTACTCGACGTGAAAATCAGGGATGTCGTACGGCATGTCCACCGCGCTGTCGACGGCATCGCTATCGATGTCGTGCTGGAAGGCGGGCGGCAGCCAGCGCGCCAGTATGGAGGAACCGGTGACCTTGTATTTCCAGGCCACGACCTTGCCGCCGGCAAGCGCTGCCGTGATGGTGTCGCGGTAGAGCGGCCGATAGACGTCGTTGCGCAGATCCTCCTCGCGCGTCCACACCACTTTGACCGGCTCGCCGCTCAGGTGCTGCGCCACGCGCACGGCACTCAACGCCATGTCCGGCTCGAGCCTGCGCCCGAAGCCGCCGCCGAGCAGGTGATTGTGCACCGTGACTTTCTCCGGCGGCAGGCCGGTCAGCTTGGCGACCGTGCCCTGCACCCGCGAAAGCACCTGCGTCCCGATCCAGATCTCACAGGCATCGGCGCTCAGTTTGACGGTGCAGTTCAGCGGCTCCATCGTGGCGTGCGCCAGCAACGGCAGTTCGTAGGCGGCCTCGTACTTCTCGCCCCGGCCGAGCGCCTTGTCGGCGTCGCCTGTCGTCTTGGCGACGGCCCCGCTTTTCAGGCTCGCCGCGCGCAGCTCCTTCCAGAGGTGCTCGGAGGAGACCGCGGCGTTGGGCCCGTCGTCCCAGGTAATGGCAAGCGCGGCCAGGCCGCGCTTGGCGGCCCACATGTGATCACCGACCACGGCGACCATGTCATCGAGCACGATTACCTTGTAAACGCCGGGAATTTTCATTGCGGCGCTGTCGTCGACGTGACTGACCTTGCCGCCCAGGACCGGGCTTCCCGCGAGCGTGGCGAATCTCAAGCCCGGCAGCATGACGTCGATCCCATAAACCGCGCTGCCGTCGACCTTGGGCGGCGTGTCGAGGCGCTTGAGCGACTTGCCGATGAGCGTGAAATCCTTCGGATCCTTCAGCGCCGGCGTCTTCGGCGGGGTGAGCGCGCCTGCGGATCCGACCAGGGCGCCAAAGCCCAGCCGGCGCCCGCTGGCGGCGTGCAGCACTTCGCCGTTGCTGGCGGTACAGGCGGCAGGATCCGTCCGCCAGCGCTGCGCCGCTGCCTGGATCAGCATGGCGCGCGCGGCGGCGCCGGCGACGCGCAACGGTTTCCAGAACGCGCGGATGGAATTGGAGTTGCCGGTCACCTGGATGCCAAAGGTCGGGTTGCCGTAGAGCTTGTCGTTGGGCGGGGCGTGCTCGAGCACGATCCTGGAGAAATCGGCGTCCAGCTCCTCGGCCAGAATCATCGCCACCGCGGTATAGACGCCCTGCCCCATCTCCACCTGCGGCATCACCAGCGTGACCGTACCCGCCGGATCGATGCGAATGAAGGCGTTGGGCGCGAACTTGCCCTTGGTTTCATCTGCCCCCTTGAGGACATCGCGCGCCCCGTAGGCCGGAATATGGAATGCCAGCAGCAGGCCACTCGCCAGGCCCCCGCGCAGCACGTTGCGTCGCGTGACGCTATTTTCGGGTGATTCCATCGCGGTCACCGGCTCAGGCCTGTGAGTCGCCCGCGGCACGCTTGATGGCGGCCCGGATGCGCACGTAGGTGCCACAGCGGCAGATGTTTCCCGCCATCGCGGCGTCGATGTCGGCATCATCCGGATGCGGCGTGACGGCGAGCAAAGCCGCCGCCGACATGATCTGACCGGACTGGCAGTAGCCACACTGGATCACCTCCAGGTCCAGCCACGCCTTCTGCACCCTGGCTCCCGCGGGGCTTGCCCCCACGCCCTCGATGGTGGTCACCGCGCGCTTGCCAACCGCGCTCAACGGCAGCATGCAGGAGCGCACCGGCTGGCCGTCGAGGTGCACGGTGCACGCCCCGCACTGCGCGATCCCGCAGCCGAATTTCGTGCCGGTGAGGCCGAGCAGGTCCCGCAGCACCCACAGCAATGGCATGTCATCCGGCGCCTCGACGGCGTGGGTGGTGCCGTTGATCATCAGCGTCGATTGAGCCATCGGTCATTTCCTCGAAGCGTTGTGAACCCGTCCTTGAATACGATGTTCCGTGATATGCCCGACCGCGAACGGCCGGCAACTTCGGCCCAGGCCGATGCCATCCTCAGCGGCCGCCCGCAGCACCTGCCTGAGGCTGCGGTTATACCCTCAGGGCCGCCGGATGGGCAGCCCCCGCGGCTCCCGGCAGGCGGGGAGGCTGCGGCCTCGGCACCGCCGGTTCGTGCTAACCTTTTGCCACAAGAGCACGCCCCCGTAGGCGCCCAGCATCCCCGAGAGACTCAGTGACCCAGCCGGCAGAGGTCTTCGTAAGTTATTCCCGTGAGGACAAGGATCGCGTCCTCGATATCACCGCCAAGCTTCGCGCGGCGGGCGTCGCCCTGTGGATCGATCAGGGAGGGATCGATGCGGCATCGCAGTGGAGCGAACAGATCGTCAATGCACTGGAAGGCGCCAAGGTCCTGCTCCTGATGGTCACCGAGTCCTCGGTTCACTCGCACAACGTGGCCAAGGAAGTGGTGCTGGTCAGTGAGCGCAAGGGGCGCATCCTGCCCGTGCATCTTGAGCCCACCGTGATACCGCCGGCACTGAAGTATCAGTTGGCCGGCATCCAGCACATCGAATGCTTCCAGGGTGGGGAGGCGGAGGAAGGGCTGCGGTCGATCCTGCGCTCGCTCGAACGGATCGGCGTACGAACCGCGCCCCCGGAACAGAAGGTCTCTGGCTCCCCGGTGCACTCTCCGGCGCCGGCCGCGCTGCCGGCCGGCAAAGCCACCGGGCGCGGCGCCCTGGCCGTGCTGCCGTTCGACAACATCAGCCCCGACCAGGAGACCGACTACTTCAGTGACGGACTGACCGAGGAGCTCATCGCCCGCCTGTCCCTGGTGAGCGAGATCGAGCTGGTGTCGCGCTGGGCGTCCAAGCAGCTGAAGGAGCGCAAACATGATGTGCACGCCATCGGCAGCGAGCTCGGCGCTCGCTACATCGTCGGCGGCAGCGTGCGTCGCTTCCAGGACTCGGTCCGCATCACCGTGCAGCTGGTCGACGTTGAAACCAACCGCCAGACCTGGGGCAACAGTTACAAGGGCAAGCTCGACGACATCTTCGATATCCAGGAGCAGGTGGCGCAGCAGATCGTGGAAGCGCTGAAGCTCAAACTGTCCTTCTCGGAGAAGGTCTCGCTCACCAAGCGCCAGACCGTGAACGCGCAGGCCTACGATCTGTACCTGCGCGGCCAGGATTATTTGTATCGCCTGAACAAGCGCAGCGTGGAATACGCCATCCAGCTGTTCGAGAAGGCGATCGAGCTCGACCCCCGCTACGCGGCGGCCTATGCGGGCTGCTCGAGCGCCTACGGTCAGATGTATCAGTGGTTCGCGCGCGACGACAAGTACCGCGAGCGGGCGCAGGAATTCAGCTTCAAGGCGCTGATGTACGACGGCAACCTGCCGGAAGCCTACACCGCGATGGGGCTGTCGTACTTCATCTGGGGCAAGCTCGCGGAAGCCAGCGCCTCGAGCCGCAAGGCGATCGAGCTCGCTCCGGATGATTTCATCGCCCACTGGACACTCGGCCGGATCCATTTCTCCAGTGGCGAATTGGAGCAGGCTTATGCCCTGTTCCAGCGCGTGATTGTTCTTAAGCCAGCATTCTTTTCCGCCTACGCGGACTTGGCGCAGACCTGCGACGGGCTAGGGCGTGCGGACGAAGCGCGTGTCGCGCGCAGCGAAGTGCTGCAGCTGCTGCCCAACTACCTGCTGCAGAACCCGGACGATTCGCGGGCCAGGATGTACTACGCGGTCTGTCTCGCCGAGATCAACCGCAAGGAGGAGGCCATCCGCGAAGGCTCTACGGCTCTGGAGCTCAGCCCCGGCGATCCCATGATGCTGTACAACTGCGCCTGCCTGTACTCGCGGCTCGGGGAGTCGCAGCGCGCCATCGAAACGCTGCGCCAGGCCATTGCGGGAGGCTACGAGAGCTTCGGCTGGATGAAGCACGATCCGGACCTCGATACCCTGCGCGACAACCCCGAGTTCATCGCCCTCATGCCCGCAGCGCAGCCGGCCAGCTGAATCGGAAGGGGTTGCTGTCCGGACCGGTGCTCAGCGCCCCGGGGATCATGAAGGTCAGTAGTGTGGCGGGCGCTCTTCTTCCGGCATAGCTTCGTTCGTGCCGGCCTGCGTTGCACGCAGGCGCTCCGAGACGTCCCTGATCGCGGCGGTGAGAGCCTGGATCTGCTGCTGCTGGCGGTAGACCACGTCGCTCAATTCCGTATTCGCGCGCTCCAGGAATGTGATGCGGGTTTGAATCAGTTCGAGCGCTTCGCTGTTCATGGCGGTTCTGCGGTTGGCGTGGCTGCCAAGTAAGTTAGTCGTCGCGATCAAAAGCATCAACGCTCTTGGGCCAATCCTGCTTCAGCAGCCGGGACAACGCCCGGTCAGCCAGCAGCCGCCCGCCGGTCTGGCAGCGCGCACAATAGTTGGTCTCGTTGTCGGCGTAGCGAATGCGCTGCACTGGCGTCGCGCAGACCGGGCACGGCAGCCGAAAGCGACCGTGCACGGCCATGGCATCGCGAAACGCCGTCACCTTCTCCGGGAAGCCTCCTGCGGCCAGTTGCCGCAACCGCCCGGTCCACAGCCGCAGCTGCGCGCTTATGGCAGCGTAAAGGCGCGCGACACCGGCATCGTCAATCCGGCTCGTCAGCATGACCGGCGACAGCCTGGCGGCATGCAGGATCTCATCCGAATAGGCGTTCCCGATACCGCTGAACAGTTTCGGATCGGTCAGTGCCCGCTTGAGGGTGTGGTTCTCGCTGCGCAGTCGCGCGGCGAACTCCTCCAGGGTGGCTTGCAAAACCTCTAGGCCCCCCGGGTCCTGGAGACGCAGCTGATCTTCGCCCTGCACCAGATGCAGCGACGCGCGTCGCTTGGTACCGGCCTCGGTGAGGGTCAGCGTTCCGTTTTCGAATTCCAGCCGCGCGAGCCCCGGGCGCTTGATGGGCGCGCCGGGTTCAAACCAATGCAGACGCCCCGCGATCATGAGGTGAAATACCAGCCACAACTCCCCTTCCAGCCCGATCGCGATGCGCTTGCCGATCCGGCGTACTTCCGTGACGCGCCGGCCGCAGGCGGACTGGATCGGCGGCACGGCCGTGCGCAACAGAAACGGCGAGGAGACGAGCACGCGCTCGAGACGCCGGCCCAGCAGCCGGCTCTCCAGGGCCTCCAGGTACACCGTCAGGTCAGGAAGTTCGGGCATCGCGGATCTGGCGGTCAAACCGCGGTACTACCGTTGCCGCCGCCCCGAGATGCGGCGCCAGCCGCGGCGCGCCTCGCGTGCCGGCACTGACCGCAGGCTCAGATGGCCCGACGGATGACTGCGGCGCCCTCATCCTCACCGAGGAAGCCTCCGCTCTGATGGGCCCAGAGCCGGGCGTACAGGCCGCGCAGCGCGAGCAGGGACTGGTGCGTGCCCTGCTCCACGATCGCTCCCTCATCGAGGACCACCAAGCGGTCCATGGCAGCGATGGTGGACAGACGGTGTGCAATGGCAACCACGGTCTTGCCGCGCATCAGCGCCGCGAGGGTTTCCTGAATCGCCGCCTCGACCTCCGAATCGAGCGCACTGGTCGCCTCATCCAGCAAGAGAATCGGCGCATCCTTCAGCATCACCCGTGCCAGCGCGATGCGCTGGCGTTGTCCGCCGGAGAGCTTCACACCCCGCTCACCCACCAGGGCATCGTAGCCGCTGCCGCCGCGCGCATCGCTCAGGGAGTCGATGAACTCGTCCGCCCGGGCACGCCGCGCCGCCGCCCGCACTTCGGCCTCGCTGGCCTGCGGGCGACCGTAGAGAATGTTGTCGCGCACCGTGCGATGCAGCAGCGAGGTGTCCTGCGTGACCATGCCAATTTGCTCGCGCAGACTCTCCTGGGTGATCAGCGCGATGTCCTGGCCATCGATGAGGATGCGGCCGGATTCGACCGCATAGAAGCGCAGCAGCAGATTGACCAGCGTCGACTTGCCGGCGCCCGAACGCCCGACGAGTCCGATCTTCTCGCCCGGGTTGATGGTGAGCGAGAGGTTCTCGATGACGCGTTTGGCGGCGCCGTAGTGGAAGCGCACGTGCTCGAAGCGGATCTCGCCGCGGGTGACGCGCAGCGGCACCGCGTGCGGGCTGTCCACGACCGCGACCGCGCGCGTGACGGTGTTGATGCCGTCCTGCACGGTGCCGATATTCTCGAACAGGCTGGCCAGCTCCCACATGATCCAGTGCGAGATGCCATTGAGGCGCAGCGCCATTGCTGTGGCGGCGGCGACCGCGCCGAGGCCGACGTGGCCGTGAATCCACAGCGTGATGGCGATGGCCGCCGTGGACAAGATCAGCAGGACGTTGAGGCAGTGGTTCAGGATCTCGAAGCTGCTCACGTAGCGCGACTGTCGCCGGGCGGTGACCATGAAGTCCTCCATCGCCGAGCGCGCGTACTGAGCCTCACGGCTCGCATGCGCAAACAGTTTGATGGTGGAGATGTTGGTGTAGGCGTCGGTGATCCGGCCCGTCATCAGTGACCGGGCGTCGGCCTGGTCGGCGCCCACGCGACCCAGGCGCGGTACGAAGTAGGCCAGCGCGGCACCGTAAGCGACCATCCAGCCCAGAAAGGGCGTCAGCAGCCAGGCGTCGAAGCCAGCCACCACCAGCGCTACCGTGACGAGGTAGACGAACACGTAGACGAGGATGTCCGCCACGGTGATCCAGCTATCGCGCACGGCGAGGGCCGTTTGCATCACCTTCGCCGCGATCCGGCCCGCGAACTCGTCGTAGAAGAAGCTCATGCTCTGGTTGAGCATCTGGCGATGCAAGATCCAGCGCAGCCGCATGGGGAAGACCGGATGGATGGCCTGATACTTGATCCATGCCGCCAGCGCGATAACGAGCGGGCTGGCGGCAAGAATGGCAGCCAGGATCCAAAGGTGCACTCGCTGGTCGGCGAGGAAGTGTTCCGGGCTCGAGTGCCCCAGCCAGTCGATCAGCTTGCCGAGCATCGAGAACAGGAGCGCTTCGAAGGCGCCGATGAGGCCGGTGAGGATCGTCATCAGCAGCAGGTACGGACGCAGGCCTTCCGCGCATTGCCACAGGAAGGGCAACAGACTGCGCGAGAATTCCCGCCGGGCGCCGCGCGGGTAGGGATCGATCCGCTGCTCAAACCAGCTCAGCACGATAGGCTCCGCTTCGATAGTGAGCCCATGATAGACCGAGAAAACCGCCGGCCGCCTCCGCCAGAAGACTCAGGCTGGGAGGCGTCAAGTCCGCCCCCGCGACGGGCGTGATGCGGCGGCCGACGGTCCGGGGAATCGCGGCGTGCGGCCGCAGCGTCCCTAGCCTCCCCGGCCCGACCCGCCTGCCAGAAGCGCAAGTCTGGCGGTTGCGCTCCGGCGCAAGCGCACACGGCCGGCGGCATAGACCGCGGCACCGGCGAGCAGCAGTGCCGCGGTCACCCCGGCGACCTTGAGCACGGCCATCGTGGGCTGCGGTTCGTCCGGTGGGGGCAAGAACGCGAGCGTGATCGATGCCAGCGTCGTGGCCAGGCCGAGCAGCCCCATGGCGACCACTGTCCCGCGCCCGCCGGGGATCCGCACTTCCCCAACGGCGGGCGCGCGCCGTGACAACCTAATGGCCGCACCGAAGAGCAGCAGGAACGGCAGCATTGCGCCCACCACCATCATCTCAATCAACACGTTATATGCGCCGCGCACCGAGGTACCCGCCTGCCCGACCACGACCAGCAGTGCGACGATACTGGCTTGCGTCCAGATGGCCGTCACCGGAGACGCGTGACGCGGGTGCAGTCGGGTGAATTTCTCAGGCAAGTAGGGCTCGATGCCGGCTGATGCCGGCACGCGTGCCAGGGCGCCGATCCACAGACAGACGCTGCCCGCACGATCGAGGACCACGCAGGCGGCGCCAAGGGGAATCAGCCACAGCAGGCCGAGGTGCGCCGCGGCGCCACGAATCGCTTCCATCACGCCGTAAACGCCGCTCGCACGCTCGGGCGGGATAGAGAACAGGATGCTGGCGGTGCCGATCACGTAGACCGCCACAATCATCGGTGCGGCCAGCAACAGCGCCCGCGGCACGGTGCGCTGGGGATTACGGATCTCGCCACCCATGAACGAGGCGGCTTCGGGGCCTGTGAAACAAAACGCCAGTGTTGACAGGAAAATGACATCGGCCATGTGGAACGTCGGTGTCAGCGTGTGTCGATTCATGGGCACCGCCGGCCCGAAGCGCCACCAGCTCGCGAATCCCAGGACCAGCAGCAGTACCGTACCGAGCCAACGCGCAATCGCACCCGCGTTGTTAAGCCACTTTGCAACCCGCAGGCCGTAAACGTTGAGCGCGACGGCTATCGCGAGCGTCGCCAGCGCAAACAGCGTGAAGTAGGCCGGCGTGACGCCGGCCGTGCTGCTGCGTGCCGAGAACAGCACGGCACTTCCCGCCGTGAAATACATGACGGCCGGCAGGTACGTCAGCGTGCCAACCCAGTAGGTCCACCCAGTCATGAAGCCGGCGAACGACCCGAACGCGCGGCTGCTCCATGAGAACAGTCCGCCCTCATCAGCGTAGCGCGACGAGAGAAAAATAACGCAGACCGAGAGGGGCAGGAACATTGCCAGGGCGCCCAACACCCACACGGCGAGCGAACTGGGCCCCGTTGCAGCCGCGGTGGCAGTCCATTGCAGACTGCATCCGGCGGTCACCATGAACAGCGTGACGTCGGCGACGCCCAGCACGCGCGCCGACTGTGCCGCTGCGGACGTTGATTTCATCCCGTCGGTCGTGTTTCTTTCCCAAGGCCGGGCTTACCCAAGCTCGGCCTTACACGCTTTTAAACTCAGCGGGCAGTTGCCCTGAGGCGCACACCCCGTGCCTGGCCCGCCGCCCATGATTGCGTGTGGAGCCCGAGCTTGGCAATTGAGTTATCCCCGCAGCGGAAATCTCGAGCGGAAACAAGGCGCGCTCGCGCCTCGAAGGCGCCCAGAGACTCTCGGCCATCCGCACAAAGCGGCCCGCGCCGATTGGCCCGTCACACGAAAGCGTGTAGTAATCGGCGCGCCACAGGAGTCTTCGCTCCGCAAGGACGCAGGGTTTGTGCATGGATGGCGCGACCGTACGGTGACAGCAGCCCTCATTTCCCGCCAGATGCGTGTTCTGGCGTTCGTTCTGCTTGCCTTGAGCGCGCGGGCCGCATGGGCCCAGACTCCCTCGCCGCTGCAGGAGTGGCAGTACTCCGGCGGCGTCATTCTCGCTCGTCTGTTCGAGCCGGACCTGCCCCGATGGCGCACGGTTCTCGGCGTCGGCGCAGAAGTTCAGCCGATCTACGACGGTGCGCACGCCTACCGGGTGAGCGTGGGCCCGGTGATCAACATCCACTTCCGCGACGTCGCATTCGTCTCCACGGGCGAGGGTCTGGGTTACAACTTCCTCCGCGGCGATCACTACCAGGTTGGTGTGGGCCTCACCTACGATCTCGGTCGCAAGGAGCAGGATGACCTCACCAACCTGCACGGCATGGGCGATATCGCGGCAGCGCCGGTCGCCAAGATGTACGCCTCCGTGGTGCTGTCGCGAAAGTTCCCGCTGATTCTGCGGGTGGCTGCCCGGCAGTTCATGGGCGGTGCCCAGGGAGCGGTCGGCGATGCCGCGGTCTATCTGCCGCTACCGGGAAGCTCGAAGTCATTCGTGATGTTTGCCGGACCGTCGATTACCCTGGCCACCCGGCACTACCTGCAAACCCTGTACGGCGTGACGCCCCAGCAGTCGCTGGCTTCTGGTCACCCGGTTTACGAGATCTCGCATGCCGGTACCAGCAATGCCGGCGTCGGCTTCAGCGCAACCAAATTCATCGGCAAGCATCTGCTGCTCAACCTGGACATGGCCATCAGCCAAATCCGCGGCAGCCCGGCCTACAGCCCGATCGTGGAAGAACGCACACAACGCGTGCTGGCGTTGTCGTTCGACTACCACTGGGAGTGATCCCTGGCGCCTCGCGGTGCCGCAGCATGTTGACCTAGTCAGCCGCAAGGCTCCAAGCGCACTTGATCTACCCGCCTAGGATGGCGGCACCTGACCGAACTGGAACAGGTCGAACAGATCGCCGATCGCCGGCATATTGTGCGGCACGTAGGGATCGGCGGGGTCGTTCACCGGATCGGGCAGGTTGTCACGACTGCGCCCGCTCAGGGTCTCGCCGAGCTGCCAGTTCCGTTCGATGAACTTCACGAAGGAGGAGTGCTCGCTGTAGACGTGGCTGACGTGCCCGCCCGTCGAGAACGGCGACACGGCGATCATCGGGATGCGTGGCCCGGTGCCGAAGAAATCCACCCACTGTATAAAGCCGGAGTCATAGAAGCCGCCGCCCTCGTCCACCGTGATGAAGATCGCGGTGCGCGACCATTGCTCCTGGTTGCTCTGTGCCAGCGCGACGATGTTCTTCACGAAGGCTTCGAACAGTGTCCATTTCGAGGATGTCGGATGGCCGTCCATCAGGCCGTCCGGCTTCACGTACGACACCGCCGGCAGGGTACCGTTCATGAGATCCGCGAACAGGTCCGTCACATCACGCATGTGATCGGCGATCAGGGACGGATAGTCGGCCTCATATTCAAACGGATTGCAGATGCTGCAGTACGTCTCGCTCAGAGGCACGCCCGTCCCCTCGATGTTGAATCCGCCACCGTAGTACTTCCACGGGATCTTGCGTGCGCTCAAAACGTCGCCGATGCTGCGCTGCCGGGTGGGCGGAACAACGAGCCCACTCTGCGGCAACCCCTTCGGGGAGAAGGCGGGGTCCACGTTGACCACTTCCCAGTACTGCCCCGGTCCGCAATGCGTCTGGGTCGTGTACGGCAGCGCTTTCAGGTAGCTCGTGATGGCGGCTATGCCGGGCTGAGCCTCATCCGAGCAATCGATCCACTCTCCGGGGCGGGTGTAAAGATTCAATGTTCCCGGAAGCGGATCCGGGTTGTAAATCTCGACCTGCGCGGGCGTCGCCGGATTGCCGGCGCCGTCACTGAAGAACAGCTGGTCGGCGAAGCCGAGGGGCAGGCTGTTGGCCCCCGTCCCGCCCATGACCGGCTGATGGTAGTTGTCGCTCAGTGTGTATTCGTCCGCGAGCAGCTTAAAGAGAGGCGCATCGCCTCGCTGCATATTGAAGAAGGCCATCGACTGACCGGTGTCGTGCGGCGTATCCGTGGCCTTGGTGTTGTAGGTGGTGCTGACCGCGGATTGCAAATCGTGCAGGCACCCGGTGGGGTTCGCTGCCGAGACGTGTTCCGCATCGATGGCACAGTCCATTTGCTGCACCATCTGGAAGAATTGATGAACGGTGTCTCCCGTGTAGGCATCGAAGGGCATCCGCGGCCCGGTCAGTTGAAACGGACCCGGG
>Ga0209811_10000594_pt1 | contig 14363 bp, 8 predicted proteins | sample Coa_R1_6_FD_187161 | JGI IMG/M metagenome (GOLD analysis project Ga0209811, IMG submission 187161) | Surface soil microbial communities from Centralia Pennsylvania, which are recovering from an underground coalmine fire. - Coalmine... | ecosystem: Environmental > Terrestrial > Soil >...
CGGCAGCCACCGGCGTGAAGAGCAGCAGTTTCCGTGACGTCATTACGGCGGAACTGAAGGACATACTTCCGGCCCTCAGCCTGCCGGCGGACCACGTCGAAGACGAGGCGGCGTTGGGGTCAATTATCGACGCCCTCGATCGTCCGGACACCGAGGACCTGGCCGCCTTGTGCCTCTCGGGAGGCGGAATTCGCAGCGCATCGTTCGGGCTGGGGGTGCTCCAGGGTCTCGCCCGCTTTGGTCTGCTGGGACAGTTCCACTACCTGTCTACCGTCTCGGGCGGCGGTTACATCGGCAGCTGGCTGAGCGAGTGGCGGGCCGTCGAAGAAGACCGCGTGGTTTTCGATGCTCTGAAGTTGATCGGCCGCGAACCGCCTCAGGTCAAGGGCGTGCGCGCGGACAGCAACTACATCACGCCCTCGCTCGGTCTCCTCTCTGCGGACACCTGGACGGTGGTGGCCGTGTACGTCAGAAACCTGCTGCTCAACTGGATACTTTTTCTGCCCTTCATCACCGGCTGCCTGCTGTTCCCGCATTGGTACGCCAAGGCTCTGAGGTGGGCCCAGAAGGATGGAAGCCTTCCTTCCAAGGCGTGGCTCATCGCGGGCTGCGTCTTTCTTACGGTCGGATTGAGCTGCGCCGTCTACGGCCGATTCAGGAAGCAGGGCCAGTGGCTCTCGCAAGCCCGGTTTCTGCGCGTGGTTCTGGCCCCGATCGTCCTTTCCGCCCTGTGCCTCACGATGGCGGCGGCCCTGGCCAGCATCCACGGCACGGGCACAGCGCCACTTATGGAGACCCGTACGCAGCTTCTGGATGGCATGCAAATCGGCGCCCTCATCTACGCGCTCGCCTGGCTCTGCGGGCGCATTGCCGCGCGCCGCTGGGACAAGAACGTACTGGTGCCGGACCTCCTGTGTTGGATCCTGTCCGGAGCGGTGGTAGGACTTCTGATCGCGCTTGGCCTGCAACTGGCCGAGGAGAATACCCACAATGCGCGTGTAATCGCGATTCTCGGCCTGAGCACCGTGGTGCTCGCCTATCTCGCGGGCGACATTCTCTACGTCGGCGCCTCGAGTCTGTCCCGTCGCGGCGACATGGACCGGGAGTGGCTGGCGCGAGCCTCGGGCTGGCTGGTCGCGGTCGCAGTCTCGTGGGCTGTGGTCAGTACCTTGTCTATCTATGGACCGTACCTGCTGCGCAGCGCCTGGGGCGGGGCGGTCGGCTTCGGGCTGGGCGGGCTGTCGGGCTTGGTGACAATATTCCTGGGGCCGAGCGCGCTGTCGGCCGCCACCAAGGCCGGCCAGGCGCTGGAGCGATTTCCGTTGACGCGCATCGCCAGCATTGCGGCCGTCGTGTTCGCAGTGGTGCTCGCGGCGTTGCTGGCGCTGCTCGGACAGAGTCTGGTGCACGCGCTGCATGCGGGCCGTGCCGACATCGCCGTCTGGGCTGACCTGCCCGTGATGGGTGCCCTGATAGGCGGATCCTTCCTGATCTCGCTGTTCGTCAACGTCAACCGGTTTTCCCTGCATGCGATGTATCGCAACCGCCTGGTGCGCGCCTTCCTCGGGGCAGCACGTGCATCGCGGCGCAACCCCGACCCCTTCACCGGCTTCGATCCGAATGACAATCGCAGCCTGGCGGCGGTTATTCCGGCCTCCGGCACCGGCCGGCTGTTTCACGTGATCAACACGACCCTGAATGTGGTCGCGACCAGGAACACCGCGTGGCAGGAGCGCAAGGCGGAGTCCTTTGCCATGACGCGGCAGTATTGCGGCAATGACTACGTTGGTTATCAGCCCACGTTGCTGTATGGCGGCAAGCGCGGCGGCGTGACGCTCGGCACGGCGATGGCCATCTCGGGGGCGGCCGTCAGCCCGAACCAGGGCTACAACTCCTCACCGCTGGTGGGTTTTCTCCTGATGCTGTTCAACGTGCGCCTGGGCTGGTGGCTCGGAAATCCCAGGCACAGATTTTTCGGCCGTGAGGCGCCGGTGTGGAGCATCACCCCGGCCCTCAAGGAACTCGCGGGCGCAACGACAGACCGGGGCCGCTGGATCTACCTGTCTGACGGCGGCCACTTCGACAACCTGGGCCTGTACGAGATGGTGCGACGGCGCTGCCGCTTCATCGTAGTGGTCGATGCGGGCTGCGACCCGGATTGCAAGTTCGAGGATCTGGGCAGCACCGCACGCAAGATCTATATCGATTTCGGCGTGAGCATCGATTTCGGAGAAATGGCGATCCAGGCGCGCGCCAACCCGCCGGTGCCGGGGGCACGTTTTGCCACGGCGACCCTCTCCTACCCCGGCAGCGCGCGGACCGGGTGGCTGCTGTACATCAAACCCAGCTACTACCGCACGACCGAGAGCGTGAAAGTGCGCGGCTATGCCGCCGCTCACCCGGCTTTTCCTCATGAGAGCACCACGGATCAATGGTTCAGTGAGTCCCAGCTCGAGGCCTATCGCGCCCTGGCCGCACATATCGTCGAATGCATCTGCAGTGGCGGCTCAGGCGTGCCCCCGGGTCAGACACCGGATCCCCTCTCGCTGCAATCCCTGCGAACGATGGCCCAGGGCGTCCTGGTGAAGAAATAGGCACCGCGATGTCCACGTTCCGATCACCCGTGATCCTGACGATCCTGACGTTGCTAGGCGCCTGTGTGCCCATACGCGAGATTCGCACGGAACCTCCGCACCCGGGGACCTCCGCGGCAGCCACTCTGCCGGAGCCGACTGCGCTCTCGGTCGCCTGCAACGTCGGCACTGCCACGGATAACGAGAACCGCCGGATGATCGAGGACTACGGTGCGTACCTGCTGGCCTTTGCCGAATTCGACGACCAGGGGTGGTCCTACGACGGTGACCGACAACTCGCGGCGCTCCGGGAACGTCTGCAGGCTGAGCTCAAGGATCCCGCGTTCAGGGACTCGGACTTCGTCGTGGTGGTCTTCGTGCATGGGTGGCATCACAACGCCCACGACAACGACTGCAACGTCCAGGAAGCGCGGCAGATGGTGCGCATCGCAGCGCAGCAGTTCGACGCCGCGGTCACCAACCACCAGTTCGTCCGCAAGCGACGGGTATTCGGCATCTACGTCGGCTGGCGCGGCGAGTCAGTCAACGCGGCCGGACTTCGTTACACCACGGTGATCGACCGGCGCGACACGGCAGAGAAGGTGGCCAAGGGATCCGTGCGTCAGCTCCTCGCCGACCTGCATGAACAGCAGCTCATCGCCCAGGCTGCGGCCTCCGACCGGACGAACCCTGCCGATCAGGCGGCGCGCATGTACACCAATGTCGTGGGGCACAGCTTCGGCGGCCTGATCGTATTCAACGCGCTGTCGCAGCAACTCATCAGCGACCTTACCGCAGAAGCAGACGTCGCGTGCACGCCGGGAGGTGCTCCCGGCGTGACACGTCCCTGGCCGGACAACGTCGTGCTGATCAACCCTGCATTCGAAGCCAGCCGCTTCGAGCCGTTGAATCGCCTCGCCGACCGCGCAGCCGCCTGCGGTTATGCGGCGCGGCATCCGCTGCTGACGGTTATTACGGCGGACAACGATGAGTGGACGGGAGGCGTGTTCACCAGCGGGCGGCGGGTGCTTACCCTGTTCGAAGGTTATGACGACTCGACCGCAGCAGCCAAGGACATGGAGCGTAACGCCAACATCCACGGGATCGGTTTCGTCGATCGCTATCGGACCCACCGCCTGTGCCTGCGCGCAAATGGTGCGGGCGCCTTCGCGACCGTCTCGGCGACCCTCACGCCCGCATCCACGGCAGACCCCCACACGGTCTCGACGCGGGCGGTCTGGGTCGTGGGCGCCCCGCCGGAGATCGTCGACGGTCACAACGGCTTTCTGTACGCGCGCAAGGGCAAGACGCAGCCCCAGCCCTACCTCCTGAACTGGCTGGTGGCGACGCACGTCGATCCGAAGAGTGCCGTCTCGGCGCCGGACACCTGCGGCACGTGGAAGTGACGGGAACGTCCGCAGCACGCCGCGCGGGAAACTTCCGCGCCGAGTGAGACGACGCACGGACGCACGACAGTTCCCATAAAAGGGGGTGTGGCTTGCGCGAGCGGCCCACGGCACCCGCGCCTCTCCCCTCCAGGCCCATTTCTGCAGCGCTGGCAGAGGAGGACGAGCATGAGTAAGGACCTCGCACCCCCACTTCGGTTCGGTAAACACCCCGCACTGCACGACTACCGTACGCTGCTGTTCCGGGACTATGCGACGGCGACGCTGCCCGCGCCCCCCGCAAGCTTCGATTCGCTGCCCCGCGTCTTCGATCATCTGGGGATCAGCGACGTAGCGGAACTCTTTCCGATGGACGGCAACGACACGGTGGGCGACTGCACGATCGCCGCCCTGGCGCACGCGATCACGCTGTTTCGCGGCTTCGTCGCCAAGAAGCCCTCGATCATGCCGGCGGCGCAGGTTCTGAAGCTGTATTACCGCCTGACCGGCGGAGTCGACAGCGGGCTCGCCGAGCTCAACGTGCTCAACTACTGGCGGCAGCACAAGGTCTCAGGCGACGAGATCCTCGCCTACGTGAGCATCGACCCGAAGAATCACCTGCACGTTCGGCAGGCGGCGTCGCTCTTCGGTGGCGTGTACCTGGGATTTCAATGCCAGGCGCACTGTCAGCAGGAATTTGCGGCGAAGAAGCCCTGGACGCCGGGACGACTCACCAAGGACGGGCACGCCGTACTTGCGGTGGGTTACGACGCGGCCACGTTGACGATGCTCACCTGGGGAAGCACGCAGAAGGGTACCTGGGCCTGGTGGGACGAATGCGTCGACGAGGCCTACGCGATCGTACCGCCGGAAGCGAAGAAGGCCGGGTTCGCCCCGGGCTTCAACGTCCAGCAGCTGCTCGCCGACCTCAATGACGTAGCCGACTGAGCGTCCGGGGCGCGGGCCCCATTGCGTGGTCAGTACGTGGCGGGCAGCCGGCGCCGCAGGGGGCGGGTGCATGGACCGCGAAACGATGGTCGTAGCGCTTAGCGCCCGCCCGCAGCTTGACTGACGGCGGTCGCGACGAGCTTCATATGCCGGCGCGAGCTGCACCGACAGCTCTGATGGTTTCATGTCGACCGACGACGGGAGAGCAAACGTGAAGATGGCCTGGCAGTCCGCAGCATTGTTCGCAGTGGCGCTTCTGGCCTCGTGCAACAGGAACTCCGATCTGGTCTTAAGTCCGCTCAGCTGCGCGGAAAAAGCCGCCGACGGCGTGCGCCTCATCGCCTCGACACGCGACGCCAGATTCCAGGGAAAGGTCATGGAAAGCACCGCAGAGTGCCGGGGTGGCGAGCCGGCCGTCGCCCGCCGCTCGCAGCCCTGGGTCGACTGGGCCAATTACTTTGCCACGGGGGATGGGAGTTCGAAGTCATGGTTCTTCACGCGCAACTTCCGCGGCGTGGGTGGCGCGCTGGTTGATCTTGAGTACCAGCGCGCGGAACTCATCAAGTTCAACCTGTTTGACAACAGCGGTACGTTCGAACAATACCGCCGCGACCGGGACGGAAAGGAAGGCGCCGCGCAGAAGAGCTGGCCGCAGATGCGCCTGCCCGAAAGCGATCCGAACTTCAGCGCGGTCGGCGGCGCCGGCGAACAGCTCTGCCGCGGCGAGCTGATCCGCATCCGCACCCTCGATGGCATCTGCAACGACCTGACCAACCCGCTGATGGGCTCCACGCACACCCTGTTCGCGCGCAACGTGCAATTTGAAGCGACGTTCCCGGATCTTGAGGTCGACGCGACCGCCGACGAGCGCGACCGCACGACCAATCGTCACGCCGGACGCATCTCGCTGCTGATTCCCGATCCCCAGGTCGTCAGCCGCAGGCTGTTCACCCGCGCACAGTCCGATCCTGCCGCCTGTAACGACGGCTACGGCAAGCCCGGGTTCTCGAAGGATGCGCACTGCGACTACAAGCAGGCGTCCTTCTTCAACGTGCTGGCGGCCTTCTGGATCCAGTTCATGACCCATGACTGGTTCTCGCATCTCGAAGAGGGCCACAACAGCGCCGAGTACATGAGCGTCGGCTGCGCCTCCCAGAAGGTCAACGGCGTCGAGACCGCGCTCACGGCTGCGGACGTCGCCCGCCTGGGCTGTCGTCCGTCCGACGCCATGGAAAAGTCCTACCTGGCGGACGCTGGCCGCCCCGCCACGTTCGTCTCCGGCAACAAGAGCTACTATGCGCGGGCGCCCAGGACGTTCCGCAACAACAACACTGCCTGGTGGGACGGCTCGCAGATCTACGGCTTCGACGCGCTGTCCCGCGAACGCGTCAAGCGCGATCCCCATGACCTGGCCCGCCTGCTGATGGTCCAGGTTCCCGGCGCCAGCAAACAGGGCGACAGCCAGGGCTACCTGCCGCTGCTGCAGGATGCGGATCCGAAGAACCCGGACTGGACGGGCCAGGAATCGGTCGCGTTCGCGGACAACTGGACCATCGGGCTGAGCTTCCTGCACAACGTCTTTGCGCGCGAGCACAACCAGTTCGTGGACGAGTTCCGGCGCCGCGCGAGCAAGGCGCCCGATGCCGACAGCGGCTTACGCAACCCGGAGGCTCCGGACCGGGTCATCCGCAATCGCGACGTCACCCCGGATGAGTTGTTCGAGGTCGCGCGCCTGGTGATCGCGGCGGAGATCGCCAAGATTCACACCATCGAGTGGACCACGCAGCTGCTGTACAACGAGCCGCTGTACCGCGGCATGAACGGCAACTGGAACGGGCTGCTGGAGAAGACCAGCTCGCTGTCGCGCGAGCTGGCCGATGTGGTGAGCCGTCTCAAGGCCAGTAACCGCTCGCTGGAGGCCAACCAGTACTACTCCATCCTCGCCGCCGGCCCGGGCATTTTCGGCCTCGAGAGTGCCGCACCCGGCTGGAGCATGGCGGGCGATGACAACCTGCGAGCATTCGTCAACGGGGGTACCAACCATTTCGGTTCACCGTTCAACTTCCCGGAGGAATTTGTCACCGTCTACCGCCTGCACGCGCTCGTGCCCGACCTGATCGACTACCGCGTGCTCGATGCGCCCAACGCGATCGCCGCTGAGATCCCGGTCGTCGAGACCTTCCGTGGGCGCGCCACACCGTTCATGCACGAGCGCGGCATGGCCAACTGGGCCCTGAGCCTGGGGCGTCAGCGGCTCGGCGCACTGGCGCTGCAGAACAACCCCCGCTTCCTGCAGAACCTCAAGATGGACCGGCTGCACAGCCCGACGCAAACCATCGACGTCGCCGCGCTGGACATTCTGCGCGACCGGGAGCGCGGAGTGCCGCGCTTCAACGAGTTCCGCCGGCAGTACGGACTGCATCAGCTCACGAGCTTCGACGACTTCATCAATGTAAATGACACGGCGGCCGCACAGGCGGAACAGACCAAGCTCGTGAAGATCATGCGCGAGGTCTACGGGCAACACCATTGCGATCGCACCAAGAAGATTACCTACGCGCAGCGCAACAATGACGGCACCGAGATCGATGACTGCCTCGGCAAGCCGGATGGTTCCGTGGTGGACAACATCGAGGATCTCGACACTGTCGTCGGCTGGCTCGCAGAGTCCACCCGGCCGCACGGCTTTGCGATTTCCGAGACCCAGTTCGTGGTGTTCATCCTGAACGCGTCACGCCGCCTCTACAGCGACCGGTTCTTTACCTCGAGCTTCCGCCCCGAGTTCTATACCCAGCTCGGGGTCGACTGGGTCAACAACAATGGGCCGGTTGCCATGCACGAGAGCATTGCGATCAACGGACACCGCAACGAGCCGGTCTCGCCGTTCAAGCGCGTGCTGCTGCGCACGGTTCCCGAACTGCAGTCCGAGCTCGCACCGGTGGCGAATGCCTTTGATCCCTGGGCGCGCAATCGCGGCAGCTACTACACGCTAGACTGGAAGCCGCGTCCGGGCGCGGAGTCCGATCCGGCGTTTGCCGTCAAATGATGCCGAAGCGCTGCAACGAGGCTCCGGTAGCCGGCACCCTCCTCGCCCCGCCGCGGGAGCCGCCGTCAACCGGGGTCGTGGACCTGCTGCGTCTGTGTGGCGCCGTCGTGGCCGAGGGCGCGCGACATCCACTCGACTTCTCTCTGGATGCGGCGTTCCGCAGCTGGGCCACGCGCGCCTGCGCGCGCCTGCAGAGCGAGAACCTGGTCGTAAACCTCGGCGTGAAAAAGTTGCTGCTGGTCGGCTCTGGTGAGCTGTCATCGCAGATTCTGAGCCAGCTGCCCCGCAGCGAGGGCATCTCGACCGGCAGCCTCAAGCGCTCCGCCATGGCGTTTCTTGCACCGCGCGCGCTCACCATCAGCGATGACGGGGACTGGGTCCGGCGGCGCGTGTTCAACGAAGCCGTCCTCCAGCCGGAACGCCCGCATGAGTTCGCGCAGGATTTCGTGCGCGCCACGCTCGCCGCGTTCGCAGCTCCCATCGCAAGCGTGGCGGAGCTGCGCACCGCCATGGGACGCGCGATGCTCGAGGTCGTCTTCGGAGGCAATGCCGCGCCGCGGCTGGCGCAAGAGATCCAGACGCTGTTCGGGCTGGTGCAAAACCCCCTCAGGCGCGCGCTGACCGCACCGTGGGCCTATCGGCGGCGCGCGAGGTTCTATGACTCACTGCGCGCGCTCTGGGCGGACGGGGATGTCAGCGTCAATCCCAGCCTGCTGCCCATCGCCCGCCGCAATGCGGCCGGGCTCGAGGGCGCCGAGTTACTCGAGCAAATCCCGCACTGGATGTTCACCTTTACCGGATCAGCAACGGATCTGGTGACACGGGCGCTGGTGCTGATCAGTTGCGCGCCGGCGGTCCGCGCGCGCGTGCTCGCTGAAGCGCAGGCAGCCGGCCCGCTTGGGGACGCAGGCCACTTCGCCGCGATGCGGTTGCTTGAGGGCTGTCTGCTGGAGGCCGCGCAGCTCTATCCCCCGGTCACGCGCACGTTTCGTCGTGCCCTGGATGCCATCACGGTCGGTGACGTCAGCATTCCACCCGGCATCGAGATCATGCAGCTGTTCCCGCCGCTCATGAGCACCGCTGCCGGGGCTGCCCAGGCGCGGTCCTTCAATCCGGATCGCTGGCTGCAGGCTGACCCCCCCGTGGTTTCATTCGATCCGTTCCTCGGGGGTCCCCGCCGCTGCCCGGGCAGGAACCTGATCCTGCTCATCTGCCAGGTCGCGCTCGCCAGCCTGCTGGTTCAGCAGCGCCTGGTGGTCGATGCGCCCGGCATGGGTCCGCGGTCGCTGCCGGCGGTGTTTCCGCGCCGCGGGCTGCGCTTTCACGCGGCGGGAGGCACTGCAGGTCCACCGAAATGAGTGTGCCCGGTCGGGGTTAGGCAACTGGCTTCCACCCCCGGGCGCAGCGACAAACCGCACAGGAGATGGCAATGGCATACGACGTACCCCAACTGCTCGCGATGTCCCAGGCCCAGCTCGATGATCTGTTCCGTGCCAGCCCACCGGGGGAGATCCCGGACGGGCCCGCGGCCGGCACGGCGATCATCGCGCCCGGTACCCAGTATTCGCAGCGGATCGCGGAGATCATCAATCACTTCGGCTGGCAGGGGAAAGTCTTCGACGCCAAGAGCGGCACGCTCAAGAACCGGATTCTGGCCTTCGGCCTGGAGGCAATTCTCGCCAAGGTCTACAAGGCGCCGAGCTGGCTCGATGACAAGGAGTGCATCGTGCTCGATTACTCGCACACCTCGATCGTTGCGCACTGGATACGGGACGAAATCCGCCTCATCGGCCCGGGTTTCTACCTGGGCAAGGTCTACTGGGGTAAGGAGCGCCTGATCGACTTCTGCCTCAAGTTCTGATGTGACACCGCAGTCGCAGTTCACGGTCATCGCCGCGGTGCGCGCCGGGCGCGCGCACGCGCTGCGCGGGCTACTCGAGAGCATGACCTCGCAGCCGGGCACGGCCGACCCACACAACCGGCTGGTGCCGTTCGGGGACTTCGCACAGCTGCACTTCGCGCGCCTGGTACTGCTGGATGACCCGACGCTCGGTGACATCGAGGCCTGTGGACGGCCGCGCCCGCAGCTTCCCGTGTACCTGGCCTTCCTGGGCGACTGCGACGGGCCCGCCCGTGACTGTCTCGCCGACATCGCCCGGCGTGCCGCAGCCGGGCTGAGCGCGATATTCGAGCACTGTGAGGGCTTCGGGGGCGCGGCGGTGCTCCCCTGGATGATCGCGCACGATCTGCCAGTCGCCGCCGGCTACGTGAACTGGGTCGGCCGCACGGTGCTGCAGATCCGCGAGGAGCATGCGCTGCAGCAGGCCCTGGTCGCCCGTGTCGACCGTGCACCCGTCACCTCGGGTATGGATGCGCAGGGACGTCGCCGCGATCTCATCGCCTTCGTGCGCGTGGAGCAGGCTGCCGGACGCCTGACGCTGACGGCGCCGACGCCGACGCCCGTCTCGTGGTGGCTGGCGCGCATCGCGAACGCCGCGCTGGTGATGGCTCTTGGTCTCGTCGCGCTGCCGTTTCTCATCGTGCTGTCGCCGTTTCTCATCCTCAGGCTGCGCCAGCTCGAGCGCACGGATCCGGAGATCTGTCCCACGCCTGACCCGGCCGCGCTCCTCGAACTGCAGCTGATCGAGGACCTCGACGTCAGCAACCAGTACACGGCCTTCGGCTCGGTGAAGCCGGGCGGGTTCCGCCGCTGGCTGCTCACGCTGGTGCTGGTGGCGATCCAGTTCACCTGCCGCAACGTCTTCACCCACGGGTATCTGGCGCGCGTGCAGACGATTCACTTCGCGCGCTGGGTGTTCCTCGACGGCAAGACGCGGGTGCTGTTCACCAGCAATTACGACGGCGGGCACCAGGCGTACATGGACGACTTCATCAACAAGGTCGCCTGGGGCCTGAATCTCGTGTTCAGCAACGGCATCGGCTGGCCACGCACCGACTGGCTGATCACGCGCGGGGCGCGGCGCGAGATGCCGTTCAAGTACTACCAGCGGCGGCATCAGCTGCCGACCCAGGTCTGGTACAAGGCTTACCCGGGTCTCACGCTCATCAACATGACGCGCAACGCCCGCATCCGCGCCGGGCTGGAGCGTACCCGGGTGAGCGACCGGGCGGCGGCCGCATGGCTGGAGCTGCTGTGAGCACCGCACCGGCTGCGGTCGAGCTGGATGATATCCAGGGGCTGGCGCGGTTCGCCTACAAGAACCACACCGAGGCGGTGTTTCTCCTGCTGCGGATCACCGACAGCGCCGCGGCGCGCGCCTGGCTCGGGCGCGCCGCGCTCACCGATGCCGTCAGCCGGGAGCCGCCCCCGCGCACCGCGCTGCAGGTGGCGCTTACCAGCGAGGGACTGCGTGCCCTGGGTGTCGCGGCAGAGATCGTCGGCGCGTTCTCGGCGGAGTTCGTCGAAGGCATGGCCGGGGACACGAGCCGCTCGCGACGTCTGGGGGACCAGGGCGCGAACGATCCGTCGCGCTGGCGCTGGGGGAGCGGTGAGCGCGTGCCCCACGCCGCGGTGCTGCTGTATGCGCTGCCGGGTCAGCTGCAGGGACTGCAGCAGAGCATCGAAGCGCAGCTGCGTGAGGGCTTTGCGATCACGGACCGCCTCGCCACTCATATGGGGAACACCGAGCCTTTCGGTTTCGTCGACGGCATCTCGCAGCCCGAGGTGGACTGGAACCGCCGGCGGCCGGTGAAGGATGCCACCCAGTACTCGTACCTCAACCTCAGTTGCCTGGGCGAGTATCTGCTCGGCTACCCGAACGAGTACGGTCTGTACACGCCCCGGCCGCTGCTTAAGCCCGATCGCGACGCGCAACGGATCCTGCCGCGTGCCGAGGACGCGCCGGGAAGCTGCGACCTGGGCCGTAACGGCAGCTACCTCGTCATCCGGCAGCTGCGCCAGGACGTGTCCGGGTTCTGGCAGGCGCTCGACCGTTACGCCCGCGGTGAGGCGAGCGCGCGCGAGCAGCTCGCGAGCGCCATGGTGGGGCGACGCCTGGACGGACAGCCGCTCATGGCCTCGACGAGCGTGGACGCGCCGGGCAGCGACGCGCAGCCGTCGTTGAACACCTTCGACTACAGCGCCGACCCGCAGGGCCTGCGCTGCCCGCTCGGCGCACACATCCGCCGCACCAACCCGCGCAATGCCGACCTGCCGCCCGGCGGATCCGGCATCGCGTCACGCCTGCTGCGTATCCTCGGACTCAACCGCGCCGCCCGGGAGCAGGACTTGGTGCCCTCGACGCGCTTCCACCGGCTGCTGCGACGCGGCCGCAAATACGGCGTGGCCGTCACGCCAGCGCAGGCTCTGGCGGGCACGGGCGCGGCAGAGGATCTCGGACTGCACTTCGTCTGCCTGAACGCCAACATCCAGCGGCAGTTCGAGTTCCTGCAGAGCGCCTGGCTCATGAGCGCAAAATTCGACGGCCTGCGCGCTGAGAGCGATCCGCTCCTCGGCAACCGCCTGCCGCTCGCGCCGGGCGTGCCCACGGACCGCTTTACGCTGCCGCAGGCCGGCGGGCCCGGCCGCTCTCTTGCCGGTCTGCCGCAGTTCGTGACCGTGGTCGGCGGGGCTTACTTCTTCCTCCCGGGGATCCGCGCGCTGCGTTTCCTGTCGGGTGCACGCTAAGGGTACCGCCATGGACTCCAACACCAGTCGACCGATGCCGCCGCCCAACACCGGCTCGGCGTTCCTCAACCTGCTCTCGAACCTGTCGCTCAAATTCCTGCACCTCGAGCGGCGCTTCGAGCCCTGGGTGAGGCCGGCGTTCGACGCGACGCTGCGCGACCCCATCGCCCGCCTGGTCACCGCGCTGATCAATCGCCGCCGCGTGCGGGAGAACCTCGGGCTCGCCGAGGAGCGCCTGTTGCCGGGGGAGGAGGAGTTCGTCGACTCGATCATCGAGACGTTCCGCGCGCAGATGTCGGGGCTGTGGAAGCCGGGCGGGTTCGAGCGCGGCGGCAACACCAAGACGCACGGCATCGTGCGCGCCGAGTTCGTCGTGCACGAGGGCCTCGCGCCGCAGTTCCGGCACGGCATCTTTGCCGAGCCGCGCACCTATCGCGCCTGGGTACGCTTCTCGGGCCCCGGGCCGTACATCACCCCGGACATCGACGACGTGGGCTTCATGAGCATCTCGGTGAAGCTCATGGGCGTGCCCGGCCCGAAGCTCATGGAGGAGGAGAAGTTCACCCAGGATTTCTTCGGGGTTTCCCCTCCGACCTTCGTGACACCGGACGTGCGCGCCAACGCGCAGCTGCAGCGTGCCAGCCTGCAGAACGCCCCGACGTTCTACTTCATCAATCTGCACAACTCCCACGTGCTGGACTTCATCATGCAGGGCCTGTGGATCAAGACCCAGAGCAGCCCACTCGAGGCGCCCTACTTCAGCTGCGTGCCGTACCTGCTGGGCGAGGGTCAGGCGATGCAGTACTCGTTCTGGCCCAAATGGGAGAAGCGCACGCCGATTCCGCGCCTGCCGCTGCGGCCGCCGGACGACTACCTGCGCCAGGCCATGGTCAAGACATTGAACACGCGCGACGTCGAGATCGACTTCCGCATCCAGCTGCAGACCGACCCGTTCCTCATGCCGATCGAGAACGCAGCGGTGCTGTGGCCGGAGAGACTCTCGCCGCGCGTATCGGTGGCGACGATCCGCATCCCGAAGCAGACCTTCGATTCCCCCGCCCAGATCAACTTCGAGAAGCAGCTTTCCTACAACCCCTGGCACTGTATTGCCGAGCACCGGCCACTCGGCAATCAAAGCCGCGCGCGCAAGCGCATGTACTGGGCGCTCGCGACCTTCCGGCACGACATGAACCGCATCCCGCACTATGAGCCCACGGGGGACGAGGTGTTCAACTCATGACCACTGCAGATCCCGCCGTTCGGGGCGCACAAAGCCGCAGCTCATCAGTGCCCCGAGGTCGCTTTTGTGACCTGGTGATGAAGGGCGGAATCACCAGCGGAATCGTCTACCCGCCGGCCATCAGCAAGCTCGCGAATGAGTACCATTTCAAGAACATTGGTGGTACCTCCGCCGGTGCGATTGCCGCAGCCGTAACCGCCGCGGCCGAGTATCAGCGGCGTAACACGGGGCGGATGGGCGGCTTCGACCTCCTGAATGACCTGCCCGACCAGCTCGGTCAGACCGACGCCCGCGGCAACACCCGCCTGCTGCGGCTGTTCCAGCCTCAGGACCCGTGCCGCCGGCTGTTCTCCATGCTCACGGCGTCACTGAACGCTGCGAGCACCGCGCGCCGCGTCGTCGCCATCATCGGGAGCGCGTTGCGATCGTACTGGCTGGCCGCGGCTGCAGGCATCCTCATCGCGGTAACGGTGTACCGGTTCACTGGCTCCTGGACGGCCGCCCTCCTGGCGTCGTTGATTGC
>Ga0209811_10000595_pt1 | contig 14352 bp, 12 predicted proteins | sample Coa_R1_6_FD_187161 | JGI IMG/M metagenome (GOLD analysis project Ga0209811, IMG submission 187161) | Surface soil microbial communities from Centralia Pennsylvania, which are recovering from an underground coalmine fire. - Coalmine... | ecosystem: Environmental > Terrestrial > Soil >...
CGAGGAGCTGGACCCGTTTGCGCGAGCACTCCAATCGCACGGTTGGGAATGCCCGTCGAAGCACGTCCTGACGTTCCAACATCCGAGTGGTCCGTTCGCCGTGCTCCACGGCGGCCTCGAGACGGAGCTCTGGGAGCGAGGAGAGGAGCTTGCAGCCGATGGCTCATCCGACCGCATGCTCGGTCGCACCGATCAGCTCCTGCGCACCTGTCTCGGCCAATCCCGGCTCCAGCTGGTGAACCGGCTCCAATGGATCGCTGACGCGAAGCTGCTCGTCGAGTCCGACTCCGGGACCATCGACTGGGAGTTGGTGAACCGGACGGCGAGATCGGAGCGAAGCTCGCTGAAGCTCGGTGACGCGCTCTCGTACGTTTCGGGTGTGGTCGGCGCACCGGTCCCCGATCAGGTCCTCGAACGGCTCGCGAGCGATTCGCCGAGCCGCCGGGAGCTCCTCGCTCACGGCATTGGTCGGCTCGACGCACCCAACAGAGCCAAGAAGGCTATCCCTGCCGGGGTCCGCCAAGCCCTCAGGCGAATCATCCCTCGCTGACAGTCGCCTCCCACTCGGCCCGCCACGTTTCGGCATCGTCCATCGGCTCGTAGCCGATCGCCTCGCGGGCATCGGAGATGTCCCAGAAGCGCCATGTGTTGGCCGACACGCCGTAGAAAACTCCGAACATGGGCTCGGGCGGCGCCGAGATCGCGCAGCGCACAAGGCGGAGCAGGTCCTCGTGGGTCAGCAGAGTCGAGAAATGGCGCTCGTTCTGCGGGCGCCCACTCCTGTTGCAGGTCCCGATGCGCAGGCAGATGACTGAAAGTCCGCGCTGGTCGGCGTAGTAACGACCGGCAGCCTCTCCGAGCACCTTGCCGATCCCGTATGGCCCGTCGGGACGTAACGGGTGTCGTGTGGTGATCAGTGGGATGGCAGCCGGGTCAAGTGACCCGCGCTCCCCACGGACGATTTGCGCATATGGCCCTTCGAGCTCGTAGTTGCCGGTGACGTGATTCGAGCTCGCGTAGATGACTCGTCGTACACCGTGCCGGGCGGCGGCATCGAGCGCATTCATCGAAGCTGGGAGGTTGTTCGAGCGAACTACCTCCCACGGAGTCGTCGTGCTCGGATTGCCTGCGAGATCGATCACAACGTCCTGACCGCGGAACGCCCGCTCGGCGCGCCGCCCCATTTTCGCGGTGTTGCCCACGGTCGAGTTGAAGCCGGGAATGCGTTTCAGGTCGAGCCCGCTCACCTCGAACTCGTCGGCGAGACCATTCCGGAGGATTGTCCCGACCACTCCCGCCGCTCCTGTAATCAGAACACGCTCGGCACTCATCGCTGCATCAGTACCCGCCGAGCAGCCCGGTCTTCCGCCCGTACTCCAACGTTCGGCCGAAAAGCCACAGGCTGGCGGGAAAGGCGATCGCGTTGAAGAGCAGCAGGCCGAGGATCACGCTCGGCGCGGACGGGCCGGGCAGGTCGGCGCCGCCGGGCAGGAGCAGCTTTCGCAGCGCGGCGATGACATACGTCTCCGGGATGAGATACGAGATGATCTGAAGCGCCCGAGGGAGGAGCGTGATCGGATAGGCGACGCCCGCGAAGATGAAGACCGCGATCTGGTAGAAGGCGATGATCGGATCGGTCCGCTTCGCGAGCAGCTTCACTCCTGCCGCGAGATTGCCGATCGCCATCGTCGCGAAGGTCCCGAGCAGAACGATCAACAGCGCTGCCGGGACTCCGCTGAGAAGAAACTCCGAGCCGAGCCCAATCGCGATCACGACGATCACGGCGGCGTTGATCGCACGCCAGATGAAGCCCCACTGAACAAGCCCGAACGGGAGTGTCCGCCACGGAACGGGTTGCGCGAGCAATGACTCGAACCGTCCCTCGCTGACGGCGAGCTCGAGCTCGTCTCCGAGGCCTCGCAGGCCGCCGGCGAGCAGGCGCGTCGTGATCACGCCGATGATCACGAACGTGAAGTAGTCGCCCCCCACGTCGACGCTCGGCGTCTCCACGACCTTGGCGACGAAGTAGTACGTGAAGATCGGCGTGAGCGTTGCAATCTGGTCGACCACGAACGAGAGCGGATAGCTCATGGTCGTCAGGTAGCCGATCTTGATGAATGCCGCCGAGACCTCTCCCATGCGTCTGAGCCCTGCGAGCAAGTCGGAAAGACGACGAGTCAAGCGTCCAGTCCGTGCTCGGTGTCCTTCTCGGCGAGGACTTCCGCCAGGACCTCCCGCAGCGGCACGCGCTGCTCGCTAAGCGAACGGATCGACGAAGTTGCCTCCCCGAGCCGGTCGAGCAAATCGCCGAGCCGGGCACTCGTGGCAACCGTGACCGCGTAGGCGCTTCGCTCGACGACCTCGGTCGCCTCCGCGTTCGCGAGCCTGTCCGCCGCCGCCCGAGCCGCCTCGGCTGAGACGAAGTCGATCGTCACGACCTGGCGTTCCAGCTTCCCGCGAAGCCGGTCGAGCGGCCCCGCATGGACGACATGTCCGCGGTGCAGTAGGACGACGTTCTCCCCCAGCGCTTCGATCTCGTCCACCCGGTGCGTGCTGAACAGCACGGCGAGCTTCCGCTCGACCGTGACCTGCCGGATCTTCTGAAGGAGCTCGAACGAGCCGACGGGATCGATCGTGGCAGTCGGCTCGTCGAGGATCAGCACCGGCGGTTCGTGCAGGAGGGCGCAGGCGAGCTGGAGCCGCGCCCGCATTCCACTGGAAAGCGCGAAGCCGACCCGATCGTGCATATCGCCGAGACCCACCGCGTCGAGTACGTCGTCGATCCGCGCCGTCAGCACTGCACCCCGCAGGCCCTGCAGGCGGCCCCTGAACTCCAGGTTTTGCTGACAGGTCAGACGCAGCCAGAGCGAACGGTCGTCTCCGGCCATGAAGCCGACCACCCGCCGCAGCTGCGGAGACTCCCGTGTCGCGTCGATCCCTACGACGACCGCCGAACCTTCCGTCGGAGCGAGCAGGCCGGTCAGGATCTTGAACAGCGTCGTCTTGCCGGCTCCGTTTGGTCCGGCGACGGCGCAGATCTGGCCGCCGTCGAACCGGATCGAGACCTCGTCCAGTGCCCGCACGGGCTCGCGGATCTGGGTCCGCAGGAAGAAGCGCATCCAGGGAGGCGAGGGGAGGTAGACCTTCGTCAGCCCGCGCACCTCGACCGCGGGAGCCGCAGCGACGCTCAAGCTTCCCTCGCGACCCGATCGAGGTAGGCCGCACGCGTGTCGTCTACCGGCCGACCGGGCAGCACCGGCGGCCTGAAGCCCGGGAGTGCCGCCCGGCCGCGTCGTACCGCTGCCGAGGCGAGGACCGCCAGCGTCGCTGTCACCTCAGGCTGCGTCGCTTCGGCTACTCGCGTCGCGGGTGTCTCTCGGCGCGTCCACGCCGTGATCGGAAACACATTGTCGAGAGACCGAAGGAATGCCCGCCAGCCGGCGTTCGGGACGAGCTGGCGAAGGACCTCGTCGGGCACCGGTGTTGAGAGAGCCTCTCGGGAGCGGAGGAGCATCGTTCCTACGAGGAGGTTCAGCCGCCAGTCGACCGCGCGCTTGACGACTTCGTCCCAGGAGGGTCTGTCGTTGACCACTGCCTGCTCGATGTCCTTCATCCAGACGAGCCTTCCTCCTCCTTCCAGGCACGCGTGCACGGCGAGGTGGATGAGCGTATCGGCCGCATCGGGCGTGCTCACGGTCATTCCGTCGACGCTCACCTGGCGCGCCCGCTCGAACACGTCTTCCATCGAGACCCGTGTCGCACGGCGCATCGATTCGAAGTAGAGGAAGTGCCAGTGCAGATCGACGTTCGTCGAGAGATCCAGCTGACCGGCGAGATGTTCGAGGAAGTAGGGCCAGTTTGCATCGACCACCTCGGCCCCGTTCTGCTCGAAGACGCCGAGCGCACGACCGAACGACCGTCGCGGTACGAACAGATCGAGGTCGCGGTAGTAGCGAAGTCTGGGCGAGTCGTAGATGACACCTGCGAGAACAGGTCCCTTGACGACCAGGAACGGCACTCCGAGCCGGCCCAGAAGCTCGTCGCTGCGACGGAGGTTCGCCGTCGCGATCAGCTTGCGAGCCTGCTCGTCGCGTTGAAGCCGCACGAGCGCGGCGGAGACTCCGGGCGGCACGACGTCGCCGAGGGTCGCGAGAACCGGTCCGACCACCCGATGGAACGAGGCGAGCACAGGCAACGTCTCCAGCCCGCCCGCCGGCGCTGCATCGGCGAGTGCGCGCGCGGATCCGCCGGCGGGATCCGTGAGACATGCTCGCAGGATCCTTCGCTGCCACAGCCGCAGTCTTAGAGCCACGCGTCCTGTCATCGCATTTGCTCCACGCCGGCCGGCCGCGCCTATACTAGCGCGCCTCTCGTGACAACGGCACCGAGCACGCGTCCGCTGGTGGCATTCGTCTCGGACGCCCATGAGTTCGCCGGTGCGGAGTACTACATGGTGCTCATCATCGAAGCGCTCGCCGATCGCTTCGATTTCCTCGTGGTCGTCGGGACTGGAGCAGCTGAAGAGACGCTGAGCAAGGCTGAAGCCGCAGGAGCCCGCATCGCCGAGGTCAAGAACCTCCGACGGAAGCCCTTCGCAGCCGCGCCGGTCAGGCTCGCGCAGCTCCTGCGCCGCACAGATCCGGCACTTGTCCACGTGAACCTGAGCGACCAGGGCGACGGCGCCGCGGCGTCCTTCGCCACCCGCTTCGTCCGGAGCCCGGTCGTCGCGACCCTGCACAACGTGATCCCGGGTCGCACGAAGCAGCGCGAGTTCGTGTCGCACGCCATGCTTCGTTCGACAGACGACATCATCGCCGTCTCGGACGACGTCGGCCGTTACCTGGAGAAGCTAGAGCTCCGACACGTAGTGGTCAAGAACGGCCTGCTCCCGCCTCGCCTCGACCCGGCGGCACGAGAGCGTCTCGGCCTCGACCCGAACGCGTTCGTCGTAGGCGGCATCGGCCGCCTGCATCACCAGAAAGGCTGGGACGTCCTTTGCGCGGCCGCTCCCGTCGTCCGTGCGCGACGGCCCGACGTCGAGATCGTCGTCGTCGGCGACGGACCGCTGAGCGAGGAGCTGAGACAGGCTCCCGGCGCCGAATCGGTGCGCTTTCTCGGCTACATGGCCGATGCGTCGTCACTGCTCGGAGCGTTCGACTTGCTCGTGATGCCTTCGCGCTACGAAGGCTTCGGACTGGTCGCGATCGAAGGAATGTTCGCCGGTGTCCCGATCGTTGCCTCGCGAGTCAACGGGCTCGTCGAGGTCATCGGCGACAGCGGTCGCCACGTCCCAGCCGAGGCTCCCGCCGCCCTCGCCGACGCCATCCTCGAACTGGCCGCCGATCAGGGTCTGCGCACCGAGTTCGCCGGACGAGCTCTGGAGCGAGCGCAGCGGCTGTTCCATCGCGACCGGATGGCCGAGCAGACCGCAGCCGTCTACGAGACTCTGCTGGACGGCCCCGCAGAGCCGCAGTCTTGAGGTTCGCGCCGAAGCAGCCGATAGTCTGCGGAGTCCCAGCGTGCGTGGTGCGCGGGTTCGCCGATCACAACGGGCGAAGGGCTTAGCGAATGGAAATCAGAGACTTCCTCACGACGATCGGGCGGCACCGAGTCGCCTTCGGCGTGGTACTCGGAATCTTCGTCGCCGCCGGCGTTGCAGGGGCATTCCTGCGGCCGAATCGCTACGAGGCGTCCGCGACGATCATCGGCGTCCCGCCCAACGGCCGTGCCGACTTCAACTCGGTGCAGGCGGTCCAGTTCCTGCTACCGACCGTCGTCAAGGACGTCTCGACCGTGACCTTCCGGAACCTCGTCCGCCGAAGCCTTCCCGCCGGAGCGTCCCTTTCAGGCGTGACGATCGATGCCACCCTCGAGCAAGGGACGGGAATCCTCCAGTTGAAGGCACAAAGCAAGAACCGCGACGTGGTCGTCCCGGTCGCGAACGAGGCGGCTCTCGTTCTCGTCAATCAGCGACTGACGCCGAGCCTCGAGCTGAAGATCCTCGACCCGGCGCACAGGGCCAGCTCGACGTCAGCCAAGCTGCGAGGGCCCATCCTGATCAGTTCGATCGCGCTCGGCCTGATCTTTGCGGTCTTTGCGGCCTTGATCAGCGACGCACTCGACCGCCGCCTCCGGTCGGCGGAGGACATCTACGAGCAACTCGGCCTCGAGATTCTCGGCGAGATCCCGGCCTTGCGAAAGTTTCCGACCACCCCGGCGGCGCTGTTCTCAAGCTCTGCCAACGCGCGAGTCGCCGAGTCGTATCAGCGCCTCGTCGCCAACCTCGAGGTCTCTCTGGCAGGGAAGGACATCCGCACGATTGCGATCACCTCCGCGGCGAGCAACGAGGGAAAGACCACCGTCACGACGTGTCTCTCCTGGGCCTTGGCGCAGCTCGGTCACAATGTGGTCGCGATCGACGGCGATCTTCGCAAGCCGACCCTGGCCAAGCGCCTGGAGGTGAATGACGCCACGGGCCTGGCGAACGCGCAGAACGGCAACCTTGCGCAGATCGAGCGCAAGACGCGACTGCCATCGCTCACGGTCATTCCCGCAGGGCACGGGACGCTGCACCCGGCGCAAGTGGTGAACCACGAGCTCCCGCAGGTGCTCCGAGCAGTCTCCGATCGGCTGGTCCTCATCGATACCCCTCCGGTCCTCGCCGCGGCCGAGGCGATGCTCATCGCGATGATGGCGAAGCACGTCATCGTGGTCATCGATCGGAAGAGCCCCGCCTACCAGGACATCGAGCGCGTCCTGCATGAGCTGCGGCGAGCGAACGCAGAGGTGCTCGGTGTCGTCGTAAACCGCGCAAAGATCAGGCGCACGGCCGCCGGGTATGACGACTATTACGTTCCGATCCAGAGCGCGCCGCCGGTCGTAGTTAAGGCCGAAACCCTTCCGACGCAGCAGCGTCGAGGTTCCCGGGCACAGCGCAAACGCTCGCGCCGGCAGGCTTCTCGCTGACTCCCTAGCGTACGCAGATCCGGATAGCGACCGACTTGCCCTGGGCGAAGCGGCGGTATTGCCTCCAGGCCGCAGGCGGGATTTTCCGCGGGACGGCGGCGGGACGGTACGCCGACGCTCCGCCGTGTCCCCTGAACTCGCTGCGGCCCAGACGCCATCGAACCCAGGTCCAAAACCAAGTCGGCGGCCGCGAAGCGACGCGCCACCTGAGGCAGGCTTTGTGACCCGACTTCGCACCGAGGGCGCTCCCGCCATCCGCCTGAGCCGTGCGACTGACGGTTAGCTCACACCTCTTCCCTTTGCAGGTCGGCGGAGACTGCTTCTTCGGGGTCGTCGTTGACGTGGTCGTGCTCGACGGAGAAGACGCCGACGTGGTGGTTGACGTCGACGTCTTGCTCGCGGCGGTGCTCGACGAGCTGGAGGACGGCGGGGTGGGCGCAGGAGAGGCGCTGGCAAAGAGCTGGCGATACGCGGCAGATCCGATCGGGAACTGCGCGGTCATCAGGCGATGGGCCCCGTCGGACGCGTCGAACTCGAAGTACATGTCGAAAGCGACGTTGTGCGACGTGATCCAGTCGTACATGCGCTGAATGAAGTACGCGTTGTCGCCGCCGCCGTGGCCATCCGCTCTGATCGACAGCCCCCACTCGGGAATCGTGATCGGCTTGCCGTGAGCGGCCGCGAATGACGCGACCCAGTTCAGCCCGTTCTTCTCCGTCACGAACTCATTCCAGCGGAATGCGGGGTCGGTGTAGTTCAAGCCCCACGACTGGTCGTACACGTCCGTCCCGACGTAGTCCACGTACGAGTCACCCGGGTACGCGGCCTCGACGCCCGTTGACATGCCGGCCGTGCCGAGCGTGGGGTTCCAGTCGAAGCGCAGGCCCGGTGAGACCGCCCGCATGGTGTCGACGATCTGACGCCAGTACGCCGCGAACGCAGCAGGATCCTTGCCCGCGTACCAGGCGTACCAGCTGCCGTTGAACTCCCAGCCCAGTCGGAGAATCGCGTTGCCCTGCCCGTGTGCGACCAGGGTCTGGGCCAGCTTCCGGAAGTGGCTGTTGTACGCCCCGGCGGCCCCTTCCTGCAGGGAGCCACCGGTCGCCGGGATGATGGGCACCGAGTATTCGACGGAGTAAGGGGATCCCTGCCACGCGTTGAGCCACCAATCCGGCGACTCGATCAGAGCCCAGGTGTCGCCCGCGAAGAAGTCGAGTGCGTAATTCGGTGCACGCCCGAGCCAGGACCCGAATGCCCCGACCTGCCCCGGGCTCGCGGCGCCGCGATAGACGCCCAATCCGGCGGAGCTGGCAGCGTGCCCGGGAGCCGTAGCGACTGAGAACCCGGCGAAGGCGAGAGCTGCTACGACAAGGAATGCAGCGGCAGGGCGTCCCAGGCGGCGGCAGGACATATTCCGGCCATCGGCCCCGGTCGCAAGGCCCGGGCTCCCTGAGTTGAGGGATCCGGGCGCTCGTCACGATTTGTCGGGTACGACTTCGCGGCTGTCAGGCCACTAAGCCGGACTTCTGGCTGTCAAGCACTCGTAGACTCGCTCCACCGCCGAGGCGGCTTGCTCCCACGTGTACGTCTGGAGCACCCGCGCCCGGGCGCCGCCTCCCAGGGCTCGCGCCCGCGCTGAGTCCTGCAGGAGCGACACGACGGCGGCGGCAAATTCGTGCGCGCGATCGGCGACGAGCAGCTCGCTCCCCGGTGTCGCCGTGATTCCGCCAAGTCCGATCGTCGTCGTAACAACCGGCAATCCACAAGCCATCGCTTCGAGGATCTTGTTCTGGATGCCCGCGCCGGACTGCATCGGCGCTACGGCGACGCTCGCCGCATTGAGCGCGACCGGCATCGATGAAACGAAACCGGTGACCACGATCCCGCTTCGTGTCTGCAGCTCTCTGATCTCCCGTGCGGGGGCGGCGCCGGCGATCACGAAGGTCGCGCCGGGGACCTCAGCCTGGATCAGTGGGAAGCACTCGTTCGCGAACCACCTCGCAGCGCGAATGTTTGGTGGATAGCTCATCGTCCCAGAGAAGACGACTGCGCCGGGAGTGCGCCCGGCGAAGTCCGGGGAGAACACCTCCGCGTCGACGCCGTTCGGCACGACCTCCACCGTCTCTGCCGCAAACCACGGCGCGTCCTGCGTCGAGGCGACGAGCACCGCACCGACCGACTGCGCGACCGATCGCTCGTATGGAGCCACTCGTCCGAGCTCGGCGCGGAAGAGCCAGCTCCTGGGTGGTCGCTCGACCTCGACGTTCCGACGCATGCGTAGCTCCATCGAATCGATCGCGTCTAGCACCCGGGCCGCGTCGACAGCTTCGAGATACGGAGCCATTCGCAGCATCACCGCATGGACGACGTCGAATCTCCGACTCTCCCCCAGACCGGCGACGACGCTCGCGAGCCGTGGGGACGAGTAGTACAGGATCTGAAGCGGAGCTCGACCGAAGGGTGCTCGGAGAGCGACGTTGGCGATCCCTCGCCACCGTGGCAGCCGAACGAGCTCGACCGTCTCGCAGACCTCGCGTAGCCGGGCGAGGTGCTCCAGCTCGGAGTCCTGCTCGTAGAAGGACACGAGAGAGATCTCGTGGCGTCGCCCGAGCTGCACGATCCGGTGAAAGGCTGCGAGTTGATCGCCCTTCGCCGACGGGTGAGGAAATCGAGGCGTGAGAAACAGCAGCCGCACGGCCCCGCACGCTAGCTCGTGAGGCACCGCTGCGGAGAGTGGTTGTATTGGCGGTCGATGAGAACGGTGATGGTTACGAAGTTCGTGCCGCTTCCGGCGGACTCCGGCGGCAAGCAGCGGTCGCTCGCACTCCTGACCCGGCTCGCCGAGCGAGGGCCGACCGTCCTCTGCGCATTCGACGACGGGGCCGCCGACCTCGACGGCCTCGCGGCGATCGGCGTCGAGGTACGGGCAGTCCCGTGGACACCGTCCACCGCCGGACTGCTTCGCGGGACGATGCGCACCGGCAGCGGCTCGGCGGGGCGCTTTTGGAACAAAGCTCTTCGTCGCGAGGTCCTGGCCGCCACGGCGGAGCCACCTGATCTGCTGCAAGTCGAGTACGCACAACTCGTGCCCTACGCGAAGGGCGTCTCGGCGCGCACCAGGGTGCTCGACCTCCACAACGTCGAGTCCGAGCTCGTCAAGAGCATGGCGGCACTCCGTGCCCCGCCGGCCAGATTGGCCCTCAGCGCAGAGGCGATGCGACTCCGCCGACTGGAGCGCGCGGGGCTTCGAAGCTTCGACGCGACCGTGGTCGTGAGCGAGAGAGACCGCGCCCGCCTCCCGACGAACGCTCCGGTTCTCGTCTGCCCGAACGGCTGGCAGACGACGGGACCGCTTCCTGCCGGAAAGGAGAACGTCGTCGCATTCGTGGGCCTGCTCAGTTGGGGCCCGAACGAGGACGCTGCGGTCTGGCTGGCGCGCGACGTGTGGCCGGCGGTTCGCGCACGCGTGCCCGACGCGAAGCTCTTGCTCATCGGACGGGATCCCTCGCGCAAGGTCCTCGCCTTGCAGAGCACTGACGTCGAGGTCACCGGCTCGGTCCCGGAGATTGCCCCGTATCTCGCGCGGGCCCGGGTGGCGACCGCGCCGCTGCGAGCGGGCGGCGGCTCCCGCCTCAAGATTCTCGAGGCACTCGACGCGGCTCGTCCAGTCGTCGCCACGACGCTCGGCGCCGAAGGGCTGGAGGATCTGATCGGCCGGGGCATCGTCCTGGCCGACTCGCCGGACGTGATGGCAACCAAGATCGTCGACCTTCTCCACGACCGCGGCCGGACGGAGCGGCTCGGGCGGGCCGGTCACGCTGCTGTCCGCGAACGCTATTCGTGGGCGGCTACCCTGCGGCCGCTGCTCGAGTTCGTCGATGCTCGCAGCGGGGGCTACGTCGCAGCGGATACCGAAGCGAGCGTGTAGCCGGACACGGTCGCCGGCTCTCGCACCTGCGACACGGCCGCCTGGCAGAGGCCGATCATGATCCCGAAGAGCGGCGCGAGCTGGACATGCTCGAAGAGGGACTCGACCATCCCGTGCGCCAGCCAGCCCGCGATGATCGTGACCGACGCAAGCGCCGTGGCCGCCACCATCGCATCGGAGGCGAAGCGCCACGCCGTCAGGCCCTGCAAGATCGAGCCGACAACCGCGCAAACGAACAACAGCAAACCGACGGCCCCGGTTCGTAACAGCAGGTCGGTGATGATGTTGTGCGTCAGATAGGTGACGATGAACTCCTTAAAGCCCACCTCGTAGTAGGTGATCGTCTTACCGAGGCCCCACCCGGTCACGGGCCGCTGCCTGATCAGCGTGCGAGCCTCGTTGATCTGGTTGACCCGGTCCTGCGCGGAGAGCTTCTTCTCCCCGCTCGTCAGCGCGGCGCTGAGGGAGTGGCTGAAGGGAATCTGGCGCTTCGCCTCGACCACCCCGTTGATGAAGACGGGAAGCAGGACGAGTGCCGTCGCTGCGAGAACGACGAGCGTCACTTCGGCCATCGTCGCCTTGAGCTTGTGGCGGGCGACTGGCAAGAGCGCGGCGAGGACCACGAACGAAACGGCCAGGTTGACGAGCGCCGCCCGCTGCTGAGCCATCAGCGGCGGCACGAACAGCGGCGCGATCACGAACAGCAGCGGAAAACGGCGGTGCTCGGAGCAGACGGCCATGCAGAGACCGAGCACACCGAGAGCGACGAAGAGATTCGCTCCGATGCTTCCGACCTGCCCGAGCTCGGCGCCCCGCAGGCCGGGTGCGCTCAGGTTCAACCGGAGCCCGGTCGCACCGAGGATCACGGTGATCCCCGCGACCAGGGCCGAGAAGTAGAGGAGACGAGCGAACGATTGCTGCGAGCGAGGATCCTTCAACGGAATCCGACGCGCGACGGTGAAGAGCGACAGATAGAGGACTGCCTTCAGCTCGTACGCGATGTTGCTGTGAGGGTTCCCGTTCAGTACGCCGACAACCGCTTCGGTCAGGATCCAGCCACCGAAGGCCGCCCAGAGGAGCGACGTCCTCGAGAGGGCGTAGTTCTTGCCGGCGACGAGGGTTGCGACCACCGCGACGAGGATGATGAAGTCGACCGTCTCGAACTTCAGGGCCCCCGTCGCTGGATGAAAGATCCCGGTCGGGATGTCGATCGTCTCGTAGAGCCCGGTCTCCAGGACGATCAAGCCGAGGATGAAGCACACGATCGTCGCGTGCCGCCTGGTACGCGCGAGCCTGTAGAACCACGAGAAGAGCACCGAGCCGCCGGCTAGGGCGGCCAGGATCAGCAAGAGGTGAGCGAGCACTTGACCCTTTGACGAGGTGTGGTGACCTACTGATCGTAGTGGGCGCGACCGATAGACCCAGTGACCTGAGCGGCGCCTAGGCTTTATCGACTCCTGTGGCTGAACTCCGACAACAAGTCCTGCGAGGCTCGTTCTATCTGGTCGGACGCCAGGCCCTGGCGCTCGTCGTGAGCCTTGCAGGCGTAACGATCCTCCTGCGTCAGATCGGGCCGACCAACTACGGCCTCTACACCGGCGCAGCATCGATCGTGTTCGTTCTCGCGAGCGTCGGGACCTTCGGTCTTGACGTCTATCTCGTGCGGCGTACGGAGGCAGTGACGAAGCTCGACCTCGACCAAGTAGTCACGCTGCTCCTGCTCTCGTCGATCGTCCTGACGGTGGCGACGATCACCCTGGGGCCGACCATTCTCGGAGCCCTCGATGTGCCCCGGTTCGAGGAGCCGCTCCAGGTGATCGCGATCTCGTTGCCCCTGACCATGCTCGGGGCGCCGTTGATGGCGTCGCTGGAGCGGGCGCTCGACTACCGCTCCGTCGCGATCATCGAAATGGTCCAGCAGTTTGTGTACTACGGCTCGGCGTTGGCGCTTGCGTTTCTGGGAGCCGGCGTCTGGAGCCCCGTGACGGGGTTCATCGCCTCGCAGGCATGGCTCTTCGTCGCTACATGGACCGTTAAGCGCTACCGCCCATCGTTGGTCTGGAACCGGCGGCTGGTGAGGGACATGCTCGGCTACGGGTCGTCCTACTCCGCCTCGACCTGGCTGTGGCAGATGCGCGGCCTCGTCAATCCGCTCGTCGTCGGCCATTACCTCGGACCGGCGGCGGTTGGCTTCGTCGGTCTCGCTGCGCGGCTCGTCGAGGTGACCGCTTTCGTCCGCAATGCCGCCTGGCGGCTCTCGATCGCGGCGTTCGGACGAGTCCAGCAGGATGCGCAACGCTTCAAACGGGTGGTCGAGGAGGCCATGGGCCTGCAGACCCTCGCAGTCGCGCCCCTGCTTGCTGTGATCGGATCGGTCGGTCCGTGGCTCCTGCCCGCCGTTTTCGGCCACGAGTGGGAGCCGGTCGTTCGCGTCTTCCCGTATATAGCGCTCGGGATGATCTTTCAGTCCGTCTTCTCGATGGAGACCTCCGCGCTCTACGTCGTCGGGCGCGGACGGCGCGTCGTGCCCGTTAATGCACTGCATCTTGCGCTCTTCGCGGGCGGCGCTGCAATCTGCGTCCCGCGATTCGGCGTCGTCGGGTTCGGCTACGGCGAGCTGATCGCGCTTGCGGCTTACGTGTTCCTCGATCGGGCGGTTCGGCAGCTGTTCGCGGTCTCATACGCAGAAACCGTGCCTTGGCTGATCGCGTTCACACCCCCACTCTTTGCTCTCTACTTGCCTCCTGCCGCGGTGCCGCTTCTGTGGCTCCCGCTCCTCGCCGTCGCCCTGCGTGCGACCCAGCGAGATCAGCTCCGCTCCTATCTGTCCTATGTTCGCCGGCGATCTTCGACGGCGCACGCGTGACCACCGGCAGGCCGCTGTCGGTCGTCGTCGTCTGCACGGCCAATCGGTTTCGCAGCCCCCTGGCGGCCGCCGTGCTCGAGCGTGAGCTGAAGGGCCTACCGATCGAAGTCACGTCTCGGGGCGTGCGGGACGTGGGCGCGATGCCGCCGCTCCCGCAGGCTCTCGACAGCGCGTCCCGGCTTGGCATCGATGTCTCGCGCCACCGGGCACGGGCATTTCGAGCCGAAGAGCTCATGGACGCCGACCTTGTCATCGGCTTCGAGGAGGCTCACCTTCTCGCCGCTCGCGAAGCCGGGACGCCTGCCGCCAACCTGTTCGGCCTTGCCGAACTCGTCACGCTCCTCGAGCGGCTCGACCGGAAACCCGGGCCCGGGAACTACGTATCGTCCGTCAGGAGCACACTGGCCGAGGCGGACCGCCTGCGCGATCCTGCCAGTGCAGAGCTCGAGATCGAAGATCCGGTGAAGAAGTCGAGCCCGGAGGCGGCCGCGATCGCCGACCGGATCCACACGCTGTCGGTTCGACTCGCGGGCCTGCTCACGCCCTAGCCACGGAGGCTCGAGCTATTCGACGATCTTCGCGTTGCGGAAGA
>Ga0209811_10000597_pt1 | contig 14317 bp, 12 predicted proteins | sample Coa_R1_6_FD_187161 | JGI IMG/M metagenome (GOLD analysis project Ga0209811, IMG submission 187161) | Surface soil microbial communities from Centralia Pennsylvania, which are recovering from an underground coalmine fire. - Coalmine... | ecosystem: Environmental > Terrestrial > Soil >...
GGTGGGGAGATGGTTTGGGGCCGTCCGAGGGGTCGATCGTCCAGCTTGGGGCTCCATAACGCATGACTAAGCTTTAAGAAAATGAATTTCAACTTCAAGAATTGTCCTGCGCCAGCTCTGATTCGATCCGACATCCCGTTTCGCGTGCGTTATCACCTTTAGCTTCTTCACCATCAAGCTTCCAGGATGGAACAAGACCCCGACGCTGCTAGAAGCGCTCGACCGTAGCGCCGCCGTCTCGGCGGCAGTCCGGCGGGCGTCCCGCCCGCCGTCCAGTTAGCGCACCAGATCGAGGGCGAGGGCGTCCTCGCGATCCCGGCAAGATGCCGGCGCTATATTGCCGCTTGGCCGGTCGAAACCTCCCCGCTTGCTCTGATCTCTTTCTCATTGTGTATCTCAATACGGCGTTAACCATCTCGCGTCCGCAGGCCTTCCTCCTGCATCTTGTATGCTTGAGCCTTCGCTCCTGTGACCCAGACATCTTCAACTCGCTGGATGGTGATTCTCGCCTTCGGTCTCGTCTATCTCTTTTGGGGATCGACTTACCTGGCCATCGCCATCTCCGTTGAACACATTCCACCGGCGCTGATGTGCGCCACGCGCTTCCTGATCGCCGGCATCCTGATGCTCGCCTACTGCGCTGTGCGCGGACGCCGTGTGATGTATTCCACGCGACAACTCTGGCAGATGGCAGCAATCGGGACTTTGCTGCTGATGGGCGGCAACCTCACGCTCTCATACGCGGAGCAGATTGTGCCTTCAGGCCTGTCGGCCCTGCTGATCGCAGTCACGCCCCTATGGTTCCTCGTGCTCGACGCGTGGTTGCTGGGCGATCATCACATTTCGCGGCGGGGACTGGCAGGTCTGGCGATCGGGATCGTCGGGATGGTGGTGCTGCTCTGGCCAAAACTAACTAACGCAGGCACTCTCGGCCGGCGAGAACTTTGGTGGTCCCTGAGCTTGATTGCCGGATCATTTAGTTGGGCGCTCGGATCCGTGCTCTCGAAGCTCTGGCACACTAACGATCTTGATCCGCTGAGCTCGACGGCATGGCAGGTCATCTTCGCGGGAGTGTCGAATCTCATCTTCGCCATCGGCAACCGAGATCTGGCGCGCGTCGTCTGGACGCCCCGAGGGGTTGGCGCCATGCTTTATCTCGTAGTCGGTGGTTCGTGGATTGGCTACACGTCCTACATCTGGCTGTTGCGGCACGCGCCCAGTTCCAAAGTGTCGACCTACGCGTATGTGAATCCCGTGGTGGCAGTGTTCCTAGGATGGCTGGTGCTGCATGAGGCAATCGACCGCTACATCCTGATAGGGAGCGCGATCATCATCGCTTCGGTCATCATGGTGACCAGCGCGAAGACCACGGCCAAACCAGTTGCGGAAGAAATGCCGGCGGTCGAGGCTGCGGGAGACTAGCTAGTTCCCGATTTCAGATTTGTGGATAAAGCCTGAGGCTCGATGAACCCACAGCAATGTCATCCTGAGCGAAGCGAAGGACCAATGCATTTCTGCGGCTGCGCATCACGAACGTTTGCTAAGCAGGGGACTGCGTGATGCAATGCATCCGCTGCGGGCGACCGATCACTGACACTGCATACGGCGCTGCGAATTTGTGCCCTGAGTGCCGAGCCGCCTTCGCCGGCAATGCACAGCCGGCGTCTCCGCCGCCTGCGCCTGTCGCTCGCGCTGCGTCCTACCGGATGCCGGTGACCACCGCCCTCGTCGGAATCAATGTATTGGTGTTCATTGGGATGCTGCTGACCGGTTCCTCCCTGATGGGCCCGAGCAACCAACAACTCCTGCGATGGGGCGCGGACTTCGGACCAAAGACCCTCGACGGGGAACCGTGGCGCGTGTTCACCTCGAACTACGTGCACATCGGCTTGGTCCACATCTTTTTCAACATGTGGTGCTTGTGGAATCTTGGGCGTCTCGCGGAACGCATCCTGGGCGCATGGACTTATCTGCTGACTTATACCGCCTGCGGCATCGCCGGAAGTCTGGTGAGCCTGTGGATTCATCCGGGCGTGGTTGGCGCCGGAGCCTCGGGAGCCATTTTCGGACTGGCGGGTGCAATGATCACCGCCCTCTATCTTGGCAAGCTGCCGTATCCGGGACAAATGCTGCGCGGATTGATGAAGAGCCTGCTCTCATTTGCGGGCTACAACTTGTTTTTCGGCGCTGTGGTTCCGGGCATCGACAACTCCGCGCATATCGGTGGCCTGATCGCGGGCCTCGCGATCGGCGCTTTGCTGGCGTCGCAACTGGCGCAGACTCCCGAACAACGCCGTGCTCACGAGCGCATCATTTTTACTGCTGTCGCGTTGGCGTTGATAGGCTTCGGCGTTTTCGTTAAACACCAAAGCGGGGGGATCGTCGAGCAGTACCGCCAGCTACACCAATCGCCGCAGCCGGATGACTCGAGCATCTAGAGGTTCGCGAGACTTCCTCGCCCGAGGCTGCATGATAAAATCATCAACGTGCCCAGCGCCCACGCCGGCAACGTCGCTTGCCGCGGCCGCTGGAAAATTGTAGGCCCGTAGCTCAGTCTGGTTAGAGCGCTTCCTTGACACGGAAGAGGTCGATGGTTCGAGTCCATTCGGGCCTACCATTTCACTTATTCTTCATTCCACCGGATTTTACCCGCGACGCAGTTTCTCAGAATCTTCTCAGTGAGATTTCAGGACCGCCAAAGGACATTCCCACCGGTGTGCCGCTAACTTTGCACCATCTCATGGGGAACCTGGCAAAAGGCCGGGTCCAAAAAGGATGGTTGTTATGGCAAAGCGTTTAGCGGTATTTGTGTACGGGCTGGTGAGCTACATGGCGTTTTTCGTGACGTTCGTGTATGCCGTCGGGTTCATCGGCAATCTTTACGTCCCGAAGTCGATGGACTCAACGGCCCGAGTGTCGTTCTGGCCGGCGCTGGTCATTGATGCTCTGTTGCTGCTGCTGTTCGCGGTGCAGCACAGCGTCATGGCCCGGCCTGCAATCAAAGAGCTGCTGACTCGATTCATACCGGCGGCTGCCGAACGAAGCACCTACGTGCTGTGTTCCAGCCTGTTACTGATAGCGTTATTCGCCTTCTGGCAGCCTATCGGCGGTGTCGTTTGGAATGTCGCCAATCCCGGGGTTCGGAATGCCATTAACGCGGTTTTCGGCTTCGGTTTCGCTCTGGTGTTCGTTGCTACGCTCTTGATCAACCACTTTGACCTGTTCGGCCTTCGTCAGGTGGCGTTGTACCTTGCGGGCAAGCCATACACGTACCTCGAATTCCGGACGCCGTTGTTCTACCGCTTGGTACGTCATCCGTTGTACGTGGGTTGGTTGATCGCGTTCTGGGCTACTCCTACGATGACCGGCGCGCACCTTCTGTTTGCAGTGCTTACGTCCGCCTACATCCTGATGGCAATCCGTTGGGAAGAGCACGACCTCGTCACCGTTCACGGATCGAAGTACCAGGATTATCAGAAGCGCGTGCCAAAGCTGATCCCATCGTTGGCTCCGTATCGCACCCCTGACGAGCGGATCGTGCAGGTCCCGAGTTCGGCTGCATAATCTCGACATAACAAAAAGGGCGGTTCGCCCCGCCCTTTAATGCTTCCAACGTGCTACACCCTCAGGACGCCGAGATTTCCCTCATTGGTGCCGCGGATTCCTTGTGCCAGCCCATGAACGCGGAGAACTCCTGCAGCAGGATCTCCCAGGCCGGTTCCTCGGCAAGAAGCAGGTGATTGGCGCTGGGCAATGAAGCATAGTGGGCGCCAGGAATTTCGGCAGCCAACTGGCGGCCGTGCTCGGGCAAGACCACGTGGTCGCGATCGCAATGCACGACCAATGTGGGGGCTTGCACCTGCCGCAAGAGCCCGCGTACGTCGATGGCGCAGTCGACTTCGATAAGTCGCGCGGCATTTTCGGGCGAGGTTGACACCCGTTGTAGATCGTCGAACCAGTTCTCGTGGACGGGCGTGGCGTCGGGCATGAAGCGTTTGGTGAAAATTCTGCAGAAGGCTGGATTGTGAAGTCCCCAGCCCAACCGCGTCAGGCTGACCAGCGCCCGCCGGGCCTCGAGTTCTTCCGGGCTGCCGTAGTGATAGAGTCCCATGGGAAATGCGCCATAGAGCACCAGTTTGCTCACCCGTTCGGGATGCTTCACCGCGTAAGCGATGGCGATTGCGCCGCCTCTTGAAATTCCGAGCAGAGAAAAGCGATCGAGTCCCGCCGCGTCCACCACCGTTTCCAGATCGCGTACCCAGGTGTCAAAACTCACGCCAGGAACATCGCGCTGCGACAAGCCGTTACCACGCTCGTCGTACCGAATCAGTCGATGGTGTTTGCTGAGTTCTGTCCACCAGTGCTGCCAGATCGGGCTTCCCCACTCGAAATCCAAATGTGTGAGCCAGTTCGACGCCTTCACCAGGGGCGGTCCGTCTCCAATGCTCGCCCAGGCAAGGCGCACGCCATCTTCGGTAACCGAAAACCTAATGTCCTGGCGGGGCAGTGGAGTGGTGGACTGGCCCCCTGCTGCCACAGCTTGTGAGGCAGCTGAACGCACGACGTTTCTAACTGGCGCAACGAATCGATAGCCATGCCGTGGCACGGTTTCGATGCACTTCACCGGATGGAGTAGTTTCCGCAGCTGCGAAATGCAATAGTCGAGATTGTTGTCTTCGACGACGGAGTCCGGCCATACCGACTCCATGAACGCGTCTTTGCGCACGAGCTTGCCGGCATTTTCTACCAGCACGCGAAGGGTGTCGAACAGTTTGCCGCGCAGGCGAATCTCTTCGCTATCACGAAGCAGCCTTCGCTCGTCCACATCGAGGAGGTAACTGCCAAAGAGGTACTTGGCCATTGTCAAACCGCGGCCGGCGTCGGGCGCACAGGAGAGCCGCAGGTCCCCACATGTTTTCTTATTCTACCAGCGGATACCGGGGCCAGTCCCGTCCCGCGGCGCGATCGTGGAATCAGCTGCCGTGTCAGGATCAGATATTATCCAGCCCGTGATTCCAGACCGTGATTGGTCCGCCTTGCGCGTATTTAGAGGGGTTTAGCAGTTTCCGTGCGAACATGGAAGTTGTTGTAGGTGTGGGTTAAGCGTACCTTGACAAGGAAGAGGTCGATGGTTCGAGTCCATTCGGGCCTACCATTTCAATACAGTCCCCAGCAATCCCCCGCAACCTAGAGCAGGGACTGTCCGTCCCTCTCCAGTTCTAAGAGAACCCGTAGCCCTCGGTAGAAGCATTCTTTGCAATAGGCCACCTCCCAGTCCTCGACCATGAGAATGTCCTTTACCTTCCCTTCCTTTACCGTATTGCAACATTCTTCTCCCGGTTTTTCCGCGATTCCTTTGCTCTCAATCCAGTTCGGCGGAATATTCGGGGAAGTACCGTTGTGCCCATAGCTGGGAATTTGCCCGCTATGTCTGTGTAATACTCTATCGACAGAAATCTGGCGCGATTACGTTTTAAGATTCGGCCCGCCGTTTCCGACTGGTTACGGAACTCGGCATCTGAGGGCAGGAGAGACTGTCGTGTCGGTGACAGAAATCCCGGAGTGCCGGTCAACACGACACCTCATCTTCCCGCGGGCCAGCGCTCGTCAATCGCCTTCATGATTTCCTCGGCCTAGCTCACGGCGTCCGCGATTGCGCTGATTGTCGCTGGAACTCTTTTCCCGCCATCGAACTGAGCGAGCTTGCGGGCAGCGAGGATGCTCGCCGCGATCAACAGCGCACGTTTGCGGCCCTCGCACCTTGCAACTTGTGGTTGTCAGATTCGCTTTGTCTTCGATATTTAGGATACGATTCAGCGCGAGTTTCAGCGGTTGGACCCCGGCCCATCTTCTGATTATTTCTGATCTCAGAATTCAACTTGGAGGTTTGCACAATGGCCCGTGGAGTCACATTTCGGTGGATTCTCAGCAGAATTAGTGCGCTGTTTATTGTCGGAAGCTTGTTGGCGGGTGTTGCTGCGGCACACTGGCGTCACTGCCAACGGCGCGCAGTACCGGTTTATTGTTCCCAGTCCTTGGAATGGCCAATTGCTAGTCTATGCGCACGGAGCCGTTCCTGCTGGAGCACCGATCGCCCTGCCCAATAACCCGCTAGAGCTGCAGATGTTCGCGGCGCTCGCCAGTCAGGGCTTTGCCGTTGCCATGTCGAGCTACGCTGAGAATGGGTGGGCGGAGAAGAATGGCGCGCAAACCACACATCAGTTGCTGGGGCTGTTTAGCAGCCAGATATCGGCTCCAACTCGTACGTACCTGGCCGGTACTTCCTTGGGCGGACTTATCGCCGTAGATTTGGTGGAAAGATTCGCCGATCAGTACGATGGTGCGCTCGCTCTGTGCGGCGTGGTTGGCGGTGCCCCTCTCCAATTCCAACACGAGGGCGATGGCCGAGTTCTATTTGACTATTTCTTCCCCGGTGTGTTGCCAGGCGATCTGTTGCACACACCGAACCTCGAGTTCTCTCCTGGCAGTCCAACCTTCACAGCCGTGGCAAGTGCCCTCTCGAGTGGCTTGGTGGCGCCAGGTCAACCCACTTTACAATTTGCGAATGTTGCCGGTTTGCCTGGCTCCACTCCCGACGAAATTGTATTTTCAGGCATAACACTGGTAGGAGACTCGCTTGAGTTCAACGAAGTTCTGCAACGGACCCATGAGCACAACTTTTATGACAATACTGGGACCGCGTATTCCGGGTCAGCCGATGATATTGCTCTGAACGATGGAGTCCAGCGGTTTTCGGCTACGCCGGCAGGACTGAGCTATATTGCGAAGTACTACACGCCGACCGGACACCTGCGCATACCAATGCTTACACTTCATACCACGCAGGATCCGACTGTATCGTTTTCCCAGGAGCACGCTTATGCAGATGCTGTCGCGGCAGCGGGGGCATCACAGTTTCTGGTCCAGCAATCTGTCACACGATATGGACATTGCAATCTGAAGCCGGAAGAGATACTGAACTCATTTCAGGATCTACTTCTCTGGGTGAACTTTGGCATCACGCCCCAGGGCGGAGATGTAACCGTGCCGTAGCGCAAGCTGCGGTAGGTCATAGCCAGCGCCTCAAAAATGCTCAATGAATAGTGCTCGCTCTCACAAGGTTTCCGCTTTGGTGGCAGTTTTCGAGTGAGGACAGGGAAACGCTCTGTTTGACAAGTCTGTTCCTTTGTGGATTTATTGTTTGTATTTCTCCGCGCTCGCGAAGAACAACGACAGACGGTCGCCACAGTTCGAGCAGCGGTCTCCGTGTTTCTTGGATTAAGACGTCACTCGGCTTACCCTTGCGGCGCTAAGAGCACACACCCCAGTCAAGGAGCCTGTCCGCACCGCAAAACTTGCGAGTGCATCCGCTACTCGAAATGACGCGGACGTGTGTCTCGGCATCTGAGCGGCAGAGCGAGTGATTCTCGGGGCAGTCGCACAGAGAGGCCTGGATTGGAGGTGTTGATCTACTGAACTGGGGCACGAAAAGATCGAGGCCCGGTTCCCCGGGCCTCACGCTTTTACAGTTATTTCTGACGCTCGCCTCGCGCCACTCTCAGTTAAGGAAGAACATATCGACGATTCTCATCCGAGGATCAAGCAGGATGATTCGTCCGCTCAGCACGACTCGCGACCATTCCCGCGGAAGTCTTGGTAACTGAGAATCGCAGGAGCTGGGTAAAGGCTGAACGCGCTTCTGCAAGCCGGGAGGCAGTGTGCCATTACGCTGCAGCTGTCTTTCCAACCCGGGAGGCAGACGGTCTTTTTTCGCCAGTCCCGGAGGCAGGCCTGCGCGGTCATCTACAACACAACTCCCGATGATATGACGTTCGGAATCCGAAAAGCCACTCGGCCCGCGGCCATCATAATCTCCGCCTTGGTCGCCATCGCGATCCTGGCGCCGAGACTGATAGCGGTCATCGTCGTCCCGATCGTAGTGCCCACGGCTACCACGATCGTCGTCAGAGTAACGATCCGTTCCCGACCGAACTGGCTGTGGCGCCGTCATGATCGGAGCGTTGGAAGTCCAGGCCAGCACGGCTTCCGACTGGACCTCGGCTGGCTGTTTGCCTGTGCCCGCAGCGACTCCCGTCCCAGCCGCCGCACCGACACCCGCGCCAATCGCAGCACCTTTGCCGCCTCCTGCAATCGCGCCGATGAGTGCTCCGAGGCCTGCTCCTCCGCCGATCTTGGTGACGTTCGATTTCGTGTGCGAATTGCCTTTAACCATCAGGGTTTGCACGGAAACCGTGTATGTGCGCCCGCCGCTGCGGATGGACTTCAGCGTGAGATGCAGTTCGCCAGGCGTGCTCAAGCGTCCTGAGCGTTCGAGATTGACGACTTCGCCGGTCACACTCGCGCCCTTGGGAACCAGTGTCTTGCCGTTCGCCGTGATTGGTGCCGCCAACACTCCATGAAATTGTTGACCGACATTCGCGCTCTCACTGCTCAGCTTTTCTGTGATGCGCACCTGCACTGAGGTGCCCGCAGGAATTGCGGAGCCCGATTGCGCCAGAGTGGCCGCAGTCCCAAGAAGAAGTAGCAGTACGATGGCAAGTACCGGTCTTGAACGACGTTGCATGATTGCCCCCAGCTTTGGCTTTGTTTTGTTCCTCAATGCTAGGTGGAGACCGGCGTCGAGGCATGTATCGAAGGTCCATGACCGGGAATGTCAGGTATCGAACGGGACGGCAGCGGATTCTGCCCGGATTGTCGCGGCCCTCGTCCACGGGACCGAGTGCAGCACTTTCGCTTTCTATCCGCCATAGACCACGGCGGCGGAAGGGAATTTCCAGCCCGTGATTCTAGCCCGTGATTGGCTCGTCTTCCGCGTATTTAGAGGGGCTTAGCAGTTTCCCCTGGAACATGGAAGTTGTTGAGAGTATGGGTTAAGCGTACCTTGACACGGAAGAGGTCGATGGTTCGAGTCCATTCGGGCCTACCATTTCAGTCTCCCACCTTCAGCGCTATCATCTGGCATGCCCGGAAAAGCCCCACTCGTGTATGACTGCCCATGCTGCGCAGCGAAATACGCCAATCGTCTCGGAAAGCGCTGCCGCGGATGCGATATACCCCTGCACCTAGAGGGCGAGTACCTGGTGGAGCCTTGTTACATCTATTTGTCGAAAGAAAAACGGTGGGCATGGTTCGAGTCGCGAACCATGAAACCTTGGGAGGACGGTTGGAAGCGTCGCCCTAGAAATTACAAAAGCTCATACTACACGTGGCTGGAGAAATATCCCGGACGGCCAACAGGCTTACCAGAATAAGAGTCCGGCAACCCATACGGTCAAATTGTGCCCCCAAATTCGCTGGCACTGGCACCCAGGAAATCCGGAGCACCTACACGACGTTTCCCTGGCGGATGGCATACGGTCTCGGGCAAGCGGACCCTGCCTAGCGTCCTCCTTCCGTTAAAAATAAAAGAGTTTCCCAATGCGCTTCACGCTCTATAATTAGTGTCATTACACTTCATTACACATGAAAACACAGCGTTCGCGAAAAAGGCGAATTCCCAACAGGGCCGGGATTCCGTTTCAGGTTTACTTCACTCCTGAACAGATGGCACAGATGCGTACGTTTTCGCAAGAACGCGCCCTCCCGTTGGCAACGATCGTCCGCACTGCTGTCGAACAGTTGCTCAGAAAGTGGCGCAACGATGACCTCACTCTCCCTCTTGGATTCGGACAATGAAAAAAGCTGCTGAGTCTAATGGGAGGTACAGCCCCCGTAAATGACATCGGCGTTTATGTGCTTTGCATACGAAAACAGGAGAGAACCCGCTATGAGAAACGCGAAACTCGCCACCCCATATCTCTCACGGTCGAAGTGCTGCGGTTCCCACGCGACGGTTTCCCATGCGACGCTGCGTACCCGATTGCAATGGCAAGCATGCCATTAACAGGTACAGGCTCATTGCTCATAATCAGGTAATGGAAGCGATGATGAAGTCGGAAGTGGTGAACTGACGCATCCCCACACCCCCCGGCCCTTTTGGCTCCCTAGACAGGCATCAGGGAGTTGTTTTCGCGACCGTCGACTGAAATTCTGGATCCTTTAGATACTCAATTACATCTCGACGCTCCTCGTCATTGTAAGGTGTGGCGGGATAGACATGTCCAGAATTGCTGTTGCCTGCTAACTGAGTATCGAAACGGAACAAGCCGTCAGCTTCCAACGATACAAAACCTATTTTTTCAGTATCCAACTCGCGATTACCCACCCAAAACACTTTTGACCGTTTGTCGGGTGGCGATAAGAGCTCATAAAGATTTGGTACAGAGCCGTTATGAAGATAAGGCCCAGTGGCCCAGATGCCAAGCAAAGGTCCGGCTTTCAGATCGGTGACTGAAGGTGGCTGGTATGGTTGTGGCTTGGAATCGGGGCCTGTAGCGGGCCGGAACCGATAACCTGAATAGGACATTCTTTCGGCATCCGAAAGATGCAGCCCTGAAAGGCCCTGCTCAACTGTGGCGCGAACCGTACTCATGAAGAACACGGCTGCTGGGACGGTCTTTTGGCCCCGGAATAACGAGCTCGCGAGTGCCCCGGTTCCAGCCGAGCGTCCTGCCAAAATCTGAATATAGAGCGGGTCGGTGCCTGCCACCTTATAATTCAGCCGACTTATCTTAATGAACTGTTTGCCAGCAATATTCTCTTGCTTGAGGGTCATGTCGAAAGGCGGCATGTTATGACAGTTGAGACAATCCCTGCGAAATAGCTGAGCACCTCTCTCCCAGCGAGCCTCCTTAATCGCTCCAAGCGTAGCTTCAGGCCAGCGTGGAGGTGTCATGCGGTCGATCCATTGTTCAAGCTGGTACAGATTCTCAAAAAGCACCGAAGATGAAAACGGTGCCGATGTTTCTCGCCCGAAATTCGCCTCACCGAATACTGCCAACACCTCGCTTGTATTACGAGCGATAGGATCGGAAGCCAAGGGATTCCATTGCACCCATTCCAGTTTTGGTGTAAGCCAGAGGAACGGATAACTCGTCGGTGCCGCCGGCGGGCGAAGGTTCTCGGGGATGCCGAGATTAACTACAGCCAGAGCATTCAACGTTTGCGTTAGTGCATCGACACGCCCTGGACCAGCCGCCAGTGGAGGGGTCCGCATCCAGATCTGTCCCGTGAAGGACGTAGCGAATTCCAGATAGGAATGACTCAACACATCGAGGGCCTTAGGACTGGGGTTGTCTCCAAGCACGCGAGCGGCAAATCGACTGAATTTTGCGTTGTCACTCGAAGGACTGTTGGCATTGACTGCGTGTGACAATGCAGCAAGGAAACTTCCCAAGTCCGCCATGCTTTGTGCTCCGTCGATGCGAAGCCTTGAGCCTCTGAAGGTCAACTCGCCTGTGTGGCAGGCAGCACAGTTAAATCCGAGCCACTTTCCGGTGGTTGGCGTGTCCACAGTGTCGCGGACGAAGCCGACAGGCAGCCCATCAGGATTCAAGGAGCTTGGACCGTCAATCGGAGGAAGCCAACCAAAACTGTTTAGGTAAAGAGGATCTGCGAATAGATTTGTGCTTTCAGCCTGCTCCAAGGATAGGAACCACGTATAAGGAATCAATCGCGACCCTTGGGGCGTGTAATAGAATTTCTCACGCAACCCCGTGCTCCAACCTTGATCAAGAAAAATCGGTTTGACACTCTGTGCCAGAGCATTGCCCCAGCAAAGCATCATCACCGCTGAGAAAAGAAGTGTATTCACATGCATACTCAACATTCCTGATAGAAAGCGAGTTCAGTAGTCGTTGTTTCCCAGCCGCATTTTGTTTGCGATATAGTCAAAATACGGATCGTGGATTGGGTCCGGCGCTCCAAAGTTCGCAATCACTTCCTCAACGGTGTTCCAACCCCTCGCATATTTGCCAAATGAATTGTGACGATCGCCGCTTGCTGCTCCATACTGAAGTCTCTCCATCTTTTGCTTGCTTGTCCGAAGCTATATGAATGCGTTTCGAACGCATACTGAAGCGGTAAGCGATTTCGCAGTGGATCAAATGCTGAAGAACGGTATATCCGCAAGAGCATCCAGCAGATCAGCGCTCTTCAGAACGTAACGGCTGAGGTTTTCTTCGTCGAGGGCATTTCGCGCTTGGGAACGCCTCCGACAAGTCGTTCCTACATATCTGCCACAGCTATGCCCCTATACGCTACATGCCCTTCAGCGCGCACTATCCTCATCCCACAAACTAATCTTGGACACTGACGAATTGGCCGTTCTGCGCTCTCAATGCGATCTGGTCGCCGGACACTGGTACGATGACAAACTTTTCCCACGGTCCGATTTGAGTCCTATCAGCTTGACATTCCCGTCCGCCGCCTTCTTCGGCGCAAAGGAAATGTCCGTTGATTGTCTTAAAGCTGACCGTTCCGTCACCGTTGTCGATAAGGGTCCACGTCTCCCAAGCCTGTGGCGACAGGCGGTTCGCGTATACACCAGCGCCGCCTCCGCCTTGTGCGGAGAAGAGTCCGAGCCATCCGGTCAACCACACGGTACCTGCTCCCGTTGAGGCCATTGTGAACGTCTCCCAGCGGCCAACGGTATTCCTGTCTGCCATAACGGCCCCGTGGTCATTGATATCTGGTTCGGGTTTGCCAAAGATCAGGTCCTTTAGACCAGTTACTATCAGTCCAGCTCCGGCGGCAACTGCCCAACCGATCGGTGTACCTGACTGAACAGCATTAACAACAATCGCAACGCCGCTCATTTCATAGGCTGCCGCGAAGGCTGGCGACTTGGCCGCTGCGTTAACCAGGAACTCGATAATGACCCGGCCTGTTACCCCCAGGCGAGCTGCCTTGATCAAGTCGCCCCACAGCTTACCAACTCGCGGGGTGACGATTACGCCCTCGACACCCACAATGCCGTTGATGTCCACGCCCTGGTTTCCGCCCCACCGGTTCATTGCCTCGATATAGGTGATTGACGCACCAATCGCAGTAGCGACATACGGTGCATATGGCCCTGCGGCGACCACCAGCTTTGGAGCGAGAGTAGCGAGTAGTGACTGAAGTGCAATCGTTTGTTCGTTATTGCAACTTAGGACCCATACAAGCCCGTCAATTTGGAAATCGCCAATCTCCGCAAGTTTTGCAAGATCCCACTCCCGCTTATCCAGCTTGCGGCCGTCGTCCGAGGGGAGGGTATCGCCCGCACCAGCAACGACGGCACCGATGGGTACACCACCAGTGGTTGTGTGTGTTCGATCTAGTGTAGGTTTGGCGAGATTTAACTTATCGCCGGCCATGAAAGTGCTCCTTTCCCTCTTCAACAATCGGAAAGTAATACACAGTTGAAGCGCCACGCTCTACGATCCGTTCGAGCGGTTGATTTGAGACCGTATCAGCAAAACTAACTCTGAAGCTCTTGCAATCAGTCTGCCACAACATGAGATCTTTGATTTCTGAATCAGAATGGAGGAAGGCGTTTAGATTCACCGGCGGATCTAGAACCATCCTACTCCCGACGAGTGCCTACATTCGATCGTGCCTCAAGCTCTATCCATTTGGTTAGCAAACGCACACCATTCGGTTAGCAAACCGCACGCCATCGCATCTCGTGTGTCTCCCGAGCGGGAAGGGTTTGATTCCGATCCTCGTATGCCTAGCGCCAGCGCATACAGAATGGAGGCCGCCGCAACCACGCTATCCCACCGGCGTATTCGCTAAGTATGCTCCGCTGGTTTCGTGGCGTCGCAGGGTGCAATTACGAGACCCCCTTCAAACTGAAAATGCTCATGTGGGGACAACCGCCCTCAGCTGTCCGCTTGACATGACGTTTCTCTCCCCCATGTCGCTCATTCGAGCGAAACCAATTCCGACGAACCTAAAGCAGGTCACTGCAAGATGTGACTAGAAGCATCATGTATTCCGGTCTAATGTCGCACCCGTCGTCACCAACCAGAAGGAGGTCAGGACAATGGCGGATCATCAGGGCGAACTGGAAATGGAACTCGAAGACGAGTTTCACGAGGGCGAACTCGAAAGCGAAGATGAGGCGGGCGAAGGAGAAGGCTGGCTCGGCGCCCTGGGCAACATTGCCGGCAGCTTGCTGGGCGAGGGCGAAGGCGAATTTGAAGCCGAGCTCGAGGACGAATCCGAAGATGAATTTGAGGGAGAGGCCGGCCTCGAAGGCGAAGGCTGGCTGGGAGCCCTGGGAAACATCGCTGGCAGCCTGCTCGGCGAACAAGAGATGGAAGGCGAAGACGAGTTCGAAGGCGAATTCGAGGATGAAACCGAGCAGTTCTCGTTCGGAAGCTTTTTCAAAAAAGCTCTTCCTATTCTCAAGCAGGTCGCAAAAGTGGCGGCT
>Ga0209811_10000598_pt1 | contig 14317 bp, 13 predicted proteins | sample Coa_R1_6_FD_187161 | JGI IMG/M metagenome (GOLD analysis project Ga0209811, IMG submission 187161) | Surface soil microbial communities from Centralia Pennsylvania, which are recovering from an underground coalmine fire. - Coalmine... | ecosystem: Environmental > Terrestrial > Soil >...
GTTGTGAGCCTTCGTCGATCGGTAAGCATCAATTGTTCTGCGCCGCTAGCAATCGCAAAATTTCCCCCAAATCTGTTGCCAGCGGCACCGTCCATTCTAGCAGCTTTCCTTTAGTCTTGATCTTCAATATTTCCGCGTGCAGAAACTGGCGCTTCAATCCGTATGCTTTGCGAAACCGTTTATTGAAACCGAAATCGCCGTGCTGGTCGTCCATGACGACCGGGTAGCCGAGCTTGGCGAAGTGTAGACGGATTTGGTGCAGGCGGCCGGTCTCGATGGCGGCGCGCACGAGAGTGACTTCGGAGAATTTTTTGACGACGCGATAGCGCGTGAGCGCGCGCACGGGATTACTTCCTCGCCCCGGCAAGGGGAAGTCGATTTTGCCTTCGTGATTCGGTAGCCGCCCGACGAGCAGGCAGAGATATTCTTTTTCGACCGCGCCGGTTTCGAAGCAGCTTTCCAGTTCTTTGGCGCTCTCCGGATTCTTCGCAACCAACAGTAACCCCGAGGTATCTTTGTCGAGGCGGTGCACGAGCTGCGGTTTTATGCCTCGGTCGCGATACTGGGTTTCCAGAATCCCGAGCACCGATTCTTTTTTGCTGACGGTTTTGCCTTCGTGCACCGCAATACCTGCGCGCTTGTTGAGCACGAGCAGCGCATTGTCTTCGTAAATGATATCGAGCTTTGTCAGAGCGGGGCGTGGCTTGAACGTTTCGGCAAGATTTTTGAAATCGATATAAAGCTGGATCCGGTCACCAGCCCGGACTAAGTCCTCAGGCTTGGCGTGCCGGCCGTTGAGGCGCACGCTATTTTTTCGAAACAGCTTTCGAACGTAACCGATTGGGAACTGTTTTTTTAGGAAGTTCTCGAGCTTTTTGACCGTCTCATTGTCGGGCAGGGCGATTTCGCGCATGACCTTCAAACAAATACCGGCAGAAACCGATGGCAGTCAAGGCTAGGCGGCGCCAATATTTGCAATTCTCTAGTTGTTAAGCTAGGTTACGTGGATGGCGCCAAGGCATTCAGCCTTGTTGGTCCGCGCCGGGCGAGGTTGTCATTGAGTCGTAATGAGTCGGTCGATGTTCTTAGACAAAAAATCGATCAAATTGATGCTAAAGTCGTTAACCTGCTAAATGATCGGGCTTCTCTGGCGCAGAGGATTGGCCAAACCAAGAGCCTAAGCAGTCAAGAGGTTTACGTCCCTCATCGGGAGAAAGAAATTCTCCAAAGGGTCCGTGATTTAAATCGCGGGCCCCTCTCAGCGCAAGTCGTCGCGGCGGTTTTTCGGGAAATCATTTCCGGTTGTCGTTCGCTGGAAGAGCCGTTGCGCGTGGCTTTCTTCGGAGCCGAAGCAACTTATACCCATCTGGCCGCTCGAGAGAAATTCGGTTCCTCAGCCGACCTGCGATCGACGGCCAGCATCCCGGAAGTCTTTCAGGAAGTCAGCCAGGGCAGAGCGACCTTCGGCGTGGTGCCGATCGAGAACTCGACCGAAGGCGCGGTCACGCATACTTTTGATTTACTGGTCGATTGCGACTTGCAGATTTGCGCGGAAATATATTTGGACATTCATCACAATTTGCTTTCCCGCTCGGGCAAAGACGCTGACGTGCAACGGATTATTTCCCATCCTCAGGCATTGGCGCAATGCCGCGGGTGGCTCGGGCGGCGCTTCCCTTCGATCCTGGTCGACGAAGTCGCCAGCACCGCCCACGCCGCGATGAAGGCCGCGAAAGACGGCTCCTTGGCGGCGATTTCAAGCGCCATGGCCAAGGAAGTTTACAATCTGCAAACAGTCGCGGCCAATATCGAGGACCAGAGCAATAATATTACTCGCTTTGTGGTGATCGGTAAGATGCGCACGAAGCCGAGCAGGGACGACAAGACGTCATTGGTATTTTCCGTCCAAGACAAACCGGGCGTGCTGCATCAGATGCTGCAACCTTTTGCGCGCAGCCGTATTAACCTGACCAAAATCGAATCACGGCCGATCAAAAACAAACCGTGGGAATATCTGTTTTTTCTCGATATGCGCGGCCACCGCGAGCAGAGCGCGGTAAAAAAAGCGATCGCCGGATTAGAGAAGAATTGCCTGTTTCTGAAAATCTTGGGGTCCTATCCGAGCGGCAAATGAAAATTGTCGATCAAGTGCCGGAATACATTCGCTCGTTGATCCCGTACGAGCCGGGCAAGCCGATCGAAGAAGTCGAGCGCGAGTACGGCGTCTCCGACTCGGTGAAACTCGCTTCCAATGAAAATCCGCTGGGCCCCTCGCCCAAGGCGTTGGCCGCGATCCGCGACAAGATGGCTCAGTTGCATCTCTATCCGGATGGAGATTGTTTTTATTTGAAACAAGGCTTGTCGAAAAAACTCGGCGTGGCGCCGGAAAGTCTCATTTTTGGCAACGGCTCCAATGAAATCATCGAATTGGCCGTGCGCACATTCATGCGCGCCGGCGACGAGGCGGTGATGGCGCGCCAAGCTTTCGTGGTTTACAACCTGGTGGTCCAAGCAACGGGCGGTAAAGCCAAGGCGGTAGCGCTGCGCGATTACACGCACGATCTGGCGGCCATCGGCGCTGCGATCACGCCGCAGACCAAGCTGGTGTTGCTCGCCAATCCAAATAATCCGACCGGAACGATCTACCGGCGCGAAGAGTGGGAGCGTTTTCTCGACAAAATATCGCGCGATGTGCTGCTACTGGTCGACGAAGCTTATTTCGAATACGTGGAAGACGCCGGCTACCCGAACTCGCTCGAATATCACGCGGCGGACCGGGCGATTTTAACGTTGCGCACCTTTTCGAAATTGTACGGGTTGGCGGGCTTGCGCATCGGCTACGGCGTCGGCGCGAAGGAATTGATCGCTATGATGCAGCGGGTGCGCCAGCCGTTCAACGTGAACGCGCCGGCGCAGTGGGCGGCTTTGGCGGCGCTCGATGATGCCGAGCATGTGCGCCGCAGCTTAGCGGTGAACCGCCAAGGGATCGATTACCTGCAAAAAGAATTCACCAGACTCGGATTGGAGTTCGTGCCGACATGCGCCAATTTCATCTTGGTGCGTGTGGGCAAAGGGCAAGAAGTATTCAATCGACTGCTCAGCCAGGGCGTCATCGTCCGGCCGATGGCAGGTTATCAGTTTCCCGAGCATGTGCGGGTGACGGTGGGAACCGTGGCGGAAAATGAAAAATTTATCGCCGCCCTGGAAAAGGTGATCAAAACTTTTTGAGCCGTCCGCGAAGCTCGGGACAGAGATATTGAATGGCCGTAATCTTTCAAAAGATGGTGATGGCGGGAGTGGGGCTGATCTGCGGATCGCTGGCCTTGGACCTGCGCCGCCACAAACTCGTCAAAGAGATTGTCGGCTACGGCCGCGGTGAAGGCAATCTTCGCCTCGCCAAGAAAAACGGCATCATCGACAGCTATTTTTTAGGCGGCGAAGAATTTCCTACCGGCGTCGATTTCCTGATGATGGGCACGCCGGTGGAAACGATCGTTCCTCTCACCAAAACCTTTCTTCCAAAGCTCGAGCCGGGGTGCGTCATCAGCGACGTGGGCAGCGTGAAAGGCGAGATCGTGCGCGGCATGGAGCGTCTCTTGCCCAAAGACATTTATTTCGTTGCCGGCCATCCGATCGCGGGTAGCGAGCAGTGGGGTGCTCAAGCGGCTCGCCGCGATCTCTTCGTGCGCCATCGTTGTATTCTCACGCCGACCCGTCGGACCGATCGGCAGGCGCTGGAAAAAATCGCGGCGCTCTGGAAAAAAGTCGGCGCCGAAGTAGAGATCATGGATCCACGCACGCACGATCGTCTGCTTGGCGTGATCAGTCATTTGCCCCATGTTTTGGTGTATGCTTTAGTGAACGCCCTCGAACGCACGCCGCTGGACGGTATCGAGTTGAAGAAATACTGCGCCGGTGGTTTCAAAGATTTCACGCGTATCGCTTCAAGCCGCCCCGAGCTATGGCGCGATATTTGTTTGATGAACCGCCACGCACTCGGCAGATCTCTGGGCGACTACATTCATTATCTGGAGCGACTGCATCGTTGGATTGAAGACGGAGCGGGCGCGCGGCTGGAAAAAGAGTTTGCTCGGGCCTACGAGATACGGAGCGAGATCCCGTAACGTTGGATCATGAAACGCATCGAACCTATTGACCACCCGTTGCAAGGCGATATCACCGTGCCGGGGGACAAATCGATCGCGCATCGCGCGGTCATCCTCGGCAGCGTCGCGCATGGCAGAAGCCGGATCTTTAACCTTTCAGGCGGCGATGACAACTCGCGCACGGTCAGGGCCTTTCGCCAAATGGGCATCGAGATATTTCGCGACGGCGACGGCTTGTGCGTGGACGGAAAAGGTTGGGATGGACTCCGCGCGCCGGGCAAGCCTGTCGATTGCGGCAATTCCGGCACGACGATGCGGCTACTGTCCGGGCTCTTGGCAGGGCAACCCTTTAAGAGCAAATTAGATGGCGATTCGTCGTTGCGCCAGCGCCCTATGCAACGCATCATCGATCCGCTGGGCTTGATGGGTGCAGCGATCCGCAGCAAAACGGGCAACGGCCTGGCGCCATTGGAGATTGCCGGCGGCGGTCTGCACGGCATTCACTACCGCTTGCCGGTAGCGAGCGCTCAAGTGAAGTCTGCAATATTGTTGGCGGCGCTGCAGGCTGCGGGTGAGACGACGTTGGAAGAGCCGCAAAAATCCCGTGATCATACCGAGGTCATGCTGCGCGGCTTTGGCGCACAAGTCACGGTTGATGGTTTGATTATTACGGTGCGCGGCGGGCAGGACCTTTCGGGACAAGACGTACGCATCCCGGGGGACATTTCTTCCGCGGCGTTTTTTCTCGTTGCTGCGGCGATGATTCCGCGGTCGGATCTGACGATCCGCAACGTCGGCTGCAATCCGACGCGCGACGGCGTCATCGATGTTTTGCGGCGCATGGGCGCGTCGCTCGAATGTTTCAACGAACGCGCCGAGGCCGGCGAGCGGGTAGCGGATCTGCGCTTGCGCGGCGGAGCGTTAAAAGGCGTGAACATTGGAGATGACCTCGTGGCGCGGACGATCGATGAATATCCGGTCCTCGCAGTGGCAGCGGCGGTGGCCGAGGGCGAGACGATTTTTTCGGATATAAAAGAATTGCGCTACAAAGAGTCCGATCGCATCGCTGCCATGACAGCGGGCCTGCGCGCTCTCGGCATCGAAGTCGAAGAGCGCGAGGACGGCATGACCATCCACGGCGGCAAGGGTTTTCGGGGCGGCGTGGTCAAAAGTTACGGCGATCATCGGGTCGCCATGTCGTTCGCGATCGCCGCTCTGTCCAGTGCGTCTGGCGTCGCGATTGACGATGCCGCTTGCGTGGATATATCGTTCCCCGGCTTTTTTGATTTACTCGGGAAAATTTGTTTGCATTAGGGGATGAGACTTGTGATAGTCGGCGCGACGAGGGAGGGCGGTTGATCATCGCCATCGATGGACCGTCCGGGGCCGGCAAGAGTACATTAGCAAAACGCCTGGCGAAAGAGCTTGGCTTTATCTACGTGGACACCGGCGCGATGTACCGGGCACTGGCTCTCAAGGTCTTGCGTGAAGGAGTTGATTTGGCGGATGATGCGAGCATGGCTCGATTGATCGGATCGACCACGATCGATTTGCGGCAAGTCGAGGGCGCGCTTCAAGTTTTGCTGGACGGCGCGGACGTTGCCGCCGAGATTCGCACGCCCCAAGTGAGCCAGATGGCGTCCAAGGCCTCGGCCTTGGGAGCCGTGCGCGCGCGCTTGCTCGAATTGCAGCGTGACATGGCCCGGCGCGGCAGCATTGTCGCCGAAGGACGCGATATTGGGACAGTGGTTTTTCCTCAGGCGGAAGTCAAGATTTTTTTACAGGCTTCCGCTGCCGAGCGTGCGCGGCGGCGCTTTGCCGAGTTGCAGGGCGCCGGTCAGTCCGTGGACCTGACGGAGACCTTGCGCGAAATCGAGGAGCGCGACAAACGAGACAGCGAAAGAGATCTGGCGCCGCTGCTCCAAGCGGATGACGCTCTAATGATCGATTCATCGAGCTTCGATGCCGATCAGGTGACGGCGCGAGTGTTGGCGCACATTCGTACGAAGACAAGAGAAAATCAAATAGATCGGAGTTAGTTTGCATGGCTGAACAGGATGAACAAAGGCAAGGCACAGCGGCAGGCGGTGCCAGCGAATTCGAAGCGATGTTTGAAGAGAGCCTGCGCACAGTCAAGCCCGGCGGGGTCGTCAAAGGCAGGGTGGTTGGTATCACGGCGACTCATGTGCTGATCGATGTCGGCTACAAATCCGAAGGGCAGATTCCCATCCAGGAATTCACTGACCGGCAAGGAAATGTGCAAGTCAAGGTGGGCGATGACGTCGATGTTTATTTCGACTCTTCTGAAGGCGAGGGCGGCGGCATCGTGTTGTCGCGCCAACGAGCGGAGAATCTCAAAGTCTGGGAGGACCTGGAGAAGGCATTCAACGAAGAACAAGGTATCGAGGGTCATATCGTCGGCAAGGTCAAAGGCGGCTTCAAGGTCGATGTCGGTGTGCCCGCGTTTCTGCCCGGTTCGCACGTGGATATTCGCCCGAGCCGCAATCTCGACCGCTTCATCGGCACGACTGATCGCTTTGCCATTCTCAAGTTTAACCGAGCGCGCGGTAATGTCGTCGTTTCGCGCCGAGCTCTGCTCGAGAAAGAACGGGAAACACTAAAGAAGGATATTCTCAAAGTATTGGAAGAGGGCGTCATTCTCGAAGGCACAGTTAAAAACATTACGGGTTACGGCGCCTTCGTCGATCTCGGCGGCATCGACGGTATTCTCCATATCAGCGACATGTCCTGGGGACGGATCAATCATCCCTCCGAAATCGTCGAGGTCGGCGCTAAAATCCAAGTCGTCGTGCTCAAATTCGACACGGAGAAGGAACGTATCTCCTTGGGCATGAAACAGCTCACTCCCGACCCATGGCACACCGTGGCGGAAAAGTATCCGATCGGAGCGCGTGTGCAGGGCAAGGTCATCAGCCTGATGGATTACGGCGCCTTCGTGGAGTTGGAAAGCGGTATCGAAGGCTTGGTGCACATTTCCGAGATGTCGTGGACGCGCAAGGTGACGCACCCGTCGAAACTTCTCCAGGTCGGCCAGGAGGTCGAGGTGGTGGTTTTGAACGTCGATCCGGGACACCGGAGAATCTCCCTAGGCCTCAAGCAGATTATGGCCAATCCTTGGGAGGCGGCCAGAGAAAAATATCCTGTCGGCAGCATCGTCAAGGGACCGGTGCGCAATATTACCGACTTTGGCATCTTCGTCGGTATCGAAGAGGGCATCGACGGTCTCGTGCATATCTCGGATCTGCATTGGACCAAGAAACTCAAGCACCCCTCCGAGTTGTTTAAAAAAGGCGATATCGTCGAGGCCAAAGTTCTTGGCGTCAACGTTGAAAACGAGCGATTTTCACTTGGTATCAAACAGCTTGCACCCGATCCCTGGAAGGTCGTCGCCGACCGCCATCCAGTGGGCTCCAAAATCAAAGGCCAGGTGACGAGCGTGCCGGACTTCGGTGTTTTTGTGCGCATCGAAGAGGGCGTCGAAGGGCTGATTCACGTTTCCCAGCTCAGCACCGAACGAGTCGACAAGCCATCGAGCTTGTTCAAGGTCGGTGACGAAGTCGAAGCCGAGGTTGTCAGCATCGATCCTGGCGATCGTAAGATCGGGCTCAGCGTCCGGGCGCTGCGCCGCACGGAAGAGCGCCAAGAAATGGAAAGCTATTTGAAGCGCGAAAAAGAGGGCTCGCGATTTTCCTTCGAGTCGCTCTTGGGCGACGAACTGCGGCTGGATAAAGATGATGACGCCCAGAGCGGCCGCAAAGGCCGCGGCTAGTTTTGGCTAAGCTTATGACCAAGAAATTTTCTATATTGCGCGGGCTTGGATTGTTGTTTGTTTTTATCCTGGTGGTCTTTACCGGAGTTTTCTTTTACGCCTACATCACCGGCGGGGATTCCAAAGCGTTGTCGCTTTTTTCCGGTGACGGTGTCGGCGTTCTGCAAATCGATGGCGCGATCGACGACTCTCGGAGCGTGCTCATCGAGTTGAAGCGCCTCAAAGAAATGCCATGGGTGAAGGCCGTGGTGGTTCGGATCGACTCGCCCGGCGGCGCCGTGGCGCCGACCCAGGAGATCTTCGAAGAGATTCAACGATCGAAAAAGCAAAAACCGTTTATCGCCTCTATGGGCGGCATGGCGACCTCGGGCGGCTACTACATCGCCGCCGCGTGCGACAAGATCGTCGCCAATCCCGGCACGTTGACCGGGTCGATCGGCGTGATCATGCAACTCACCAACCTGGAAGAGTTGATGAAAAAAGTCGGCGTCAAAGGACTCAACATCAAAAGTGGCGCGAATAAGGACCTCGGCTCGCCCTTTCAAGCTATTTCGCCGGAAGGACGGGAGATTCTTCAATCGCTGGTGGACAACGTCCACAGTCAGTTTGTCGCCGCCGTGGCCAAAGGCAGAGGCATGAACGAGGGTCAGGTACGCAAGCTTGCCGACGGCCGAGTGTATTCCGGCGCGCAAGCAAAGGACCTAGGGTTGATTGATCAGTTTGGCACCTTGGAAGATGCCATCGAGCTGGCGGCCAGACGCGCGGGACTCGAAGGCGAGCCCGCGGTTTATTATTCCCGTCCGGAACAAGAGCGCTGGTGGGAGCGCATGTTCATGGGGGTATTTGGCCGTCGACTGCCGGGAACCGATCGCGGTTGGCTCCGATACGAGTGGTCACCGGCGCTCCTTCAATAGCGCGCGCCGTCATCTTTAATCAGATCCATTTGAAATTATCTTCTACGGTTGTGAGGGCGATGATATGACGAAAAGGGATTTAATCGATGAGGTCAACAAAAGGTTTCCTCATCTGTCGCGGCGGGATTCGGAGGTCATCATTAATGCGATTTTCGATTCGATGGTCGACGCGTTGGCTCAAGGAGACCGCATCGAGATTCGCGGTTTTGGCAGCTTCGTCGTCAAGCATCGGCGCGCGCGCCAGGGGCGCAATCCCAAGAGCGGCGCGTTAGTTTCGGTCGCCGCCAAAAAAGTGCCGTTCTTCAAAGTCGGCAAAGAGCTGCGTTTGCGCGTCGACGGCAAGCCTTACGATCCGAGCGAAGACGGAGAGGATGAGTGAAACAGCTTTGGGCGCCTTGGCGGATGGCCTATATCAATGACGACGCCAAGGATGCGGGCTGTATTTTCTGCACCCTCTATCGCCAAGACGACCAAAGAGCTGCGCTGGTGCTAGCCCAAACCAGCCACTCGGTCGTCATGATGAACAAGTATCCCTATAACAACGGACACCTGTTGCTGGCTCCCAAGCGTCACGAAAATAATCCCGACAAGTTACCGAGCGAGGAATTTATCGATCTCAACGAAGCATTACGCCGCTCCATCGAGATCGTTCGCAGCGCGTTTCATCCCGGCGGCATCAACTTGGGGATGAATCTCGGCAAGTGCGCCGGCGCTGGGATCGAGGATCATCTGCATTGGCACATCGTGCCGCGCTGGGAAGGGGATGCCAATTTTATGCCCGTCATCGCCGAGACGCGTGTGATGCCACAGCATTTGCTCGATAGTTATGACCGCTTGCAACCATTCTTTCGCGAGCTTGTCGGTTAATCTGATAGCTGAAACATGATAATTTGATGTAAGATGGGTGGTAAAATCGGCGCAAGCTTGAGATCAATATCTTTAAGGGGAGGCCAGAGCACGTGAGCGAGGCAAAAACATTAGGTGAACTCAAAAAAAGCGGTGTGAAAGTTTTACCGGTGCGCGAGGAAATGCGTAAGAATCTCGTGCGTCACCTGGAAAGCGGCGAACGGATTCTACCGGGCATCGTTGGTTATGACGAAACGGTTATCCCGGAAATCGAAAACGCCATACTCTCCGGCCATCACATGGTCTTCCTAGGCGAGCGGGGCCAGGGCAAGTCGCGCATAATTCGCGGTTTGCTCAGCTTGCTCGACGAACGCATCCCGATCGTTCATGGCTGCGAGATCAATGATAATCCTTACAATCCGATTTGCCGCCCCTGCCGCAAGAAAGCGGCCGAGCTTGGCGACGCACTGCCCCTGCAATGGGTCGATCGCGATCATCGCTACGGGGAAAAATTGGCGACTCCGGACGTGTCGATCGCCGATCTCGTCGGCGAAATCGACCCGATCAAAGTTGCCGAGGGCCGTTATCTCGCGGACGAAGAAACCATCCACTACGGCTTGGTGCCGCGCACCAATCGCGGCGTCTTTGCCATCAACGAGCTGCCCGATTTGACGGAAAAGGTGCAAGTCGGTTTGTTCAACCTGATGGAAGAAAAAGACGTGCAGATCAAAGGTTACAAGATTCGCTTGCCTCTCGACGTCATCATCGTCGCCAGCGCCAATCCGGAGGATTACACTAGCCGCGGCCGGATCATCACGCCGCTCAAGGACCGCTTCGACGTGCAGATTCGCACCCATTATCCGAAAAAGATCGAAGACGAGCTCGGCATCATGGAGCAGGAGTCAGCGCCGACAAACCAGCGCAGCCGCAAAGTTGACGTGCCGCGCTTTATGAAGGAGATCCTCGGCCATCTCACTTTCGAGGCGCGCAAGTCGAACGAAATCAATCAGGCGTCGGGCGTCAGCGTACGCGTCACGATCAACAATTACGAAAGTTTGATCAGCAATGCCGAAAAGCGCTCGCTGCGCTGCAAGGAAAACGAAGTTGTGCCGCGAGTCAGCGATTTGCACGCGATCTTGGCCTCGACCAACGGCAAAATCGAAATGGAGTACGTTGGCGAGGACAAGAAGGAGGATGAGCTGGTCGAGAAGCTGATCAATCGATCGATTATCAAAGTTTTCGATCAATACTTCAGTCTCAACTCGCTGCAGAAAGTTGTCGAATATTTCAATTCCGGTTGGGGTGTCGAAGTTTCCGATCAAATGGCATCGCAAGATTACCTGGAAGGCATCAAGGAGATTCCCGGCCTGAAAGAGGCAATCAAAACCCTCGCCATTTCAGAATCGCCGGAGCTGATGGCGTCCGCAACCGAATTTGTCCTCGAGGGGCTCCATCTGCACCAGAAGCTCAACAAAGAGATGGAGGGTGGCCGAGTCACGTACGGCAAGTAGCCTTTCCATTCTTCTGAACAAGGCTCTTTAAGCGCAGCCAATGGTTCATATCCGTTACAGCCGCTGGGATGGTCGAAAGCGGGATTCGCTCGATGCCGATTCCGTATTCGATCAACTGAACGACTACATGAACGACACCGGCGATCTGCAGCAAGCGATGCGCCGTTTGATGCAGAAGGGCATTAAAGACGGCGAGAAGCAAACCAAAGGGCTCGAAGATCTCTTGTCGCAAGTGGCGCGCGAGATGCGCAAGCTCTATGACGAGTACCGCCTGCAATCGGCGATGGATGAGGTGCAGGACCAACTCGATTCTGTCGTCGATCAGGAGCGCCAGACCCTCGAAGAGATGGATCAAACGGGAAACGACGTCCAGGATAAGAAACAATTTCTCAACGATCTGCCGGGCAAGACCAGCGAAGCCATCGAAAAGCTTACTTCTTACTCGTTCGAAAACGCCGAGGCGGAAAAAGATTTTCAGCAATTGGTGATGCAGCTCGAGCAAATCCGCAAACTGGAAAACTGGCTGCGCCGCGAAGGCAGCCTGTTTCGCGGTCAGACGCCGGTCGAGTTTCAGCAATCGCAAGAGCTCATGGAGCGAATGGAGGATCTACGCAAGCTGGAATCGCAGCTTTCCAGCATGCAACTCAGGGACGTCGACAAGGAGTTGCTGGAAAAACTTCTCGGCGGCGATCCCAAGCAGGACTTCGAAGGCGTGATGCGCATGCAATCGCTGCTCGAAGAGGGCGGTTACGTTCTCGAGCAAGGCGAGCGCTTCGATTTGACGCCCAAGGGTGTGCGCCGGGTCGGCCATCTTGCGCTGCGCGACATCTACCGGCAGTTGCGCCGCGACGGTATGGGACGACATACGACGCGCAATCGAGGCAGCCAGGAGATGATCCTCGAAACCAGCCGGCCCTATGTGCAAGGCGATCCGTTTCACATCAACATGATTCAGACGCTCAAGAATGGTCTGCTGCGCGGCGGCGGCGTGCCGGTACGGATTAGCCCAAGTGATTTTGCGGTGTATGAGTCGGAGTACAATACCCGCGCGGCGACCGTGCTGCTTTTGGACATGAGCTGGTCGATGAGTTGGGAAGGCCGTTTTGCCGCGGCGAAAAAAGTCGCATTGGCGATGGAGAGTCTGGTGCGTTCGCTTCATCCGCGCGATTATTTCGGCATCGTCGGTTTCTTTACCCGCGCCGTTGAGCTCAAGGCGAAAGATTTGCCGCAGGCAACCTGGAACATGGGCGATCCCTTTACCAATTTACAGGATGGCTTGCATTTGGCGACCGAAATGCTCGGCAAAAAACCCAGCGCCAACCAGCAAATGATCGTCATCACCGACGGGCAACCGACCGCTTATTGCCGCCAGGGAAGACTTTATTGCGAATGGCCGTTGAGCTTCGGCGGCATCAGCCAGCGCGCCGCGGAAGAAACTTTAAAAGAAGTCGAGCGCATTACGCGCAAAGGCATCACCATCAATACTTTCATGCTCGACGATAGCGCGATTTTACGCGGCTTCGTCGACGACCTGACCCGCATCAACAAGGGCCGTGCCTTTTACACCCGCCCCGATCGGCTCGGAGAATATCTCCTGGTCGACTATCTCGCGCATCAACGAAAAAAAGTTTAACGCGTCAGCGCATTAAACCGTTCCAGTCGTTTCAATAGTTCCAACGTTCCAATTCTACCTCCCTTCAAGTAGTTCCAGCTGTTTTCGTCGTCACAAAATATCGCTTTCAGAGCGGTCAAAAAGGTTTCAGCTGCGAAGCGCGCGATGGTCGACGAGCGGAGACATGCGTTTGGAGTATGTTGAAGCGAGTCGGGCGAGCGCAAACGAAGCAGCTGAGGTTTATTGATCGCACCGTTGACTACTGAAATTATTTTCAGTATATAGTTTTTATGCTTCCACCGCTCACCGATCGGCAGAAAGCGATCTACGATTTTCTGCTCAAGACCATTCGGGAGAAAGGCTTTGCGCCGTCGATCCACGAGATCGGCAAGCAATTCAAAATAGCCTCGACCAACGGCGTCTCCGATCATCTGAAAGCGCTGGAGAAAAAAGGCTACATCCGCCGGGTCGGTAAGCGCGCCATCGAGGTCGCCAATGCGCTGGGCAAGACGGTTTTGACGGCTACGCGAGAAGTGCCGGTGCTTGGCCGAGTGCCTGCCGGCAAGCCGTTTCTCAGCGAAGAAAACATCGAGGGGCTTTTGACTATCCCCAACGACATGGGCAGTGGAAAACAGTTTGCGCTGCAGGTCAAAGGCGACAGCATGACCGGCGCCGGCATCTTGGACGGCGACCGGGTGATCGTGAAACAGCAGGGAGCGGCGGAAAACGGTGAGATCGTCTGCGCGGTAATTAATGGCGAGGCAACCTTAAAGCGGTTTTTTAAAAAAGATGGCGTCATTACCCTTAAAGCAGAGAATGAAAAATATCCGCCGATCACTGTGTCGGAAGGGGAATTTCGTATCGCCGGCCGGGTGGTCGGATTGTTAAGAAAGTTTTAACGAAGATCAGTTCAAATAGTTCAAGTCATCAAAACGTTCAAGCCGTTTAAAAGGGATTCGAGCGGGTTGAACTATTGGAACTACTGGAACGATTGAAACCGCTAAGCTTCGAAGTTTTTCCTCTTGAACGGTTCGATGCAAATTCGCTGGAAGCCTATTCCGAGTTTTTAAAACCTTTGTGACCTTTGCGTACTTTGTGGTTCATTTTTATGGCTTTTTCTTCCGCGCAAAAACTTCATCTCGTCGTCCCTTCGAAGACGCCGTGGACGTTGGCTGAAGTCGCTGGGCGGCTGGTGGAGATTTCCGGCTCCACGGCTACCGCCGCGTTGACGCTTACCTTTGTTTTGGTGCGCGAGGCCCAAGAGTGCAGCGAACCGGTGGGTTGGGTGACCTCGACGGAAAGTTGTTTTTATCCGCTCGATGCGGCTCGAAACGGCATGGATTTAAAGTCGTTAGTCGTCATTCGTTTAACCAATACTGAAGGTATTGCGCGGGCCGGCGAAAAGCTTTTGCGCTCCGGCGGCTTCGGTATCGTTGTGCTCGATCTCGGTGCCGCCGATATTCCGATGCCGTTGCAGACGCGCTTGACCGGTCTTGCCCATCGTCATCACACCGCGGTGGTTTGTCTGACCGAAAAAG
>Ga0209811_10000601_pt1 | contig 14296 bp, 10 predicted proteins | sample Coa_R1_6_FD_187161 | JGI IMG/M metagenome (GOLD analysis project Ga0209811, IMG submission 187161) | Surface soil microbial communities from Centralia Pennsylvania, which are recovering from an underground coalmine fire. - Coalmine... | ecosystem: Environmental > Terrestrial > Soil >...
CACAACGTCCAGGCCGAAGCTGCCGACCACGCGCTGCAGCTCCTGCGCGCCCTTCTCGTTGGCCGCGATCATCGCGCGCAGGTCGGCCATGTTCTGCTCGACGTTGCGCACGGGATACGCTCCCGAGGAGAGGAGCGCGATCGTCTCCTTCTCCCGCAGGCGGCCGCTCTCGACCAGCAGGAAATTGTCGATCAGCACGCCTTCCTCCTCGACGACCTTGCTGTTCGGCGGCATCGATCCCGGGGTGATCCCGCCGATGTCGGCGTGATGTCCGCGCGAGCCGACGTAGAAGAGGATCTCGTGCCCGGCCCCGTCGAACACCGGCGTGATCACGGTCACGTCGGGCAGGTGCGTACCGCCGTTGTAGGGCGCGTTGAGGACGTAGACGTCGCCCGGCTTCATGCGAGCGCGGTTCTCGCGGATCACGGCGCGAACGCTCTCCCCCATCGAGCCCAGATGCACCGGCATGTGGGGCGCGTTGGCGATCAGCATTCCGTGCTGATCGAACACCGCGCAGGAAAAATCCAGCCGCTCCTTGATGTTGACCGAGTAGGCCGTGTTGGCGAGGCGCAGGCCCATCTGCTCGGCGATCGACATGTAGAGATTGTTGAAGACCTCGAGTCGCACCGGGTCGACGCGGGTGCCGATCGCCGCGACCCGCGACAGGGCTACGACGCGCTCGATCAGCATGTGATCCAGCCGCGTAATCTCGGCGCGCCAGCCGGGCTCGACCACAGTGGTGGAGTTGTTCTCCGCGATGATCGCCGGTCCCGGGACGCGATCGCCGGGCGCGAGCCGCTCCCGGAAGAACACGGGCGCGCGGTGCGGCTTGCCGCCGGTGTGGATCGTGACCGATTCCGCCGGTTCGGGGTGCGTCCCCGCGCGGGCGGCGGTGGAGGCCGGCAAATCGCCCGCTTCGGGCGCGCCGATCGCCTCGACCGATACCGACTCGGCGACCAGGGCCCTGCCCGGCATGAGGAAGCTGTAGCGCTTGCGATACTCCGCCTCGAACTGCGCAGCCATGTCCTCGGCTCCGGAGAATCGCACGGGCAAGGCCGTGTCGGTGCCCTCGTAGCGCAGATGCACGCGTTTCACGACGCGGATCCGCTCCGGGGGCACGGCCTGGGCCGCGAGCTCTTCGCCCGCGGCGCGCGCGAGCCGCTCGATCGCCTCCTCGAGCGCCGGCACGTTGGCCGGCGAAAGCCTCGTCTCCACCGTCTGCTCGCGCATCGCCACCGTGTCGGCGAGTCCCATGCCGTAGGCCGAGAGCACGCCGGCGAGCGGATGGATGTAGATGCGGGTCATGCCCAGGGCGTCCGCGACCAGGCAGGCATGCTGGCCGGCCGCCCCGCCGAAGCAGCACAGCGTATACCCGGTCACATCGTGCCCTCGCTGCACCGAGATCTTCTTGATCGCTTCGGCCATGCTGCCCACCGCGATTTCGACGAAGCCCTCGGCGACCTGCTCCGCGGTGCGCGTGTCCCCGGTCGTGCGGTGGATCTCGGCGGCCAGGGCGTCGAACTTCGCCCGCACCGCGGCATCGTCCAGAGGCGCGTCGCCCTCCCGCCCGAACACCGGGGGAAAGAACCTCGGCTGGATTTTTCCCAGCATGACGTTGGCGTCGGTCACCGTGAGCGGGCCGCCCTTGCGGTAGCTCGCCGGCCCGGGATCCGCTCCCGCCGAATCGGGTCCGACGCGGTAGCGCGCGCCGTCGAAATGCAGGACCGATCCGCCGCCCGCGGCCACCGTGTGGATGCCCATCATCGGCGCGCGCACGCGCACCCCGGCCACCATCGCCTCAAAGGTCCGCTCGAACTCGCCGGCATAGTGCGAGACGTCGGTCGAGGTCCCGCCCATGTCGAAGCCGATGATTCTCTCGATCCCGGCCGAGGACGCGGTTCTCACGGCGCCGACCACGCCGGCGGCGGGCCCGGACAGAATGCTGTCCTTCCCGGCGAAGCGGCGCGCATCGGTAAGCCCGCCGTTCGATTGCATGAACATGAGCCGCACGCCCTGCAATTCGGAGGCGACCTGCGCGACGTAGCGCCGCAGGATCGGCGACAGGTAGGCGTCCACGACGGTGGTGTCGCCGCGGGACACGAGCTTCATCAGCGGGCTCACTTCGTGCGACACCGACACCTGGTCGAATCCCAGGGCGCGCGCCAGGACCGCGGCACGCTGCTCGTGCAGCGGATGCCGGTACGCGTGCATGAAGACGATCGCGACCGCGCGAAATCCCTCGGCGTGCGCACCCTGAAGATCGCGCCGCAGCGATTCCTCGTCGAGCGGGACACCGACCTCGCCCCGCGCCCCGACGCGCTCGTCCACCTCCACCACCTTCGAGTAGAGCAGCTCCGGCAGCACGATATGCCGGTCGAACAGGCGCGGACGGTTCTGGTACGCGATGCGCAGCGCGTCGCGAAACCCACGCGTGATGAACAGCGCCGTGCGCTCGCCCCTGCGCTCGAGCAGCGCGTTGGTGGCGACGGTGGTGCCCATTTTCACCACCTCGATTTCCTCGCACGGTATGGGCGCGCCGGCCCGCAGCCCGAGCAACCTGCGAATGCCCTCCACCGCCGCGTCGCGGTAGCGAGCGCGGTCCTCGGACAGAAGCTTCAGCGCCGCGATCGTGCCGTCGGGCCGCTGCGCGACCACGTCGGTAAACGTCCCGCCGCGGTCGATCCAGAACCGCCACTTACCCATGACGGGTCACCCGGCCGCCGGCACCGGGAATTCGCGCGGCGGCTCGCCGCGCCGGCTGCGCTCCCGCATGATCGTGTAGGCCGACTCGATGTGCCGGCAAAGGCGGCCGGTGTCGAACAGCGGGGCCGAGCGCCTGTTCTTCTCCAGCCGTTCCCGCAGCGCCCGCAAGCGCGGCCTGTCACCGGCGAGCCTGAGCCCCATCGCCTCGTATTCAGCCAGATCGTGCGTCACCAGCTCGGGCAATCCCGCGGCGTGCAGCAGGCTTCCCGCGACGCGCCCGGCGAAGGTCCTCCCCGCGCAAGTCAGGACCGGAAGGCCCGACCACAGCATGTCGCCGCTCGTGCCATGCCCGTTGTACGGCAACGTGTCCAGGCACAGATCGGCGAGACGGCAGCGCGCCCGGTATTCGGCGACGCCCACCCGCGGCGCGAATACCAGCCTGCCCGGGCCCACGCCCCGCGCCCACGCCTCCTTGCGCAGATTCTCTTTCGCGCCGGCGTTGTCCTCCAGAATCCACAGCACGCTTCCGGGCACCTGCGCGAGCAGCCGCATCCACACGTCGAACATTCTGGGCAGGATCTTGTAGCTGTTGTTGAAGCAGGCGAACACGAACGCGCTTTCGGGCAGGCCGGCCTCGGCCCGCGTCGGCGCGCCGGCGGCAATCTCTCTCTTCGAATCGTTGGCCTGATAGGAATCGGGGAGGCGGACGATACTCTCGGAGTAGAACGCCCGATGCTCTTCCGGGACGACGAATCGATCGGCCAAGATGTAGTCGAGGAAGCCCGCCCCCACCGTCCCCGGATAGCCGAGGTACCCGACCTGGACCGGCGCGGGCCGGTGCGCGAGGATGCCCGGGCGCGACCCCTTCGTGTAACCCATCAAGTCCACGACGATATCCGCTTCCGCCCCGTAGAGCGCCTTTGCCGCGTCGAGGTCTCCCGCGGAGCGCAGGTCCAGAAATCGGTCGAAGCAGCGCAGCAGCCTCGCGCGCATCGCGCCGCCGTCGTCCGCACCCAGCGACGCGCCGATGACCTCGAACTTCGATCGGTCGTGAAGCTCCAGGAGCTCCACGATGCAATGGGCGACCGCGTGCTCGCAGAAATCCGCCGAGAGATAGGCGATGCGTATCCGCGGATGCTCATAGCGCTCGCCTTGCCACAAGCGGGGCTCGCGGTTCCTCACCCTGGCGTCGAAGAACGCGGTCGCGCACTTCCTCTGCTCCTCCGGGTCCTCGGAGACGGCGATCAGGGTGAACGGCTCGGCCAGCGCCGCGCCCTGGCGCATGCGCGTTCTCAGCTCGGCGATCTCCGATTCGAGTGTCCCCCAGCGGCAGACCGCCAGCTCGCTTCCGATCAGCGCTCCCAGGGACTGCTCGCGCGCCGGATCGATCCTCAGCGCCTCGGTGAAGCAGGCGACCGCCTCATCATGACGCAGGAGCGCCCGCAGCGAGACGCCGAGCCCGTGGTGCGCATCGGCCGATCGCGGGTCGATCGCGATCGCCGCCCGGAAATGCCCGGCCGCCTCCTCGAGGCGGCCGAGCTCCTGCGACGCCACGCCCAGGTGCACCCGCGCCTCGACATGCCCCGGACGGATCGACAACGCCCTGCCCAGCGACTCGACGGCGTCCGCCGCGCGCCCTTGGGCGAGATAAATGATCCCGAGATTCGCGTGCGCCTCCGGGGAATCGCTCTTCAGGGACAGCGCTCTGCGGTGAGCGGCGATGGCCTCGTCGAATCGCCCGAGCTCCTGGTACACCCGGCCCATGTTGACGTGGGCATCGGCATGACCGGGATCCGCCGCGAGCGCCTTTTGGCAGCACGCGAGCGCCTCATCGGCGCGTCGTAGCTGCACCAGGGCGGCCCCGAGGTTGCTGAGCGCCATGGCATAGTCCGGAGCGATCGCTATCGCCTTGCGGTAGCTCTCCGCGGCAGCCTCGAACCGGCCCAGCTTGAAAAGCACGTTGCCCAGGTTGTTGTGGGCGCGCGGGTCCGCGGGATCGAGCCGCACCGCCGTCTCGAAGCAGGGAAGCGCATCCTCGTAGCGGTCGAGCTCCGACAGCGCGTTCCCCATGTTGTTGTGCGCCTCGACGAGCTGCGGTTCCCGCCTGGCGGCGTAGGAGAAATAGACCAGCGCCTCGCCGTGCCTCCCCTGTTGCGCCAGCGCGACCCCGAGCAGGTTGTGCGCCTGCGCCATCTGGGGAAACTCGCGCACCACCTGCTCCAGCACCCGGTCCGCGCTGCCCGGGTCCTTCACCGCCAGGTAGCAATAGCCCAGGTGGTAACCGGCCCCCGAGGTGCGCGCCTTCTCGAACACCTCGCGGAACGGCTCGATCGCCTCGGCGAAGCGGTCCTGCATGAACAGGCTCGCGCCGAGGAGCCTGACGAACTCGATCTGCGCGCGATCCTCGCTCAGGGCGGCGCGGGCGATCTCCTCGGCGGAGCGAAGCTCGCGGCGCTCGACCGCGCCCCACCCCGCGGCGAGCCGCGCCTGCATCTCTGAGTTTGTCATCGCCTGGAGTCCGACTCTCGTACTCGGCCGAAGTATCGCATACGCCCGCGGCCGTCTCAGTTGACGCCCCTTTTCCCCTCTGACACACTGCCCCGAAGACGATCACGGAGGATCCCATGAGCATTCCGGCCCGGTGCGCAATCGTAGCGGCGTTTACCCTGAGTTACGGCCTCGCGGGCGCGCAGACGAAATGGGACATGCCGACCGCGTATGCCGCGACCAATTTCCATACCGAGAACATCGTCGAGTTCGCCGCCGACGTCGAGCGCGCGACCGGCGGCAAGCTCAAGATCCAGGTCCATGCGAACGCCTCGCTCTTCAAGGCGCCGGAGATCAAGCGCGCCGTCCAGGGAGGCCAGGCACAGATCGGCGAGCTGCTGTGGGTCAACTACGAGAACGAGAATCCCCTCTTCGGCATCGACGGCGTGCCCTTCCTTGCGACGAGCTACGCCGACTCGATGAAGCTCTGGAAGGCCTCGCGCAAGGCGCTCGAGGAGCAGCTCGCCAAGCAGGACCTGATGGTGCTGTTTTCCGTTCCCTGGCCGCCGCAGGGTATCTATTCCAAGCGGCCGATCAATTCGCTCGCGGACATGAAAGGGCTCAAGTGGCGGGCCTACAGCCCCGCGACCGCGAGGATCGCCGAGCTCGTCGGCGCCCAGCCGATCACCATCCAGGCGGCGGAGGTCACGCAAGCGCTCGCCACCGGCGCCATCGACTCGATGATGACCTCGGGCGCGACCGGCTACGACACCAAGGTTTACGAGACGGTCAAGAATTTCTACGACACCCAGGCCTGGCTGCCGAAGAACGCGGTGATAGTTAACCGGAAGGCGTTTGCGTCGCTCGACTCCGCCGCGCAATCCGCGGTGCTCAAGGCGTCGGCCGCCGCCGAGGCGCGCGGCTGGAAAGTCAGCGAAGAAAAGACCAACTGGTACCTGGACCAGCTGAAGAAATTCGGAATGAATGTCGCGCCTCCCAGCCCGGCGCTCCAGGCGGACCTGAGGAAGATCGGCGACGCGATGCTCGCGGACTGGCTGAAGAAGGCCGGCGGCGAGGGCCAGGCCGTCGTCAACGCCTATCGCAAGATGTAGATGCCGCAAGCCGCCGGCGCGGGCGATCCGCACGCGCGCTCAGCCGTGCGTCGCGTCCTCGATTTTCTCTACGACGCCGCGGGATATCTCGCGGCGTTTTGCGTTTTTGCGATCTTCGCCGTGATGATCGGGCAGACGGCCCTGCGCGAGCTCGGATTGCGCAGCGGCGGAGGCGACGACCTGGTCGCCTGGTGCTGCGCCGCCTCCGCCTTTCTCGCGATGGCGCACACTTTCAGGCGCGGCGATTTCGTGCGCGTGCAGCTGCTGCTCGAGCACCTCGGCCCCGGGGCCCGGCGCGCGGCGGAGCTGGCGTCGCTCGCAGCAGCCGCCTGTTTCTGCGGATACCTCGCGTTCTGGGCTTCCCGGTTCGTCTACGAGAGCTGGCTGTTTCACGATATGGCGAACGGCCTGATCGCGATTCCGCTGTGGATCCCGCAGTCGAGCTTCGTCGCCGGTGCCGTCCTGCTGTTCGTCGCCGTGCTCGAGGAGCTCGTTCGGGTGGCCCTCGGCCTCACGCCCTCTTACGTCGCGGCGGCGGAGGAACGGCACCGCCGCGGCGACTACAGCGAGGACATCTAGGGCGGCATGGATATCATCGAGATCGCCGGGCTGCTCCTGCTGCTGATGATGGTGCTGCTCGGCGGCGGGGTCTGGATCGCCATGACGCTCGCGATCGTGGGCTGGATCGGGATGGCCTTTTTCACGGGAACGCCCCCCGGCCGGAACCTCTTCACCGCGTTCTGGAGCTCGAGCAGCTCCTGGACCCTGGCGGCCCTGCCCATGTTCATCTGGATGGGCGAAATCCTGTTCCGCACCCGCCTTTCGGAAGAGATGTTCGCCGGGCTCTCCCCCTGGCTGAACCGGCTGCCCGGGCGCCTCATGCATACGACCATCCTCGGCTGCGGGATCTTCGGCTCGGTTTCCGGATCGTCGGCCGCAACCTGCGCAACGATTTCCAAGGTGGCGCTCCCCGAGCTGCTCAAGCGCGGCTACGACGAGCGCACCATATTAGGGTCCCTCGCGACCGCGGGAACACTGGGTATCCTGATACCGCCCTCGATCACCATGGTGGTCTACGCCGTCGCCGCCGACGCTTCCATCATCCGGATATTTCTCGCGGGCTTCATCCCGGGATTCATCCTCATGGCCCTGTTCTCGGGCTACATCGTCGTGTGGGCGCTGATGAACCCCGAAAAGACACCGCCGCCCGATCCGCCCATGAGCTTCGCCGAGAAGCTCAAGGCCTCCGGCAACCTCATACCCTGCACGCTGCTCATCCTGTTCATCGTCTGGGTGCTGGTCGCCGGCTGGGCGACCGCGACCGAATGCGCGGCCTACGGCGTCCTGGGATCGCTGGCGATCGCGTGGTGGAGCGGATCGCTGACCTGGAAGAACTTCCTCGACAGCCTCATGGGCGCGACGCGCGTCTCGTGCATGATCATGTTCATCCTGGCCGGCGCGTCCTACCTCAGCATGACGATGGCCTTCACCGGCATCCCGCGCGCGCTCGCGGAATGGGTGGGATCCTTCAACCTCAGCCCCTACGCGCTGATCGCCTCGCTCTCGGTGATGTACCTCGTCCTCGGCACCGCGCTCGACGGCATCTCGATGATCGTCCTCACCTCCGCGGTGGTGCTGCCGATGATCCAGAAGGCCGGAATCGATCTGGTGTGGTTCGGCATCTTCATCGTGCTGCTGGTCGAGATCGCCGAGGTGACGCCCCCGGTAGGCTTCAACCTCTTCGTGCTTCAGAACATGACCGGCAGGGACAGCAACTACATCGCCGCCTGCTCGCTCCCGTTTTTCCTCATGCTGGTCGTGTGCATCGCCCTCATCACGGTCTTTCCCGTGACCGTCACCTGGCTGCCCGACCTCGTCATGGGAAAATGAGGGCGCATGCCCCTGTCGCCCATCTACGGCACCGTCGCGATCCGCGAGCTCGAGGCGCGCTCGGGTGCCACCGACCTGATGGCGCGGGCCGGAGAGGGCGCCGCGGAGCTCGCGCGCGGCCTGTGCGGCGACACCGCGAAAGCCGTCCTGATCCTCGCCGGGCCCGGAAACAACGGCGGCGATGCGTTCGAGGCGGCGGTGCATCTCAAGCGCTGGTTTTTCCGCGTCAGCCTTGTATTCGCGGGCGACCGCGACAAATTGCCCGTGGACGCCAGGGCGGCGCTCGCGAAGTGGGAAGCGGAGGGCGGGACGCTTCTCGAATCGATTCCGGAGCGGGCGCGCTTCGACCTCGCCGTCGACGGCCTGTTCGGGATCGGGCTGAAGCGGCCTCTCACGGGACGGCACGCCGCTCTCGTAGACCGGATCAACGCATCGGGCGTTCCGATTCTTTCGCTGGACGTGCCGAGCGGCATTGACGCGGACACGGGCGCGGTCATGGGTTGCGCGGTGCGCGCCAGCCACACGGTCACGTTCATCGCGTACAAGCCCGGCCAGCTGACCCTCGACGGTCCGGACCACTGCGGCGAGCTGAAGCTCGATACGCTCGGGCTCGAGCCCGCGGCGCTGCTCGAGCCGGAAGGCGCCCTTCTCGACGCGGACATCCTCGCCGCCGCGGTCGCGCCCCGTCCGAGGAATTTCCACAAGGGGCAGGCCGGGAGCGTCGGTATCCTGGGCGGGGCCGCGAGCATGGTGGGCGCAGCCGTCATCACCGGGCGCGCTGCGCTGCGCTGCGGCGCGGGACGCGTCTATCTCGGATTGCTCGCGCCGCGCCCGCCTCAGGTCGACGACGCGAATCCGGAGTTGATGCTCCGCAGTCCCGCCGCGCTTTCGGAAGAAGGGCTGCTGGACGCGCTCGTCGCGGGACCCGGGATGGGAAAGGCGGATTCCGCGAGAAAAGCCCTGCGCGCGGCGCTCGCCACCCCGGTCCCGCTCGTTCTCGACGCCGATGCCCTCAACCTGATCGCGGCGAGCCGCCCGCTCTCCGAGGCGGTCGCGAGGCGCAGCGCCGCGACGCTCATGACGCCCCACCCCGCGGAGGCCGCGCGCCTTCTGGGACGGAAGACGCCAGCCATCCAGGCCGACCGCGTCGGTGCGGCGCGGAAGATCGCGCTGCGCTACCGGGCGATTGTGCTCGTCAAGGGCAACGGCAGCGTGATCGCCGAGCCCGGCGGAAGATTCTGGATCAATCCCTCGGGCAACCCGGGAATGGCGTCGGCGGGAATGGGGGACGCGCTCGCCGGAATCGTCGCCGCGCTGTGCGCCCGGGGCGCCGAGCCGCTGGCGGCCCTTCTCGCCGGAACCTGGCTGCACGGCGCGGCCGCAGACGCGCTGGTCGCAGCCGGCTCGGGACCCGTGGGGATCACCGCCAGCGAAGTGATCGACAGCGCGCGCGCGCTGATGAACGCGGCCCGCGCGCCGGCATCCTAGAAGCGGAATCCGACTTTCACGCCGTAGCTGGTGTCCTCGCCGGTCTTATCCCCTTCGAGGGCGACGTTCACGAGCACGAAGTTCATGTTCAACCCGATGAATACCTTGTTGAGCGAGAGGGACTCGCTCGACGGCGCCGTGCCCGTGGTGATGTTCTTCGGCGTGTTCGATACCCACACCTTTCCGATCCCCGCGTAGGGCGTGAAGATCGTGAAGCCCTTCGAGATCGAAACATCGACCGCCTTGGTGTTGAAATCCAGCTGCTCCACTGCGGTCGCCTGGGTGTAGCTGCCCCGCACGCCGATGGCCGGCATCACCGTGCTCCCCGGAACGAAGGACCAGCGCAGCTCACCGCCGTAGAGCCGCACGTCGGTACCGGGCACGGCGGCGATCATCACCCCGATGTCGAAGCTGAGCGGCAGCCCCAAATTCGCCCGCAGCGACGGCACCGTGAGGTCGGAAACGTCGCCCGCGCCGGCTTGCTTGAAAGCGTCGCTGTTCTTCACCTGGGTATCGGTGACGGCGACGCCCAGGTCGAAGCCGAAAAGGCCGAGCGGCGCGGTGGGGGTCAGAGGCTTGTACGAGAGCGCGGCGCCGAGGTCCTCGGTCATGCGGTGAAACTGGTCCTGGGTGAGGCCGCCGATGTTGTTGAGGTCCCCGGCCACGACCGGCAGCGGTGCGATGACCAGAGAGGCGGCGAGAAACCCGTATCTGAAATGCATCAGGCCGCCTTTCGCTTCGCGTTCGGCTCGGGATAGGGATAGAGCACGTTGAACGCCGCACTGTGGCCCGCTGTCTGCACGATGCGCACGTGCTCGCGCCTCAGCTCGCGCGCATGGCGGCAGCCGCAGGAATGGGCGATCATGTCGATCTCCCTGTTCATGCCCATCGCGTAGTTCGCCACGCGCAGGTATTTTTCCTCGACCACCAGCCCTCGCTGCAAGCGGTGATTGTGCGTGGTCACGCCGGTGGGGCAGGTGTTCTGGTGGCAACGCAGCGCCTGGATGCATCCCAGGGAAAACATGAAACCGCGCGCGGTATGCACGAAATCCGCGCCCACGCACAGCGCCCACGCGGCCTTGGCCGAGGTCACGAGGCGGCCCGCAGCGATCACGCGGACGCGGGCCCGCAGGCCGGACTCGATCAGCGAGTCGATGACGCGCGGCAGCGCTTCGGCGATCGGCAGCGCCATGTGGTCCATCAGCGCCTGCGGCGCCGCGCCCGAGCCGCCCTCGCCTCCGTCGATCGCCAGGAAATCCGGTGCGTACTCGAGTCCGCGCCGGTTAACCGCGTCGCACATCTCGTTGATGAACTGCCAGCCGCCGATGGCCGTCTTCACGCCCACGGGCTTGCCGGTCAGCTCACGCACCAGGGCGATCTTGTCGAGCAGCTGCTCGACGTTGGCCACGTCGCGATGACGGTTGGGGCTGATCGAGTCCTCGTGGGCCGGGATGCCCCGGATTGTCGCAATCTGCTCGGTCACCTTCGCAGCAGGCAGCACGCCGCCCTTGCCGGGCTTCGCGCCCTGCGAAAGCTTGATCTCGAAGGCCCTCACCTCCGGGTGCTTCGCGAGCTCGCGCACGCGCTCCTGGGAGAAGTGTCCGTCGGCGTCGCGCACGCCGTAGTTTGCGGTGCCGATCTGCATGATGATGTCGCAGTTGCCCTCGAGATGGAACGGCGACAGCCCGCCCTCGCCGGTATCCATCCAGCAACCGGCCAGCGCAGCCCCCCGCGACAGGGCACGCACCGCGGGCTCCGAGATCGCGCCGAAGCTCATCCCGCTGACGTTGACGATCGACCGCGCGGAGAACGGCGCCTTGCAGTATCCCTCGCCGATCGTCAGCGGCGGCGTCGGCAGCCGGTCCTCCTCGAGCACGGGATACGGATGGTTGACGAACAGGATCGAGCCGGGCTCGTTGGTGTTGTTGGTCGAGCCGAAGCCGATCACGCCTCCCTCGGCCTTGGCGAGCCGGTAGACCCAGCCGCGCGTGGCGCGGTTGAACGGCAGCTCCTCCCGGTCGTTCATGAAGAAGTACTGCCGGAAATACTCGCCCTGCTTCTCGAAGAAATAACGCAGGTGCCCGATGACCGGGAAATTGCGCAGGACGGTGTGCTTCTTCTGCGTGATGTCCTGGATGAAGACGAACACGATGAACGCGACCAGCGCGAAAGCGATCAGCGTACCCAGGCCGTACGACAGGAAACCCATCATGCCGGACATCGAATCCTCCTGCGGCGAATGATAGGCGAAAACGCCCGCCCGGTCAGGGCAGGATGCGCAGGATCATCGACTCGGCGTCGTCGACGGCGCCGTTCTCGATTTCGGTCGGCGTCGCGTGGCGCACGTCCGCCACCGTGCACGAGATCTTGAGGGCCATGCCGGCCAGCGGGTGATTCGCGTCGAGCACCACCTTGCCGTCGGCGACATCGGTGACGGTGAAGAACCGGCCTTCGTCGGGGCCGCCCGCCTCGCCCTCGAAGCGCATTCCGACTTCCAGGGTCTCCGGAAATTTGTCGCGCGGCTCCACCCGGAGCAGGTTCTCGTCGTAATCGCCGAAGGCGTCCTCGGGCTCGAGCCTCACCTCGACGCGGTCTTTGGCGTTCTTGCCCTCGAGGGCCGCCTCGGCCGCCGGAAAGATGTTTCCGTACCCGCCGTGCAGATACTGCAAGGGCTCCTCCGAGACCTCTAGGGTGTTGCCCCAGATATCGGCGAGGGTGACGTCGAGCGAGACGACGGTATTTTTCGAGATGTGCACTGACGCCAGGGTACCGGAGTCGAGTCCGGCTATCGCAGCGATCTGACGAGACTCAGCACCTGGGCGACATGGCCGCGAGGATTGACCCCGTAGAATACGTGACGCACCGTTCCCTGCTTGTCGATGATGAAAGTCGAGCGCCTGATGCAGGACTTTCTGCAGCCGTTGGCTTCCTTCTCGTGCACCACGCCGTATTTCCTGCACACCTCGTTCTCGGTGTCCGCGAGCAGCCGGATCGACACGCCGTTCTGATCCCGGAACCCGGCGTGACTCAGACAATCGTCGGGGCTCACGCCGATCACCACGCAGTTGTGTCTCGAAAACTGGTCCTCGTGATCGGAGAAATCCGTCGCCTCGAGCGTGCAGTTCGGCGTTCCGTCCTTGGGATAGAAATACAGGACCACGTGTTTCTTGCCGCGGAACTGGCCGAGATCGACCGTCTCCATGTCCGCGTCGGGAAGCGAGAAAAGCGGCGCCAATTGTCCCGCCCTGAGTGCATCGGGCGGGCCTGCGCCTGTACTGAGCGACGCTTCGCTAGCGTGTGCCAAGTTTTCCTCGCCGGGGTTGCGGCATCAACAGACTATAATCGCCGCGATGAGAATGCAACTGCTGGGCGGACTCACCGCGAAACAATTCTTGTCACAATTCTGGCAGAGGAAACCATTGCTGATACGCAACGCGATCAGCGACTTTAAGGGGGTGGTGCAAGCGTCTGAATTGTTTGCTCTCGCCGAGCGGCCGGACATCGAATCGAGAATCGTCAGGCGCGACCGCGGCACATGGAAGGTGCACGAAGGGCCGATTTCGCGCGCGCAACTGGGGCGCTTGCCCCGGTCTGATTGGACCATCCTGGTGCAGGGGCTGAATCTCGAGGTGCCGGAGGCCGATGCGCTGCTTCGCATGTTCGGGTTTCTGCCCCACGCACGGCTCGACGACGTCATGGTGAGCTATGCGCGGCCCGGTGGCGGAGTCGGGCCGCACTTCGATTCCTACGACGTGTTTCTCCTGCAAGGCGAAGGCCGGCGGCGATGGAGCATCGCCAAGCGCTACGATCCGGCGCTGCGCCCCGGGGCGCCGCTCAGGATCCTGCGGCGCTTCGAACCGGAGCAGGAGTGGCTCCTCGAGCCGGGCGACATGCTCTACCTGCCGCCGGGCTGGGCCCACGACGGAATAGCGCTCGAACCCTGCTTCACCTATTCGATAGGATTCCGCGCGCCCTCCCGCGGCGAGATCGCGCGCGAATTCCTGGGATACCTCCAGGAACGCATCGCCTTCGACGGATCGTACGCGGACCGCGGCGCCAGGCCCCCTCGGCATGCGGCGGAGATTCCGAAGGAGATGGTCGGCCATGCCGTCGCGGCGGTGGGAAACATTCGCTGGCGCCGGCAGGATGTCGTACGGCTGCTCGGCGCCTATCTGTCCGAGCCCAAGCCGCAGGTGGTCTTCCCGCGTCCGCGCAAGCCGCTCGCGCCGGCGCGCTTCGCTTCGCGCCGCCGCGCCCTGGGGCTGATCCTGGACGCACGCTCGCGGATGCTGTTTCGGGGCGCGGATTTTTTCCTCAACGGAGAACGGATCGAGCCGCCCGCGCGCGCAAAGGAGCTGCTCGCGCGCCTCGCGGACGAGCGCGCGCTGCCCGCGGGAGCGCGCGTACCCGGTGCGCTCGCCCGGCTGCTGCACGCGTGGTACCTCGCGGGATGGCTGCACGTCGCCGCGCGATGATCGAGACTTCCGCCGGCGACCCGGAACGCACCCTTCTCCAGACCAAGGGAGATTATCAGCGCGGGTTCGGCAGGCTGCTGGACCTGATTCGCCGCGAGCTGCGCATCTTCGATCCGGACCTGTCGGAGCTCGAATTGAATT
>Ga0209811_10000603_pt1 | contig 14284 bp, 14 predicted proteins | sample Coa_R1_6_FD_187161 | JGI IMG/M metagenome (GOLD analysis project Ga0209811, IMG submission 187161) | Surface soil microbial communities from Centralia Pennsylvania, which are recovering from an underground coalmine fire. - Coalmine... | ecosystem: Environmental > Terrestrial > Soil >...
CTCGAGATTGATTTGAAGGCGGAAACTGACGTGAAGCGTCAAGCGAACTGAGACGCAAACGTGTCACGCTGAGACAATTGAGCCGCTTCAGTACTGCCGGAATTTTTTAAGCCATTTGTTTTGAAGACCTTCACACCTCAATAGATCTTCATCTCTTTGGAGGTTCTCTTGCATACCTTCACTCTGCTCGTTGTGTGCGGAGTTCTGTCTGGGTGTCTTTTCTCAGCGAAACTCCGGCGGCAGGAAGCGTGAGGCGAAAGCGGTGGCCGGTCAGGACAGCTCGAATCTCGCGGATTGCGAATTGGGTTGCACTGATCTTTTAGCGCGATTTTTTCCTGATGCCGAACGCGTACGAATTGCCGCCACGCTTACACCGCTTGGCAACGGCTCGAGCGGCGTCCGCGAACCCGTAATCGTGGAATTCGCAGGCGCGGAAAAAGCCATCTTTAGTGCGGCGTACCCGCTGGAGTTTGACGATCGGGTCCGGCTGGAACCCGCGGATGGCAGCAATCAATCTGACGCGAAAGTGGTAGCCGTACAGTTTCACGAAGGGCGTATCGCAGTCGCCGTCCAGTTCGCCAACGGACAGGGTGCTTGGGTGAAAAGGCCGTGAACAATTCGCTGACAACTTCAAATCTTCCGACCGCCGCAAAAGGCGAACAGGTACGTCAGGAGCAATGGGAAGAGTTCCGCTCGGTGTTCCCAATTTATCTGGCGCTTGCCAAACAATTGGAGTTTGAGATTCCGTTTGGCCCGGATCGCCGGGCGCTGCCGGCCAAAGCTGATTCGGAATTATTCGGACAAGTGCAAACCTGGCTGAACTCGATGGACCAGCGGGTGATGGTGCACCAACTCCGGCACTTGCTGCAGATGACCACGCTCAACGCCAGTGAAGCTGGGCTGCGTGCGCTGATTTTGCGGCACCTTCGCAAACCAGCGAAGACCAGTATGGACCGCGACAAGATCGACTTCCTGTTGGTGCAATATTTTGTGCTATGCGCGCCGGCAAAGATTTATCACAAGCAGATCGATCTTGCGGATACCGCGCTAGTGATGCAGCCGGTGCTGGGCGAAGTGGACTCCACGCCACTGGGGTGGTGCGAGCCGCTGGAAAAGATGATCGAGTCGTTGAAAGGCTTCCGGGGGCTGCGCGAAATTCTACAGACAAATTTCATCGAGCAAGGCCGCAGGGTGAAAGAATCCGCGGGAGGAATGTTCTACGATCCATCGGCTTTGCTGGCATTCATCCGTTTCAATTTTCTGCTCCGCAGAACTTTGATCGAGCTGATGCACGCCGACCTGATCGCCATTCGCGCGGGGCTGGCACAACTGGAATCGGCGGGAATTCGGTTCATGGACGGGCAGCGCGCGGGCTTCAACAACAACGAATCAATCACACGAATCAAGCAGGCAGCCGAGGAATGGAAGCAGCCATTTCAGCGGGAATACACGGAACGAACGGTCACCCAATCTTTTGACAAGCTGTTGGGATTGCGCGCGGACGTTGACCGGGCAATGGAAAAGGCTGCGCCGAAACAAACTGGCCTGCCGATCCCCAACGCCGTCGTAAATCTCACAGCCAAGCCGCTTTCTAGCGGCAAAGTGCCGTCTCACGACGCGACAAGAAGGACAGGCAAAGACGAGCGGCCACCCGCGCTGGATTTTGAATCCTGCATGGAACAGATTTGGGAGCAGTTGATCGCGGCACCACCCTTGCCCGGGCGATCGATGACCACCATTCGACTGGGTGGCGCGCGCATTCTACTTTCCTCATGGGAAGTGTCCGCATTTGTGAGCGAAGACGGAGCCTCGGCTGAGGATCTGCGGCGGGCAGTCGTCGCTCGCGCCCTGGTTACCGCGGCAATGGAATCCAGCCGGGAAACCGGCAATGCCACACACTTGGATCGCGCTTTGAACGCAGCCCGGGTCGAAGTGACACGGCTGCTGGAGTGCGTCGACCAGGCGAAACAGGCCAAGGACACCGAAGCGGCTGTGAATTTGGGAATCAGCGCCAAGCGTTTGGTGTCATCGATTGACGAAGCGGAAAAGTTATAGCGGGGCAGGTGAAGTGGCGAAGCAAGTCCGGGAGCGAACTCTGTTGAGAAACAGCAGCGTACTGATTTTGACGGACGACAGCGAGTTCGCGCGCATTCTGAGCTCTTGCTGGCGAACCGAACGCCACGCTCCGGCCATTACGATATTGAACAGCGAACTTTGGAAGTCGCAAGATGGCGCGGCGTACGACCTGGTAGTGCTTGGCCCGGTCGGGCCGGAGAGATCCTCGACAATCCTGTCGAGCTTGTCGTCGCGAGTGGCAGTGATTTTATGCACGCCAGCGGGCGGCCGCGAAATGCAGGAGTTGCGTGCGCGGCATCCGCGGCTGCTGCATGTGCCGTTGCGCGAGGACTGGACCCAGACTTTGCTGTTGGTAGCCGGCGAATCGCTGCGCAGAACTGCATCGGGCCGCCAGGTGAAGCAGGCGCTATCTCGCGCGGCGCGCTCAGAACACGACGCCACGCTGGGGCGCTATATGTTGGAGATGAAGCACAGCGTCAACGATGCGCTGACTTCTATCCTCGGAAACGCCGAACTGCTCTTGTTGGAGCCGGGGCAGCTTAGCGCGCAATCGCTACGGCAGATCAAGACCATGCATAGCATGACTTTGCGCATCAACGAAATCATGCAGCGATTCTCAACTCTAGCCAGCGAGATGCGCGAGGCTGAGAATGCATCTCAGGCTGAGACAGAACTAGCTCCGGTCAGCATTTCAGGCAAACGCTAAACCGCGCCCTCGTCTCAGCTAACTCATTGATTTCGTTACACTTCTCACCTGTCGCAACAATGCCCCGCTAAGCGGAAAGCTTGGCCGCAGACGTGCACCTCTCGTCTGCGGATATCTCCGGAGAACTTCGCTCGTGTTGAAAAAAGTGCTGATCGTTGATGACTCCCCGGCTCAAGTGAAGCTGATGCAGGGGCTATTGGAGCATGAGGGTTATCAGCCATTTGGGTTGAACGATCCGCTGCGAGTGGAGGAGACCATCAACACGATTCACCCCAGCCTGATCTTACTGGATGTGGTCATGCCGGAGCGCAATGGTTTTCAAGTCTGCCGTGAACTTAAGGGCAGCGCCCAGTTTCAATCCATTCCGGTGATTCTGGTGACTTCGAAAGACACTGCCAGCGACAAATATTGGGGCGAGCAACAGGGCGCGGATGCTTACGTGACCAAGCCGTTTACACGCGAGGAGCTGCTGCGGGCCGTTCGCCGCTTTGTATGAGATCCGATGATCAATGACGAATTCCAACTCGCGCCGCTCCCCCCAGACGCCGACACCGCAGAAATGCTGGAGGCCATTGGCCCTCTGGAAGAACGCCCAGCGGAATCGCAGTACTGCGTGTTTCGCAGCGGACGTGAGCGATTCTGCTTGCCGGTTCTGGATGTGGAAGAAGTTTTGGAATGGCCGATCGTAACCAAGCTGCCCCTGGGGCCGAGCTACCTGATGGGAATTTTCAATTTGCGCGGCGCGATTGTGCCGTTGATTGACATCGCCATGACCGAAGGGCGCCGTCCGGGTCTGCTGCCGAAACATGTGGTGGTCGCTTCGATGCGCGTGGAAGGAAGCCACGAGGATTTGCGAATCGGAATTGCCTCGGACGAAGTGGTGGGAACCTATTCGGTTACGTCGGACGACATGCTGCGTCAGGCGCCGGAAAACGTACCACATTGCATCGGCATGCTGCGCCATGACGACCGGCTGGCACTGGTTTTGGATCTGCACCGGCTTTTGGAAGTTTTTCCGGGGCCATCGATTTAGGTTTGAAAGAGATTTGTGGCGTGCTGCCGAGCTACTCAGACACGCTACAGGAAACAGTTTGGAGGAAGTAATGAAATCGCGATTGAGTTCAACCGTCTGGACGCTGGTCTTCGTAAACGGACTGGCGCTATTTGTGGTCATCGGGCTGGCGTTCCACGCCGGACGAGAAGCCGGAGCCGACAAGTCCATGCTGGACTTCGCATCGCTGCCTAGCGGCGCTAGCGGCAGCATCTTCTGCGCATTCTTGTTGGCGCTGGCGGTCGGCGGATTTCTGGCCTGGCGGCTGGGAAGTGCGGTGATTACCCCAGTGCAGCAACTGGCCGAATTCTCGGACCGTTTGGCAGCTGGTGATCCTCGCGCGCGCATAGATCTGCAGTCGCAGGACGAGTTGGGCTACATCTCCGACAACTTGAACCGCGCTGTTGCCAAAGTTTCCAAGGCCAATAGCAATCAGGAAGCCAGCGACGCTCTGCAGCGCAGCATCACGGAATTGCTGGCGGTCATCAACCAGGTAGCGCGCGGCGAATTGGCGTTGCGCGGCAAAGTAACCAACGACGCCCTGGGCAACGTCACCGACTCCATCAACTACATGCTGGACAACTTCACCAAGGTGCTGGAGCGCGTGCGAAAGGCCGCGATGGAAGTGACCGCATGCTCCAACAACATTCTGGTGGCCGCCGACGAAATGCAAGCCGGCGCAACGCAACAGGATCAGGAAATCACCAACACGTCGAGCGCCGTGGAGGAGCTTACGGTGTCGATGAAACAGGTTTCGAACAACGCGGAAGCCAGCGCCGAAGCGGCACGCCGCGCATTGGACGCCGCTGAGCAAGGCAACCGCGCCGTTCGCGACACACTAGACGGCATGCAGCGCATTCGCGCTTCGGTGCAAGCGACGGCCAAGAAGATCAAGTCGCTGGGCGATCGCTCGCTGGAAATTTCTGAAATCATCAACGTGATTAACGACATCACCGAACAGACCAACTTGTTGGCGCTGAACGCAGCTATCGAAGCGGCACGCGCCGGTGAAGCTGGCCGGGGTTTCGCGGTGGTGGCAGACGAAGTCCGCAAATTGGCTGAACACTCCCGCAGCGCAACAAAAGACATCGCAGCGCTCATCAAGGCCATTCAGGCCGAGACCAACGAAGCGGTGGTGGTCATGGAAGAAGGCACCAAGGAAGTGGAATCCGGCGCAACACTTGCAGATCAAGCGGGCCGCGCGCTGGATGCGATTTCGAGCGTGGTGCGCCAGTCGGCAGAACTCGTGCAGGAAATTTCCCTGGCTTCCAAACAGCAGGTGCGCGGCACGGAAGGTGTGGCGCACGCCATGCAGATTATTTCCAACATTACCCGGCAAACGTCGCAAGGTACCCGCGGCACGGTGGCCACGGTCAGCCAGCTGGTAAAACTTTCGGATCAGCTCAATGAAGCGCTGTCGCAATTCCGCGCGGCGTCCAAACAGGCCAACGCCAACAAGGAAGCCGAAGAAGTCGATCGGCAGCCGGTGCCGGTGGGCGCACTTCGCTAGACAACATCGCATGTCAGTGCAACAGCTGTGAATTGAATCGAGAACGATGAGCGAACGCCAGGGCGGGCCAGTGAGTTTGACTGAACACGAATTGAGTGAACTCCGCATGCTGATTGAAGAGCGGACAAGCATTCGCTTCGATGAATCGCGCGAGCGGTTCTTCTCCACTCGTGTGCGAGAGCACATGGTGCGCAAGGGGCATGCCCGCGGCACCGATTTGCTCCGTTCAGTGAAGAAGACCAATTTCGATTTTCAGGAATTACTGGAATCGTTGTTGACGCAGGAGACTTCATTCTTTCGCTATCCCGGAGTGTTTGAAGCGTTTGAGAAACGAGTTCTGCCGGAGCTGCATATTCGGAAGTTCTGGAAGAATCCGCGTTCGCTGCGAATTTGGAGTGCTGGCTGTTCGAGCGGTGAAGAGCCCTATTCGGTGGCGATTACGGTTGCGGATGCGATTTCGTTTTCGGACGCATGGAATGTAGAGATTCTGGCTACCGACATTGGCAGACAGGCTTTGAATATTGCCGAGCGTGGCGTGTATTCGGGGCGGAGCATCGGCAGCGTGAGTGAAAAGCAACAGGCTGCGCACTTTCAGCCAGTGGATGGAGGGCAGCAGATTCGCCCGCGGCTTCGCAAAATGGTCAGCTTCGTTCAGATGAACCTTACGAATTCGGTCTACGTGGGGAAAATGGATGTAATTTTCTGCATGAATGTGCTGATCTACTTTTCCGAAGAGCGCCGCCGCGAACTAGTGCAGCGCTTTTATTCTGCGCTGGAGCCAGGCGGATACCTTTTTCTGGGCCATTCGGAATCCATTTCCAAAATGCCGGTGAAATTCCAAGCCATCGTGTTGAACGACTGCATTTTGTACCGCAAACCGACTGCGGACGAGGTTCACAAAGCCGAACTGGTGGCGGAGGGGCGCGCGTGAGCATGCCGGACCGCGAAGCCGTAGAAGTATTCCTGCAGGAAGCTTCTGAGCACCTGCAATATTTGCGGGAATACATTGGTGTGCTTCAGGAGATTGCGCCGCGACGCGAGGACTTGGAGCGCCTATACATTTCAGCGCACACGTTATGCGGAACTTCGGCGAGCTACGGCTTCCCCTGTTTTTCAGAAATTGCCGGAAAGCTGGCGCATGTCTTTCAATATGCGACCAACGCTTCACTCGGCGAGGATCTGCATGGGCCATTGACGGAATTTCTTTCAGATGGCATTTCGCTCCTTGAAACCGATCTGCTGGAGATCAGTGACACCGGTCAAGAAGTGGCCGAAGACATTGCAGCATTCAAGGAACGCTATCGCTTCGCTTTTCCAGCACCAGCAGCACTGCTGGACCATTCGCAACCGGCCCAGCGCTACCAAGACGCCATGACTGAAGAATCGTGTGACGTTGCTGCTGCAACCGGATCGTACTTCGACGCCTTGCCTGAAGACGACGAAGTTCCCGCTGAAATTCGGGAATTTTTCCAACCGGAAGCCGAAGAGCATTTGCAGATTGTCAGCGATTGCCTGCTCTCACTGGAAGCGAATCACAGTCCGGAAGCGATCAACAAACTTTTCCGCGCCATTCACACGGTGAAGGGTTCGGCTGCACAAGTAGGTCTGAAAAGACTTGGCGCGATCGCTCACCGTGTCGAAGATCTGATCGGCCGGTTGCGTGAAGGCGAAATCGATCCACTGCCGCAAGTGATCGATCTTTGTCTGGAATCCGTGGACGTACTGAAAAAGACCTTGCACAAGCAGTGGACCGACGAAGCCGAGATGCGCACGGGCGTCGATTCCCTGCTGAACCGGATTGCTGAAGCCGCTCCGATGGATGCCGAGGAAGCACCGGTAACCGCCGACGTTGCCGCGAACGGAGCGCCCGTCGAATCCGAAGCAGCGCTTACTACGCAGAGTGCCGTACCTAAAGTCGGCAAGAAAGAAAACGCCGCGGCAGCTGCTGCGAAATCGGTACGCATTTCGTTGTCGCGCCTCGACCGGATGATGAATACGGTCGGCGAGCTGGTCATCAACCGCACCCGCATGCTGGGTCGCGTCACTGAACTGGAACGATTGCGCGACACACTGGGCTTTTCCAAGGAACGTTTACAAGGAAAAGTCGCAGAGTTTCAAGAAAAATACGAATTCAACCGCATTAATTCAGTGCGTGGACCTCTTTCTTCCAGCACCACTCCAACCCCGCAGATGCTGACAAATTCGGCAGCCGGTGACACCTCTTTCTGGTCGGAGTTCAGCGAATTGGAAATGGATCGCTACGACGACGTAAACATTCTGTCGCGCTCCATGGCCGAAATTTCCGCTGACGTCAACGAAGTCCTCTCGCAGATGGGCGGATTCATCGGGCGCGTTGAAGGCGACATCGACGAGTTCACCAAACTCGCGCACCACCTGCAGGATGAAATTACCGCGGCGCGCATGGTGCCGATCGGCACGCTGTACTCTCGCTTGTCGCGCGCGGTCCGTGACGCCGCCAAATCCACCGGCAAACAGGTGGACCTCGAGCTCGCCGGCAGTGAGACCGAACTCGACAACAACATCATTCAACAAATTTCCGATCCGCTGGTGCACCTGGTTCGCAATTCAGTGGCCCACGGAATCGAATTGCCGGAAGCTCGGCGCGAAGCTGGTAAACCCGAGCTCGGTCGGGTTACTTTGCGCGCTTATCATCGAGGAAACCACATCTACATCGAAGTGGAAGACGATGGTCGTGGAATCGACTACGAACGAGTAAAGCAAAGCGCCATCGATCGTGGCCTGGTTTCGCCAGAGACCGCCGGCCACCTTACCGAACGCGAACTGCGCGACATGCTGTTTCATCCGGGTTTCTCCACTGCGCCGATGAAGACGGAACTCGCAGGCCGCGGCGTTGGTCTCGACGTGGTTCGCGCCAACTTAAATGCACTCAACGGCGAAATCGAAATCCAAAGCACGCCTGGCGCAGGCACGAAATTCATCTTGAAGGTGCCTCTCACCTTGATCATTTCGCCGGCGCTATTTTTGCGGTGCGGATCGGCGAATTTTGCGCTGCCGCTCGCAGTGGTCGAAGAGATTCGTCGTTTACGGGCCGACGAAATCGAAGATGTTGGTGGCAAATTACTGACCAAGGTCCGCGATGTGGTGACCGAAGTCATTCGCCTCGATTCGTATCTTGGCCTGCCGCCTCTCGAGCCAATCAACGGCTATTTCCGGATGGTCGTCGCCAACGCCGATAATAGGCAGGTTGGCCTGGTTGTCGAAGAAGTTCTCGGAAAAGACGAAATCGTTATCAAGAGCCTCGGCGAATATCTCCGCCGCGTAAAGCTTTTCCCAGGTACCACGATCGCTCCCGATGGCAGCCTAATCATGCTGCTCGACTTGAACCGCATGATCGCTACCGAACCGACCGAACGCAAATCCATTCAAGCTTCCGCCAGCGCCGCGCGCATTTTTGCTCCGGGTTCGGCGGCTATCGCCCAAGGTAGCATTCCAACCGATGCCATCGACCGCGTGCATCACGAACGCGTCATCGTGGTTGCCGACGATTCCATCAGCGTTCGCAAATTCGTGGGCCGCATGCTGGAAAAGAATGGCTACCGCGTGATTCTCGCTTCCGACGGGCTGGAAGCCGCCGAACTTGTCGCACAACACGGCTGCCACCTGGTGATCACCGACCTGGAAATGCCGCGCATGACCGGCTACGAATTAATGGCGCAGTTGAGGCAGAGTCCCGCCACACGCCGCATTCCGGTTATGGTCGTGACTTCTCGCGCGGGTGCCAAACATCGCGATCGCGCCATGAAGGAAGGCGCAGTCGCCTTCCTCACCAAACCAGTGCAGGAAGATCAGCTCACCGAAGCCGTCGAACAACTTATTGGAACGGAGGCTCCGCAGCCGGTTGCGTAACGGGTCATGGTGAACACTACTCCCAGAAAAGTGCGCGTGCTCATCGTGGACGACTCTGCGTTCATGCGCAAAGTCCTGGAAACGATTTTCAACGCCGATCCGCAACTGCAGGTTGCCGGCCACGCCAAGGACGGCCGCGAAGCCATTGCGCTGGCCGAATCGTTGAAGCCTGACGTCATCACCATGGACATCAATATGCCGCGTATGGACGGTCTACAAGCTACCGCGCAGATCATGACCACTAACCCGCGGCCGATCGTCATCGTCAGCTCCGAATCGCGCGACGGCGCCGCCAGCACTTTGAAAGCACTGGAACTCGGCGCCATAGAATTTATCGCCAAGCCTTCTAGTGGCATCGACCTTGACATGCACAGTGTCCGCGAAGATCTGTTGCGCAAAGTGAAAATGGCTGCCAAGGTACGCGTTGTCCGCACCGCCTCGCGTCTTGCCGCGGCCTTGCAGTCGCCAAATCACGATTCAGTGCGAGCAATTTCGCGACCCACGCCGAGCTTCAATTCACCAATTCTGAACTCCGATCAGCGCTTTCCGGTCGTAGTACTTGCCGCTTCCACTGGTGGTCCGGCAACCGTAATGCGTCTGGCTCCCGGCTTCACCAAAGATTTTCCGGCTGCGGTAATTCTCGTTCAGCACATGCCGGCGGCATTCACCACGCAATTTGCAGCGCAACTCGCCGAGTTCACTGAAATCCGCGTGAAAGAAGCGGAAACCGGAGACTCCATTCAACCCGGCGTTCTCTATATCTGCCCGGGCGCGCAGCATCTTCGCGTAAATCCGCTTGGCCGCATGCAACTGGACGGCGCCACCGGGCGCATCGGCGGCTACCTGCCGAACATTGACGTGACCATGGAGTCGGTCGCCGCTTTTGGCGGTGCCCTATCCATCGGCGTGGTGCTCACGGGAATGGGCAACGACGGCGCGCAAGGCGCAAGAGCCATCAAGCGAGCCGGCGGCCACGTGATTGCGCAGGACGAAGCGACCTCGGTCATTTTTGGAATGCCCGCGGAAGCCATCAAGCTTCAAGCCGTAGACCAAGTTCTAGGCCTCGACGATATATACTCGGCCATAGAAAAACGCGTTCTTGCGCTGAGCCGGGCCACGCCGGTAGGTGCACGCTGATGAATTTCCGGGCTCCTGACAGATCTCCCCAGCCTCGCACCGAGCAGATCATTCTGTTTCGCATCGGCGGTCAGCCATTTGCGATCTCGTCTGCCGCGGTGCAGGAAGTGCGCAGCGTGGACAACATTGCAGGTATGGCGCGGGATCTTCCCGAAAGCCACTTGCGCAAAGTTCGCCATAGCATTCGCCGCGGTGAGCGCACGCAGTACATCGTCAATGGCGCGATTCACTTCGGATTGCCGACGCAACCGGCTTCATTGGTATTTTTTCTGCGCCGAACGCGAACCGCCCTGCTCATCGATGGCATTGAGAAAATGACCACCATGACTCGCCTGCAGGCGCTCTCACTCGCCTTTCAGGGCGAAGAGCGCAACTGGTACCGCGGATTAACCGCGCTCGATCAGGCAGTCATCCCGGTGGTCAGCCCCGAAGGTTTTCTCTCTCTCGAAGAACTCACATTACTGGAAGCTGCGCAGTTGAACGCCGACTCGCGTGTCTCTTCTTCCGAAGCTCTAGGAGCCTCCGTCCAATGACCACCGCTCCCGAAATCTTGCTGCAATCCTACGTACTACTTCGTCTTGGCGAACGCCGGTTCGCCCTGCCCGCGTCACAGGTCGCCGAACTCGTCGCGCCGAGCCGTATTTTTCGCTTTCCGCACAAAACAGCGGCGCTCGAAGGCGTCATACTGCGCCGCGGCCGTATGATCGCTATCTGCGATATCGCCGAACAACTTACCGGCAAGTGCCTCGACACTCGGCGCTTCTATCTTTTGGCAACCCGTAGGTATGGCCAGCAGCTTGATTGGATCGCCATTCCAGTCAGCGGCGAATGCGAACTGATCAACGTGGAGATTATGGACGCCAGTGCGAACGATTCGCCTCGTGTGGAAGGTTGGCTTTCCTACGGCGGTGAAGTCATCGAAGTTCTGCGCCTCTCGGCACTCACTCCCGGTCCGGCCGAAACTGTTCGTACCGCACTTGTCCCGGCCTTCGCGGAGGTTCGGTCATGATCATGGCCGGACGCCCCGCCAAAATTCTGTTGATCGATACCAACGTCTATTTTTCCAAGCGTCTCGGTGATGCCCTGAAGCGCGAAGGCTTCGAAGTCACCTCCAGCACTCAACCGTCCTTCGCTCTCACGACGCTGGAGTACGATTCGCCCGCAGCAATCGTCTGCTCCACCAACATGCGTGAAATGGGTGCACTCGATATAGCCAGGATGGTTCGTGCCGACGCCAAAAATTCCGCGCTACCGATCATCGCGCTGGGCGACGGCAGCCAGCGCGCCCTGATGGAAGCATTTCAGGCCGGCTGCGATGACTACATTGACCGGGCTCGTCCACCCGCGGTGATCGCAACCCATGTCAAGAATATTATCGTCAGCAAAGCGGAAGGCTTTCAGCCCACGCAAATGTTGGCCCAGGCCGATACCAGCCTGAGCGGCAGCCTCACTCATCACGATCTTCCCGGTGTGATGCAGATGCTTGGCCACGCGCATCAGACTGGTGCGCTGCACATCAACTCCGGCGAGACCGACGCTCTGCTCTTTTTCGATGCTGGCACTATCACTCACGCCGAATGCGGCTCGCTCTTCGGCGACGAAGCGGTCATCCATATTCTCAAGAACTGCTTCCAGAATAATTCCGGCGTTTACAAATTTGTTTACGGCTCGGCTTCGACGCAGCGGACTGTATTGCGCTCTTCTACCGACTTGATGCTCGATGCCATGCGCGAAGTGGACGAATCAAGCCGCGATCTTTCGGAGGAGTCTCTCATTGACAGCTCCGAAGTCGCTCCAACAAAGGAGTCGCTATGAGCGAAACCATGTCCTTTCCACCCGTTCCAGCGGATTCCACCACGCCCACCAAGCGTGCGCCGACCGTTTATTTTATTGACGACAGCGCCACCATGCGCGAAGTCATCAAGATTGCTTTCCGCCGGGAGAACATCACCGTGATCACCGCCGGCGACGCCGCTTCGGCCATCGCACAGTTCGAACAGACTCCACCGGACGCGGTCATTACCGACGTCATCATGCCCGATCAGGATGGCTATTCGGTTTGCAGCCAGATCAAGCAACACCCGCAATTCAGCGCAACTCCGGTCATATTGATGTCGGGCGTGGTCAATAAGAACGTCGCGGACAAAGCGGTTTCCGTCGGCGCCGACGAATTGATTCGCAAACCATTTCAGCCGCAGGAACTGATCGCGCGTGTAAAAAGTTTTCTGGAGCCAAAATTCGAGCAGCCCGCAGCGCCGGCCGCTGCAACGCCGCGCTCGTCTTCTTCAGCCTCACTCAGCAGCCTTTTTGCGCCACCGCCTGCGCCAACACCGGTTCCCGTTTCCGTCGCGCATGCAGAATCTCGCGTCGAATCCGCCTGGCCCCGCGCACTCACCGATGCATTCACGCCACAGTCGCAGGCACTGCCTCACGTTCCGCCCGCTGCGCAAAACCAGCAACACGGCTCGCCAAATCCTTACGCACCCTCGCACAATTTCAATGTGGCCACGCTCAATCGCCCGCAAGCCAGCGCGACTGACATTCAAAAACTCAAAACAGAAATCTCGCGTCTCGAGCTCTTGATCAAGAAGCTACAGACCGAATTGCAGATCGAGCGCCAGTACAACCAAGCTCTCGAACTCCACGTAAAATCGCTGACCTCCATCGACTAGACTTGCCATTTTGCCCGCTCATTCGACTTCCTTTCGGAACTACACAATTCGCTGTAGATCGCGGCTAGCTATTCGCTACGCGACCTTCGCGAACAACCTCAATCATTCACCTGATGGCCCGCGGCATGGCCAAAAGAAATACTAGAAACCAGCGCGAGCGTGAGTGTCTGCGTGTTGGTTGGTACGCGCTCGCGAAGGAGAGCAGCATGAAAAGTAAATTTGCAATCAATTTCGTTGCAGCATCGTGTCTCGCGATTTCGCCAGGCGTCTTCGCGAACCCTTCACCAAATCAGGATAAAAGCGCGGAGGTCCGTAGCATCACTGGCTGCCTCTCAAAGGGCGACAGCGCGGATGAATTCGCCATCACCGCCAGCAATGGAAGCACTTGGGAACTAAAGAGCGACACGGTTAAGCTCTCTTCTCACGTGGGGCACACCGTGACCGTCACCGGCAAGGTCTGGCACCCCGATATGCACGGCGCCAAGGAAAAGGCGAAAGATGCTGTGGACGCTGATGCCAAGGAACACGGCCATCTGAACGTAACCAAAATGTCGATGGTTAGCGAATCTTGTAAATGAGAAAGAAAATTTGGGCCCGGCCGAAGTCACCCGCTTCGGCTGGGCTCATTCCACAGTTCGATCGGCTAGATTTTTTTGGAGTACCCGCGCCACGGCGTCGCTGGCCGAAATATCATTGCGGCTGTGATCAGTAAGATCGTCATAACGCTGCTGTGCCGCATTCGGATTTAACCGCTCACCATATTCGGCGGTAATTTCGGCTCCGATTTTTTGAAGTGCTGCGTTAATTTCAGCGCCCAGATCGGAACCGCTTACCGAAATCTGTTTCCCGGTATACTCCGCGGCCACCTTTTCGGCGACCTCCTGCGCGCTACGGTAGTAATACTCAGAAATTTGCCGGTGCCCTTCCTCGTGCTCAATCACCTGCTGCGTTGCGCCCTCTGGAACCCAGATATTGATTTCAAGCTGCAGCGTTATCCTAGCTCCCGTAACCGTAACCAATGCTCGCCTAGCATCGAGTCTCCTGCTCGTTCCAGAGACGTTCGCGTTGGAAATGAAATTGGCATCGCACTCTGCGGTTTCCGCTGCACCCAATGGCGGCATATCGGCCGGCGGGGCGGCGGGATCAAAGGTATGGGTAGCAAAAAAGATCGGCAGCTTTTCTACAGCTGCCGTCGGTTGATTTGACGGAGTAGAGGCGGCAGGCTGCGAGTGCGACGCCCTGCG
>Ga0209811_10000604_pt1 | contig 14277 bp, 11 predicted proteins | sample Coa_R1_6_FD_187161 | JGI IMG/M metagenome (GOLD analysis project Ga0209811, IMG submission 187161) | Surface soil microbial communities from Centralia Pennsylvania, which are recovering from an underground coalmine fire. - Coalmine... | ecosystem: Environmental > Terrestrial > Soil >...
CCAGATTCTGGTCAACAACTTCCTCTACGACCTGTCCGAGGTCGCGATCCCGACCGACGAGGTCGATGAGGAGTTCGTGCGGAAGCCGCACCGCTGGGACATCCGGTTCATCCGCCGGTTCATGACCGTCATCGGCCCCGTCAGCTCGGTGTTCGACGACAATCCGTTCTCCACGGCGACCGGTTCTGCCGATCAGCTGACGCTCCTGACGCCGGGCGTCGCCGGGCTCTTCGCGACCCCGGTCGTGAACATCAACGGTCTGTGCTCGTTCGAGATGCAACGGTCGATCGATCATCCGGCCTTGAACAATCTCGATGCGCGCCGCCACGGGATGCTCACGGCCGCGTTTCGTCAGAATTCGAAATCAACGCTGACGGTGGACGGCAACTACGATCGCACCGACACCGCGGGGGATCTGAACTTCGTGACAGGTCTGCTGCTCGAGCGCCGGCGCGCACAGCGATGGCAGGTCGGGCCCTCCATCGTCTATCAAGTGGCGCCGCGGACGATCATCTCGGCGGGCTACACCTGGACGAACGAGGGCATCGAAGGAACTCCAGCCGAGGACGAGCATGTCGTGCGCGCCGACGTGACGCGTGAGCTGTCGCCCCGATCGGCGGCCAGCGTCGGCTATCTGGAGCGTCGTTTCGTGAACGAAATCGACACGCGCACGTCGTACGCGCCGCTGGTTGGCTGGACCTACCGGTCGACGCCGTTCACGAGACTCACGCTGCAAGCCGGCCCGCGCCGGTCCGCGCGCGGCGGCATCGCGCCAGAGGTCGTCGCCGCGTTCGCGCGAAAGGGCACGCACCTGGTCGGGTTCGGGCTGGATTACTGGCGCGGCGAATCGATCACGCTCGGCGTCATCGGTCCGGTCGAAGTCAACAGCGCCACCGCGCAGGTGACGTCTCCCATCATCAAGAACTTCGCCCTCGGACTGTATGGCGGGTTCTTCAACATCGACACCATCTCACAGGGCAAGGCCCGCGTGTATCACGGCGAGATCCTTGCCGTACGGACCCCAATCGGGCCGTTTGTCGTCGCCCTGTCGTATGGCGCCGACTTTCAGCGGGGCGACGTTCGAACCAGTCTGTTGTCCGACGAGACGGTCGTTCGCCATATCGTGCGGCTCCGTCTGATCGCGACGCCGCCGCGGCTGGGTCGATCCTTCCAACCGGAAGATCCCCTCGAACTGCTCAGGAAGCCTTCCCACGGAGCGAACCGATGACTCTACGCTTGCTCACGGCATCACTGCTGTCTCTGTCGGCTGTCTCCGCGGCGTCCGCTCAAGTGCCGTCGCCGCGCGGCGCCGTCCCTGAGGCGCGCGCGACCGCGCTCGCGAACTCGAACGCGCTCGACACTGCGGTCGAGTACCAGATCGGGCCGGAAGACGTCCTCGACATTTCGGTGTGGAAGAACCCTGAACTGAGCCGCACTGTTCCGGTGCGGCCGGATGGGAAGGTCTCGCTGCCGCTGCTCAACGACTTTCGAGCCGCCGGCCTCACGCCGAGCGACCTTCGCGAACAGTTGGTCGCGCGCCTCTCGGATTTCGTGCCGACGCCGGAAGTGTCGGTGATCGTTCGCGAGGTTCACAGCCGCAAGATCGCCGTGGTCGGCGCGGTCAAGACCGCCGGACGCTACGAGCTCAAGAGCCCGATGACGGTGCTGGAAGCGATCGCGCTGGCTCAGGGCTTCACGGACTTCGCGGCGCGAGACCGGATCGTCGTCCTTCGACAGAGCGGCGGAACGACGACGCGCATCCCGTTCAACTACCGGAAGATCGCCGACGGCATGGAGCAGGAGAACTTCTTCGTCCGTCCCGGCGACATCGTCGTCGTTCCGTAAGGGGAATCCCAGTGTCCCAGGACATACTCTCGCCCTCGACCGACGAATCGCTGGTGTTCCGCGCCGCCGAGATGTTTCACCGGCGTCAGATCGTGGCGATGCTCGTATCCGCCGCGGTGATGACATCGGCCCTTTCCTTTGCGCTGTGCCTGCCCGATCTGTATCGGGCGACGGCGATTGTCCTCGTGGAGCGGCCGATTCCAGAGGCCTTCGTCCGGTCGGCCGTGAACGGGGAACTGGACAGCCGGCTTCACGTGATCAAGCAGGAGATCCTCAGCCGCGATCGGTTGACCGATCTGGTCACGCGTTTCAATCTCTACCCGGAGTTGCGGGCCCACGCGCCGATGGATTCCGTTCTGGACCAGATGCGCCGCGATATCGAGATCGAGCTGAACGGGCCGGAACAGGTGAGCGGCCGCAAGACACCGTCTCGTTCAAATTGAGTTACACAGGCGCGAGCGGCAAAACCGTTGCCGACGTCACCAACGCGCTGACGGCATTCTATGTCGCCCAGAACGCGAGCATCCGCTCCGAGGGCGCGACCCGCACCACCGAGTTCCTGAGAGAGCAGCTGAATGCGACCAGGAAGCAACTGGATCTGCACGAGAGGGAGATGCGTGCCTATACGTCCAGTCATCACGGCGAGCTGCCGCAGCAGGTCGACGTCAACCTGGCCGCCCTCGAACGGCTGAACACGCAGCTTCGCCTCAATGGGGAGCGCCAATTGAAGCTGCTGGAGGATCGCGAGAAGTTGACCGACGGCCTGACGATCACGCTTGATGCGGCCACCGGCAAGCGCACCGCGACCGCCGACACCGGCCCCGATCGAATCGAGCGCATGAAACACAGTCTCCAGCTGCTCGAAAGCCAATACAACAGCCGATATCCGGATGTCGTCCGGCTGAAAGCCGAAATCGCGATTGCCGAACGCGAGCGCGAAGATGGGCTTCTGCGTGAGCGCGAAGCGAACCCCTTGGACGCGGCGCAGAGGGCCGCCGCCGTTCCGGCCGCCGCGCGACTCAGGACGCTGGAAGGCGTGGAGGCCGAAGTCGACCGCCTCAAGAAGGACGAAGCCGCTCTGCGACAGACGATCGCCAACGTGGAGCAGCGCCTCGAAGCGGTGCCGGAGCGCGAACAGGAATTCGCGCGCCTCGCCCGGGATCAGCAGGCCTCGAAAGGCCTGTATGACTCGTTGCTCAAAAAACTCGACGAAGCGCAGCTGGGCGAGAACCTTGAAACCGATCGGCACGGCGAACAGTTCCGGGTTCTCGAGGACGCGCTGCCGCCTTCCGCGCCGGTCGCCCCGAACCGTCAGCGACTCGTCATCCTGGGCCTGATCCTCGCGGTGGCCGCCGGCGTCGGCGCCGTGCTGGCCGCCGAGCAGTTCGACGCGACGTTCCACGACGTGGAGGATCTGCGGACCTTCACGAAAGTCCCGGTTCTTGCCAGCATTCCGCGAATCTCGCCCGGGTATCCGCATCAGATGCTGCGCCCGATCCTGGCGACGGTTTCGCTTGTCGTGGTGGTCGCGATCTTCGCGACGTTGTCGATTCACGCCGCACGGGGCAACGAGGAAATCGTGCGGATCTTGGTGCGCGGCGCGTAACGACTCGAGGGTCTTCCATGTTTGCCAAGAAGCTCGACCGGCGTCTGGTCAGTCTGACTGCTCCGACATCTCTCGAGGCCGAACAATACCAAGCGTTGCGGTTGAAGCTCGAAAGCCTCCATCGGTCACGTGGCGTCCGCGTGATGGCGATCACGAGCCCTGGCGTCAAGGACGGAAAGTCCGTGACCGCCATCAACCTGGCGGCCGCGCTGGCGCAGGGCTCGGGCGCGCGGGTCCTTCTGATCGAAGCCGATCTGCGGCGGCCCGCCGTCGCGCGGTATCTCAGGCTCGGCGAGAAGCCGGCGCCGGGCCTGGCCGACATCGTCGACGACCCGAATCGACCGCTGCGCGACGCGATCGTGGACGCGGGGCCGCACCGGTTCGATGTCATGTTTGCGGGCTCGACCGTCTCGCCGATTCACGAGCTGTTGCGATCGCCGCGGCTCGGGACGCTGCTCCAGGAAGCGCGGGAGCAGTACGACTACGTCCTGCTCGACACGCCGCCGCTCGGCCCGGTGTCGGACTGCGCGCTCCTGGCCCGCTGGACCGACGGCGTGCTGCTGGTCGTCGCCGCCCACAGAACGTCGCGCAAGCTCCTCGAGGGGACCCTGAATCTGCTCGAAGACGCGTCCGTGCTCGGCATCGTCTTCAACGGCGACGCTCGTCGATTCCTGAGATACCGCCGGCACTCGTATCGCGATTACTTTTCACAGGCCATACGGGTCCGCCCCACCGTGTGACGAACCCCGCAGGGCTGTAGCGAAGGGCTATCCACACACACCATGACCCGTGTAGCGCGATCGTGCGCTCGAGCTCCGTCTGCGGTTTCGCGAATCATCGCGCTGTCGATGTTCACGAGCCTGCCGTGGGCCGGGTCGTGGCCGATCGGCCGCCAGCTCGCGATGTGGCTGCTGATGATCGCGGGATCGGTCGTCGTGGCCGGACTTCTGTACAGAATGCGCAGCAGCCGGCCCGCCGTCTCACGCATCCTGATCCTGGGTGGTGGGCCGCTGGCGTCCAAACTCGTCGAGGAGCTCAGATCTGCCAGCGGATTCAACCACGTCACCGTCGGGATCGTCGACGACCAGCCTCCTGGCGACGATCTTCAAGCAGAGACACCCTGGCTGGGCCCGCTCGACCGCCTGACCGAGATCATCGAAGCCGCTCGCGCGAATCACATCGTGGTCGCGCTGTTCGATCGCCGTGGACGCCTGCCCCTCAAGCCGCTCCTGAGTTCTCGAGTCCGCGGCGTGGTCGTGGAGGACGTACTGGACCTGTGCGAGCGGCTGACCGGCAAGATGGCGATCGAAGCGCTCACGCCAGGCCCGTTGATCCTGTCGAAGGGATTCACGAATAGCGGCGCACCGGAACGAGTCGCGCGTGCCGCCAGCGTTGTGATCGCGGCGGCCGGACTCGTGTTCCTCTCGCCCGTACTGGCCCTGATTGCCGCGGCGATCAAGCTCGATTCAAAGGGGCCGGTGATGTTCGTGCAGGCTCGCAGCGGAAGGGACGGCCGACCGTTCAACCTGCTCAAATTCCGGACCATGCATCCGTGCGAGGAGCGGGCGTCCGAATGGGTGCAGGACAACTCGGATCGGATCACGCGTGTCGGAGGGGCGCTGCGTCGCTTCCGGCTCGACGAACTCCCTCAGCTCGTCAATGTTCTGCGCGGCGAGATGAATCTGGTCGGCCCGCGACCGCACCCGGTGTGCAACGAAGAGATCTTCGAGCAGCACATCGCCTACTACAGCCTGCGGTCGACGGTTCACCCTGGAGTGACCGGCTGGGCCCAGGTTCGATACGGCTACGCCAACAACATCGAGGAAGAAACCGAGAAGATGCGGTACGACCTGTACTACATCAAGAACCGGTCCCTGCGCCTCGACGCTCGAATCCTTCTGGAGACTGTTGGAATCATCCTGCTGGGTCATGGCGCGAGCCAGGTTCGGTCACGCGCATCCGACCGGCCTGTCGAGACGACGATGCCGGCGGATCCGGAATCGCTGCCGCCGGGGCCGGCCAATCTGGATCTGCTATCGAGGTGATCGTGAAAGCGGCTGCCCTTGAAGTCATCGTCTGTCCGTCGTGCAAGGAGCGGTTGTCCCTGCGTGCCGCGATGCGAATCGACCGGGAGATTCTCGAGGGCAGCCTGACCTGCGATCGCTGTAGGACGACCTACCCAATCCGCGGCGGCGTTCCCCGTTTTGTGCCTCGAGGCGAGTACGCCACCAGTTTCGGGTCTCAGTGGAACTGGTTTCGCACCGTGCAACTCGATTCGCTCAATACGACCGCGGCATCCGACCAGGCCTTGCGGGCGACGACCGGCTGGTCCGACGCGCAGTATCGAGGCCGGTTACTGCTCGATGCCGGCGTGGGTGCCGGACGTTTTGCCGAACAGGCGGCCGCGAAAGGTGCGCAGGTGTTCGGCGTGGACCTGACGACCGCCGTTGATGCCGCGTACCGCAACATCGGCAAGCGCGAGAACGTTCATCTCATCCAGGCGGATATTTTCGCGCTGCCGTTTCGCGCGCACACCTTCGATCTGGCGTATTCGATTGGCGTCCTCCACCACACGCCCAATCCTCCGGCCGCCTTCGCGCGCGTCGCCGAGACGGTCAAGCCACGGGGACGGCTCGCGGTGTATCTGTACGCGAGATACGGTTCGTCGCACCACGCGTCGGACGCCCTGCGGATGGTCACCACGCGGCTGCCGCTCAGACTGATGTGGCTGCTGTCGGCGGCGGCGATTCCGCTCTATTACCCGTATCGCCTGCCGGTCGTCGGCAAGGCGCTCCGCCTGGCGCTTCCGATTTCCATGGAATCGAACTGGCGCTGGCGCTGGCTGGATACGTTCGATTGGTACACGCCGACCTACCAGTGGAAGTACCTGTACCCCGAGGTCTACCGCTGGTTCCGCGATACCGGTTTCGAAGACGTGCAGCTTTTCGACGGACCGATTCGGATGTCCGCCAAGAAAGGCCAGGTCATGGAGCCAATCAGTGACAGAAACCGACTCGGGCACGAACTGGTGGCGTCCTGATCGACCGGCGATCCGCGTCGACGTCCCAGGCAGTCCGGTGGCATTCGGCGGCCTGGTGGCCTTCACGGCCATTCTGCTGCTGACGCCCCAGACCCTACTCCCTGTGCTCAAGACCCTGCGGATTGCTCTGCTTGCCGCTGGTGTCTCGATCCTGGCCCATATGCTCGACACCACGGCCCGGCGGCAACCGATCGTGCGATCGCGCCGGGAAATCGTGATCGCGTTCACGCTCTTGATCTGGGCGGCGATCACCATTCCGTTTTCGTACTGGCCCAGCGGAAGCGTCGCTCTGCTGTCGGACCAGTACTTCAAGGCCGTGATCTTCTTCTGGCTGATTGCGACGCTGGTCACCACACGGCAGCGGCTCCGCACCTTCGCGTGGGCACTGGTGCTCTGCTCGATCCCGCTCGCGATTATCGGGATTCAGCACTTTCGGTCTGGAGAATTCCTCTACACCGGCGTCGCGGGCCTGAAGAGGATCGCCGGATACTCCGGACTCTCCGGAAACCCCAACGACCTGGCGCTGACGTTGAATCTCATCATTCCCTTTGCCGGTGCGCTGTTCGCGCTTTCGAGAGGCGTGGTCGCACGCAGCGTTGCCGCCGGCGCGCTGATCCTGAGTGTGACGACGGTGATTATCACGTTCTCGCGGGCCGGGTTCTTGACCCTGTCGGCCATCGCCATCCTGTCTATGATCTTCTTCGTCAAGCGCCGTGCCCCCGCCGTGGCGGCGACCATGGTGGCGGCGACGCTGACGATCGTGCCGCTGCTGCCGGCCGGCTACATGGAGCGGCTGAGCACCATCACCGATTTCGAGGCGGACCCGACCGGATCGGCGCAAGGCCGGTGGAGCGATTACCGGGTGGCCACCCGCTTTGTCGTCGCCAACCCGGTCCTCGGCGCCGGAATCGGGCAGGACATCCTGGCGCTCGACCGGCTCCGTGCGCGGGTCACCTGGCGATCGATTCACAACGCGTATCTCGAGTATGCCGTCGATCTCGGGCTGCCGGGCCTGTTGCTGTTTCTCTGGCTTCTGGTGGCGACGTTCAGGAGCGCGCGACGGGTCGAGAATCGGACGTCGACGGAACCGTCGTTGCGCGACCTCTGCCTCCTCGCCTCGAGCGTGCAGATCGCGCTGGCGGCGTTCGCGGTCGCGGCGTTCTTTCATCCGATTGCCTACCAGTTCTATTTCTTTTGCGTCGCTGGTCTGGCGGTGGCCCTCCGGAACGCCTGCATCGCGGAGCTGAGCCCAGTGTCGGCCGGGCCCCGGTAGACCTCATGAAGATATTCGCTCGCGCCCGCGCCTGGTCGGAGTGGCGGAACCGCCGGACGCCGGACGCCGACGGGACCGCCCGCGTCCGCCTGCTGAAAGTGGTTGCGACGTTGATGTGCGGCGGCACCGAGACTCAATTCATGTCGCTCGGACGCTCCCTCGACCCTTGTCGCTTCGATCTGGAATTCGCCTGTCTGCGTCGGCAGGGAGGTTTCATCCGCGAACTCGACGAACGCGGCATTCCATTGCGCGAGTACCACATTTCCACGTTTCGCAGTGTCAGAGCGCTCGCGCACCAGACCCGATTCGCCAGACACGTCGCCCAGCGCCGGATCGACATCGTCCACGCCTACAGTTTCTACGGCAACGTGTTCGCGATACCTCCCGCACGCATGGCGGGAGCGCCTGTCGTCATCGCTTCGATTCGAGACCTCGCGCCGTATCTCACGCCGGCGCAGAAGCACGTGCAGCGCCTCGTGTGCCGCTATGCGGACTGCGTGCTTGTCAACGCCGACGCCGTGCGGAGCTGGTTGATTGCCGAGCAATACGACCCCTCGAAGATTGTCGTGATTCGCAACGGCGTGGACGTCAGTCCCTGCAGCCGGGACAGGGCATTGGTGCGGCTTGGCGAGTTTGGGATGTCTCAGGCGCCGCCTGTAGTCGGCGTGGTCTCGCGTCTGACCCGACTGAAAGGGCTCGAGGCGTTTCTCGAGGCCGCGGCCATCGTGGCCACCCGGTTTCCCGCCGCGCGCTTTCTCGTGGTCGGCGAGACCAGCCCGGACGATCGCGCGTACCGGACCGAGTTGACGACCCTGGCCAGGCAGCTCGGCGTGCTCGATCGCGTGGTCTTCACCGGCCTGCGAACGGATGCGCGCGAACTGCTCGCCGGCCTCACGGTCTCGGTGATGCCGTCGCTCAACGAGGGCCTCTCCAACGTGCTCCTGGAATCGATGGCCGCGGGAGTGCCCGTGGTCGCGACGCGTGTCGGCGGCACGCCGGAGGCCATCGAAGACGGCGTCAACGGCCTGCTGGTGCCGCCCGGCGACGCGAACGCACTGGCGAACTCGATCTGTCATGTGCTGGCGCACCCGCTGCTGGCGGCCCGGTTGGGTCATGCGGCGCGTCAATCCGCCACTGCGCGATTCTCAACCGAGCAGATGGTACGCGCGACCGAGCAACTCTATGAATCGCTGTTGGAACGGCGGGCCACCGCATGAGATCGCTTCGGTCTCAGATCTTCAGGAACGACGGAACCTCGCGTCCAGCGCTACTGCTCGTCGCTGGCCGTTCGGCCGGCTTTGCCGCGTCGTTCGCGATCCCGATCGTGCTCGCACGCACATTTGACCCCGGCGCGTTCGGCACCTATAAGCAGCTGTTCCTCGTCTACACGACCCTCTACGGACTCGCGCAGCTGGGCGCGGCCGAAAGCCTGTACTACTTCGTCCCGCGCAGCTCCGGCAAGGCCGGCCGTTGCGTGGGCAACGCGCTGGCGACGCTCGCGCTGATGGGCGCGCTGTGTTTCGTGGCGTTGTACCTGGCCCGGAACACGATTGCGGCATGGCTGACCAACGCTGACATCGCGGGCTACCTGCCGTTCATCGGCGTATTCCTGGCGTTCACTCTGGTGACGGCGGCCTTCGAAATCGTGATGGTCTCGCGCAACGAGCACATGAACGCCGCCAGGACGTATGCGGCCTCGGACCTGATTCGAACCGTGCTGTTCATCCTTCCAGCGCTGGCCATCGGCACGCTGCGGGCCGTGCTGGTCGGCGCGGCCGGATTCGCCGCGCTCCGACTCGGGGCGATGCTCACATACCTCTGGCGCGAATTCGGCGCCGAGTTGAAGCTCGACGCCGCGCTCTGGCGCAACCAACTCGCCTACGCGCTGCCGTTCGCCCTGGCGGTTGCCATCGACGTCATCCAGGCGAACTTCCACCAATGGGCGGTCGCATCGAACTTCGACGCCGCGACGTTCGCGATCTATGCCGTCGGATGTCTGCAGATTCCGCTCGTGGATGTGGTCTGCAGCTCCACCGCCAACGTGATGATGGTGAGAATGGCGGAGGCCGGAGGCGAACATCAGCGTTCCGCGCTGACGTTGTGGCATGACACGACCGCCAGGCTGGCGCTGCTGATTTTTCCACTGGCGGCGTTCTTTCTGCTGAACGCTCACGCGGTGATCACGTTTCTCTTCACGAATCGTTACCTGGCCAGCGTCCAGATTTTCAGGGTCTGGTGTCTGATGATTCTGCCGTCGGTGTTTGCGGTCGACGCGGTCCTGCGTGTCTACGGCCAGACGCGGATCCTCGTCGTGCTGAATGCCGTTCGGCTCGCCCTCATCGCGGGGCTGATCGGCTGGTTCATGTCGACCTTCGGCTTGATCGGCGCGGTGCTGGTGACGCTGGTCGCCACCAGCCTGGTGAAAGCGGTGGCCGTAGTACGGATCGCTCGCCTGATGAACGTCGGCGTGGCCGATGTGCTGCCGTGGCGACGGCTCGGCGCTGCGGTGGTTCACGCGGGGATCGCGGTCGTGCCGGCCTGGTGGGTGATGCGCGTTCCATCGCTGCCGCCGCTCGCGGCGCTGACCTTGAGTGCCGCGGCGTACGGCATGTCGTTCGCGGCCATCTGGTACTTGCGCGGGCCATGGCAGCGACCCGCCGACCGGCGGACGGTGACGCCCGGGCTGTCGGCCTGCCAGAGCGAGGAAGCTTGACGAGGGTTCCATCGTGTGTGGCATAGCCGGCATCGTGAGGTGGGACGGCCGACCCGTCGCCGAAGACGACGTGCGCGCGATGTGCCGCGCGATGGTGCATCGCGGACCCGACGAAGAAGGTGTCTACCTCGGGGCGGGCGTGGGCCTCGGCATGCGCCGGTTGAGCATCATCGACCTGGAGGGCGGGCAGCAGCCGATCTCGAACGAAGATGGCTCGATCTGGGTCGTGTTCAACGGCGAGATCTACAACCATCGAGAACTCCGCCGGCAGCTGACACGCGACGGGCACACGTTCCGCACCGCGAGCGACACGGAAACGATCGTCCATCTCTACGAGGATCTGGGCCCGCGGGCGGTCGAGCGCCTGCGCGGCATGTTTGCGTTCGCGCTGTGGGACGCGCCGCGCCGTCAGCTCCTTCTCGCCCGGGACCGCCTTGGCATCAAGCCGCTCTACTACGCGGACATCGACGACGGCGTCGTGTTCGCGTCCGAGCTCAAGCCGATCCTGCAGCGGCCCGACATCGGCCGCGATCTGAATTGGGAGGCGGTCGGCCACCTCTTCACCTTCCTGGCGACCCCGTCGTCCTCGAGCATTGTGAAAGGCGTCCGCAAGCTGGAGCCGGCGCGCATCGCAACCGCTACCGACGGCCGAGCCGTGCGGGTCGAACGGTACTGGGATGTCGAATTTCAGCCGGATGAGCACTCCAGCGAGGACGAGCTGGTGGAGCGGCTGCGCGAGCTGCTCGTCGAGGCGGTAAAGCTCCATCAGATCAGCGACGTGCCGATCGGAGCCTTTCTGAGCGGAGGCATCGACTCGAGCGCCGTCGTGGCGACGATGGCGCAGCTCACGTCCGGCAGGGTCAAGACCTTTTCCATTGGCTTCGACGAGGAAAACTACAGCGAGCTCGAACACGCCAGGCGGGTTGCGGAGCAGTTTGGCACCGATCATCACGAGCTCATTCTGCGACCCGATGTGGTCCAGATTGCCGAGGATCTGGCCTGGTATCTCGACGAGCCGTTCGGGGACACGTCGGCGATTCCGACCTACATGGTCTCGAAGCTCGCCTCCGAACACGTCACCGTCGTGCTCACCGGCGACGGGGGAGACGAGTTGTTTGCGGGCTACGACAAATATGTCACCGAGCAGCGCGAGCGGCAGTACGACCGGGTGCCGGCCACGATCCGGCAGGCCCTCGGTGCCGTCGGCCGTGTCATGCCCGAACGAGTGCCGGGCCGGAGATTTCTCAGCCACCTCGCGCTCGAGGGGCCGAGACGGTACCTCGATGCCTCCACGCTCTTCAGAACCGACGAACTGCGCAAGCTGTTTCGTCACGAGGCGTTCAGGCAGATCGCGAGCCACGATCCGTGGACGCATGCGCTCAAGGAGCTCGGCCGCGTCGGGTCCGATTGGGTGGCCGCGCTCCAGTATTGCGACCTCCAGACGTACCTGCCGCTCGACATCCTCACGAAGGTCGATCGAATGACGATGGCGCATTCGATTGAAGCGCGCCCGCCCCTGCTCGATCACCGAATCGTCGAATTCGCCGCAACGGTTCCTGCCCGTTACCGACTGCGTGATGGGACGACGAAGTACCTGCTGAAGCGCGCGATGCGCGGGATCTTGCCGGACCGGATCATCGATCGGCCGAAGAAAGGTTTCGCCGTGCCGCTGGCCCGCTGGTTCCGAGGGGAGCTGGCCGGCTTCGCGCGCGACGTGCTCCTTTCCGGCGCCTGCCGTGAACGAGGTCTCTTCGACACCAAGCATGTCGAGCGGCTGATTGAGCTGCACCAGAGTGGACGGGACCTCGATCTCCAGCTGTGGACGCTGCTGTCATTCGAGCTCTGGTGCCGTCGTGTGCTCGATGTTCCGATCCATCGCCCTCAACCGGCCGCACGCGCGGCGCACGAGCGGATCCTGCCCGCCGTGATGGTCTAGACAACTGTCCGCGAGAAAAAGACCGATGAACCGACGAAAGCCGCGCGTGGCCGTTGTCGCGGCCAGCCTCGACATCCTGGGCGGTCAGGGCGTGCAGGCGCGCAGCCTGGTCGACGGCCTGCGCGATGACGGCTACGTCGTGACGTTCGTTCCGATCAATCCTCGGTTTCCGCGTGCGCTCGGCTGGATTCGCAACATCCGTGGTCTCCGCACGCTGGTCAATCAGGCGATCTATCTGCCGGTGCTCTCGCGGCTCGTGTCGGCGGACGTCGTCCACGTGTTCTCGGCGTCGTATTGGTCGTTTCTCCTGGCGCCGGTGCCGGCCATGATCGCGGCGCGCGCCATGAACAAGCGCACCGTTCTCCACTACCACAGCGGAGAAGCGGAGGACCACCTCGCCAATTGGGGATGGCTCGTTCATCCGTGGCTCGGACTGGCGCACGAGATTGTCGTGCCCTCCGAGTATCTCCGTGATGTCTTTGCGCGACACGGCTACTCGACGCGAGTCATTCCCAACGTCGTGGATCTGTCGAAGTTTCAGTACCGGGAGCGACGCCCGCTTCAGCCTCGCGTGCTGTCAGCGAGAAATCTCGAGCGCTACTACCGCGTCGACCTCGTCATCGAAGCGTTCGCGCGATTCAGCGCCGAGGTGCCCGCCGCCACTCTCACCGTCGCGGGCTATGGCAGCGAGGAGGGTCGCCTGCGCGGCCTGGCGGCGTCGCTCGCGGGCGACGCCATTCGATTCGCGGGCAAGATCGATCCGGCGGCAGTCCCGCAGCTGTACGCCCAGCACGACATCTTCGTCAGCGCGGCGGTGCTCGACAACCAGCCGGTGTCCATTCTGGAAGCGTTTTCGGCGGGGCTGCCGGTGGTCTCGACTTCAACCGGCGACATTCCGTTGATGGTGCGCCATGGGGAGATCGGCCTGCTGGTGGCGCCGGGTGATCCGGTTGCGCTGGCGGAGGCGATGGCCGCCGTGTGGCGCGCTCCCGAAGAGGCTCGTCAACGAGCGGCACGAGCACGCCGTGAAGTCGTGAAGTACACGTGGCCGGCCGTGCGCGACCAGTGGGCCGCAGTCTATGCGGAGCGGGCGCCGCTTGGCGGAGTCTCAGTCGCCCCGGAGGCGCGGTGAGTTCCTTGACGCTCGAGCACGTTGACGCGATGGCCCGGTCGCCGATGCCCCGACACCGAGGCAGGGGTGCGCGGCTCAGCCGCATTCGAGACATGAGCTTTGCCGAGGTGGCGTACCGCGGACACCAGGAGACGGCCAAGCTGCTCGAACGGGTGTCGGCCCGCGGCCGTTATCCGGACCCAGCGGTGTGGCTTCAGGGCCGCGCGCCGGCGATCGCGACGGCGCGCGCGGCGCTCAGGCTCGAGCGCGACGTCTTGCCCGGCCGCTTCTTTGACGGCGCATGCGACCAGGGAACCCTGTCCGCCCTTCGCGATCGGCTGCCCGCCGAGTGCGTCGACCTGGTGTGCTCCGCAACCGGCACCATGGTCGGTCGACGCTTCGATTTGCTCGGATACCGAATGCTGTCGTTCGGCGATCCGATCAACTGGCACCTCGATCCCGTGTGGGGTCGTCAATCACCGCTCGTGCATTGGAGTCGGATCGATGCGCTCGATCCGGCGGTGGTGGGCGACAGCAAGGTCGTCTGGGAACTGAATCGTCATCAGTGGGTCGTCACGCTGGCCCAAGCCTGGGCGCTGACCGGCGACGAACAGATGGCCCTGACGTGCATCGGATCGATTGACGCGTGGCTCGAGGCGAATCCGCCCGGAACCGGCATCAACTGGACGAGTAGCCTCGAGGTTGCCTACCGGCTGATCTCCTGGTGCTGGACGCTGGTCCTCCTCCGCGACT
>Ga0209811_10000606_pt1 | contig 14265 bp, 14 predicted proteins | sample Coa_R1_6_FD_187161 | JGI IMG/M metagenome (GOLD analysis project Ga0209811, IMG submission 187161) | Surface soil microbial communities from Centralia Pennsylvania, which are recovering from an underground coalmine fire. - Coalmine... | ecosystem: Environmental > Terrestrial > Soil >...
TCCGCTGACGAACTAGGCGCCCGTCGCGTTGACGATAGCGTTGCCATCTGTATCTCTGCCTTCGGATCGCGTCGCTGCAACGTTCCGCGGTGTCCGCAAGGAGCGTTTCCTCGATCACCACGATGACTCGCGTGCATTGCCAATGCCGCGATCGAATACGATCGACAAACGTCTGACGTCTGCACGCGAAGTACGACGCAAACGCGTCGTCTCCGCGCTGATTTCGCGCCGCGAACGCATCTCGAGTGCGACCAACGCGGTTGTTTTCTGCGAAATACTTCTTGCTGCTTTGCTTAATATGTGCAATGCTCCGGAAAATTTTTATCTGCTGAGTAGAAAATCTTGCGAACGATGCAGGATTCATCAGGTAAAACGAATTTTTAGTTACTCGACACACTGAGTAACACAAGGATTCGCCGCCGGGTTACTCCGACGGTTGAATCGTCCGTCCAGAGTGGGCGGGCGCTATGCTTGCTTCTTTAACCTTTGATGGAGGCTAGTGATGGCGAAGAAGAGAAAAGCCAAGAAAGCTGCGAAGAAGAAGAAGTAAATAGGCGAAGTCGCCGATAACCCGCCCGACCGCTAGAGCGGTCGAGAAAGCAGGGCTGGGAACAGGCCGGGAAAGCTGCGGCGAAACCGGCAGCGCCGATGACGGAAGCGACTCTTGTAGTGGCTCTCCGCAGCGGTCGCGCCCGGGGCAGGACCTGCCCCGAACCCCGTGGCAGCTTGGTCGTTCTCATGGATAACGTGTCCTGAGCGGGTTACGAATGGGCTGCGGCCAGTCCGGGGCTCCACGCTCCGGACTGTGCCGCAGACATTCGAGTGCACGTCATTTCTTCAGTTTCCCCAGGAAGTGCTTCCGGAATTTCGTAACCTTGGGCCTCACGACGTAGGCGCAATAGGGCTGCCCCGGATTGCGCCGGTAGTACTCCTGATGGTAGGTCTCCGCTATATGGAATTGTGAGGCCGCCGCGACCTCGGTGACGATGGGATCATCGTAGATGCGGGCCGCATTCAGGTTCTTTATGACCTGCTCTGCCACGGCCTTCTGCTCGGCGGAGTGGTAGAAGATCGCGGAACGGTACTGCGTTCCGACATCGTTGCCTTGGCGGTCGCGGGTTGTCGGGTCGTGGATCACAAAGAACACCTCCAGGATCTCCTTGAACGACACGACCGCGGGGTCAAACGTAAGGCGGATAACTTCGGCGTGGCCGGTGTCGCCCGAGCAGACCTGCTCGTAGGTGGGGTTGGCGGTCTTTCCGCCCATGTATCCGGACTCGACCGAGTCCACTCCCTTCAGATCGTCATACACAGCTTCCAGGCACCAGAAGCATCCGCCACCCAGAGTGGCAATTTCCTTGGCCGGGGATTGAGTATTCATGTCGTCTGCCCTCGAGGGTGATTCGATCTTCGTCGGAATTCACCCCGACTACCTTACGGTATCCGTATTGCGGTCTGTAGCCAAGCTTTGCGGCTGAGCGTCAGCTGATTTCGTGGCACCTCGCTCGGTATAGAATTGCCTGTTCGCCAGCCCCGGAGCCCGTCATGATCCGACGCATCGCAACGAACACTGCCCTTCTCCTGTGTGGATTCGCCCTGATACCGTCCGGGGCTTTCGCGCTAAACCTCGTAACCGAGGAAAACCCCCCGTTCAACTATACCGAGCAGGGGAAAGTGATGGGTATGTCCACGGAAGTCGTCTCCGAGCTTGGCAAGCGTAGCGGCATCGCCCTGCAGCTCCGATCCATGCCTTGGGAGAAGGCGTACATTGCCGCGCAGGCCGAAAAGGAAACGTGCATCTATTCGACAGCGCGGCTGGAAAATCGGGAGCGCCTGTTTTCCTGGATCGGCCCGATCGCAACCAACAAGTGGGTGTTCATCGGAAAGAGCGATTTTCAAGGCAGTGTGAAAACCGTGGAGGACGCGCGCAGGTACAGAGTGGGAGTGGTGGCTAAGGACGCCAAGATCGAATATCTCATGGGCAAGGGCGTCACCGATCTCCGCGAGGTCAGCGAGGACAGCCTGAATCCGCCGAGGCTGGTACTGAAACGGGATGATCCCAATCGCATCGACCTGTGGGCTACGAGCGCCTACGGCGCACGCAGTACCGCGGCGCGCGCCAAGGTCAAGGACATCAAGGTGGTCCTTCCTCTGACCGACGTTCCGCTATTTCTCGCCTGCGGTCGGAATACCTCGCCCGGAACGATTCAGGCTCTGACACGCGCATTCGAGCAGGTTAGGCAGGACGGATCGCTCAAGCGAATCATCGACCGGTACGCCTTTTGAGCCCGATTGCGGCACCGCGACACCTGGCGGCCGATCGCGTCTGAATCGGCTCCATGAACGACCCGCGCATCGCGCAGCCGGAGGCCACTGAGGCGGCGAACCAGCCCCCGGCACTCGTCGGCTACAACCCTTGGTCCGGCGATCAAACGCTTCGCAACGCTGTCGAACGCGAGGGAGGAGGATGGATTGTCGCCCGAGCGCGGGAGATGGGAGAGCTCGTCGGTAGCGAGCGCATGCAAACGCTCGCGGCGCAAGCGAATCGCTTCGTTCCCGAGCTCAGGACTCATGACCGTTTCGGCAACCGCATCGACGCCGTTGAGTACCACTCGGCCTATCACGAATTAATGACACTCGCGTTCAGCGCGGGGCTGCATTCCCTCGCATGGACGGAAGGAAGGCGAGGCGCCTGGGTCGCGCGCGCGGCGCTCAACTACCTTTGGAATCAGGGTGAGAACGGTGTGGCCTGCCCGGTGACGATGACGTTTGCCTCCGTGAGGGTCCTGCGAAACGAACCGACTCTCAGAACCGAATGGGAGCCCAAGCTACTGGCCCGCGACTATGATCCGCGACCCCTTCCGCTCGGGCAGAAGCGCGCAGTCACGATCGGCATGGCGATGACGGAGAGACAGGGCGGATCCGACCTGCGAGCGAATTCATCCCGTGCCATCGCCGCCGGTGCCGGCGAGTACGAGTTGACCGGACAGAAATGGTTTTGTTCGGCGCCAATGAGCGATGCCTTCTTTACGCTCGCGAACACCGGCGCGGGACTCACCTGCTTCTTCGTTCCACGCTCGTTGCCCGGCGGCGCGCGTAACCCTTTTTTCATCCAGCGACTCAAGGAAAAATGCGGCAATCGCTCCAATGCTTCCTCGGAAATCGAGTACCGCGGAACGCGCGCGAGGCTCGTGGGCGAGGAGGGCCGCGGCATCCCCACCCTTATCGAAATGGCGCACCTCACGCGCTTCGATATCGTCGTCGCCTCGGCCGCAATAATGCGGGCGGCGCTCACCCAGGCGCTGCACCATGCCGCACATCGCCGCGCCTTCGGGCGTCGGCTGGCCGAGCACCCGCTTATGCAGAACGTGCTCGCCGACCTGGCCCTCGAAGCTGAGGCTGCCGCGCTGCTCGCCTTTCGCCTCTCGGGCGCCTTCGATCGGATGGAAGAGGACCCGCGCGAGCGGCACCTGGTGCGCATCATGACGCCCATCGCCAAGTACTGGCTGTGCAAGCGCCTGCCCGCTTTCGTGGCCGAGGCCATGGAGTGCCTGGGCGGCAACGGCTACGTGGAAGAGGCGTCCCTCGCGCGCCTCTATCGCGAGGCGCCGCTGAACGGAATATGGGAGGGCTCGGGAAACGTGATTTGCCTGGACGCGCTACGCTCGATCGAACGGACGCCGGAGAGCCTCGGAGTGCTCCTCGACGAGATCCGCCAGGGCGGCACGCGCTCGCGCGAAGCGGCCGCCGGGATCGGGCAATTGTTCAAGGGCGGTGAGTCCGAGTTCGAGGCGCGCCGGATTGTCGAGACCGTCGCAATCACGCTCCAGGCGAGCCTCATGGAGCGGAACGCCCTGCCGGAGACCGCCGACGCGTTCTGCGCTTCGCGCCTCGAGCGCGAAGGCGGCCGCGCCTTTGGAACGCTGCCACGTACTACGCGCTGCAAGCCCATTCTCGAGCGCGCCCGCCTCGCTTGACAGCGAAGGTGCGCGATTCACGCAACCTAAAAAAATCGGCGCGTCGATACGACGCGCCGACCGATCGCTGCGTGCGGGTCAGAAGCGGTGGGCCAGTTGCACTCCGAGAATGTTGATGGACGCCTTGTAGCTTCCGACGATCTGGCCGTTTGCCGTCGTATTTCCGCCGTTCTGGTTTATCGGCGCGTCTTTGACGAACAGATGCGCGTATCCCACGTCGAGACTGGTGTCAGGTGACATGCCGTACTTGGCACCAAAGGCGAGCCAGGTGCGATCCTTGTCCGGGAGTCGCGGCGTGCGGTCGGTATCGTTGACGGGCGTCTGATCCAAAGCGACGCCCGCCTTGAAGGACCATGCCTCGCTGTGACGATAGGTCGTGCCCAGACCGTAGCGATACGTGTCCTTGAAATTTTCCGGCGTGCTTTGCAGCGTCTGTCCCGTGTCCCGCACGATCGTCAGGTCCTTGATCTTCGACCAGCCCGTCCAGGTAACGTCTGCCAGCAAGACCCAGCTCGACCCGAGCTTCTGCTGGAGCGCTACCGAGGCGGAATCCGGCATCTCGATATTCAACTTTACGGCGCCATTCAGATTCCCGAGTTGCGGCGGAGCGTTGGAGAACGTGACGTATCCGGTGACGTGATACTTGATCGAGGAACGATACGCGATTCCGATTCGGGTGTTCGGGGTCGCCTGGATCATCGCGCCCAGGTTGTAGCCCCAGGCGCCGTCGCTGCCCGTCACCGATACTCCGCCTTCGGGGCTGACCGCAGTAACGCCATTGGCGAAAGTGGCGCTGCCTGGTAGCCCCGCTACGCCGCCAGCTGCCGCGAAGGCGGCGACCCCGTAGTTCGCCGTGCTGGTGAGCTCGGCTTCGATCTGCTGATAGCTCACGCCCGCGCCGAGCGAGATCATGTCGTTCGCTTTCCACGAGACCGACGGGTTCACGTTCAGCGTGTTGAGCTCCGATTTGACCGCTTGGAAGCGCCCGAGCCAGTCCGACTCGTACTGCGTCTTGAGGCCGAAGGGCACGCTCACGCCCAATCCGACCTTCCAGTCGGGCGCGACCTCCGCTGCGACGTAGAAATTGGGAACGAAAGCAGGGCCGCCGGCATTGCCTCCTGTGCCCCCCAGGGGCCGTGGCTCATTGTTTACTACCCCGGCGAGCCCGGTCCCCGAAGGTAGCGACCCCGAGTCCGAGAATTTTGACGACACATCGATGTAGGCGACGCCGAGGGATACCTGCGTCGGCCCCTTCAGCAGGGTCATGCCCGCCGGGTTGTAGTAGATCGTGCTCGCGTCCTCGGCCGCCGCTGCGGCGCCCGCGAATGCGTTGCCCAACCCGCTCGCGCTCTGTTCGATCAACGCAAACGCCGACGCATGAGCTTGCGAAACACTGCCTGCGAAGATGCCCGCCACCGCGAGCGACAATACGGTCCTGTTGGTACGTGCCATGGATTCCCCTTTCAGCGCTGTGTTGACGGCCTTGGCTTGCCGGCCATTTTCTTCTGCCGGCACCATAACACAACGCCACCGCTTGGCAAATGGGGCGAGCCCCGGGCGCACCCGGGGGCCCTCAGGCAATGGTGACGCGAGCGAACTTGCGCTTGCCTACCTGGAGCACGACGGTGTCGCCCTGCCTGACGGAGAGTCCCTTGTCCGTGACCTTCTCCCCGTTGAGGCGCACGCCACCCTGTTCGATCATCCGGAGCGCTTCCGAGGCGCTCGCGACCAGCTGGGACTCTTTCAGCACCTTTGTTACCGCGATTCCGGCGATTCCCGCTCCGGTCTTTCTCGCCCCGTCCGGGACCTTTACCGTAACCTCTGGCATGTTGTCGGGCAGCTCGCCGTGCCTGAACCGCGCCTCGAAGTCCGCCACGGCAAGCTCGGCAGCCCGCGTTCCGTGAAATCGCGTCACGATTTCGCCCGCGAAGCGCATCTTCACGTCGCGCGGATTTCCGCCTTCGGCGATTTCCTTCTTCCATTTTTCGACGGACTCGATCGGCTGGAAAGACAGAAGGTCGATATACCGCCACATGAGCTCGTCCGAAATCGACATCAGCTTGCCAAAGATCGTCTCCGGAGGCTCGTTGATCCCGACATAGTTGCCGAGCGATTTCGACATCTTCTCCGGCCCTCGCAAACCCTCGAGAAGGGGCATGGTAAGAATGCATTGCTGCGGCTGGCCGTAATCCTTCTGAAGCTCGCGCCCCACCAGCAGGTTGAACTTCTGGTCGGTCCCCCCGAGCTCGACATCGGACTTCATCGCGACCGAGTCGAAGCCCTGCATGAGCGGGTAGAGAAACTCGTGGATCGCGATGGGCTGGCGCGCCGTGTAGCGCTTGGCAAAATCGTCGCGCTCGAGCATGCGCGCTACGGTCCACTTCGCCGCGAGCCGGATCAGGCCTGCGGCTCCCAGCTCGTCCGACCATTTGGAGTTGAACAGAATCTCGGTGCGATTGGCATCGAGAATCTTGAAAACCTGATCCTGATAGGTTTTCGCGTTCTGCAGAATTTGCTCGCGCGAAAGAGCAGGGCGCGTTTCGTTCTTGCCGCTCGGATCCCCGATCATGCCCGTGAAATCGCCGATCAGGAACTGGACCTGGTGTCCCAGATCCTGAAACTGCCGCAGTTTGTTTATCACTACCGTATGCCCGAGGTGCAAGTCGGGCGCGGTCGGATCCATTCCGAGCTTCACTCGCAAGCGGCGACCGGCTTTGAGCTTTTCTCGCAGCTCGGCCTCGACAATCAATTCATCGCAGCCCCGCTTGATGATTTTCAGCTGGTTGTCGATATCGCTCATGGGTTTATGAATGGCTTACCCCGCGGTTATTTGTTAGACTTTTCCCGCGACGGCAACATGCACAACAACAACGAGGAGGGGATTGTAGCGCGCTCCGGAAGAAAACGCTTCCGGTGGTTTGCTCTGGCCGTCGTAGCGCCATTGTTCGGCATGGTCGCCGCCTTCGGTACGGTTCACCAGGAACCCGATCCCGTTCCGCTCCAGCACGTCATCGAAACGCTGCCGCTTACCCCGACGCGGATTGGCGAATCCGGGCTGAGCATATACTTTCAGGAGGGAGTGTTCAGGCGCGGCGAGACCCCGGCCGCTCTTCTCGGCCGACTTGGCGCCGACGAGATGGATGCGGAGGCAGTCCTCCGTTCGCCGCGTGCGGCGCGACCGTTCCGCCTTCTGACTCCCGGGACACCAGTGCAGGCGAAAGTGGATCAAAACGGCCTGCTGCGTTCACTCTGGTATCTCACCGACAAGGACACGGTGCTCTCGCTCGATCGCGTCGGCGAAGGCCTTCAGACTTTCGAGCAGCAGATCGAGTTGACGCGCCGAATCGAGATGAAATCGGGCGAGATCAAGACTTCGCTCTTCGCCGCGACCGATGCCGCGGGAATTCCGGACGGAATCGCGATGCAACTCGCGGACATATTTAGCGGCGACATCGATTTTCACCGAGACCTTCGCAGCGGCGATCGCTTCGCGACCGTCTTCGAGACCGTCCATTTCGACGGACGCATGGTACGCCCCGCTCGAGTACTCGCGGCCGAGTTCACGAGGCGGAGGCAGACGTTTCGCGCTGTCTGGTTCCAGGACGCTTCGGGAAGAGGCGGGTACTACACTCCTGAAGGCGAGAATCTTCGAAAGGTCTTCTTGCGCTCGCCGCTCGAGTACTCGCGCGTCACTTCGGGGTTCGGCCTGCGTCGCCATCCCATCCTTCAGCAATGGCGGGCGCACCAGGGGGTCGACTATGGAGCCCCCGCAGGCACCAAGGTCAAAGCCACCGGTGACGGTGTCGTGGTTTTCGCCGGTCGCCGCAGCGGCTACGGCAACCTCATCGTGTTGAGGCATCACGGAGGCTACAGTACCTACTACGCTCACCTGAGGGACTTCGCGCGGGTGTCAAAGCCCGGTAGCCGCGTGGTCCAGGGAGAGACTATCGGGCACGTCGGGCAAACCGGCTGGGCTACAGGTCCTCATCTTCATTACGAATTTCGCCTGCACGACCAAAACCGCAATCCGCTCACGACGACATTCCAGTCGGCACAACCGCTTCTTGAGATCGAGTTGCCAGGGTTCAAGCGCGCAGCCGATCCGCTCCTGGCACAACTTGATCTCATGAAGAACAGCGACCTCGCCTTGCTCGAGTGAGCGGCTCCAAGCGTCACGTTCGCTCCGAGCTCTACATCGGCGTCATGTCGGGTACCAGTCTTGACGGCGTAGATGCAGCGCTCGTCGATCTACGGTCTCGACCTGTGCTGCTCGGCACGGTATTTCTTCCCTACCCGAGAGCGTTGAAGACCGCCCTCCTCGTTCTACAGACCCCATCGCGTAACGAGTTGCACCAGACGGCCCTTATCGGAAACCGACTCTCCCGACTTTACGCCACAGCGGTGGGTCGTTTACTGCGGGAATGCAGGGTCGCGCCTCGGCGGATCCGCGCGATCGGCTGTCACGGGCAAACGGTGCGCCACGCTCCGGGATCCGGATACTCGGTGCAGCTCGGGAATCCTGCGCTGCTTGCGCAGCACACCGGCATCCCGGTCGTCGCCGATTTCCGCAGCGCGGATATCGCCGCCGGGGGGCAAGGGGCTCCGCTCGTTCCGGCGTTTCATGCAGCCGTTTTCCGGGATTCGCGAGTGCACCGTGTCATCGTCAACCTCGGCGGGATCGCCAACGTCACCGATCTGCCGCGCCGCGGGCCGGTACGGGGTTTCGACACGGGCCCCGGCAATGTTCTCCTCGACGCCTGGATTGCCTGGAAGCGGAGCAAGGACTTTGACCGGGACGGGAGGCTGGCCTCGCGAGGGCAACCGCTTGAGCCCCTGCTGAGGAATTTGCTTGCCGACCCTTATTTCCGCCGTTCCCCGCCAAAGAGCACCGGCCGCGATCGTTTCAATCTAGCCTGGTTGCGCGGCTTCGATGTCGCGGGCCACAAGGTCGAAGACGTGCAGGCCACTCTGTCCGAACTTACCGCGCGCAGCATCGGTCGGGCAGTCGCCGCATTCTGCAGCGGCGCGCGCGAAGTCTACTTGTGCGGCGGCGGCGCGCAGAACTCCGATCTCCTTAGGCGAATCGGCCAAACGCTGCCGAAGACTTCGGTAGCGTCCACGGCGCAGCTTGGCATTCCACCAGACTGGGTGGAGGCGATGGCCTTTGCCTGGCTCGCGCAGCGCAGACTCAGGGGAGAGGCAGGAAACCTTACCGAGGTAACCGGCGCCCGGAGAGCGCGGATCCTCGGCGCGATTTATTCGGCGTGATGCGGGTCTGCGGGCGCCCAGTCGCGAACGACAAGGCCAACGACCACGAGGAAATAACGCACTGCCTTCAGGAAGGGTGCCGGAGATCTACGCGGAGAAGGACGACCCGCAACCGCAAGTGCTCGTCGCGTTGGGGTTCTTGATCACGAATTGCGCGCCTTCCAAGCCTTCGGTGTAATCGATCTCGGCGCCGGCCAGATACTGGTAGCTCATCGGATCGATGAGCAACTGCACCCCGTTCTTCTCCATGACGGTATCGTCGTCGCTCTTGATTTCATCGAAGGTGAAGCCATACTGAAAGCCGGAACAACCGCCACCGGTAACGAACACGCGCAGCTTCAACTCGGCATTCCCTTCCTCGTCGATCAGCTGCTTCACCTTGTTCGCGGCGCTATCGGTGAAGACCAGCGGCACGGGCATCTCTGCAACTGCATTCATACCATCACTCCTATTTCCAATCCGGCCTGGATACCCTAAATGAGGGTTCCGGGGCCGGTCTTCAAGTCCCTTATCCGGCGGGCTTGCTCGTCGCCAGTTTGAGCTCTACGGTCTTCGATTCCGATTCGCCAGAGCGGTGCACCAGATGTCCCTCGACTATCGCCCCAAGGTGCATCTCCAGACTGTTGTAATGCACGTCCCCTTTGACGCGTGAGCGCGATTGAAGTTCGAGGAACTCGGCCACGTAAACTGGCCCCGAAATCTCGCCGTTCACCACCAGGTGCGAAACGCTGATTTCGCCCTCGATGCGTGCCTTCTCGCTGAGGACCAAAGTCGACGGCTCATCCGACACGGCGGTAACGTTGCCGATGACTTCGCCATCGACACGCAGGCCACCCGTGAAATTGACGTTACCTTGGATCTTCGTACCGACGCCAATGAGACTGTCGATTCGATTTTGCGGTTTGCTTGGTTGCTTGCGAAACATAGCGTCACCTACGCACTAAGAAAGGTTGACGTTCTGGCTGGCCCGAGCCTCGCCGGACCCATTTTCCAGGATACGAGCCTGTATGGTACGCACTTTGGCTCCCGCAGGAACCCGAAACGTGCCCTCAACTCGGCGAAAGTACTTGAAGTTGAGCTTGAAAGCAGATCCGCTCGTGTCGCTTGAATCAGGGATGATCATTGTAGCATCCCTGCCCTCCTGTTGCATTTCCACCACAAGCTGCAAGGAGCCGTGGAATTCGCGATCAAGCTTACCTCCCTGGAGCACAAGCAGTCGATAGCGGAATTCTCCTGGAAGGACATCGCGTTCGACCTTGAAGCGATGGATGCTGACCTTCTCTCCGCGCCGCTCTGCCGGAACCAGATTCTCGAAGAAGGCAAGATCCTCCTTGAGGCGGTTGTTTTCGTCTTCGAGGGTCTTTACCTGCGCGGCGAGCTGAATTTGCGCCGTTTGCTCGATCTTCAGGCGAGACTCGCTCGCGTTCGCGATTGATCGTAACCGGGCCGCTTCACTCTCGAGCCTGGACATCGACTCCCGGAGACTGCCGAACTCATTTTGCAGCTCGCTGCGATCGTAGCCCGCGAATCGACGCCCCGCGTCGTACATCCACGCTGCAAGCGAAAGGGCAAGAGAGAGGAAAACCAGCATTCCCAACCAGCGCCAATACCAGGCGACGTGCGTCTGGACGGTCATCCTCGGCGCTGAAATTCCGAAGCGCTTGCGGATATTCTTCAGCAGCTTGAGCATTCGATCCCTACCGCTCCGTCAAGGCACGACAGCTGGATGTAAGAGACCCATGGTCTCTTCCAGCCCGAACATGATATTCATATTCTGCACCGCTTGTCCCGATGCGCCTTTGACCAGATTGTCGATCACGGAGAGTACGACCAGCGTGTCCCCACCCTGCGGGCGGTGGATCGCGATTCGGCAGGTATTCGCTGCCCGTACCGACCGCGTGTCGGGTTCGCTTCCGCTCGGAAGAACGTCGACAAAGGGCTCCTTCTCATATCGTTCTTCGTAGTGTCTCTGAAAATCCGCAGCCTTCGTTACCTGCGCATACAGCGTCGCGTGGATGCCCCGGATCATGGGTACCAGATGCGGCACGAAGGTCAGGCCCACCTTCCTTCCGGCCGCGCGGTCGAGGCCCTGGAGGATTTCCGGCCAATGACGGTGACCCGAGACTCCGTAAGCCTTGAAATTGTCCGATGCTTCGGAGAACAGGAGATGCTCCTCGGTCCGCTTGCCCGCGCCGCTCACGCCCGATTTCGCGTCCGCGATCAGGTGCGAAAGGTCTACAAACCCAGCCTCGACCAACGGAAGCAAGCCGAGTTGAACGGCGGTCGGATAGCATCCCGGATTGGCGACTAGACGCGCTCCTTTGATTTTGTCGCGATTCGTTTCGGGGAGGCCGTACACGGCTTCAGGGAGAAGATCGGGTGCCGCGTGCTTGACCTTGTACCATTTCTCCCATTCGACCACATTCTTGACTCGAAAATCGGCCGAAAGATCCACCACCCGCACACCGGCCTGCAGCAAAGCTTTCGCTTCACCCATGGCGACCGCATTGGGCGTCGCGAAAAAAACCACGTCGCATCTGGCGAGATCGGCCTTTGCCGGATCCGAATACGCGATGTCCACATGGCCGCGCAGGCTTGGGAAAAGATCGGCCACCGGTGTGCCGGCCTCTTTGCGAGACGTTATTGCAACGAGGTCGGATTGCGGATGCCGTGCGAGGATGCGCAGCAATTCGATTCCCGTGTATCCCGTTCCACCCACGATACCGATCTTGATCATCGCACCCTCAAGCTGGACCGCCAAGACGGAAGAGAACTCTCACGCCGGCGAACAACAAACAAAAAAGCCGCCCTGAGGCGGCTTTCCTGCGCGATCCTTTGTACATCAGCGTTTGGAATATTGCTTGCGCCGCCGTGCCTTGTGCAGGCCGACCTTCTTTCGCTCGACTTCGCGCGCGTCTCGCGTGACCAGGCCAGCCTTGCTCAGCAGAGGCTTGAGCGCCGGGTCGTATTCGATCAAGGCCCGCGTCAGACCGTGGCGCACAGCACCCGCCTGTCCGAACTCGCCTCCACCCGACACGTTTACCATGACATCGAACTGCGTCAGCTTTTCTGTCAACACCAGCGGCTGGCGCACTACCATCTGTCCCGTTTCACGCGCGAAGTACTCGTTCGCGGGGCGATCGTTTACGGTGAAGTCACCCTTTCCCGGTTTGATGAAAACGCGCGCAACGGAACTCTTGCGCCGCCCGGTACCATAGTAGTACTGCCCGATCATGCGTTGATCTCCAGAATCTTTGGCTGCTGAGCCGTGTGAGGGTGCTCCCCGCTCGCGTAGACCTTGAGCTTCTTGAGCATCGCGTACCCCAGGGGCCCCTTGGGCAGCATGCCTTTGACGGCGATCTCGAGCGCGCGTGTCGGAAATCTCGCCTGCATCTTCGCGAACGTGGTCGCATACACGCCACCCGGATAGGTGCTGTGGCGGTAATATGTTTTCGCCTCGGCCTTGCCGCCCGTGACTCGGACCTTGCCCGCATTGACCACTACGATGAAATCGCCAACATCGACGTGAGGGGTGAACTCGGGTTTGTGCTTGCCTCTGAGCCGCCGAGCGATCTCCGCGGCGAGCCGTCCGAGCACTTTGCCGCTCGCGTCAACCAAATACCAATCGCGTTTCACTTCGTGCGGCTTGGCTGAAAATGTGGTCATCTGATGATAGCTCGCTGCAACAGGGATCTCGACGGAAGCGCGTGATTTTATTGAACAAGTACTTGAGTGTCAAACCCTTCGGGCGACCTCAAAAAAAAGCGCAGCTATTGTGGCTGCGCTGAAATTCCACCAAAGGAGGAGGGTGGAGGAGACTGGGCGCAAGGCGCCCAACAAGGATCCATTATAGGTCCAAATTGGTGCGGCGCAAGAATTATTTGACGCAGCGCCGCAATTTGCTCAAATGACAACTATATCGAAGAATATTCAATAGGTTATAGAGAATACCTTAGATGCTTGGTCGAGAGGAAGCGCGCATATGGAATGCAAGGTAAAGTGGATCGGGCCCGAAGGCATGAGCTTTGTTGCCGAGACGGAAAGTGGCCACGCCTTCGTGATGGACGGTGCGCCTGATGGAGGTGGGCGCAATCTCGGCCCACGTCCCATGGAAACCGTCTTGGCCGGCACGGGCGGCTGCACCGCCTATGACGTGGTGGTGATACTCAGGAAAAGCGGACAGCAGGTATCCGGCTGCGAAGTCGGCCTCGTCGCGGAGCGCGCTCCGTCCGACCCCAAGGTGTTTACCAAGATTCACATGCACTTCGTAGTCCGCGGCAAGGACTTGAAGCCGTCTCTGGTGGAGAGCGCGATCAAACTCTCTCACAACAAGTACTGCTCCGCATCGATCATGCTCGGCAAGACGGCGCACATCTCCCACGACTACGAGATCGTGGCCGAGTAGACCGCGCTATCAGATCCGATACGACAGGGTTGTCATGACCCGCGCCGCCATGCGCATGGCGTACCGCGCGGCTTCCGGAAGCTCGCGTGCACCGAGCCGCTCGGCGGTTCGCCGGTGCTCGGCTTCGTCCCGCCGCATGCCTTCGATCACCGCACGCGTCTTGGTGTCGCGATCTCCGAGCCTTTCCAAGTGTCCCTCGAGGTGCTTCTCGACTTGGCGCTCGGTCTCGGCGAGAAATCCGAGGTTCCAGTCTTCACCAAGGCGGCCGGCGACGTAACCCAGCGCAAGCGAGCCGGCGTACCAGAGCGGATTGAGCAGGCTCAGCCGGCCGTCGAGCTCGCGCACGCGCTCCGCACTCCAGGCCAGATGATCGCTTTCCTCGTCTGCCGCCTTCCCGAGAGCGCTCTTGGTCGGTTCGCTCGACGACGCCAGCGCCTGTCCCTGGTACAGCGCCTGTGCGCAAACCTCGCCGCAGTGGTTGACCCTCATCAGGGCCGCAGCATGGCGACGCAGGCCCTCATCGAGCTCGCCTTCCGCGACTCCGTCGGCCGGGCTGGGTCTGTGTGCGACTGATTCGCCGAAGAGAACGCGCACGATCCTGTCGAAGCCGGCAAC
>Ga0209811_10000607_pt1 | contig 14258 bp, 14 predicted proteins | sample Coa_R1_6_FD_187161 | JGI IMG/M metagenome (GOLD analysis project Ga0209811, IMG submission 187161) | Surface soil microbial communities from Centralia Pennsylvania, which are recovering from an underground coalmine fire. - Coalmine... | ecosystem: Environmental > Terrestrial > Soil >...
TAGCCGGTCTCCTTTTTATCTGTGCTTCGAGCACGTCGATAACTTGGGAGCGTACAGCATCCCGTCCGGAGACCGGCCTTCTCATCCCATCTGATTGCGTCACTTGAGGATTTCTGTTATTGCTCCGGCAGCAGATTGAGGCCGCATCGCAATGTCCAGTCGTCACCGAAAATTCCTGATCAAGACGACGTCGCTGCTTTCGCTGCCTCGTGTCATGGCCAGCTGCCTCCCGTCATGCGACCAGGCAAAGTCAGAAATCTGTCCGGACTCAAAATTGGTAATCTGCTTCGGTGCGCCGCCAGCCAGGCTCTGTCGCCAGACGTTGGAGACACCGTTCCGGTTCAATACATAATCAACTGCCTCACCCTCTGGCGCCCAGTGCGGCTCGCCGGCCAACGCTGGCCAGTCGAACTGGTAAAAGGCGACACCGCCATCGAAAGGGATTACCTTCAGTTGATTTGGTTTGGACGCAGACGGAGACGCGGGGGTCTCGACCGGAACGTTGGGCCCGACGAGATACACGATTCGCTTTCCGTCTGGGGAGATATAGAGAGAGGCGTCAGAGCCAAGCCCAGAGTCCTGTGACAGCGTCTCTGGAGGCTTCTCTCCGGTAATGTTCACGCGTACCGGGATAAAGGAAGGACCCTGCAAATAGACCACCCACTTGCCATCCGGGGAACATTGTGGGTGTAGGGCAAAGGTTTCCTCAGCGATGCGGATGGGGTTTGAGCCATCGGCATCCATACGCCATATGCCGCGCTTTTGTTCCTGGTAGGCGGAGTAGACAATATAGCGTCCATCGCCACAAACCGACGGGTCCCAGCTGGGACGATGATTGGGCGTCAGCAGCGTACGCCCGCTCCCATCCGGATTTATCACGAACAGATTGCCATCTTGGCTGGCAAAGATGATGCCGCCGTTGGGCATCCAGGAGAAACGTCTGACAGCCAACTCTTTCGCAGTGATCTGCTTGGCCTTTGCGGTGTTTCCGCCGGATGCGATCCACAAGTCGGAGACCGTTGTTAGCTCGGTGTCGACAAGAGCCTTGCCATCCGGCGTGAGGTCCAAGCAACAGAGCTGGTAATCCATCAGGTCATTGGTGAGGCGGCGTGCCTCTCCTTTTGGATATGAGATGAACCAAAGTTGCCCGCGAAACGCCTGATCAACGTTACTTATGGGCGCCAAGAGACCACTGCCGTCGGGCAGCCAGCGCGGGCGGCCGACAGCGTCCGGTGTTGAGTAGATTTCACGGATCGATCCATCCGCGACCGATATGGCCCAGAGCCCAGAACGAAGACTTTTCGTGGCCTCCAAGGTTGTGAACGCAACCGTCTTCCCATCGGGAGACCACGCGACTCCGGTAGAGCCCTCAATGTAGGCAGGTGAAGCTAGAACCCGTTGATCACTCCCGTCGGCCTTGGCAATCCAAACATCAATTTTTTCACTGGACGCGTACCGCAAAAAAGCGAACTCGGTGCCATCCGGAGAGTAACTGGATCCGGAATCGATACCCCCCTGCATCGCAAGGTGTGGTGTTCCGCCGAGCACGGGCATCCGATAGAGATAGGTGTCCGCGAAGTTGGGCTTCGCGGAGCGGATAAAATCAATGTAGTTGGCATCCGGTGAGAAGGTCAGACTCCATATCCAAACCTCATCAGGCGGTAGAATCTGCACGTCGCTGCCGGTAGCGACTTGACGAACGTTTAGGCTTTGTTTTTCCCCTTCTCTCAGGACGTAGACCACGTAGCGCCCGTCCGGAGAAACCGCGACATTCGCCGCATTCCCGCTCTGCGTAACTCGGGTGATCTTCATGCCCTGCAGGTTCCACTCGTTCCTGCGTTCGTTCAGCCCGGACAAGTAAATTCCTATTCCAGCAATCAGCGCCGCCAAAATAACCAGCATCAGTGCCAGAATTCCCTTGTGGCGTCTTGCTTCCGCGAGTAGGACTGCTCCGCTGGACGGTCGCACTTGCGTCGAAGAAACGGCTGCGGCGGAACTCGCGGAGGCGACCGTGCTCGCCGTGTGCGTGCTGCTGGAATCCGTACCCCGCTTCAGCCGCTTCAAGTCGGTGCGGATGTCGGCAGCGTTCTGATAACGCAGCTCCACCGCCTTGTCGGGCACAGTCAGGTCAGTCGTATTGGGCACTTGATCGACCCGAGCGATGAACCGGTATCCTCGGCGTGGAACCGTCTCGATGTAGGTCGGGTCTGTGGCTGAATCGCCGAGAGTCTCGCGCAGCCGGTTCACTGCAGCGTTGAGCCCATGCTCGAAGTCGCCGAAGCTGTCCCCCGGCCAAAGTTTTCTTTGGAGCTCTTCCCTCGTCACCAGCCTTCCGGCATTCGAGACGAGCATCAGCAATACGTCAATCGCCTGACCAGAGAGCTTCAGCCGCTGACCGTGCTTGCGCAGTTCGCTCGATTCGGTCGACAGCTCGAAAGGGCCGAAGTGCATTGAGCCGATCGTCTTGCGTGGCTCCGACATGGCCCCCCACTTGGGCCACGATTTTATCACCGTATCCACGCCCAGGATTCCCGGCCGTTTCTTCTTCTTCAACTGCTACCTCACCGATCTTTCAACAAGTTGCGCAATGATCCAGAACTATCTGATTTGGACTTTGCGAGTATTGCGATAGCACCAGGCACAGCCCAAGTTCGGTGGCACCGACGGGGTGACCACCATGAAACCGAGCTGTCTCATCGCAGTTCTCTTTGCCGCCTGCACGGCACAAACACAATCTCTTCGTGTCGTCCCAGTCCTTCTTGAAGGGACCGGCAAGACAACCACCGGTGTCGAGTTCTTCTGCACGCAGGACTACAACCGCGATGAGTGCCACCAGCATGCACTGGAGCTGCGACGGGCGCTCATGACGTATCCGCTAGAGCGGCTTGGAATGTGGTCTTTTGTTCTGGTGCCGTCCTACAAGTGGAAGGATCTCGTGCGCGCCGTCGGTGGATCTACCGACAGTCCGGCTTTCACCATCTTCGAGCAGCGTACGACGGTGATGGAGAGTAGCCTCTTTTCTCCAACTGCAACCCGTAGTGCGGAATTTCAACGCGTCTTTGGTGTGACAGGAGAAGCTTTGCTTGCGTTGGCTGTCAAACATGAGTTGGGACATGGCATTTGCCAGGAGAGAGACGAACTTCGGGCAGATGACTATGGTCGCGAACTGCGCCAGACGAGGTCGGTGGATTGCACTAAAACGCCGGAAGGTCGATCAACGATACGTTCAGCCTTTCGCTCATCTCAAGCTGCCGCTCGACAGCATCAGCGAGGGACAACCACGCGGTAGCGCGATTACACCCAAACCGGTTCAGTCAAATGTGGACGGCGGGAGATTCCCCAAATGGCGCATCGGGCGGCTTCCGCTCTGATTTGACTGGATTTCGCAGCGCGTGAGATAGTTGGCTCGCTTCTCAAACGTCTTCGTAAGTTGCACTCAACCACGTTGGAGTTTGCTGCGACCCAATGTTCCGAATCATTCCCAGGGACACAAGTTTTTTCGACATGTTCGCCGCGATGTCGAACAATCTGATCGACGCCGCCCGCGCTCTTGTCGATCTGTTCGCCGACTATCGCGACGTCGACGCCAAGATCGAGGAAATCCGCCGCATCGAGCATTTGGGCGACGAAATGACCCACTCGATCATGCGCAAACTCAACCAGACCTTCATCACCCCGTTCGACCGGGAGGACATTCATACCCTGGCCTCGTCTCTCGATGACGTGGTCGACTTCATCAACGCCGCCTGCGCCCGCATCCTGATGTACCGCATCACTGATCCGCCGCCGGAGGCCGGCACCTTGGCGCGCCTGATTCTGGCGCAGGCCGAAGAACTCGGCAAAGCCGTCTCAAACCTTCAGAAAAGCGAACTCGTTCTCGCGCGCTGCGTCGAAATCAACCGCCTCGAGAACGAAGCCGACCAGGTTTCGCGCGTAGCCATCGCTCGCCTGTTCGAGCATGAGACCGATCCCATCACGCTGATCAAGATCAAGGAACTACTGGAGTTCCTCGAAACCGCAACCGATAAGGCGGAAGATGTCGCCGATGTACTCGAAACCGTCGTCCTGAAGAATGCCTGAAGCCGTGCATCCTAAATCACAGGAATCGAACGGGTGAATTCGAACCTTCTTCTCCTCATCGTCACTGTACTGGTAGCGCTGATTTTCGATTTCCTCAATGGATTTCACGACGCCGCCAACAGCATCGCCACCGTCGTCTCCACGCGCGTGCTCTCCCCGAAGCTAGCCGTGGCGTGGGCCGCTTTCTTTAACTTCGTCGCCGCCTTCTTTCTGGGTACCGCAGTCGCCAAGACGATCGGCAAGGGGATGGTTCAGATCGACTCCGTCACGCAATACGTTGTGATTGCTGGATTGCTGGGCGCGATCGTCTGGGACTTGCTGACCTGGTGGTGGGCCCTCCCCACTTCTTCTTCCCATGCGCTAATCGGCGGCTATGCCGGCGCGGCCATCATGCGTTCTGGCTTCCACGTCATCATCGTCGCGGGCTGGTACAAGACACTGATCTTCATCGTTGTCGCCCCGATCATGGGTCTGGTGCTCGGCTTCAGCTTCATGGTCGCGATCTTCTGGCTGCTGCGCAACAAGCCTCCCCAACGCATCGACAAATGGTTCCGCAAGCTGCAGCTTTTGTCGGCGGCCGGGTACAGTCTGGGCCACGGCGGCAACGACGCTCAGAAAACTATGGGAATCGTGGCGGGCGCTCTCTACAGCGCAAAGTATATGAGCGCTTACGATATGAACCACAACTGGGGCCACTATCACTGGCCCATCATCCTCGCCGCCCATACTGCCATCGCTCTGGGAACGTACTTCGGCGGTTGGCGCATCGTTCACACCATGGGATCGCGCATCACCAAACTGAAGCCGGTGGGCGGCTTCTGTGCCGAAACAGCGGGAGCCATCACGCTGTTCGCAACCGCTCTGGCAGGAATTCCAGTGAGCACCACGCACACCATCACCGGCGCGATTATCGGCGTGGGAGCCACCAACCGCCTGTCTGCAGTCCGCTGGGGCATCGCCCGAAAAATCGTCTGGGCCTGGGTCATGACCATCCCCGCATCCGCGTTGGTAGCAGCCGTGGTATTCGAAATAGTCCGCTGGATCCACCCCGGCGCCTAGCTCATGTAGCGCGGGCGCCCCGCCCGCGGCTTTTGCATTTGACCTTACTCTTCTCCACGCACATCACCCGCTCCCGAAACACCCAGGTTCATACATCACAGACACCCGCTCATCACCCTGCGACACTGAAAATCGCCGGTGTCCCCATGAAATTTTTGCTCCCGATCTCGACCGCTGCTCTCTGCCTCCTGCTCATCCCCAGCGACTCCGCAGACTCGAACCCGGCTCACTGTGCCACGCAGGCCGACGAGCACGCGATTGCCTCAATCGCCGACACATGGAAAGACAGCTACAACGCAGGCGACGCAGCCAGGGTCGCCGCGCTCTACTCCGACGACGCCTACTACCTCACCCAGCACTATGTCGACGGCATCGTGCATCCGCGCTCCCTGATTCAAGCCTACGTCCAGCACGGCGTCGATGCGCGCTACCACATCGATTCCATCGAAACTCTCTCGACGGTGTGTTCCGGTGACGTCGCCTATGCGATCACCCGGTACCACTCCACCAATGGCGGCCAAAAAGCCATGGGAGTGAACCTGGTGGTGATGCGCAAAATCGATGGCAAGTGGTGGATAGTGGCCCACGAATCCGCCGTGCCCGACCCAACCATGGCGATCCAGACGCTGAAGCCGCGCTAACCGTGTAGCGCGTCCGCTGCCTTTGCCCCTCAATCAATAAGCATGAAACGCCACACAAGAAGACCCTGCTCACACAACCGCCCCCCTCTCGTCCATCCATGAGCCATGCGTTCCGCCATTGCTCTGCTAACACTTCTGCTTCTCGCCCAACCGCAACCCGCCCTGATCTCCGACGCCGACGAAGTCCGCATGGGCCAGATCCTAGCCGACGACTTCATCGCCCAGGAAGGCATGCAACCAACACCACAGACCACCAAACTCGATGAGTATCTGCAATCCGTAGGCGACAAAGTTGCCGTCCACGCGCAGCGCAAAATCCCGTACCGCTTCCGATTCGACCCGAGCCCCTCGTTCCGCAGCGCCGTCGGCCTGCCCGGCGGCCAGGTCTTCGTTGGCGCCGGTATCCTCGCCTACATGGATAGCGAAGACCAGCTAGCCATGGTCCTAGGGCACGAAATCGAAAACATCGACCTCAATCAATGTCGGGAGGTCTAGCGAAAACACTCGACGAGCAGCGCCTCACCGCAGCCATCGCCACCAAGATGAAAGTCGACCCCTTCCTGCCCGGCTACGGGCGCGAAGGCGAACTAGCCGCCGACCGCGAAGGTGTGAAGCTTGCCATGCAAGCCGGATACTCCGGCGAATCCGCCATTCGCCTGCTCCAGACCTACATCATCCTGGGCGACAACATGCCAAACTCCCCCAAAGAAGCGAAAGAAAGCCTGGAACACCGCATCGCACAACTCCGCACGGTAATCGCCGAAAACAAATTCCCGAAACCCGAAAAAGAAAAACCGCTAGCTCTGCCCTAGCTCAGTGAGATAACGACAAGCGCCTCACAGAGCGATGACTTGCTGAACACGCTCGTCTCGCACTGAGCGACCTTCGCGAACCCTTTGCGACCTTTGCGGTTAAACGCTCTTCTCTCGACGTCTGCCGCATCAGTCCGCGCTCTCTGCGTTTAAGATTGTTCGGTAAAACTTGAGACGTCCCAGCCTCGTGTCCCCGACCCCACACCGTGTTCCAAGCACCACACCCCGCGAATGAACGAAAACCGGCAAGTCCCCTGCAATCAACAGCCGCCAATCTGGCGCCCCCCGTGCCACCTGAACCAGCGACTGGGGGAACCAGCAACGGGAGGCTACAATGGCAAACTTCACGCAACTCAACATCGGAAATTCGCAAGACCCAAAGAAAACTCAGACCACGAAGAACTCTCTCTCCAAAGAAAAAGCCCTGTTCGGTGCAGGCCTCGTCGCACTCACCGCCGTCTCAGGAGTATTTCTCTTAATCACCAACGGCTGCTCAAAAGGCTCCTCACCAGCACCCAGCGCGATCAGCGCGCCGGCGCCTGTCAGCCCAGCGATCGCCAGCCCCGGCCCAATAACGGCCGCAGTGCAACCACCGATCGCGCCGAAGCCAGCAAAGAAGCGCGTTCAGCACAAAGCACCGACGTACACGTTCAATGACCCAAACAACGGCGTGTCGTTCCAATATCCCAGGAACTACATCCTGAAGACGGGCGACGAACCGCAGCAGATGGACCTGGCCGGCCTCGGTCAACTGAAGACCAACTACGTGCAGCCCGGCGGAGTCACGGTCGCCGCGATCGAACTGCCGCGCAGCTCGTATCCCGGCACCGACTTCACGTCCGCATACTTCGGAGTAAGCGTCAACTCCACGTTGTCGAAGGACCAGTGCGAGGTCTTCGCCTTCCCGAAGAGCGAGCATCCGGAAAACGAACCCACCTCGGTTTCCAAAGTTAAGATTGCCGGAACCGAATATTCCATGCTTGAAGACCAGAGCGGCTCCGACAAAGAGGAAGCCCGCCTGAAATACTTCCACCACTTCGAGAACGGAAATTGCTACGAGTTCAGCATGGGCCTGGGCACAACGGATGCCACGGTCGCCGGCCTCAGGCCGGTCAACCGCTCCCTGGTCTTCGGACGCATGGAACAAATGCTGGCAAGCGTAAAGCTGCAGCCAATAGCAGTCCCAGAAGTCGCAAAAGACTCAGCGGTGCACGTAATCGTAGAAGGCGGCAAAGAGTAGGAGTAGTTCATGTAGCGCGGCGCCCTCGCCCGCGAAGGGGCACCCGGAAGATCGGGGGCCCCGAATTTTTTGAGGAGGCCGTGGGTTCCCCATCCGAAGCGGGTGCCCCATCCTAACGGCGCGGCTGTTTGCGACGTTAAGGTGGGCTTCCACGGTCCACAACCTTAAGGCTCTTCATAAACCGCCAACGCCTGTTTTGCCGACGACCAGCGACTGACGACTAACCTGAAACCACTAGAGCCTCTCCCCCCGCTTTGCGCTACCATGCTCGCCCAATGGGGATCAGCACATCAAAAAAGAAGTGGGCGATCCGTGTCTTCGTGGTCTTCGTGTTGCTCTACGGCGCTTACGCCAGCTACATCGTCTGGGCAATGCGCCAGCCCCCGGAGACTTTCGCGCGCGTCATGTCGCGCATGCCCGGCCCAGCCGTCTTCCTCACGCTCCCCTTCGAAACTCTCTGGACCCACGAGCGCGCCGGGGAACTACGCACCGGCGATACGGCACCTGACTTCTCTCTGCTGAAACTCGACAAGACCGACCGCGTGCAACTCTCCGCGCTCACGACCCACACGCCGGTCGTCCTCGTCTTCGGCAGCTACACTTGACCGCCCTTTCGGCGGGAGGTTCCCGCCCTCAACAAGCTCTACGACGACTACAACGGGAAGGTCGCGTTCCTGGTGGTCTACATCCTCGAAGCGCACCCTAGCGACGTCTGGCAGATGCAGAGCAATATTAAAGACAAAGTCGTCTTTGCGAGCCCGAAAGATCTCGACGAGCGAGCACAGGTCGCCGGCTCCTGCGTTCGCAAGCTGGGCATCAAGTTCCCGGCGGTCCTCGATGAGTTCGGCGACTCCACCGAGCGCGCTTACACGGGATGGCCCGACCGCCTCTACCTGATCGACACCAACAATCGCGTTGTCTACAAAAGCAAGCCTGGCCCCTTCGGCTTCAAACCCGACGACCTCCGGTCCGCCTTAACCAAGCTAATCAAGTAGCAAGTGTGGAGTGGGCACTCCCGCCCGCTCCCGTTGCTCTTGACCTTGCTCTGCCATGTGGCGAGGGTGCCCCATCCTAACGCCGCGCTGTTTGCGACGTTAGGGTGGGATTCCACGACCGCTGAGTTCTTAGGCTTTTGCCAACGACCAACGATCAAAGACTACCAGCCAGAAATAACAAAAGCCGCAGTCGCCCGCGGCTTCCTTCCCAACTCAACTCCAAAAACTCTACTGCTGCTTCGACTTCGTCACAGCCTTATCCCGCTTGATACTCCGGCTGATCCGATTCTGCTGCCGATTAATCCCGCGTTGTTCAGCCCTGGTCAGATGCCCATTGTGCGCAGCCATGTCCGCTTTCTCGCGGTTCTGCACGGCCGTCTCGCGCTTTTCCAGATGAGTGGCCTGCTTCGAGGTCAGCGTCCCTTTGGCAACGCCATTCCCGATGCGCTTCTGCTGATTCGCTTCACGTCCGTTGACCTGGTTCACTCGCGGATGTCCCGGATCATGAACGCCCGGTCCCGCGCCGGAAGTGTTGTCGGTTGCGGACTGCGCGGCAGCGGAACCGACAAACATCAGTCCCCCCACCGCAAGAACTGCGAGCACGTTGCTGATTTTGCTGGTCATGCTGGTAGAAAACCCCCGGCCAAGAGAGTAGTTCTGCCCGCCAATTCCGGGGAGGTTACGAAGGTGAGCGTTCAAAAGTCACTGCGGTCGTGTAGCGCGGGCGCCCTCGCCCGCGGCCTTTGACTTTCATCTCAACCGCGAATCACCAACACAAGCCTCGCCTAGTTCCCCACCACAAACAAATGGCCATCATTCTGCACATACAACTTACCATCCGCTCCAATCGACAGCGGCGTGTAAGCCGCCCCGAGCGCCAGCTTCAAAAACATCTTCTGTTGCGGAACAGTAAACACCCCAGTATGTCCCTGCGGAATCGCGTACACATTCCCATCCTCGCTGTTCGCATACACCACCCCGTTTGAATCAATCGCCGGAGCGTTCACACACCACTCATATCCAGCAGGATGGTTGGCATCGATCGTCATGTTCTGAAACTGCCACTCCACATTCAGATTCGCATCCAGCTGCGTGATGTAGAAAGGACCGGGCGTCCGCGGCGTGCATACGGGATTCCCCCGCGCCCCGCAATACGCGGTCGCCTCGTAGTGATTGTCCTTGATCACGATTGAATACGTCCCATCATGCGAATACACCGCCGGTGTCGAATCCCATCCAAACGGATACGCCGCCACAAAATGTCCGTTGGCATCAATCTTGAACAAATGCCCGCGCGCGAAGTTGTAACGATCCACCGTTCCAAACAGCACGCCATCGGGCAGCGCCGTCGGCGTCGACGAAGCCTCATCGATCATGCGTCCCGAACCAAACGCGTTGGTCGTCGGATCCACACCCGCCGTCGTACCGGCAGCACAACTATTCGGAGTAGTTGTATCGCTGGCGATGGGCAGGATCGTACCGCAGCCATCCTGTAACAAGTTCTGCAACGACGTTTGCCACTTAGGCGTGAGGTCCGGATTGACCGCCAAGACATACACCACCATTTCATCGAAATGCGCGCGGCTCACTGTGTAGATCGTCCCATCCGCCGCAATCGCGGGCGCCACATTCACCCCGGGTCGTTGCGATCCGCAAAGTTCAGTGGGCGGCACCGCCGTTGGAGTCGGCGGCCAGGGGAATGCGGGCCGCGGTGGCGCAAGATCAAAAAACGTTCCCGGACAATTTGCCGCGCCAGCCGCCGGCGCCCCTGGAACCAGCGACGCGTAAGTCGCGACGCTGGCTGCATCCGCAGTGCTCACTTTAACCAACCAGGCACCGCCAACATCAGCTCCGAACCATGGATCCGACACCGCCGGATCTGCCAGCGTCAGCACGTTGTAATACACATTTCCACTTGTATCCGCAGTCAGCGGTCCCGAAACATACGTGTGCGCTTTGTCGATGGCCATCGCTGCAAACGGATCGATCTTCTTGACCGACATCCCCGAATTCTTGTCCACCTTATATACAGTCCCGCCCCCGCCCGGCACGAACAGGAATCCATTCGAGAGCACGGGATGAAAGACCGGCTCCCACCCTCCGAGCCCGCCGGTAGCGTTCGGTTCCGGCTTCCAATCCGAAGCAAATGTCCAGATCAGCATCGCCTTCCCGCTCTCCCACGCATAACGCGTGACACTCCAGGTCAGCCGCTCCCACGCGTTCGGGCCGCACGCCGTTCCGTTCTGCCAATCGCCTGCCGGATTGCACGAGGGATACGTTCCACCCTTGCTCTCCATGTAAAAATCATTTCCATCCGTCAGCGTCGCCTGATAGTGCGCTACCAGATCACCGCCGAACTCCGCTTGCTCCTGCGCAACAAACGGGTCATAAATAATGTCAGCCAGTTTCGAGTTGAGTCCCTGCGCCACCACGTTCACGGCCCCGGCATGCAAACCAGTAGCTCCCCACTGCGCCCAAAAAGGAGTATTCGAAGCGGGAGGGGGCGGCGGAGGAGGCGGAGGCGTAGTCCCGCCCGATGAACCGCCACAGGAGGAAAGTAAAGCTAAGCCAGCAAGAACAAGACCTGCGCAACCGAAGCGACCCAGCCAGCAGACCTTCCTTGATGCCATCGGCAGACACCCCTTATGAGCCAGAAAGAATCGAGCGAGTGTAGCAAAGAAAAACTGCTGGATTGTTTTTGTAGAAGGTGACTGTCGCGCTACCTAGCGATGATTGCTGGAAGGAGCGACATGAACTTACTCATAGATTTAACATGACGAGTAAATAATGTTATGTGCTGATAAAGACTTGTCATTCCGCGCGGAGTGAAGGCGCAAGCCGATCGCAGTCGAGGGACCTTGAGTTTATGGCCGGCGAGCGTGAAAGCGGCCGAAAGTTTTTTCGTAACTCTTCATCCACACAAGGCAAACACTCAATACTCCCCATATCTCCCCTTCACCGACTCCAGCAACTTCACCGAATCGTACCCCACGCCATCTTTGAACACGATCTCCACATTCTCTACGTCTGCAATCCGCGCGGCCGGATTCCCCTTTACCACCACCAGATCCGCATTCTTTCCCACCGCCACGCTGCCAATCTGATCCTGCTTCCCCATATAAACCGCGCCATTCCAAGTCGCGACCTGAATCGCCTCCACCGGCGTGAACCCAGCCTCCACTAGCAGTTCCATCTCCCGCTGGTCTCCAAAGCCAGCGGCCACTCCACCATCGCCAGTCGGATCAGGGCCGGCCAGCAATAACCCGCCAGCCTTCGCGAAGGCGTGTTCCAGTTCCATGTCGCGCTTGATCAGCATAGGCCAATCATCCCCAGGCGAATCCACCGGAGTCGCAGGCGTCTCCTCTTTCACCGGCTTCTCCCGCCGATACAAGTAAGCTTCGCGCGCCGACGGAGACAAAACATCGAGGAACGCCTGCCGCAGCGGAGGCCGACCCGGAATCCCGCCGCTCTCAAATACCGGCAGCGTCGACGTCACCGCCACATGATGCTTCACCAGCGTCTCAATCAGATCCATCGCCTCCGCACTCTCCGGACTCATCGCCTTCAGCGTCGGCGTCCCCTCACCCTCGCTGCACACATCCGGCTTCTTGCCCGGATCAAGCTGCGTGTTCACAAAGAATCCATGCTCCAGGTCGTCAATCCCCAACTCCGCCGCTTCCTTGTAACTGACCGAGCACAAATGCCCGGTCACCTTAATATTGCGTTTGTGCGCTTCATCGATTGCCGCCTTTAACTCAGCGCGCGAAATGTTCATATACGCCTTGAACGAAGTCACGCCGCGATCCGCCCAATAGTCCACGAACTGTCTCGCTTCTTCCGGACTCCCCAACTGGTGCATCTGGATGAAGTAGCTGTCCTTCCCCTCCAGATACGGCCCAGTCACATCAATGTGCGGCCCGGGAAGAACTCCCGCATCAATTCGGGCGCGCAGATTCAAATCCGCGAACGTCTCGACGCTTCCAGTCGTCCGCATAGTCGTCACGCCCGCAGCTAGATAAAGCCGCGGCGCTGAAAACGTCATCTGCGGCACCAGCAAAGGCTCGTTCCCGTGCCACTTGCTATCGAGATTCGGGCGCGCCACATAAAAAAGATGATTGTGCATCCCGACGATTCCGGGCATCACACTGTACCCGTGCAGATCCAGCACTTCGATACCCTGCATCTTCGCTACATCCGCGCCCGGCTGTATCGCGCTGATCTTCCCGCCTTCGAGGACGACGTTCTGATCCTCCACCGCCGCGCGGCCCGTCCCGTCGATAATGCGCACATGCGTCAGCACCACTTTGGGGGAGCGCACCCGAACATACTGCAGAACTTCTTTGGAAAGTTGCGAGGACGAGGGACTGGCCTGCTGCGCCGGGACAAACGCAGCGGCAGCCAGAATCACGACAGCAAGTAAAGCAAACCGAAGCAACCACTGATGAAGACGCATGCGGTTTTCTCCAAGAGAAAGCCGCCAATTGTAACCCCGCTGCATGTGGTGCGGACACTCCTGTCCGCCACCGTTGCTTGCGATGTTGAGCTCCTGTTATGTGTAACGGGAGTTCACGTAGGTCGGGCACCCCCGCCGCGGCCTTTGACTTTCACCGCTTCCCGGCCTTCACCAACTTCCGCGCAGGCTCCGGCCCACGAATCCCTAACACCCGGAATTGCTCGTTAGAGAGCTTGTGATAGTTCACAAAGAATTCCTCCAACTCCCGGCAGAACTCTCCCCCAAGATCATTCACCGTTTTCACTTCCGCCCAACTATGAGCATCTTTCTCCACTGCCAGAATCCGATCATTGCGCTCGTTCGATTTCTTGTCGCCCTGTTCGCCCTCGATTACGCCAATCACTCGACAGCGCAGCACACATCCCGGAAACGCCGGCTCATCCATCAGAACCAGGACGTCGATGGGGTCGCCATCCTCGGCCAAGGTCGAAGGCACGAAGCCGAAGTCGTAAGGAAACGTCATCCCCGCAGGCAGCACTTTCTTCAATTCGAAAACGTGTTCCTTCGCATTGAAGGCAAACTTGTTCCGGCTGCCCTTAGGCGTCTCAATCACCACTTGCAGCAATTGCTTGTCGTCGCTATCGAACGAACGCAACCGGCTGGGGTCAGCCAAACCATTCTTCTTAGCCATGTCGTCTCCCTTTCGCGCTTCTTACGATGCGCCTTAGGACGACATCAGTTTGTCGAGCGGGCCCTCCTTCCGATGTAGCGCGGGCGACGCTGCCCGCGGCCTTGACCTAAAAACCGCCTGCCCACCAACGCCGCGACGCAATCCAGGCGATTTCCTGTATCTTTGATTTCCTCCCAGGAGCCGACATGACCCTGACCCGAAGAAACGCCTGTCTCCTTCTGCCCATGCTCGGAACTCTCGAAGCGTGGAGCGCATCAGAAAAATCCCTGCCCACCACCGTTCGCACA
>Ga0209811_10000608_pt1 | contig 14254 bp, 10 predicted proteins | sample Coa_R1_6_FD_187161 | JGI IMG/M metagenome (GOLD analysis project Ga0209811, IMG submission 187161) | Surface soil microbial communities from Centralia Pennsylvania, which are recovering from an underground coalmine fire. - Coalmine... | ecosystem: Environmental > Terrestrial > Soil >...
ATCACCTTGCCGTTGGGGTCGTGGGTGACCAGCAGCGAGAGCAGGTACGGGATCTCGACGGCGCCGTGCAGCTCGTCGTCGGCGTACCAACCGCCGACCGACAGGCCGACGCCGGTGCCGGTCTTGTACAGCGCTTCGGCCGCGGCCAGCTTGAGCGGCTGGTTCTCCGCGGCCGCCCCGGCCGCCCAATCGCCGACCAGCACCTGGATCGGCGCGCGGCTTGAGGCGACCGCGACTCGCTGCGTCCTCCAAAGACTTTCAAGATTTTGTCGAATTCGTTGCAATAAACACGGTTGTGGCACGACAAAGGAATCAAATCGAAGGGCGGGCTCTAGCCATCTCTCGAACTCCGGCGCCGCTTCAACTCCTACAGCGGGCCAAAACAAAAGCGGCTCCTATTGGACGGGAGCCGCTGTAACTTAGAAAGATCGCATAACGACAAAGCGCAATTGCTTAGAACAATCGGAAGGTCACTTCGATCGGCACTTGCGTTGGAACCGATTTACCGCCCGGTCCCACAGCTGGCCGGAACTTCCATTGCCGGACGGCTTCGATTGCTTTTTCGTCGAGACCCAAGCCAGGGCTTTTCACCACCTGAATGTTGGTTGCGCGGCCATCAAGCGTAATTACCACCATCAACACGACCACGCCTTGATATTTCGCCTTGCGCGCTTCATCCGAGTACTGAGGATCCGGGCAATAGATGCAACTTGGCATACCGACGCCATTCACGCCAGCACGGAACGCACCGCCACCAGTTCCACCTCCTTCACCGGGCCCAAGTCCACCGCCGGAGCCGCTACCAATGCCGGTCCCATTGCCGTGGCCCAGCGATTCACTGACTCCGTTGGCCAGTGGATCGCCGAACGTCGGCGCATCAATATTTGCGATCTTCAAGTCCGGTGGACCAAGCAATGACGGATCCATCGGAAGCTTAGGATTCGGATTCTGAATCTTTACCTGTGGCGGCGTAAACTGCGTCATTTGGAATTTTGGAACCTTACCGCGGTTCACCGGAGCGGTGGTGTGATCGTTGGCCCCTCCGCCTCCGCCTGCCACTTTGGCGCCAGCCGGCAATTTCGCGGCATAGGGCGAAATGTCGAGCGGAAGCACGTCCGTCTTGTTCTTGGCCTCGGTGGAGGACGGCAGCACCTTGGTAAAGAGGGGGATAACGATTAATCCAATCAGTGCAACGTGCAGGCCGATGGAAATAACCTGGGTCCAGCCAAAGTTTTCGTCCTTGGACCAAATTTCTTTTACGCGAACTGGCTTCACTTCGAAAGGCAGGGGTGCCTGTTTGGTCGGAGACAATATCTCTTTGATTCGTTGACCGAATCCGCCGAAACCTTCGACCCACCCGGTGGACAGCCGGCTGTCGGATAGACCTTTGGGCACCGGTCGGCTGGTGAAGAACTCGCTTACGTTCTCCCAGAATCCGCCGCCGTATACTGTTGGCATCAAGCCAGACTTCATATCGCCACGAATCTTGATCGGTTTTTCAAAAAGGAACTGCTTGAGATTGGACCAAAAATTATCGGGCATCAGGATTTCCGGCCGCCCGAAATTCGGTACTGGCGATGAGGTCTTCGAACTACCATCGTCGACCGCTGGCCGGCGCGGTGGTCCCAAGTTGAGCATTGTTCCTGGCACGTTCCCCGCCTCACGTGTTGGCTGCTTCGCAGCTTCTCTTACACTAGACGCAATTCTACCGCTTTAGGCGTCTCACCAAGTACGATTCTCGCCCGCCACGATAGGTTGCACGTCCCTTCGGGCTGACACCATACTCCATTCATTGTAACATACGTGCTTACACCACTTTCCGATGTTTCCCGCCGTGACACTGGCGAAAACTAGGGCCTAGAAGGGAATTGCGCTCGCGGCATCCATGTCCGAACCACTCGAACTTAAAAAGACCCTCAATCTCCCCAAAACTGATTTTCCGATGAAAGCTAGCCTCCCGCTGAATGAGCCAAGACAGCTGGAAGTCTGGCAGGAAGCTGATCTTTATCAACAGATTCTGGATGCGCGCAAAGGTAAGCCACTCTTCGTGCTGCACGATGGGCCGCCTTATCCGACCGGCACGATTCACCTGGGGACGGGGCTAAACAAAATTCTGAAAGACCTGATCGTCAAGACCAAGAGCATGGCGGGCCATTACGCACCGTACGTCCCGGGGTGGGATTGCCACGGTTTGCCGATCGAAACGCAGGTCGAAAAAGAGCTGGGTGGAAAAGGCAAAGTCTCCCCGGCCGAATTCCGCGAACTCTGCCGCGAGTTTGCGACTCGCTACATTGAGCAGCACAAAAAAGATTTCAAGCGCCTCGGCGTTTTCGGACGATGGAACGACCCGTATCTCACCATGAGTTTCGACTACGAAGCCACCATCGCCGGCGCATTTCTGGAATTCATGGAAAAGGGCTACGTCTATCGTGGACGGAAACCGGTTTATTGGTGCATCTACGATTCGACCGCGTTGGCCGAAGCAGAAGTCGAATATGAAGATCACGTCAGCCCGTCCATCTGGGTGAAGTTTGCTGCGGTTGCCGGCGGCAAGAATGAAGCCGCCAAAATTGGCTCGGATGTGTCTGCAGTCATCTGGACCACAACTCCCTGGACCATTCCGCACAACCGCGCGCTGGCATTTCATCCAGACTACGAATACGCAGTGGTCCAGACAGAAAAAGGGAAGTTGCTGCTGGCCGTGGACCGGGTTGCGGCCCTGCAATCGGAATGTGAAATCAAGGAAGCGAAGGTTCTAGCGACCTACAAAGGTCGCGATTTCGAAGGCATGAAATTTCAGCACCCGTTTGTGGATATTCTCGTTCCCGGATTGCTCGCCGAATACGTCACGCTCGATCAGGGCACCGGAATCGTGCACACCGCGCCGGGACACGGCGTAGATGACTTCAATTCTGGCCAACGCTACAACCTGGAGATCTACGCGCCGCTCGACGACAAAGGCGTGTACACCGAGGGGTTACCGGAATACAAAGGCAAAGACGTTTTCACCGCCAATCCGATCATCGTGAAGTTACTTGCCGACCGCGGCGCTTTGCTTGGTCACCACCCATACAGGCACAGCTATCCGCATTGCTGGCGTTGCCACAATCCGGTCATTTTTCGCGCCACCGAGCAGTGGTTTATTCGAATGGATGCGATTCCCGAAGACAGTCCGAAGTCTTTGCGCCAGGAGGCACTCAGCGAAATCAAGAACGTCAAATGGATTCCCGGCTGGGGCGAAGATCGCATTTACGAAATGATCGAAAAGCGCCCGGACTGGTGCGTCTCCCGCCAGCGTTTCTGGGGCGTGCCGATTATCGTATTTTTCTGCGATGGTTGCGGTAAACGGCTCGAAGACTATGCCGCGCTGCGCAACGTCATCGAGTGCTTCAAGAAAGAAGGCGCTGACGCCTGGTACAAGCATTCGCCGGAAGAGTTGCTGCCTACAGGCACCCAGTGCACTTGCGGCGGTTCGAGATGGCGCAAGGAAAATGACATTCTGGACGTGTGGTTTGACTCTGGCTCATCCAATCTTGCCGTTCTGAAGGGCAATGAATGGCCCGCCAATGTTTATCTCGAAGGGCCGGACCAATATCGCGGCTGGTTCCAAAGTTCGTTGCTGGTTGCGACTGGTGTCCGTCACGCCTCGCCTTATCGCAGTGTTGTTACCCACGGATGGACACTGGACGAACAGGGCCGCCCGATGTCCAAGTCGTTGGGCAATGTCATCGAGCCTGCTGAAATTTGCAACAAATGGGGCGCCGACTTGCTTCGCCTCTGGGTCACTTCGGTCGAGTATCAAGCCGACGTGAAAATGAGTGAGCGCGTTTTGACGCAGCTGAGCGAAGCGTACCGCAAGATTCGCAACACCTTCCGATTCGCGCTTGGCAATCTCAGCGACTTCGACCCTGTGCGCAACCTCGTCGCTAACGATCAATTGGACGACATGGATCGTTGGATGCTCGAACGAACCGCGGACCTTGTCAAGAAATGCCGTGAATGGTATGCGGCGTATGAATTTCACCGCGTGTATCACGCCATTCACGATTATTGTGTCGTGGACCTCAGCGCTTTCTACTACGACGTCTTGAAAGATCGGCTGTACACCAAGGCACCGAACAGCGCCGCGCGTCGCTCGGCACAAACCGCAATCTATAGGATCACCAGCGCGTTGATTCGAATCGCCGCACCAATACTAGTTTTCACATCCGAAGAAATCTGGAAATATCTGCCTAAGTCTTCGACCGAGCCATCGAGCGTCCACATTGCTTTCTTCCCCGAAGAGTCCGAACTCCGTTCAGGTGTCAGCGCGGCTCAGACTGCAGAGTGGGATCTGCTGGCAAAGGTGCGCGCGGAAGTGTTGAAAGCTCTCGAGGCCGCGCGCAACGGCAAGAAGATTAACTCAGGACTCGAAGCAAAGGTCCTGCTCAGCGGCAATCCAGAATTACGAGCAAAGCTGAAAAGTCATCTTTCCCATTTGCCGGGCCTGTTCATCGTTTCGCAGGTCGATTTCTTCAGTGCCGGTTCGCCAGACTACAAATCCGATGTCGTCCCGTCTCTTGAAGTCTGCATCCACAAAGCTGACGGCGCAAAGTGCGAACGCTGCTGGAACTATTCGACGCATGTCGGCGAAAATTCTCGTTATCCAACAATTTGCGAGCGATGCTCTGATGCGATCGCTCAAATCGAGAGTGCATCCTGTTGATATTCGAACTTCAGCCACTCGCCGAGTCAAGTTTCGGTAGCACAGATTTCAGTTTGTGCGGCAGCTTCGAGCCATGCTACAGGTTGACGTTGTTCTCGCTCCGCTGCGCGTAGAAGATCATGATCCACTCCTCGCGCTTACGATGGCTGATTCTGACTCTGGTGGTGGTCTTCCTCGACCGGCTTTCGAAAGCGGCCATCGAAGCGAAAACCGTGGAAGGCTGGCGCCACGAGCTGCTTCACAATTTCATCTATCTGGTTCACAGCAAAAACCCCGGCATCGCGTTCAGCATTTTTGCTGGAAGCGGTTCTCCCTGGGTTCGCTATTTGCTGGTGGCGGGATCGCTGATCGTGATCGGGATTCTCGCCTGGTATCTGGTTGCAGCCAGCGGCGTGTCGGCGCGCGTTGCCGCCGGCCTGGCGCTGCTTCTGGGCGGTGCCACTGGTAATCTGACCGACCGCATCCTGCACGGTGCGGTGACAGATTTTTTCGAAGTCTTGTTTGGGTCGTACCGCTACCCGGCGTTCAACGTCGCGGACTCCGCCATCACCATCGGCGCAATTCTGATTTTGCTAGACGTAGTTTCTCCGCCGCGTGCCGTGCCGTCCGCAACCAAGCCGCGCTAATCCGACTACTTGCAGATCGCCTGCAACTCTTTTATTGGCTTGTCGGCATGTGGCGGGTATTGCAGGTGCCGCGCATCGAAAAGTTGGTCCAGCAGCGTGCCGCCGTTCCTCAACGCTGCGTCGGGATCACTTTGGTAAGCGGGGTCGGATTCGGCTTCCTGGATCGTCACAAACTTGAAACCGTCTTGCTTCATCTGCGCCAGCAGTCTTGGCAACATCGTCGCGTCGAAAGCTCCAATATGCAAAAGCAAAACGTACTTAATATCTCGACCGAAGATCTGCTTGGCCATTTTGCGGTCCAGCGCCATATATTCCCGCGCTGTGTTTAAATAGCTCTCCTTCAGCCAGGCGATCGCTTGCTCGTCTTTCTTGTCAGCGCAGCGCGCGTACGGTCCGTTCCATGCATAGTCCTCAAAATCCAGTGTCACCTGCGCAATTTTATATTCGTGCTCCTTCAAGTACTCGCGAATCGCATGCCGCTTCTCCAGCGTGTCGCCTTCCCACAGATACGGATACCGGAACCAATGCCAATCCTTGTCTTCCATCAACAGCTTCAGAGTCTGCTCGTTCTTCTCTATATTTTCTTGAAAACTCGCCACGCTATTCTCGTTAAAGTTCATGTGGTCATAGGTGTGATTCCCAAGCGGTTGTCCGCCATCCCGCCACAATCTGAGAACCTCAATGTCCTCGGGGATTTTTGCCAGTCTTCCGCCATTGATGAAGCCATACACTTGCGGAACCTTTGCGTCCTTAAAAGCGGAAAGCATCATTCGGGCAATCTCTGCGCGCGTCGTTCCGTTGGGCAGCGGCCCGTGGGATGGCAAATCGTCAACAGTGATGGCGACCTCTTGACCGCAAGCTCGGTTCGCGGCGCCAAAAAACAGCGCAGTGAATATTGCTAAACTCCACGACAGGATAACTCTCTCGTGCCGATTCATCAGGAAACGCCTTCTGTGCATTCTGGTATTCCTATTCTAGTTTGTGCGCCGAAAAACCATCACAAATTCCAGCTTCCGCGGCCGGTAATTGGCGGCGCCAGCGCCCCAACGGTATACGTCATGATTCCCGCCGTCGGCGATCCCAACCAGTTCGTAGTGCTCCTTGATATATGCTTCGGTCCAATCCAGAATTCGCGTGTCCGCATGCTCGCGCGTGATCCAAGATTCATGCATCAAGACGTACACAAAGTATTCTGGTCTGATTGAATCAATCTCTCTAATCATCTCATCCTGCATCACGGAACCGAATCGCTGCTCCTCCACCAGCGGATAGGTATAGATGTAGCCCGTCGCGGAATGTCGATGCGCATAGAAATAAATCTCCGGCTCCGATCCCAACACCGCCACCCGGGAATCGGCCGTTGAGTGTTCGCGGATGTAGTCCGCCACCCCGATCGCTTCGGGAAACGGATTTCCGCCGTAGACATCCCTACAAGCCTCACGCGGAGTGTCCAGGAAAAAGACTTTCCTCTCCGCATGGACAGCGTTTGCGAACACCAAAAAGTAAATCACGACTGGTGCCGCTGCGATAGCAGCATGTAGCCTGAATCGCTTTGCTAGCGCCGACAGGGAACTGGTGCCCACTCCAGCCAGAATCGCCAACGCCGGGTAGGTCATGATGAAATAGTGGCCTCTATAATAAAAACCCACGCTGACGGCCAGGAACGAGAATGCCAGTAAACCCGTGACGAAAAGTGCTTTCGGCCGCTTGGGCCGGTCCCAAAGGAACGCTGCCATTCCAAAAGCAATCAAAAACCAAATCCATGCGATATGCTCCTTCTGCAGCTCCATCCGGTTCGCCAGCTGATGAAGCCCGTCCCACCGGGTACCATCGAAGGGCTTGATTTCCGCTCCATACGCCCGCGCATACGAAACGGTCCAGAACCAGAACTTCTGAAATACACCGGCCTTCAACAAGATCAAGCAGGTCGCCACGTAAGGCAAAACAGCTCCCACGGAAAACGAAAGTAATTTCCGGCGGAACGCCGTACCTTCTCCTTTGCGTGGCCATTCGCTCCAGCAGATGTAGAGTCCCGCGAAAATTCCGAAGAACACGCCAGGTTGTTTCATCAGCACCGCTAACCCGGCACCAATGCCGCTCCAAAAAAATACCCAGACTCGGTTCGTCCCGCAGGCCTTCAGCAGCAGATATAGCGATGCCAGAGCGGCCAAGGCCACGAAATGAGTCGCGTGCCCAGCCAATCCCAACAGCATGGGCCGGATCGTGAACAGTCCAAAAGTAGCTCCGGCCACCAGCGCCGCCGTTGGATCAAAAAGTTCTTTGGTGATCACGAAGACCAGGAGAATGCTGGCCACATTGATCAGGATCACGCCATAGTGGATGCCCGCGACGGTTTGCCCAAAAATCGCCATGATTCCGGCGTACGCCGCGTACGTCCCGGGCAGTTTCATGTTGTATGCAAGCTCGTAAGGGGGAATGCCCTGAAGAATCAGTTGCCCTGCGTAAGCGTACTCGCCTTCGTCGCGCTCCAGCGGAAAGTCCCGCAGCCGAAATCGAATTCCGGCAATCAGTACGATCACCAGAGCGATCGCTACATATTCCCACCGAAACCAAAACCGTCCGCTCAGGGGCGGTTCGCTCGGTGCAGTGGCGTTTTCCACGAGATTCGCAACTGGCTCTGTGCCTGGCAAGGCTGTAGGTAACTCCAGTAATTCGCGTGAGGAATCTTTCGGCTGTTTTGATGCTAGCATCTCAATCCAGAGCTTTGAGCATGGCCGCGATTCTCGTGCCCGAAAATGCAATGTCGAACCATATTGTCGAAACGCATTGTGGCGCAATTTTCGTATCCGCGATCAACATGAGTAGATGCCACCGATTTCCAGATAAATGACGCCCGCACCGATTTCGCACAAGCTCGTCGTCCCGCATGATGATCGTGGTTTCCGTCTCGATCGCTGGGTCGTATCCCATTTTCCGGAACTCTCGCGCGCCCGGGTGCAGGAGCTCCTCGATTCCGGCCTCATCCTGGTAAACGGCACGACCGCAAAGGCTTCGCGGAAATTGCACGGAGGCGAAAAAATCTCCGTAGAAGCGCCTCCACGCCCGCCGTTGCGGGCTGAACCTGAAGCAATCCCGCTCGATGTTCTCTACGAAGACGACGACCTCCTGATCGTCAACAAACCAGCAGGCATGAGCGTCCATGCCGGCGCCGGGAACTCCCGCGGCACTTTGGTCAATGCGTTGCTCGGCCGCGGTCAGTCTCTTTCGCGTGGCGGATCGGATTCCGAAAACGAGCTCCGCCCGGGCATCGTCCATCGCCTCGACAAAGAGACTTCCGGTGTCATCGTCGTCGCCAAAAACGACTTCGCACACGCGAAGTTGGCCGAATCGTTCCACGCTCGAACCGTACGGAAAGTTTACGTAGCGCTCGTAGAAGGACAACTCGACAGACCGACTGGCTCCATTAGTTTTCCGATTGGCCGCGATCCCCTTCGCCGCACCCGGATGAAAGCTTTCGCCTCACCGGCTAAGCCTGGCAAGCGCCTGGTTGCCGGACAGGTACGCCAGGCCCTCACCGAATGGCACAAGCTCATCGATCTCCAAGTCGCCACGCTAGTTAACGTCCAACTCCACACCGGCAGAACGCATCAAATCCGCGTACACTTCTCAACCGTCAAACATCCTGTTGTGGGAGACACTCTCTATGGCGCCGCCGCGCAGCTTCGTGCCGGAAAAAGTGAACCCGCGGTGCTCGGAAGGCAGTTCCTTCACGCCGCCAAACTCGGTTTTCCTCATCCCCGCACCGGTGTTTGGGTGGAAGCGCGCGCACCGTTGCCTCAAGACCTGCGCAATTTCCTCACCGAGTTGGCAACGATCGAAGGACAAAGCATCGACCCTGCAAGTGAATATCTATAGCGCACCGGAACCATCCGCTCCGCTCAAATTGACGCTGAGGGCGCAAGCTCCCTATACTTTCACCTCATGAAACGTAAATTCCTCGCCCTGCTGGCAAGCGTAACTCTGCTGGCTTTTCCGCTGACGGACCACGCACAGCAAACAACCCAAGAGCCCGTGGCGCCCGCCCAGCCTCAAAAAGCCAACCCACCGCAGGTGATCAATCAGCAGCCGCCGAATCTAATCTTCAACGTCAACCTCGTCGACGTCCTGGCCACGGTTCTCGACCGCCGCAACAAACTCGTTCCTGATCTCGACCAAAAAGATTTCAAGATCACCGACGACAACACGAATCAGGAAATTCGTTTCTTCAGCAAGCAATCCGACCTCCCGCTCCGCATCGGCATGCTGCTGGACACTTCCAACAGCATTCGCGATCGCATTAAGTTTGAGCAGGAAGCCGCTGTCGATTTTCTCTATAGCGTTTTGCGGCGCGGCAAAGATCAGGCTTTTGCTATGACTTTCGATGACGAACCTCAGATTATCCAAGCCTTCACAGGCGACGGCGGACTGCTCCGCGACGAAATCAACAAGACTCGCGCCGGTGGAGGCACTGCGGTCTATGACGCCATCTACGAAGCCTGCGCCAAGGAACTAAGTAACCCGCCTCGCCCGCCCGGTGACCAGCCGGACGTCGTGCGTCGGGTGATGGTTCTCATCAGCGATGGCGACGACAATCTTTCCAATCACACTCGCGCCGAAGCCATCGAAATGGCGCAGCGTACCAACGTAGTCATCTACACAATCAGCACCAGCACCCAATGGATTCAGCTTTCCCAGACCGATCCGTCAAAAGCCGCAAATCGCAAGATGCATCTCACCGACGGCGACGAAATCCTGAAAGACATCGCCGAGGAAACCGGCGGTCGCGCATTTTTCCCGTATCACGTTGACGATCTCAACCAATCCTTTCAGGATATCGGCGACGAACTTCGCAATCAGTACACCATCACTTACAGTCCTACAAACTTCGTTGACAACGGGAAGTATCATCGAATCAAAATCGAAATTCCCAACCACAACGGTTACCAGGTGCGAGCTCGCCGCGGCTATTTTGCTAGGTCGCGCACAGGCGCTGCGAAGACCGGGCAAAATCCAGCCCCGCCTCCTCCGGCGGGACAGACCCCACCTGTGCCCAAGCCTTGATTTTTATTTTCTCAGGATTTCTGCCGAAGACTACTTGCTGCTATCGTGAAATAGAAATGCGTCAGATTCCACGTTGCCGCGTTCGATGGCAATTTGCTTGCCGTCTTTCGAATAAGAGTACCGAAAAATCAAATCCTTCGAAAAAAACGTAAGCTGCTTTCGGTTTTGTCCTTCGAGCGATTGTTCCCATAAATTGTCTACGCCCTTTTCCCGCACCACGTAGACAATCGACTTTCCGTCCGGCGTGTATACGGGAGCCGACCTCATTCGCGAATCCGCGTCTCCATAAGTGGTCTTCCCGCCGCCGTCCGTCGGATCGAATCGGATCATCAGTTTGTGATCGTCCTCGCTCACTTCCACCGAGGCGATGGTCCGTCCGTCCGGCGACAGTTCGAACTCGCTAAGCGCAGCTTTGACTACGGTTTCAGGATTGCCCCCACTGGGCGAAACGCGCTTTATGTGGCGCTCCTCAGCTTGATCCGTGAAGTAAACCCATTTTCCGTCCGCGGCGCACACCGGCTCACGATCATTTTGCCCCGTCGTCAATTGCGTCGCATTGCTGCCGTTGGCGTCCATCCGCCACAGATTCACCGCTGCGGTGTTCGCGCGATTCATCCGCCTAAACACGATATATTTGCCGTCCCCGCAAGCGCTCACTTGGTCTGAAATATAGGCGGGATCGCTCAATACCACCGACTCTTGTCCGCCCGTGCTCACCGCCTTCAAGTCGCCGCCTTGCGGCAAAATCAATCGTCCGTCCGTCATCCAGTCCCATCGCCACAAATTCACCTGAGACGAGACTGGGACGGCCTTCAATTCCGACGGCTTCTCCGCTGGTGCGACTCCCACCTCAAAAGTCAGCTTGGTCTGATTCGCGACCAGCGTCCGTCCGTCGGCAGCGAGACTCGGAGTTGAGTAACTGTTCGTGTCGTGCGTCAGTAATCGATATTCACTGCTGGGATAGCTCATATAGCCCAACTGTACTTGTATTGGGCCCGCGCTCAGGTCCGCAGAAGGCACCACGAAGCCTTTACCGTCTGGCATCCAAACCGGCTGGTAATAAATCCGGTCATGACCAATCGCAAAAAAAGTTTCTTTGCCGGAGGCGGAGTCCACCAATTCAAATCCCCCGATGGCGCCCTTCGTTGGTTGCACAATCGGAATCAGAATGTTTTTTCCATCCGGCGACCATGCCGGGGTAAAACTGTCGCTCAAGATTGTTTTGTCTTTCAGTAATTGCTTTTCGTCGCTGCCATCGCTTTTCGCTACGATCAAATCCCAAAATGGCGAATCATGTTTCTCTCTCAAAAAAGCGAAATGTTGGCCGTCCGGAGCAAACGTCACCGGACTGTCCACATCTCGCACCAAAACGCGCGGTGTTCCGCCCAGTACCGGCGCTGCGTACAAAATTCCGATGATGTGCTCCTCTTCATCGCGCCGCACAAAATAGAGATAACTTCCATCCGGCGAAAAAGTTAGGGCCTGATACCGGGTCGCGGCCGGCGCCACCACTTGCGCATTGCTTGCCGTCGCGATGTGCCTCAGCCAGAGCGACTCTAGGCCGCCTTCGGAATGGACCTGCAACAAATACTTGCCGTCCGGCGAAATCGACGCCATCGAGACATGCCCGGTGTTGGTTAAGTTCGTAATCGCGAAATTCTCAAACGGAACATGCTTCGATCGCTGCATCAGCGAATAGACTCCATAGCCAGCCGCCGCGACTAGGCCGACCAACACCAGCGCTGCCAAACCTGTTCCGAGCTTGTTTTCTTTTGCCGCGGTGATAATGACCGAGCCACTGGATTTCGCAGCGCTCGGTATCGTTGCACTGACTCCAGCGGACGACGGAACCGCGCTGGTTGCTTTCGCCGACGAACTTGGCGCCGTCGGTGTTCTTCCCGAATCACTTTCTCGCTGCAACCGCTTCAGGTCCGCACGAAGTTCCGCCGCTACCTGGTACCGCACGTCGCGGTCCTTCTCCAGCGCTTTGTTCAGTATTCGTTGTAATTCCGACGGCAAACTCGGATTCAGCGTCACCGGCGAAATCGGAGCATTGTGCAGAATATTGTCGAAAATCACCGCGCTGGTAGATCCGGGAAACGGATTCTGTCCGGTCACCGCCTGGTACAGCACCGCTCCCAGCGAAAATAGGTCCGTCCGCGCATCCAGCTCTTGTCCCCGAGCTTGTTCCGGAGACATATACGCAATCGTCCCGACCGCCATTCCCGGACTGGTCAGGTGTGTCTCATCCGGATCGATCGTTGTTCCTTCACCTTCCGCCCATGATTCGCTGCGAACCAGCTTCGCCAGACCGAAATCCAGAATCTTTGCTTGTCCCCGTTCGGTTACGAATATATTTGCCGGCTTAATATCCCGGTGCACGATTCCTTTCTTGTGTGCTGCGTCCAACGCATCGGCCAGTTGAATCCCGATTTCCACGACCCGCACAAACGCCAATGGAGCGTTCACCAACATCGCGTCCAGTGATTGGCCCTCCAGCAGCTCCATCGCAAGAAATGACTTGCCGTTGTCTTCCTCAATGGCGTGCATCGTGCAGATTCCCGGATGATTTAGCGCCGACGCCGACCGCGCCTCTCGCAGAAATCGCTCCAGTGTTTGAGGATCACGATGCTTACCTTCAGGTAGGAACTTCAGCGCGACTCGCCGGCCGAGTTTCGTGTCTTCGGCCTCGTAGACCACGCCCATGCCTCCGCGCCCGAGTTTGCGCAAAATCTTGTAGTGTCCGATAAGTTCGCCGTCCATTGTGGAAGGGGAATGTTATCCGCTGGCCGCAGCACGGTCAATCACAGTAACGGTGGCTTCTGACGACTTGAATCCGAGGCGACCGGCTAACGGTCTTCCGGCAAAACTGGAAGCACCGCCATATTCACTGTCGCCGGATCGTCGCGCAGCTTCACGTAGAGCAACGTCCCGTTCGGCCGCGGCACACTCAGTGTCGAGTCCGAGAATCCCGCAGGTACCGGCACGGTATGCGCAAATTGCGGGTCGGACGCCACTGCTTCCAACAAGAACAGATTCGCACCGCTCAACTTGCATGGCTTGTCCGGGCTGTCCGGACACCGAATCTCTTTCAGCTGCGGCAATCGCACCAGCGTAGCTAGCGGCACCCAATCTCCTCGCCGGCCTTCCTCCGAAATCGCGCGAAATCGCAGCGGCCCGAACGCCGACAGCCCAAAACTCTTCAATGGCTCCAGCGTCGCCAGCACCGTCTCCGCGTCCTGCAGTACCAGATTCCCGTCGCTCACGCTCAAAATCGCGTGAAACGTCTCGTCCGCGCTCGCCACCTCAATTTTTGCATCGCGCCCGAATTTTTCTGGCATTTCCGACTTCACAAAAAACGAAATCTTCCCATCCTGCGCCAGCAGTTCCTGATCGGCCAACTTTATTGCCGTAGGTGTCGCGCCCGCGCAGCAGGTCGCGCACGATCAGCATCGTCCAGCGGTCGCCGATCAGGTCCAGCGCGCCGGCCGCCGGGCAGGTCGAACGCTTAGTGACTTGCATTTTGCAAGCTACGGTTAACGTGGCACTGTGACTTGCAATATGCAAGCTAGAAATAAAACGCGTCGCCAATCCCAAAGGAGGAGCAGGTCCCGCAAGCGCACCCGACCGCTGACCTGCCATCCACGCTCGCCATGTCCCGTCGCCAATCTGCTCGATCTGGCCGGGGATAAATGGTCGCTTCTGGTGGTGCGCGATCTCCTCCGCGGTCTCCTCGTCCTCGCCCCGCTCCAGGACGCCCTCCTTGATGTGCTCGTACTGACGCTCGCGCTTCTCGCTCCAGGCTTGCTGCGGCATGACGCTCTCCTCTCGGGAAGTCGAACCGGTCGCCTTCGCGCTCCAG
>Ga0209811_10000609_pt1 | contig 14241 bp, 14 predicted proteins | sample Coa_R1_6_FD_187161 | JGI IMG/M metagenome (GOLD analysis project Ga0209811, IMG submission 187161) | Surface soil microbial communities from Centralia Pennsylvania, which are recovering from an underground coalmine fire. - Coalmine... | ecosystem: Environmental > Terrestrial > Soil >...
GTCATTCTTATTTTTCCTTCCATTGTGCAACGCCCGTCCAAATCTCATTTCGGATGCCTATTGTCGGGCACGACGGCGACCATCTGCAAGTCACAGTGCGACGTTTAGGGCGTAGACGCCTACTCGACAAGATCGGGCTGGATGAGGGAGCCTCGACGGATTGTTGGTGAAAAATGGCGATTACACTCCATTTGACCCCAAAAAAGGCGAATAGACGGCGCAAGCTGGTGTAATCGCTGGTTTCGACACCTACGCCGGTGAGAGGTCTCGAAAAAGTCGTGCAGGTGTAGACTGGCCGCGTCGGGCGCCTCGCAGATCAAAAACGCGAAACAACGCTATCACGCGATGAATTGAAGCTTCCATGCAAGACATCCGCTACGCGATCCGTGGACTGCGCAAGAGTTCGGGATTCACCCTGATCGCTGTTCTAACTCTGGCCATTGGCATCGGCGCCACCACTGGAGTTTTCAGCGTGATCGACGGAGTTCTTCTGCGTCCGCTTCCTTACCCCGATGCGGACAGGCTCATCTCTGTGTCCAATGTCGACCGGAAAGATCCGAAGTGGTCCCAGCCTGTTTCGAGCACTGACGTTGCTCACTGGCGGGCCGACAACAGTGTGTTTGAAGCACTGGAATTCATCTCGCATCCCGACTTTGTTGCCATGTCGAGCGGGGGATCGGGCGAACGTGTTGGCGTACAACACGTCAGCGCACGGGTCTTACCGTTGCTCGGAATCAAGTCGTTTCTGGGCACGATTCCCGCGCCCGACGTTGTCGACAAACCAGGCTTCGCAGGTGTTTTGATCAGTTACGAATTTTGGAAGCGCCATTTTGCGGGCGATCCCAACGTGCTTGGCCAAAGGATGTTCGTCGACACATTTTCGGCACCGATCGTGGGCGTCCTGCAGCCCGGCTTTGATCTGTTCGGCTGGGGAACTCCCGAGGTTTACATCGTCCATGGAGAAGGAAATCCGGCAATTTCCGGCGTCGACGATGTGCGATGGTTTACCTCGATCGGGAAACTGAAAAGAGGCATTTCGCTTCAGCAGGCCCAGACGGCAATGGACGTGACCGCAGGACATGTAGCACAGACTTTTCCGGACGCATACAAGGATCTGCGCGTGAGGGTAGAGCCTTTGCAGAAACACCTGTTCGGGTGGTCGGGTGACGTCTACTACATGCTTTTTGGAGCTGTGGGATTGGTCTTGCTGATTGCGTGCGCCAACGTCGCCAATCTACTACTGGTTCGGGGAGATGGACGCCGGAAAGAGATTGGAGTGCGGGTCGCGCTAGGAGCCAACCCAGGAAGCTTGATCCGGCAAATACTCACCGAGAGTGCGCTGCTTTCTCTCGTCGGAGGAGTTGCCGGACTGGTTCTGTCCTTTCTAGGCGTCAGAGTTTTCAATGTGTGGGCTCCGTTTTGGCTTCCGAAGACCACGGGCATCGTCGTCGACGCACGGGTTTTGTTATTCACGTTTTGTGCGTGCGTGATCACCGGCATTGCCTTCGGGATAATTCCCGCCTATCGCGCCGTGAAGAGTAACGTCAGCGAATGCCTGCGAGAAGCCGGTCGCAGCACTGCGCCAGTTTCACGTCATCGCACAAGGAACACCCTGGTCGTAACGGAGATCGCACTGGCATTTGTGTTGCTGATCTGCGCTGGCCTGATGATCAACACGATGATACGTATCCTGCGGACGACACCGGGATTCAATCCAGAGCATTTGCTAACGGCAGAAGTTCGATTGACGGGAGAAAAATATATGGACTCATCGACGGAGGACACTACCGGGCTGAGTTCCATCCTACCGCCTGTGGACCAGTTCTGCCGTCAGGCGCTGGAGCGCACGCGAAACATACCAGCGGTCGAAGATGTAGCACTGGTCGACTGGCTCCCGCTTCTCGAAACACAAGGATACGCGTCGGCTGGCTTCACACTTGCGGGACAGGATGTATCGACCGTTTCGGAGAAACCAACCGTTCTGAGGCAGTCGATCAGTCCCAAGTATTTTGGACTGATGGGCATTCCGGTGCTGCGGGGCCGAGGCGTCACGGAGCAGGACACGCCGAGTAACGCCTGGGTAGCTGTGATCAACGAAGCCATGGCGCGACGGTTTTGGCAAAACGAAGACCCGATCGGCCGCAGTATCAGCTTCGACGATTCGCCCGAGGAAAAGCCGCGACAGATTGTGGGGGTCGTTGGAAATGTACACCGGTTTTCGCTGACGGCTTCCCCCGAACCAGAGGCTTATATCTCTTATCAACAAATGCCAACACGCATCAAGTCCATCTGGACGGAGACGCGGATCCACAAGAGCCTGATTGTCCGAACACACTCCGCATCAAAAGCCCTGATGCAGAATGTACGCCGGACGATCTCAGAGCTTGCACCAGAGTCGGCCGTCTTCGGAATCACAATGGTGGATCAAACGGTCTCGAAGTCGGCAGGTCCCTCGCGCTTTCTGTGCCAGGTCCTCGAACTCGTTGCAGCCATCGCGTTGATTCTTGCCGTGGTCGGGATTTATGGGGTGATTTCCTACTCTGTCGGCGAACGCACTCATGAACTCGGCCTGCGGATGGCGCTGGGAGCGCGGCCCAACCAGGTCCTGGGGTTAGTACTGCGGCAAGCGATGGTGCTTTCGCTGATCGGAGTGGCGGTTGGTTTAGCTGTTTCGTTCGCCGTCACGCCTCTACTGGCCGAGTTTCTCTACGGAGTGAAGGCTTACGACGTGCCGACTCTGGCTCTGGTGTCCTCGCTCCTGATGGCAGTTACCTTGGGTGCCAGCTACGTCCCCGCTCGCCACGCGACAAAGATCGATCCAATGCGGACACTTCGACAGGAGTAGTCTGCAATTGAAGCTCAGCGTATAAGGCTTTGGCCGATACTCCGAATAGCGAAGCATGGCTGGAAAAGGCAAAGCGCTGGGCACCCAAACGGGTCTCCCGTGTATAGGTACTTTCACGCGGGAGAGGAATAGCTGTTGAAAAAATCGCGATTACCCCAAAACCCCCTTCGTGGCGGCCTGGGCCGGGGGATATTAGTGTGGCGAATTCTGAGGCATGGATGGCACGAACCTCCGCGAACGTCCGACTACATCGGGATTCTTACGCAGGCGATTATCCCGACGCTGGCATGTCTTCTTGTTGGCGTGTGGGGGCCTCTCCGACCAAGCCAGGGTGATTCCCTTTGGTTACTTTTGGTTTGCGCTCTCTTCGCTCAAAATGGTTACAAGCAGCCTGCAGGCGAACTTGGATTTCATGTTCGTGCTTTTACGTCGGGGTAGACCGGCAGGGCCTCGGAGAGGACTACGAGATTGCGGAGTTCTTGGCTCTTTGCTGGCCTTCTTCTACTCATATTGTGCAACTGGTCGATGCCAGCCGAAGCCTGCGAGCAACTGGCTGCGGGCACCCAGTTCTGGGTACGCTTGACCGCTTCCCTTTCCTCCTACGATGCAAAGCCCGGCACGCTTGTGCGAGGCCTTCTGCTGAAATCGCCTGAGTGCGATAAGGCTCCAGTACTCTCCGCAAGAGTTCCCATCGAGGGTAGGGTCTTGTCCGTTCACCGAGTCGGGCTTGGGATGTGGCACGAGACAGCCGCACTTGAGATTGTTTTTTCCCGCCTCTTGCCGCCCGGCGGCGATGTAATCGAAATCAACGGACGAGTGAGGCTCATTGATAACGCTCGGGAAAGCGTCAAGCACGGAGTCATCGAAGGCATTCGCAGCACTGACACGCCGGAAGGGCGCATCAGCAGCCGCCTTAAATACCTGCCGTCTTTCCATCTGTATCCGGACCCGTTTCTGCTGGGTTACAAGTTGTTTTTTCCGGTCTTTCCGGAACCTGAAATCGATCTGAAACCCGGATCCGACATAGAAGTGGAACTCACGCAGGCGGCGACTCTTCCTACGGATCTCCCTCCCGTTACCGAGACTCCAGCCCTAGAGCAGAACGACGAACTGATCAGCAGGTTGAAGGAACTACCTGATCGCACCTACACGAAGAGGGGAAGTGCCGCCGACGTTGTGAACCTGGTATTCGCGGGTTCGCTCACAGATTTGGAGCACGCATTCCAAGCAGCGGGCTGGCAGCAAAGTGACGCGGTTTCGTCCCACGCCGTAATGCGTCAGTTCTACGCCTTTCTGGCAAAGACGAGCTATGACAATGCTCCAATGTCCTCCCAATTTCTGGAGGGTCGCAAACCCAACTTGACACTGGAGAAGGCATTTAACAGCAACGAAAAGCGGAATCACATCCGCATATGGGAACTGGAAGATAAGTGGCAAGGTACGCCCCTATGGGGCAGCGCGGCAGTTCGTGAGACGGGTGCCACGCTCTCGATTCGGCACAGAGGTTTTATCCACCACGTGGCAGACGACCTGCACGAAGAACAACAAACAGTCTTAAGGGATCTGTCGGTAGCAGGTTGCGTGGAAGGCGTGGCCTCGGTCGCTCGGCCTGCGATGGATCATGTCCTGCGAAACGCAACCGGAGAATTCTTTCACACAGACGGTCTGCTGCTGGTGGTTCAGCTGAAGCCCTGTTTGTTCGATTCGAATGGAAGCGGCGCCGTTGTTCCGCCGTCGTCCAAGCACGGCTCCCGGGCGTTTCGCTACCTGCGGCGCGAGATACTGACCGTGCGCAGTGACTTGTTGCGTGCCAATTGCATCTACACGCTGTTTGATCTAACTCGAATGACCGTTGGAGCTGTGCGTCGGAATTCGTCGCATCGAAGTGCTGAAGGAGAAGTCCCACGTGTGGGCACGTTCGCTCCCAAGAGTGCGATGCATAGCGTCGCGTCCGAAAAGGTTGCTGCCTCCCGAGATGATTCGAGTCTCACACCATGGCAAGGGGCAAGTGGAACTTCGCTCGATCGAATGGCTCGGGGACCCGCGTAACATTCTCGTTTCACCAAACCCTGTCTCGGTGGCGCCCAGATCGGGGGTTTTGGTGTAATCGCTACGCTGGCTGGAAAATTGTAGGAATGGTTCTGAGTGTAATCGGAACCTTCTTGTGTACTCATAATCCCTAGGTCGGTGTTCGAATCCCTTCCGGCCCACCAACTCTTCCAGATCCCACTTCCCGATCCGGGATAAGCTCTCATCAAGTTTTCTTTTCGCTGATGCGAAATCACTGAGAACACAGTTCCCGATAGCGCATGATGCAACATCGAGCATCGATCTGCAGCGGAGCGGCAGCATCGGCTCGCAGCCGGTCCGCTTCTCAGAGGAGCTATGAAGCGTATCCTGCTCGTTCTCGCCCTCTTGTTATCCGTTAGTCTTCTTCTCGCCCAAGAACCTCCTGACTGGTCCAAACGCGATTTCGACGCTTCCTCCAGCGCGGTATTCGCTGCAGCCCTGAAATCGATTCAGGCACAGCATCATGAAATCAAGTCGACCGACAATGCCAAACACACTGCCGAATTTCATGTAGGAACAACTGCCTGGTCCTGGGGCTACAACATGAAGCTCACTGTAACCGCTCTCGATGAGTCGCATTCACGAGTCGTGATCGGCATTTCCCGCTCCGGTGGCAAAGCGGTTTCCTGGGGTTCCGGCAAAAAAGAAGTATTGAAGATTTTCAATGGCATCGCCAGTCAGTTAGCGGAGAAACCAGCAGCGCAACAGTGATCCTTGATGGCTGCGGAATCTTCTCCCTCTCGGGCGATGCCTCCCCATACCTCGTCGTGCACTCGCACTGCAATGGGTTTGGCTCGTTGCTTGAGAGGCAACTCGTTCAAGCCCGCGCACCCGTTCGAGTTTTCATCGAGAGTGGAGATGGCTCTACCTTCACTTCGGGCGTTCCAATCACTAACTCGAATGCCAGTGCGGTCAGCGGGCCGACTCCGGGATGCGTGCTCGCCAGATCGATGCCTGTTCTGGTGAGCAAGTAAATTATCTTTCGGACGTCGGACGTATCCGGTTTCGTGGTGATGATTCCGTAGGCGACGAGCTTCCGCAGGCGGTCGGCCAGAATGTTGGCGGCAATCCCCTCATAACACTCCAGAAATGTTTTGTAGATGCTGGCGCCCTGCAGCATCATGTCGCGAATGATCAGCAGCGACCTGCGGTCGTGCGGCATCTACGCTGAAGCGTTCCGCGGGCGTCCTGATCGCGCGGTTTTCGGCCTGACCTATTTCGGCCCATCTTCCCTGCAGAGTGTTTAATACTTACTTGCAAGTCGCAAGTGAAGTGTGAATACTGTTCGCAAGTGGAGTGGCCGCATCGTAGAACCCGGATCGTCCCACGATCCGCGGCGAAAGGGGAAATGCATGAGCCGAAGGACATCCAAGATAGTCAGAGTCGCTAGCTGCGTGCTGGGTTTCGCGCTGGGTGCGAGCCTGCAAATGCACGCACAATCCAAGACCACTTATTCCAGCATGGCCACGCTTAACGAGTACCTGATGCCGGATCGAAATGCCGAAATAGCCTTGGCACGAAGTGCGGCTCCAGACTCGATATCCCACGATGCGAAGGTTCTGGTACTTGGGCCGCATGGCTATGAAACAGCCGTCGAGGGCAGGAATGGTTTCGTATGCGTGGTGGAGCGCGGGTGGATGGGCCCATTCGAGGGTAGATTGTCGGCTAATTTTTGGAACCCGAAAATTCGAGGTCCGGTGTGCTTCAATCCGCCGGCTGCCCGCTCCATCCTGCCGATGACGTACAAAAGAACGGAAATGGTGTTGGCCGGTCAATCGAAAGCTCAGATCATCGACGGCATCAAGAAGTTTATGAAACAAGGACTGCCGCCGCTGGAGCCTGGGGCCATGTCGTACATGATGTCGAAGAACCAGTACCTGACGGATGAGGGTCGACACAACTGGATGGCGCACCTGATGTTTTACACTCCGCTTATGGATGGTGGCGTTTGGGGCGCAGATCTGTCTAAGTCTCCCGTCATGCTGAATCCACAGTTCAGCGGCGCTCCGGAACCAATCGACGTATTCATGATCCCCGCAGGCTGGTGGTCCGACGGCACGGCGGACCCGGCTGAGGAGAACTCCAACAATGCCAGAGTATCGAACCCGTAGGCTGTCAGGGCTGTTGTTCAATCGGCCTTGAGCCAGACTGTCAGAACGCGGAATCATTGGGTCAGGCGCTGCGGCTTCCAAACCCTCCATCCTAAGCAGGCTTTTCTTGGTCTTCCCGATGTCTCGCACGGGCGCGGGCATAGGTTGCACAACTCCATGTCAGTGACTGGGGTGCTCCCCCCCCGCCTCGCTGGGACGCTAAGGCTGCTCAACCGAGCCCATGAAGAGAATGGATCGGGTGCGATTTTCAGTGATGGCGAAGAAGAAGGGGCGGTCGACGACCATGCGGAATGTGGGGGGGAGGTTTCTGAATCTGTTCGGATGAAAAGCAGGCGATGAGGCCGGTTAAGGCGGCTGCTTCAGTACCCGCTTCGTTGACCTGGACGAATGCGCGATGCAAAACGTCGCTGACATGGATTTCGGGCGGCGGCGGGTGAATCGTATCGAAGCGGGCGCGGCGGGGATCGAAAGCGATGCCCATGCCGCGTGCTTCGAGCGCGGTACGAGATGCGTGTCGCAAGTAAGTTCGAATCGCGGGAGACGCACCAATCCCTGAACCTCGTCGAACCTGCGCATCCATTTTTGCCATGAGTCGCAATCGAGCGTGGGGAGGAATTCACTCAGACTCGAGCGCAGCGCGGGGAGAAAGACACACATGGATAGAAGCGACGTTTTGTAATCGAGACGAACGCACTGGAAACTGGACTCTTCATAGTAAGGATAAGAATCGTACTGAGTCATAAAGGGAAGTTGCCGATCGCGGCCGTCACTGGTGTGGAAGGGGTCGACTTTAGTCTCATCGGCGTCGAAAGGAAGCGCCCACGATCCCTTGAAATAGATCGCGTTGAGAACCAGGAGAGACGCGAGAGGGTCGATCTGGCTTAGGATGCTTTGGATTTTCCCGCCTGTCTTTTGAAAAACCCAAGAGTTGATGGTGGAGACCGTGCCTGCGGAGTGAGGATCGAGCGGGAAAACCTCGGCGTCATATTCGTCGGCCGCCTTGGCGGTGTAGTCAGGGAGCGGCGCGCACTTGCGGTTGCACCAGAGAGAGTTGGCGACGGTGATTGCGAGGCCCGGTTGGTGGATCTGGAGTGCTGATTTCAAATCCAGGACGGCGGTTTGCAGTGCGTGGGCGCCGATGTCAGCGAGTTCGAGAACCTGATCCAACGCTGTTTTAGTGTCGCCCGTGGCTCCTTCGCGCAACAACCAGAGAGAGAGCATGACGCTGGTGGGAGAGATGAAGATGTTGTGGTGAACGCTTTCACTCGCTAGCTGGCGGAAAAGCTTGAATGCGAAAGCTAAGTTTGGGGCGGCGCTCGTTCCTGAGGGAACCAGCTTGCGAATGGTGTCGGTGCTGAATGGCCAGCGCATATGCGATGCCCGTCGGGATCGTATCCGGAGAGGGAGGGGATTGCAAGGTGACGAGGAGTTCCGGGAGGCACTACGTTTCTGACAAGTTGCGAGCGATGTTGCGTAGGTACAATGGCGGCGATTCTCTAACATCTGCCTGGAGGTTCCATGTCGCTGCTTCGGCGAGTGAGTGTGCTGGTGGTTGTGCTGGCGAGTTGCTTGGTGGATCGTGGTGTTGCGCAGGAGCGCTACGACCTGGTGATTCATGGTGGGCGGGTGGTGGATCCGGAGACTTCGCTGGATGCGGTGCGGGATGTAGGAATCAGAGCTGGGCAGATTGTGGCTGTCAGTGAAAAGGCGCTTACGGGCACGCGCGTGGTTGATGCGACCGGGTTGGTGGTGGCGCCGGGATTTATCGACCTGCATCAGCATGAACTGACTCCCGCGGTATATCGGTTGAAGGCGATGGATGGGGTGACGACGGCGCTTGAGCTCGAGATTGGTCCAAATGATGTGCGGAAGTTTCTGGAGCAGCGGCGGGATCACTCGCTGATCAATTTCGGAACGAGTGCGAGTCATCCGTGGACGCGGAATGCAGTGCTGGGTAAGGGCGAGGCTGGGGAGGGGGAAGTTGTTCCGCATACCGGGGCGGCCACGAATGATCCGGCCACGCCGGAGCAGATCGCGCGCATGCAACAACGGGTGCGCGATGAACTGGATGCGGGAGCGCTTGGAATCGGAATGGGCATTCAGTACACACCCGGGGCGAGCCGGCAGGAAATCATCGAGATGTTTCGGGTAGCGGCGGAGCGAGCCGTACCGGTGTTTGTGCACATGCGCGGGGAGCGGGTGGAGTCGGTCGGGGAAGTGATTGCGGCCGCCGCCGTGACCGGGGCGTCGCTGCATATCGTGCACATCAACAGCAGTTGCCTGGGAGATGCTCCGGAGTGTTTGCGGATGGTGGCTGGGGCACGCGCGCGGGGACTGGATGTGACGACCGAATCCTATCCTTATATAGCGGGGATGACGCAGATCAATTCGGCACTGTTCAATCCAGGGTGGCGGGAGAAATCCGGCATGGAGTATTCGGATTTGATGATCCCGAATACCGGGGAACGGCTGACGAAGGAGCGGTTCGAGGAGCTGCATGCGTCTCCCAAGCCGCAGATCGTCATTATGTTTAATAACAAGCAGGCGGTGGTGGATGAGGTGATGGCGAATCCTCTGACAATGGTAGCGAGCGATGGGTTTAGCGGGCATCCGCGTAATCCGGGAACGTTTGCGCGGACGTTCGCGCAGTATGTGCATGACCGGCGCACGATTTCGTTGATGGAGGCGGTGCGGAAGATGTCGTATATGCCGGCTGTGCGGTTGGAACGCAGTACGGCGGCTGCGCGGAAGAAAGGGCGGGTACAGGTTGGGGCGGACGCGGATGTGGTGGTGTTTGATGCGGAGAAGTTTCGGGATCAGTCGACGTTTGAGAAGCCGGACGTGCCTAGTGTCGGGGTGAGGTATTTGGTGGTGAATGGGACTGTGGTGGTGGATGGTGGGGCCGTTGTGGAGGGAGTGGCGCCTGGCCGGGCGGTGGTGGGTGATCGCGGGCGGTAAGTTGTGCCCAAAATTTTAAACGCAGAGGGGCACGGAGGAAGGCCGCGGAGGCGCATAGGGAAACACATTGTTTCGAGTTGGCATTGGGTCAGGCGGCTTTTGACATGAATTCGAGGGCGCGGGAGATGTAGGGTTTCAGGTCGCGGCGGTGGACTACTGCGTCCAGCATGCCGTGTTCAAGGAGGAATTCGCTGCGCTGGAAGCCTGGCGGGAGTTTTTGGCGGATGGTTTGCTCGATGACGCGCGGGCCTGCGAAACCGATCAGGGCGCCGGGTTCGGCGATGTTCAGATCGCCCAGCATGGCAAACGAGGCAGTGACGCCGCCCGTGGTCGGGTCGGTGAGGACTGAGATGTAGGGGACTTTTAGTTCGTCGAGGTGGGCCAGCGCGGCCGAGATTTTTGCCAGCTGCATCAGGCTGATTACGCCTTCCATCATGCGGGCACCGCCTGAGGCCGAGATGATCACCAGGGGGTGCTTCGTGTCGGCTGATTTCTCGATGGCTCGGGTGATGACTTCACCGACCACCGCGCCCATCGATCCCCCGATGAAGGCATACTCCATCGCACTGATGACTACGGGGCGTCCGCTCAGCTTGCCTTGCGCGTTGATGACGGCGTCGGTGAGGCCGGTATCGGTGCGGGCTTGTTTGAGGCGAGAGGAATAGGCTTTCAGGTCGACGAACTTCAGCGGGTCGGTGGAGACGAGGTTGCCGTCGAAAGTTTCGAACTGGTTGTCATCGAAGAGCAGACCGAGGCGGGAGCGGGCGTCGATACGGAAGTGCTTGTCGCACTTGGGGCAGACGTTGAGGTTGTCCTCGAGATCCTTCTTCCAGATGATCTGGCGACAGTTGTCGCACTTCACCCACAGGCCTTCGGTGCGCATCTTGCGCTCGCCGGAGGCGTCGAGTTCACCGGATTGGCGTTTGAACCATGCCATGTTGGCTGATAGCTAATGGTCGGTGTGGTGCCTAGTCGCTAGTCTTCAGTCCTCACCAAGGCCAACGAATTAGTCTGCTTTGCTGTCGACACTCAATTCTTCTTGGTTCCTGCGAGCTAATACGCTCGTCGTTCCTAATTCACCAAACCTTCAGTTCGTGGGCTAAAGCCTGCCAGCTGCTAGCTACCAGCCATCAGCCAAATCAGTACTCTATGCCTTTTTGTGCCTGAACGCCTTTTTCGTAAGCGTGTTTTATCTGGCGCATTTCGGTTACGGTGTCGGCTAGCTCGACGATTGTCGGATGAGCGTTCCGGCCCGTCAAGATAACATGAACCATGTCCGGCTTGCGCCGGAGAGACTCGGCGACCTTGGCCGGATCGAGCATGCCGTAGCTGATGGCGTAGTTGATCTCGTCGAGGATGACCAGATCCCATTGATTGGACTGGATGGCCTGCTCGGCTTCGGACCAGGCTTGCTCGACCATGCGGACGTCTTCCGGGTCTGGCTTTTCGGCGCCGACCTTCACGAAACCCCGTCCCATTTGCTTCATCACGAACTTGCAGCCGAAAGCCTGGACGGCGTCGAGTTCTCCGTAATGCCATGAGCCTTTCAGGAACTGCAGCATCAGGACGCGCATGCCCTGTCCGACGGCACGGAGAGCGGTGCCCATGGCGGCGGTGGTTTTGCCCTTGCCGGGACCGGTATTCACGATGATGAGGCCACGGCGGATGTCGGGCATAGGCGAATCTCTTATTGTAACTCGGCTGGCAGCTGGTGGCCGCTGTGTGGTGGCGGCTCGGTGGCTGGGAATCAGTTGAGACCGCGGCTGAAGCCGGCTCTTCGAGCCGGGCGAGCGGCAGGCCTGAAGGCGTGCCCTGATCTTTTTCGAGTCGGATTGAGAGCCGAGGACGCACGGAAAGATTTCGCGGCAATGAGATCTTTGGGCTGGTGCTGAAAGAGATCTGAGCCGGTGGCGCCTCATGGGACCTGCGGGGCTGCTTCGGCTGCGTTCGGCTGGCGCCTCACTCCGCTCAGGATGACAAAGGTTTGGCTTAGTTTCGTCAGATTTGGTTCCTAGTAAGTTGTGCACCCGAATCGGAGTTGTCTACATCTTTTGTAAGAGGAACTGGTACGCTGGCCGGTGCGTATGCATCGTAAGATCGGGTCCCCACTCTGGGTGTTGAGGTCTCTCCGCATGAAACACAACAGGGTTGCTCTGTTTGTTGCGCTGGTGGTGTTGTGTTCGAGCCTGCATGCTCGGACGACACGACCGCAAACCAACGCCACCGGTCCGCGGGACGAGGAAGCCGTGCGCGAGATTGTGGACCTGGAGCGGCAGGCGAAAGACGCAGCGCTGCATCGGGATGCGGCGTTCTCGGAGCGGACTCTGGCGGAGGACTATGTGGCGATCAGTCCGCTGGGACAGGTGATTGGGAAAGCGGAGACGGTGGCGGCGCGGCGGACGGCACAGCTGCGGTATGACTCGATCGAAGTGACCGATATGGTGGTGCGATTGTACGGGAGCACGGCGGTGGTGACGGCGCGGGCGGATGTGCGGGGGAAAGAGTTGGGTGAGGAGTTCAGCGGGCCGTATCGGTTTACCCGCGTGTGGGTGCGGAGGAATGGGCATTGGCAGACCGTGAGTTATCAGGCTACGGTTACGCGGTAGGTTTTTAGTCGCTAGTCTCTAGTCGTCAGTCTTCAGCCAAGACCGGACCTCTGGGGCTGAAGCCCCGTTAAGATTGTGGACTTTTCGGCCCGGCTGAAGCCGGGCCCTTCCCAATTTCATTGGGCGGGATATGTGTTCCTTAGAAGCTGCGGGGTGGGGCCCGCAGTTTTTTGCTTTACGGCATTTGAAGCAGTTGGCGGTATTCGGGTTTGTGGTCTTCGGCGTCCTGGTCGTTTAGCAGGCCAGCGGCGATCCGGAGGGCTTCTACTTCTTTTCTGACGCGCTGGATCTCCTCTTCTTTACTGCGCAAAACTTCTTCGATCGTCTTCATGACAGATCCTTGGGATGGCTGGATTAGGCAAGCGCATTGCCATGTGGATAGGAATCTAAACCAGCGGCGCCGCCGGTGGTACGTCTCAGAAGTACATGGGGTCAGTGGCCAGTGTGGTAGGGGTGTCCTTTGAGGATGGTGAAGGCGCGGTAGACCTGCTCGAGCAGTACGATGCGGGCGAGTTCGTGGGCCAGGGTCATTTTACCGAGGGAGATCGTGGCGGTAGCGGATTTGCGGGCGGCGTCGGAGAAGCCGTCGGCCGGGCCGATGGCAAGGATTAGCGGTTGCGGGTTGCGGTCCTGGTGCGTTTGGAGGAATTGGGCGAATTCCTCGGAGGTGAGTTGGCGGCCGCGGGAGTCGAGCAGGACGATGGCGTGGGCCGGGCGTGGGCCGGATTTGTCGCGGAGCTTCAGGAGGGCGGACTCGTCAGCGAGTTGCAGGGTTTCGGCGCCGGTGTAGCGCTGGATGCGTTTTACGTACTCGTCTGTCATGGATTGGATGGCCGGGCTTTTCGTTTTGCCGATCCAGGCTATTTTTATTTTCACGACGGTGATTTAACCACAGAGGACACTGAGGGGCACTGAGGACTCCAAAACTTCTTTAACCGCAAAGGTCGCTAAGAACTGCCGCTAAGGAAGGCTCTTTGTGGCGGCAAGTGCTCTCGAAGCACGGGACTGGCTGCTTTCTGTTTGCCTACGCGCGTTTTTTTCTTGGCGCCGGTGCTGCGATCTTTTTCTTGGCGGCGCGCCGGGCTGGGGTTTTCAGTTCGGCGGGTTCGAGGCGTTTGGCGGATTTCCAGAGGCGCTCGAGTTCGTAGTAGCGGCGGGCCTTTTCGGCGAAGACGTGGACTACGAAGTCTACGTAATCGAGCAGGACCCATTCGGCCTGGCGGTAGCCTTCCGTGTGTGCGGGGTAAAGGCCGGCGCGCTTCAGGCGGAGTTCGACTTCGTCGGCGATGGCCTGGATCTGGCGAGGATTGGTGCCGCTGCAGACAACGAAGTAGTCGGTGAAAGCTCCGGAACTCTTTTCAAGCTCGAGGATGGTGATCTCTTCGGCCTTTTTTTCCTGACAGGCGGCGATGGCTTCGGAGACTTGGCGGCGGGTTTCGTTGGTCTTCATGAAATCGGTTGTTGGTCTTGATGATTGTAAATGAGGCTGGGGATTTGGGGTTCCACAGGGATGGTTACGAGTTGCCTGCGATATTGAAGGTGGATTTCTCTACCCTCTGACAGTTTTTAAACCGAAAAACTATTAACCGCGGAGGACACGGAGGAGCACGGAGAACTGCAGAAGCCCTTCACCGCAAAGATCGCTAAGGAC
>Ga0209811_10000612_pt1 | contig 14214 bp, 12 predicted proteins | sample Coa_R1_6_FD_187161 | JGI IMG/M metagenome (GOLD analysis project Ga0209811, IMG submission 187161) | Surface soil microbial communities from Centralia Pennsylvania, which are recovering from an underground coalmine fire. - Coalmine... | ecosystem: Environmental > Terrestrial > Soil >...
CGGCTCCCAGTAGTTGATCTTCCAACCGATAGAAAGATGGTCGCCTGCGCCCGACGGGAAGCCGGTGTGGTCGAAGATGAGCTTTGTGCCAGTTCCCGCCTCGTGCAGTTCGAACCTTGCAATCGAGTAGTCGCCGGGCTCCCAGTCTTTTTCGTGCCAGGCCTGGACGATGCGCTGGTTGGGAACAAGTTCAATGTGCCTGCCTGAAATGTAGCCGCCGAAGATCACGAATGTCCCGCCTGGCTCGCGACTAATCTCGGCGGGCTTTGTGGTGACATCGATCTGGGTCTTGGCGGTGCTCAGCAAGATCACTTTCTGAAACTGGTCCGCGTTCGTCAGGGCCTGGTAGATCCGCTTCGGGCTCGATGAGAAATTGACCTCCTGATGAATGGCTTCGGCGCTATGGGACAGACCGTTCTCGCTGCCGGCCGACGCAGCGGCTGGTCGAACTGCGAGTACTCCGGCGGCCAGCGTCGCCCGTTTGATCCAATCGCGGCGATTGTGCGTGCTAGCCATCCTCTTCAATGTGTCCATTCGTCCTCCAGAGTTGCGTCCCTGATCCTTTGCGCGTCCGCGGCGTAGAGGATCAAAACAGCGAAACAAAAGATGTTCAAGATAATATTGTCGCTCGCCGCAACGTGATATTCCTTAATGGCGGTTCGACGTCTTAGCGGGAGTCGCTCTATGCCTTATATGCCAAGTCATCGCAGGGAAGTGAAAACCAAGATCATCGATAGTGCGCGCCGCTTGTTCAATCGCCGCGGGTTCGAGGATGTGTCGATTGCCGAGATTATGAAGGGCGTGGGCCTGACGCACGGCGGCTTCTACAAGTACTTCAGGAGCAAGAGCGACCTGTACGCCGAGGTGATGGATTGCTTCTTCACGAATCCGGAATGGAAGAATTGCTGGGAGGGCGTGCATGTGGATCTTTCGGCGACCGATGTGGGTGGGCAAGTGGTGAGCGCATATCTGTCGCGGCAGCACTACGAAGACGTTGAGAACTCCTGCCCCATGGTGGCCTTGCCCACGGATGTGGCGCGTAGCGGGGTGGCCGCACGGCGCGCCTTCGAGAAAGTTTTCCGGGCGATGGTGAGCGTGCTGGAGCGCAGTCTGCTGGACAAGCGACGAGACGGGAACGCTACAGCCCAGGTCATCGCCGCGCTGAGTATCGGTGGCATGGTCGTGGCTCGGACGTTGGTGGATCGCACACACGCCGATGAGTTGCGCGCCGCTTGTTTAGCAGCGGCCCTTGAACTTGGCGGCTGGGATCAGAGAACGTCATCCGCCGATGGTCGGCTGCGAGCCGGACGCGCGTATATGAGGATCGCTAAACAACGTGACGTTCGACCGGCGCCAAGAGCAGGGAAACTTTCTTAACGATGCTTTTGCGTGCGGACAAACTGGGGCGAAGCGTGCCGGGCAAGGTCCTTGTCACAGAAGCCACGTTCGAAGTCCGGAAGGCCGAGATCCTGGCGATTGTCGGGCCGAGTGGATCGGGCAAATCGTCGTTGTTGCGACTGCTGAACCGGCTGGATGAACCCACGGAAGGGAACGTGTATCTCGACGAAGTGGACTACCGGCAGATTGCGCCCCGCGAATTACGGCGGCGCGTGGGGATGGTGATGCAGAGGCCATACCTGTTTGCAGGAACAGTTCTCGACAACCTTCGCTTTGGGCCGCGGCAGCGGGGAGAGGATCTGAGCCTGGAGGCGGTGGAAGAATTGCTGGCTGGCGTCGGGCTTTCGGGATTTGCATCACGCGACGTTTCTAATCTGTCGGGTGGGGAAGCGCAGCGAGTTTCGTTCGCTCGCGCTCTGGCAAACACTCCGGAAGTTTTGTTGCTGGACGAGCCGACGTCGGCGCTGGACGACGACGCCAAGAGGGAAGTGGAAGCACTGATTCAGCGCATTGGTCACGAACAGGGGGTCGCGTGCGTGCTCGTGACGCACGATGCTGCGCAGGCGGCGCGCCTGGCAGAACGAGTGTTGGTTCTGGAAAGCGGCCGCATCGTGCGCATCGGTTTGGCCGCGGAGGTGCTTCGTGCTTAAGGCAATCTTTCATGGGCAATTGCAATTAGGGCTGGCGCAGGCTGCGGCAGCGGCGCTCGCCGCCTTAACCGTCGTTATTCTTGCTGGTCGCCGCGGCATCCACCTGGAGAAGGACTTGGCTATTGCGATGGTGCGAGGGTTGGCGCAGATCGTCGCCGTCGGTTCGATTCTGTTGCTCTTACTGAAGGCTCCGAGTTGGACCAGCATCTTTCTTTTGAGCGCAATGATTGTGGCCGCGGGTGCAACGTCGGCGAAGCGCGCTAAGGGGATGCCGGGCGCTTTTGAAGTGTCGACGTGGGCAATCGGAGGCGGCGCCGGACTCATGATTGCGATCATGACCTTGCTGGGTGTGATCGATACACCGATCACCGCGCTCGTGCCCATCGGGAGCATGATGATCGCCAATGCGATGAACACGAACGGCCTGGCACTGAATCGTTTCCGGTCAGACGTGCTGGCGCATGTCGGCGAGATCGAGACGGCCTTGGCGCTCGGTGCCGACGGAAAGACCAGCGTTGCGCCCTACGTGCAAGTATCGTTCGAAGCAAGCCTGATTCCGGCGATTGACTCTCTTCGGTCGCTGGGAATCGTGTGGATTCCGGGATTGATGGCCGGCATGTTGTTGTCAGGGGCTCGGCCGATTTACGCCGCGATTTACCAGTTCGTGCTGCTGGCGATGATTTTTGCGTCGTCAGGGCTGACGTCACTGGTGAGCACGCTGTTGATCCGGTCGCGGGTGATGACGCCGGCGGATCAATTGATTCTGCGTCCCGGGCAATGAGCGAAGAGTGCGATTAGAGGGTCTCACGCAAAGCCTTGGAGAACTGTTTAATGGTGCGTTCGTTGCGTTGATACCATCTCCAGTGACCTTCTTTCTGGGCTTCCACGAGGCCGGCCTTTTGCAGAATCGCCATGTGGTGAGAGATGGTGGGTTGGGACAGGTGGATGCGCTCTTCGATGTCGCAGGCGCAAAGGCCGACTTCCTTGCCAAGCGAACAGGCGTTTTTGATTTTGAGAGCCTGTAGAATCTTGCGGCGAGTCGGCTCGGCGATGGCGAGTAGCAGGCGTTGCATCCCTTGATCTTGCGTAGTCATGGACTAGGAATAGAACGGAAATTGATGGATGTCAATGTCGCAGGAATTCATTTCAGATTGTAGATTGCAGATTTCAGATTGTTGCGCGATGGAGCAGCAGTCCAAGGGCGAAGCAAATTGCGGTAGTTGCTGATTGTTAGGAGTCCGCAGATTGCTATTTGAAGGAAACGAGCGCAAGGTTCTCGAGCAGAAAATGAGAGGCGAGGGACGGTTGCCGCCCGGCCAATCGCTTACGCTGAAGTGGCCGGTGCTGCACTATGGCTCCGTGCCGCGGTTCGATCCGGAGCGCTGGGACTTCCGTGTGTACGGAATGGTGGAGGCTCCCGTGCGCTGGAGTTGGGCAGAGTTCAATAAGCTGCCCAAGGTGAAACGACATTCCGACTTTCATTGCGTAACGCGCTGGAGCCGATTCGACAACGATTGGGAAGGCGTGAGTTTTCGCGAAGTGCTTGTGTACGTGAAGTTGAAGTCGGGCGTGAGCCACGTGCTAGTACATGCCGAGCAGGGATACACCGCCAATGTTCCTCTCGCTGACCTGGATCGCGAAGAAGTGTTGTTGGCCACGCATCATGATGGAGAACCGCTCAGTGCAGAGCATGGCTATCCACTGCGGTTGATCGTGCCGCATTTGTATGCGTGGAAGTCGGTGAAGTGGGTGAGAGGATTTGAGTTTCTGGACCATGACGAAGCCGGCTTCTGGGAACGGAATGGATATCACATGTACGGAGATCCGTTTAAGGAGCAGCGCTTCGATACGGACTGATGTCGCGGGATCGCGTTGCACGCTCGTCTAGGGTGTTAGCTTTCCTATTCTTATTGGAAATGTTCGGAGGAAGCGAATGAGTTTTTCCCGCCGTGATTTTCTGGCTACGACTGCCATGGGATCTCTCGCGCTGGGACTTGAGGCCCAGGGTCTGGAATCGTCGAAGAAGGCGATGGCCGTTCCCGATGCCGCCCCGCAAGGGAAGTCAGTTCCTGGCAAACGTCCCATCATCGTGAGCGCGAACAACGGGTTTGCCTATCTCGACCGAGCTTACGAGCATTTGAGCAAGGGCGGCGACACGCTCGATTCTGCGATCCTGGTCGTGACTGGGCCGGAGGATGATCCGCTGGATGACAGTGTCGGACTGGGCGGCTTGCCGAACGAAGAAGGCGTAGTCGAGCTCGATGCCTGTTGCATGCACGGGCCGACCAGGCGCGCCGGGTCGGTGGGCGGCGTGCGCAACATCAAGAATGTTTCCAAGGTTTCGAAAGCCGTAATGGATCACACCGGGCACGTGATGCTCGTCGGCGAAGGCGCGGAGCGGTTTGCGGTTGCCATGGGCTTTCCGCGCGAGAACCTGCTGACCGAGCGCTCGCGTAAGGTCTGGATGCTGTGGAAGGAGTATCACTCAACTGGGGATTGGTGGGGGCCGGGGTTGGCGGATCCGAAATGGCAGGCGCCTGATTCGAAAGATTTCGAACGGAAGCCGCAGTCGGAAATGCTGCAGGATCATTTTGAACGCTTGGTCGCACGGGCTGAAGAGTTGGGCATCGAGCGTGAGTTTCGCTTGTCGGCAGCGCGTCGCGTCGTGTTCCCGCCCACTGGGACGATTCATTGTTCAGCTCTCAATGAGAAGGGCGAGATGTCGGGCATCACCACCACCAGCGGTCTTGCATTCAAGCTGCCCGGACGTTGCGGCGATTCGCCGGTGATCGGCGCCGGTTGTTACACGGATCAGGACGTGGGCTCGGCGGGCGCGACCGGCAGCGGGGAAGAGAACATCAAGGTCGCGGGGGCGCACACCATCGTCGAGAACATGCGGCACGGCATGTCACCCCAGGAAGCCGGCATGGATGCGCTGAAGCGCATCGTACGCAATTACAACGGAGATATGTCGCGGCTGCGTTTCCTGGATATGACCTACTACATCCTGCGCAAAGACGGAGCCTATGCTGGCGTCTCGCTGTGGGAAGGGTACTCGGAAGGGAATCCGCACAAGATTGCGGTGCATGATGAAACGAAGCGTTCAGAAGAGTGCGCCCACCTGCTGAAGGGGTTCTCGCAGGAGTTCCCGCCGTTTCCAAAGATTCCCGAGGAGTTGAAGAAAGGTTCGGTGTATTTGAAGTAGTGTGGAGACGGGCGTATTCGTCCGTGCTCTGGGTGATTCCCACTCTGGATTCTGTTGCCGAACACACATCGCCGGCGCTCGTACAGCATGCGAACGCGGGGTCCTTCGACTGCGTTCGGCTTCCGCCTCACTCCGCTCAGGATGACAAGCTTGGTAGAGAGCGCACGCGTTTTCCTGCGCAGCTGGATTTCTTGATGCCTAGATGAACCTCACTTTTATGTCGGCGCCCTTTTCCAGGTGAATGCTGTCGATGAATCGGACCCGGCCTGTATTCAGCGTCATGATCACCGATGAGGTGCGGATGCCTTCACCGAAGAAGCGGACACCTTTCATGAGCGCCCCGTCGGTGACGCCGGTGGCGGCGAAGATCATTTGCTTGCCGGGGGCGAGGTCCTGCGCTTCGTAGACGCGATTTTTGTCTTTGATTCCCATCTTGGCGATGCGCTCTTCCAGTTCGGGCTTGTTGATCACGAGCCGGCCGAGCATGTAGCCGTTCAGGCAGCGGATAGCGGCGGCGGTGATTACGCCTTCCGGCGCGCCGCCGGATCCCATCACGCAATGGACGCCCGTGCCGATGACTGCGGCCGCAATGCCGGCAGAAAGATCGCCGTCACCGATCAACTTGATGCGCGCGCCGGCTTTGCGAATGTCTGCGATCAGCTTCTCGTGGCGGGGACGGTCAAGCACGATGACAACCAGGTCGTCGATACCACGTTGCAGACGGCGTGCGATGTTCTTCAGGTTCTCCGCGACGGGCGCGTCGAGATCGACAGCGTGTTTGCAGGAGGGGCCGACCACGATCTTTTCCATGTAGCAATCGGGCGCGTTGAGCAGGCCGCCTTTTTCGGAGGCAGCTAGAACCGTGATCGCGCCGGGTGCCCCCGTGGCGCAGAGGTTAGTTCCTTCGAGCGGATCGACCGCGATATCGACTTCCGGGACCTGCCGTCCGTCCGGAAACTCAGCGCCAACTTTCTCGCCGATGTAGAGCATGGGCGCTTCGTCGCGCTCGCCCTCGCCGATAACGATGTTGCCGCGCATGGGGACCGTGTCCATGGTCTGGCGCATGGCTTCAGTGGCGACCTGGTCGGCGAGCGGACGGTCGCCGGTGCCCATGGTGCGCGCCGATGCGATGGCGGCTTTTTCGACCACGCGCAGGAACTCGAGCGCCAAGTCGCTTTCCATATTAACGCCGAAGCTTTTGACCTTGGCTTCGGGCCGGGTGTCGGTAGCCATAAAGTGCCTCCGGAAGATGAAACCGGGTTGAGACTATATCGCTTTGAGGGTGAGGAGGGAAAGGAAGTGGTATCCGATTGGGCATCACTGACGACAGGGTACGGGTTTTTGCTAGGCTGTTCAGCCATGAGCATCGAACGCAAAGAACCCACCTATGCCTACACCGACAAGCAAGTTGCCGAAAAGAGCGAGATCGCGCGGCGGTTCCTGGATACGCGGACGCGGCTGAATGCGAATGTCGACCAGGCCGATAATTTTCTGGTCAGGCGCTTTTACAACATTGATCACAACACATACATGGAAGGTGCGATTCCCGCGAAGTACAAAGAGTTGATGGGACTTGTCGTTTCGGCTGGACTGCGCTGCGATGACTGCATCAACTATCACATCATTCAGTCGTACCGACTGGGAGCGACGCGGCCGGAGCAGGAAGAGTCGCTCAATGTGGCATTGGTTGTGGGCGGGAGCATCGTGATTCCGCATCTGCGGCGGGCTTACGAGTTGCTCAGCGAGTTGTATGGATGAGTTCTGGAACTAGGCGCTAACCGCCACACGCTTACGGCACTCTAACGGCGCAATGAAAAAGCCTAAGGAGTGGACGGTTGTGGAATCCCATCCTACCGCACAAGGCGCGCTCGGATGGGGCACCCGACTTCCTTATCCGTCGTCTAAATTCAATCAAATCGTTATAGACTAGCGCGCCATGAAGTGGCTTCTGGAGCGTGCGCGTTGGTGGATGATGCTGGCTTGTGGGTTAGGGCTCGCCGCCTCTATTCAGGGGGCACAGAATCCTTCCGAACCGGCGGCCACTCTGACGTCCCGCGCGGAACTTGTCTCCATCCCAGTCATTGTCACCGAGGGCTTTGGGTCTCACGTACACGGCCTCAAGAAAGAGGACTTCACGGTGTACGAAGAGGGAGTCGAGCAGCCGGTTTCTGTTTTCGAGGAGGTGCAGCCGGCAGATGGTGCGCAGACGCCAAACACTTTGCCGACCGATCAGTTCACCAACGTTCGTGACGATGCGAACCATCGCCAATTGACGATCGTTCTGCTCGACATGCTGAATACGCCGGTCTCCGATCAAGTTTATGCGAAGGATCAGGTCGTGAAGTATTTGACCGATCCGGCCAATGCCGGACATCCGGTATCTCTGCTCGCTCTCAATCGAACGGGAGTGAAGTTGATTCATCAGTTCACGCGAGACTCCCGAGAGCTGACCAAGGCGTTGAACAGCGTACAACGCAGCCAGACTCCGGTTACGGAAGATCCCTCGGAAGCGTTTCTGACGAACGGGACCGACAAGCTGTCGAAGATTATGCAGAGCTTTGGGGAATTCCAGGTTGCCGGAGAACAGGCAGCGCTCTCGTTTGAGCGCAGGCAGGTAGTTACCCTGACGCTGCAGTCGATGGAGCAGGTGGCGCAAGCGTTCGCGGGATATCCTGGACGAAAAACGCTGGTCTGGGCGAGCGCCGGATTTCCTTTTGCGTTGAACGAAGAGACGATGGCATTGAAGGAAGGATTGGCGCCCGTCGATACGCCAGCCAATGTGCAACCGCTTTATGAGAAGACATGGTCGGCGTTGAATCGCGCACAGATCAGCGTGTACCCGGTCGACGTTCACGGCCTGGGAGACCTGCCCGGACCTGCGACTAGGCCTGTGAAGAAGCCGCTGCCTGACCCGTTCACGCACGGGCAGTGGCTGCATGCCGAGACCAATGCGACCTTGGAGGCATTCGCGAAGGCAACGGCGGGGAGGGCGTACCTCAATCGGAATGGCTTGGCGAGCGCCATGCATCAGGCGGTGGAAGACAGCTCAAGCTACTACCTGTTGGGCTACTACCTGCACGGCGAAAACAAAAACGGAGGCTGGCGGAAGCTGTACGTCAACGTGCATCGCGATGGCGTGCGCGTGCTGGCACGGACCGGTTTCTTTCTAAAGTTACCGTCCACGAAGACTGACGACAAGTCTCCGGACTCGATGCAGGCAGCACTCGATTCTCCACTGGAGTTTACGGCGATCCCTATCACAGCGAAATGGCAGGAGACGCAAGCCTCGACGGAGCCAGGAAAGAAAAAGGCGATCTTTACGCTGACCATGCCAGCCGGATTTGCTCAGGTCGACGAACCGGATCGCAACCGTTTCGCCATTGACTTCTGGGCAACGGCGCGAACTGCCGCCGGCGTGCCGGCGGGTGACGTTGAGCAAACCATGGAAGGCCACTTTAAGCCGGAAACCTACGATCGCTTCCGAAACAAGGGGACCGATTATCGCGGAGCGCTCATCGTGGCGCCCGGCGAGTACACGGTGCGCTTCGTGGTGCGCGATCGCTTGAGCGGAAAAATTGGAACCGTGTCTGCGCCCTTGAAGGTGAATCCTTAGCGGCTATCGCGGGTCGGTTTTCAACATCCCATAACACTCCAGATCTTGGAATTCTCCCCACTTGCAGATGTGGCTTCGCATCAGGCCTTCTCGACGCATCCCGATTTTCTGCAGAACGCGACCGGATGCGACGTTGTGCGGGACGTAGGAAGCGTAGATGCGATGGAGGCCGAGTGTTTCGAATCCGTACTGGATGACGGCGCGGGCGGCCTCGGTGGCGTAGCCTTGTCCCCAGTAAGGAACGCCCAGCCAATAGCCGAGTTCGGCGTGCTGATGCGGCTCGTCCATGCGAAGACCAATACCGCCACACAGCTGGCGATCGGACGTGAGCGTGATCGCGAAACGCGTTTCCAGAACGGTTTTCGCCGCGTAGGCTTCGATGAAATCCTTGGCATCCTGCTCGGTGTAGGGATGAGGGATGCGCAGAGTGGTGGCCGCGACTTCACGGGCGCCTGCGAGGCGGATGAGGTCGGGAATGTCTGTTGATGTATAGGAACGAAGTGTCAGGCGTTCGGTTTGAATTGGGTACGGAGCCATGAGCCTTCGGACGATGATAAAGCGTCAGGGCTTCATGTTCATGGCGATTCTGATGAGCGCCTGCACTCCGTTCCAGGAAATTTGCACGCCGATGCAGAGCAGGACGAAGGCGATGATGCGCAGGATTCCGTGGGCGGTCTGGGCAGAAATTCGTTCCGTAATTTTTGGAGCGTACGCGTAGCTCACGAACACGATCAGGCTTAGTACGACCACAGCAGCCAGGATGGCTAGGTGCGAGGTGATGTTATCGTTCAGATTTTTCACGGAGGCATGCGCGCTCAGCGTCAGCATTACCACGATGCAGCCGGGATCGACGGTGACCGGGAACGTCAGGGGATAGAAAACTTTTTCTTCGAGCGATCCGTAGCCGGACTCGGAGACAGCGGCCGCATTCGGGTTCGGCCGAGCGGCCTGCTGATTCAGCAAACTCCAGCCCATGGACGCCAGCACGAGTCCTCCGGCGACCTGCACGACTGGTAGAGAAATCCCGAAGAAAGTGAGCAGTGCCGTCCCTACCAGTTCGACCACCAGGAAGAACAGAACCGTCCGAATCGCGACTTGGCGGGCGAGCTTGCGGTAGATCTCGTCTGGCGCCGCGCCGACCAATCCAAGGAAGACAAGCGCTGAGCCCAGTGGATTCACGACGGGCAGAAGTGCGCTGAATGCGAGGCCGAAGAATTTTGCAAATTCGGAGAAGTCGCGCATGGAGCGCAACAGCATAGCACCGGGGCAGCCTTCGACATCTGCCGAGGTTTGGCTGATTTGCCCCAAAAAGACGAAACGCCCCGAACTCAAAGAGTCCTGGGACGCTCGCCCAAACAGCCCTCCCCCAAGTGCTGCTCGAGGAGGAATGTAAACGGGGCCGCTAAAAGTTGGAATGGCACGAACGTGCTACCCGGAAAACGGGCCGACCGCCCGGTTGTTGGAGAAGAGGCCATTGCTGTGGCGGGAGCCTCGGGAATCTCAACTATTGACAGTCGTTGACAACCAGCACAATAATGCTCGGGCCAAAATGCCGACCCTACAAGATCCGCGAAAACTGGCTTCTGACAGGCAGTTTGGCGATACCTCTCCTATTGATTTGTGTTCCATAACAGCAAGACAACCGGTGTGTCTAACAGGAGCGTTATGAAACGAGTTGTGGTAGCGCTGAGCGTTTTCACGCTTGTGGTGGTCGCGTTTGGATTGATGATCGCGACGCGAGACGCAGTTCCCACCAATCCCCTCGCAAGAGGCTCGCACGAACTCAACAACGAACGAAATAGTTCAACGGATGAAGAAGCAATGGAAACCGCCGGTACACAACAGGGAGGCGATTCGGACGCAGCCGAAAATCTGCCGCCGGCATTGCGCAGCCATCTCGAGAAACTGATGCAGACCGTGCCCGGCGAAGGGCCGGCGGGGTCGGCCGCCGATTGGCGCTTCCTGGCGAGGGCCTATCCGGCAACGGATATTTCCATCGAAAAAATTGAGGGCGCGCGCGCCGCACACGAGGCGCATGTAGCGACCTTCGCTTCGGTGTCGGCCCAGGCGATGGCCGGGGTTCGGACTGCAGCAGCGCTTGCTCCCGCCACTTGGGTGTCCCTGGGACCAACGCGCGCGTTGTATCCGCTATCGCCGTTTCGCGGATACTTCAACTACGTGCCGAACTCGTACGACGCAGGCGGACGTACGACGGCGCTGGCCATCTCTCCGGTCTGTGTTCCGGGAAACTGCCGTCTGTGGGCGACTCCGGCGGGCGGCGGTGTGTGGCGCACCGACGATGCATTGAAGACACTGCCTACCTGGAAGTATCTTTCGGGATCTTTCGGAATCAATGCCGTGAGCTCGATCGCGCTGGATCCGAACGATCCGAATACGGTTTGGGTCGGCACGGGCGAGGCGAACGCGTCGGCTGACAGCGAAGCGGGGGTGGGCATCTACAAGTCAACCGATGGCGGCGACACTTGGACCGGCCCCTTGGGCAAGCCGCATTTCAACGCGCGCTCCGTGGGCACGATTGCGATTGATCCCAGCAATTCAAACACGATTTACGCAGGCACAACCCGCGGAGTGCGTGGAATCTCGTCAGTGCTGAGCGGTGGCGCAGTCTCGCTCGCGCCGGGTGCGCCAATCTTCGGACTCTGGAAGTCGGTCGATGGCGGCGCCAACTGGAACTTCATCTTCAACGGGGCGCAAACGACGACAGGCTGCAAGAGTGCAACCCCCGTCGCCCGGAATCTGACTCCGTGTTCGCCGCGGGGCGTGCGTCGAGTAGTACTGGATCCGTCACATCCGAATATCGTGTATGCGTCCGCATACGCGCGGGGTGTTTGGCGCTCGAACGATGGCGGATCGACTTGGAACCAGATTTTCGCGCCTATCGCGGACGGTCCATCCACGGGCTTCACGGAGCGCGCGGAGATGGCGGTGACTCGCCTGGCCGGCGGAAACACCAGGATGTACCTGACGATCGGCCAAGTGGGAGCACCGCCCGCACAGACCTTCAAGAGCAATGTAGTGCAGACCGGGACGCCCAGTTTCATTCTGCTTTCGAACTCGAGCCTGTCGAGTCCGGGTTATGCCACCTACAACAGTTGCACTGGCCAATGCTGGTACGACAACTATGTGTATACCCCAGCGGGACATCCGGATGTGGTGTACGTCCTCGGTTCTTATTCCTATGGCGAGGCCGGGGCCGGCATCTCGAACAACCGCGCCGTTGTCCTCTCAACCGATGGCGGAAAAACCTTCACGGACATGACCTACGATGCGACCGATGCGCTGCATCCGAACGGCTTGCATCCGGACCAACACTTCCTGGTGACGAATCCGAACAATCCTCTGCAGTTCTTCGAGGGGAATGACGGCGGCATCATGCGGTCGAGCGGTACGCTGGTGGATGACTCCGCACAGTGTGCGGCGCGCGGGGCAACGGGTGCCGCCCTGACTCGTTGTCAGCAACTACTCTCGGCGGTGCCGAGTGCATTGCAGGGCATCAATCGCGGGCTGACCACTCTGCAGTTCCAGAGCTTGTCGGTGAGTCCGTTTGATTCGACCCTGCTGCAAGGCGGCACGCAGGATAACGGGACGTGGCAGAGCACGACGACGCCGGGCTTGTTCCGAAACACGATCTTCGGTGACGGCGGGCAATCGGGTTTCGACGCGTCCGATCCCAACTTCCGGTTCCACACTTACTACGCTCCCCAGGTGGATGTGAACTTCAAGGCGGGTGCGACAGCGGATTGGAACTGGATTGCAGATCCGATCGTCGGAACGGCAAGTCAGTTCTACATTCCGATCATCAGCGATCCGGCGGTGAGCGGCACGATGTACGCCGGCACCGATACCGTGTACCGCACCAAGACTCATGGCATGGGAACCATGTCGCTCAGCCAGTTCCGCTTCCAATGCAATGAATTCACGGGGCACTTCCAAGTGCAGTGCGGGGACTGGGTGCCGATCGGGGCGACGTCATTAACGGATGCGAGCCTGGGTACTCGCGCCGGAGGCAATGTGGCCGCGGTGCGTCGCACGGCTTCCAACAGTTCCACGCTGTGGGTGGCCACGACGACCGGGCGCGTGTTTATTTCGCAGAATGCTGATGCCGATCCTGAAACATCGGTGACGTTCACGCGAATCGACACGGCCTCGGCGGCGGCCCCGAACCGCTTCGTCAGTGGGATTGCGATCGATCCCGCCAATGCCAACCATGCCTGGATCAGTTACAGCGGATACAACGCGACCACTCCGACTACGCCTGGTCACGTATTCGAAGTGACATACGATCCGACGACGCACACGGCGACGTTTGTGGATCGCAGCGCGAACTTGAAAGATCTTCCGGTGACGGATGTTGCTTTTGATCCGGCGACCGGCGATCTGTATTCGTCGAGCGACTTCGGCGTTTACAAGTTCAAGGCAGGCGGCACGCAATGGCTGCTGGCGGCCAAGGGAATGCCGAACGTGGAAGTGGCCGGCTTGACGCTGGTCCCGGGTGCGCGTGTGCTATATGCAGCGACACACGGGTTGGGTGCCTGGTCGCTCCAATTGCCGTAGAACAAAGAAGACTAAAACCAAGCCCTGTCCTTCGCGAGAAGGGCAGGGCTTTTTATTCTTAGTACGAAGGGAGCAGCGCTGGTCAGACGGAGAGTTCAAGGTGAGTAGCTTGTGCAACGACCATCTTGAGAATGCTGTTCAGGCCGCAGGTGCGGTGTGGAAACGCGGGATCCGTCGACTGCGCTCGGCTATCGCCTCACTCCGCTCGAGATGACCGATTTTGAGAAGGGCTCGGGCGGCGATCAAGAATTCAGATTCAGTGCGTCATACGAATCGCTTGCTTACGTTCTTCAGCCGTCATCTGTTTCCAGACTCGCTCGGTATTTTGACGGAGGGCGGCGTTCTCGGGATCGCCGCGCAGGGCCAGCGCGAAAAAGTGGTAAGCAGTGGGAAGATCGCGCGAAAGGCAGTGTCCGGTGGCGTAGAGGGCACCCATGGTGATCATGGCCTTGGGATTCGAGTGGTCAGCGGCGGGCTTCACGTACCGCAATCCGCGCTCACAGTTTTGAGGGAAACCTTGGCTTCCGTAAAGATAGTGCTCGCCAATAACGACCGGGTCGGTCGGTTTCGAAGCAGGCTTGGGCGAGGGCTTCGCGACGGGCTTCGGCTTTGCCGGAGCAGGAGGTGGCGCGGCCGCCTCCGCTGCCGGTGCTGGGGTCTTGTCGGGAGTGTCTTCGCTGGTTGAGTCATGGGTTGCCGGCGTCGCAGCAGCAGCGTTTGGATCGGTAGAGGGAGTGGCAACGGGCGCAGTACCCGTTGGGCTTGTGGGTGAA
>Ga0209811_10000613_pt1 | contig 14184 bp, 17 predicted proteins | sample Coa_R1_6_FD_187161 | JGI IMG/M metagenome (GOLD analysis project Ga0209811, IMG submission 187161) | Surface soil microbial communities from Centralia Pennsylvania, which are recovering from an underground coalmine fire. - Coalmine... | ecosystem: Environmental > Terrestrial > Soil >...
CTCAGTTTAATTGTGACTGTATTGTAAACATTTAACCATTCTGGATGATGATTCATTTTTTCCGCTTCTAAAGCAATTCTTGTCATGAATCCAAATGCTTCGACGAAGTTGGAAAATCTAAAAGACTTCTCCAATTTTCCGTTTTTTAATTCCCAGCCTTTCATCGCTTTAACAGTCTCAACTAATTCATCTTCTGATAATTTTTTGTACTTTTGAGACATAGCAAATATTATCATTATTGTTTTATAGACTTTTCACTTTTGAAACTCTACATTTTGTTATTAGTGAAACCACAATTCAACATACCGCCAACTGACTAATGACTTGATTAATTGTTTAGACTGCATTGCCGACGCATCCATCGATTTATTTTTGATGAAGTTTAGAAAATTGAATACTTATTGACAAGCCGTTATGTGTAAATTTTAATAAATAGATCATAATATGCTATTTTTTCTACAATGGATTTAAATTGGATGATGTCACTACTAATAATGCTCATGATATGCTAGAAATCCCTTCATTAATAATTTCCTTATTTCTCAGCGTTTTTGCCTTTAGAGCGTTCTTTTTTTTGTATAATTCAAGAAAGTATTATTTAGAATCAAGCTATTTAGCTCAACAACCAGCGCCCAGGTCGACATCAATAATAAATGCATCCGACAAGAGCAATCGCATAAATACGGTTACCGAATATGCATATTGCAATTATTACGATTCTGTTAGAAATCCATTTCATGCAAAAAAAGTCTCTTTAGAAAATTGTGAATTGGATGATAACCTAAATTCTAATGTTCCTGAAATAGGATCCACCCAAAGTCCAGAATATATATTAAATCCCGTGATAAGCTTGATTATTGCCACTAATAATGAAGAAAGCGTGATTGGAACTTTGTTAAACTCACTTGAGAAGCTGACTTACAATCCTATGAGGTTTGAAATTATAATTGTGGACGATTCTACCGATTCGACGATACAAATTCTAGAAGAACGGAAAAAAAGAATGCAAAATCTAAGGGTGATAAAAGGGAAGATGACTGGTTCTAAGGGAGCAGCTCTTAATTTAGCTATTAAAAACTTAAGGCATGATACATCTTGGGTGATTATACTAGATGCGGACGTCATTCTCCCACCAGATATTATTGAGCAATTTCTCGATATCCTGTCTAATTCTAAAAGAATGTGTGATGCAATCCAAGGATACTGCATACCATACAATAACGGTATTTACCAAAACGGTGAATCCAAAAATTGGGTCAGCAGGGGGGTAGAATTCAGGCTAGCTCTTAGGAATAGAATAGAATTTGTTGCCAGAGATAAACTCAACCTCCCAGTTCAGATTACAGGGAGTCTTTTTATGATAAAGAGTTCAATCCTTCAGGAAACAGGTTTTTCAACCGATCTCTGCGAAGACTGGGATCTCACATTACAACTCTATATTAGAGAGAACGATACGAATAATACTCAGAATAAAAATAATTCTGAATTGTCTACATCAAATATCCACTTTAGTGAGCGCCTGAATGCATGGAATCAATCGCCAACTTCATTTTCTTCATATTTTATGCAGAGACTTAGGGTCGCTGAAGGCCATACTAGAGGATTTATAAAAAAGATACCAAGATTATTAGAGTGCAAACAGTCAATTATTAAAAAACTTGAGATTTTTCTCACAGGCTTTCAGTATCTAAAATATACCCTTATTCTTTTTCTTATAATGCTGGACTTAGTTGCACTAGAATCGTTGGATTCAATAATATATAATACATACTGGCTAACCTCATTTTCTATACAGCTGTTCTGCATCAGCACTGTCATCATAACAAACGTAATCGGCGTTGTTATTTGTAATAGGAACAAGCATTATGGTGTCAACGACTTTCTATCAAAATTGTTTTTGGACGTATGTACGTTACCTGCTTTGATATTGGGATCGTGTTTGGGTATTTTAAGGGATAAAGGGGTATTCTATAGAACAAAGAGAATCGTTGGCAATGGACAGCTAACCCAGTAAAGTTGCGCTAGAGCTAATATTGGTATCATTTTTCTGCGCGATTCAATTTATCATGAAGCTCAATATAGATAATTACTTTTATCCTCTGTCCAATACTTTGACTTTGTCCATATTTCTCGGATTCGAAACCATCATTATTGCAGCTATGGTTTTACAATCTACAATATGTCCAGAAATACATTTCTCTACTGCAAGGCTCAGCTTCATCCGTTTTATCTTGATTGCTTCATCTTCATCTTGTTGTAGTTTTTCCTTTGACTTTTTCAGGTTTGATGCCAAGAAAAAGTACATTTTTTCAGTGTCATAACCAGGAGCAAGATAGCCTTCGAACAACAGTTTTAATTTTCCACAATATCCAATTTCTTCATTCATTTCACGTGATGCTGCGTCTTCGGGATTTTCGCCCTTCTCAATTTTGCCAGCAGGAATCTCAACCAAGCTATTTTTCGTGGCGACTCGAAATTGTTTAACCAGTATTATATTTCCCTTTTCATCTAATGCAATGATGCCTACCGAGTCTGCATGTTCAACTATTTCTTTTTCTATTATTTTATCTTCCGAGTGATACTTGTACGATCTAATCGATATTTTGCCTGAATAGAGCTTATCGCTACTAATAAGAACGTCTGGGTTCATTTTAATTACTTACTTTTAATCTGAAGATACTTAATCATTATTCCGTAAATCAGTCACAAAAAAAACCAGTCAAAAGCCCAGATTAAAAGTTGGTTCTCAGTTAATTTATCTGCTCAATCCCGGATTTATTATTCTCTAAAAAGTAATTTAAATTTCTGGCTGGACTAGGTCAACCTATGACGATAATTCAGATGATATTAATAATTTGACTCAGGTTGTCAATTCTTACAGGCCATGAAAAATTCTTGTTCCATGGTTGGTTAAATAGGATTCCAATTCTAGGATGTGAAAGGTCACTAAAGTTTATCGGTGCATCATCAACTAGAATATCAAATGGATAAGCTGTTTTTGGAGCATCATCGTAAACAAACAACAGATCATCGCAATGAATCTTGTGTAAATCCAACCAGTTTATAACATTGCTCACAGAAGATCGATACCTTTTTGTCAATATGGATATCCTAAACCCCTTATTATGAAGATTAGATACTATTTGGCCAATTGAAGGTTCTGTGGCTGGTATATCTCCCCAACGCTTGTCCCAAATATATGTAAAGATATCGGAGACCTCGGTGATTGAAATGTCGAAAATTTTTGAAATATCCCAAGAAGTAATATTATCTTTGGTTATACTAGAATCATTACGTTTATTGAATTCCTCTGCCCAAATAATCATGGTGTCTGCAAGAACAGAATCTAAATCAATTGCAAGTGTTCTCCTAGTTGCCAGTTCATTCATTGTTTTTGGTAATAATTTGCAAAATATGCTATTTATTTTTTTGATTTATCCTATCACTAATCAAAAAGATGTACCTAGTCACAAGATAAAATCCGCAAGTTAAACTTTCAATTTTTAGTCGCCCTTGGCGTTCAAGCGACAATTAGGCAAGCGTACCAATGGACTTATATAAAATAAAAATAACATGCAAAATGGATGGAATCTAGATTTTGATTTCATTATGAATGAACAAGAAACACCAGCCAGTAGCAAAATTTCTCCCGCGGGGGGGAAATTAATGCTTTTGGTGCACTATGACACCTTTCAGTGTAGTACTTTGTCATTCATACAGAAACTCTACTATTGAGAAAACAATAAACTAGCATCTTTGTTTTACGACACTAAAACTGATAAAGTGCTTTGAAAAATTAAGAGATAATGATTGAAACCATTGATGGTAATGAAAGAACGGGTATTTTTTAATGGCTAACGACTAGATGAAAATAAAATAATACAAGATGCCTAGTCTTTGTTTGGATCAGGGTAATTAAGAAATGTCAATTGGCTTTAACATTTCAACTATTTCAATAGTTTTTTAATTTGATAACGAATATGCAATACTAGCAATACCTGGTTAAAGTTGACCGGCTCTAATATTGTTCATCAGCCTTAAACTTTATTACATCGGGATTTTAGTTTCTACCTGTGGCAAATTTCTTCAAATCATTTTGTGATACAATAACTAGATCTGATAAAAACATCAGATTTGCAGCAATCGTGGATCATCACGGAACAATACTGGCATCTTCCGAAAGAAAAGGAATCAAGCCACTGTTAAATGAGGAACAAACTTCACAGTATGCTCTTGCCGCTGTGACAAGACAATATACCAGAATAAGATGGCAATCTATCCTTGGAAAAATTGATTACACATGCTCATACTATGAAAAGCTACTAAGAATCACAATACCCATAACGGATTCCAGAAATCATCTATGCTTTGTTATCATTTTTACCTTTGATGTAACTACAAAGAATTTTCATCAGATAATAATGAACAAAATAAAGCCAATAGTAATAGGTAAAGAAAAGGAATTACTGAACAGGGCCTGATGCTGATTTTATACACTGCAACCAAAATTTATTATTGATAATTACTTGTTCGTAAAAAAACCGGCAATAATAACATCTTTTTTGAAAATATTGATATAATCCTAATATCTCTTCATTATAACAAATCATGCCAAAAGAATTGATAAAATTTTTCAGATCATATGAACCACATGGGCTGGAACAAGATGTTAATAATTTTTTAAAAAATGAGGCAAAGGTTGTCATAGATATTTCATTTTTGCATACTGTAACTGGTCATGGAAACGAAATTTATTACGATGCGTATATACGGTATACCCCAAGAACAATCTCAAAGTCAAAGGATTCTAATTATTAAACGCCATCCTGATTTCTAGGTATTTTATATTAGATGTTAAACTTGAAGATCTTATTTCCACTAATACTTTAGATTTTTTCGATATGCTCGTGCGGCCAGAGTAGCAAGTCGCAATGGTTCTGGTTTAGATCCCTGGATTACTAATGAGTTTAACAGATGTAACGCATCTAGCAAGTCAAGTCCCCAGATACGAACGTATATAGTTTTCCCAGTCCACAACTTCAATGGTTTTCGTTCTTCAAGTTTCAAATAATCCTGAATTTTTTGTTTCTGATTTACTCCATAAATAGAATCCTTCAAGCCAAGCGATTTATTATATGAAATAGCTATCACAGGCAGTCCAGTTTTTTCATTAATATATTTACCGTTAACAATATTGAATAGACTGATGATGAGTCCACCTAAAAGAACACAATTGATATCATTTCTTCCAAGACGATTAACCATAGATAGAACCTTGTCGGTGCTATCGTTGCCGCCTACAACTGTATCTGCATAAACGATACCATCTATTATTAAATCGCGACGCATAACGATACCAGCTAAGACTGATTTCTTGTCGTGTTTTTCGAAACTCTCAGCTACCGCAAAAACTCTTAATCCTTTTTTATTGCCATGAAATCGCACCAACTACTATACTGTATATGCAAATTATAATTAAATCGTTATTGCCACATGATCTGAACAGGTAAAGCATTTGGCTTTGCCGTAGTCTTAACTAAGAAAGGGTCTAAATATCATATTTACAATCAATGATGTGTGGACACTCAAAATAAGGGTCATAAACCCAATAGTTTGATAAATGAAACTAGCCCTTATCTTCTTCAACACGCTTACAATCCTGTTCAATGGTATGCTTGGAACAAAGAGGCGCTTGATAGATCTAAGAAAGAAAATAAGCCGATTTTCCTGAGCATTGGATACAGCTCATGTCACTGGTGTCATGTTATGGCCCATGAATCATTTGAAGATGAAGGCATTGCCAGGATAATGAATGAAAATTATATCAATATTAAAGTTGATAGAGAAGAAAGACCCGACATCGACGATATTTACCAAAGAGCATGTCAAATTTATACCGGTACAGGCGGCTGGCCATTATCAGCTTTTCTGACTCCAGATCAACGGCCCTTCTACATCGGTACGTACTTTCCTAAAGAAGCCAGACAGGGCTTACCAGGATTTGGTACTATTTTAGCAAAATTATCCGACGGTTATAAAAATAAACACGATGAAGTTATTTCTTCAAGTAATGAATTCGTTACTGCACTGACTAGCTCGTCTTCTGATATAGCATACGGTAAGGAATCAAAACTAGAAAAAACAATCATAAATGAAGCAGCAGTGACTCTACTCCAACTTGCTGATAACCTATATGGTGGTTTCGGTAGTGCCCCAAAATTTCCCAATGCCTCAAACCTATTGTTCTTATTAAGGGCCTATGATTATTCGGGAATTAGCAAATACAGAGATTTTGTGTTGTTTACAGCAGATAAAATGGATTCAGGAGGGATACATGACCATGCAGGCGGGGGTTTTGCACGTTACTCAACTGATCAAAGGTGGCTAGTACCTCATTTTGAAAAAATGCTGTACGATAATGCCCTTCTTTCTGTCCTTTATGCCGAAACATATGCAATAACGCAAAATCCAAATTATTTGGATGTTCTTCAAAAAATCCTAAGATATATTCAAAGAGAGATGACCTCAAATGAAGGAGCTTTTTACTCTTCGCAGGATGCGGACTCTGAAGGGGAGGAAGGAAAATATTATTTATGGTCATACAAAGAGCTCAAACAAGTCATAGATAGTGAATTTTTCCAAATTTTTGCTGATAGATTTGGCGTTACCCAAGGTGGAAACTTTGAAGGTAAAAATATTTTAAACAAATATACATCCATTCCAAAATTAGCAGAAAGATACTCCAAAAGTCAGGATTGGATAGTGCAAAAAATAGAGTCATCGCTAGAAGAACTATACAAAGTGAGGCTCAACAGAATAAAGCCGGGCAAGGACACAAAGATACTGACGTCGTGGAATGGTTTGATGATTTCAGGATTTGTTAGTGGCTATAAAGTAACTGGCAATACCAGTTACCTTGAAAGTGCAAAAAGGGCTGTAGGGTTTATTGAGGATAATTTAAGTAACAGTGGAAATAGGCTCAATAGAGTTTTTAATAAAGTATCAAAAATTTCTGGATATCTTGATGACTATGCTTTCTACGTCGAAGCTTTAATCAACCTTTTTAGTGTAGAGTCAAAACATTACTATCTTCAAAGAGCTATTGAATATACAAATTCTATGATAGAACATTTTTGGGATGGCCAATCAGATGACTTTTTCTTCACGTCTGACGATAATGAAAAACTGATAGTTAGATCAAAAAATCACTACGACCTTGCGATTCCAAGTGGCAATTCCGTAGCAGCTTCTAATTTAATCAAGTTATATTATTACACTCAGGACCAAGACTTGCTTACGAAAGCAGACCAGATGATTCGAAGAATATCAACACCAGCGTCGGGCAATCCATTTGGATTTGGGCAGATGCTCTCGGCGATATATCTGCGAGTAAAGACCCCGGTGGAAGTATCAATCATAAAACGAGGCGAAAATTCAGAATTGGCTAGTTATTTGAATAGAAAATTCCTTCCAAATGGAATCACAGCCATTTTGAATGACGCCGATATTTCAGAACTTGAAAAATATCCCTTTTTTAAGGAAAAATCGAACAACACTAAACAGAATGAATTTGCATATGTCTGTAAGGATTTTACTTGTTCTCTTCCCATTGATACGGTAGATGATCTTGAAAAAAATTTATCAGTAAAGTAGTCGCTCAGTATACAATTATTACAGACACAACGTGTAAATATCATTGAACATTTGAAATCAATATAGCAATAATTGTCATCTAATACTAACACTACAAGTACGAATTCAATATTTTCTGACCTCAAGCACGATATTAATCCTCTTTCGTGGATCTCAAAGTATAGACGAAATTCCATTTCCTATCTGATAATAATGGTGCTCTTCTACCATCTAATTGGATTTGTTATCATGATTGCAGGATCTGTAGTAGTAAATACAGTGGTCAATAATTATAATGCGCCTACTATACCGCTATCGGTAATTTCAGTAATTTTTGCCGGTCCCTTTGAAGAGACTATATTTTTTGGGATCCCATTCTACCTGACAGGAAATAATCTTGTAACTCTGGCAGGGGGCATTATTTGGGCTTCCCTGCACATCCTAAATACACCTAGTGTCCAGGTAAGTAGTCTTGCATATTTAACCTGGCTATTTGTAACACCTTCCATATTTGCAAGTCTCAGGACATGGATAAGTGGAAAAGGATGGTTTGCGATAGTAGCACATTCAATTTGGAATTTGGTTTTTTTTATGGCTGGATGTGGTACCGGCGAATTTGCATGCCATATATTCAATGAGAAGGGTTTTCTCATCGATATAGCCTACATAACAACGTCTATCGTGTTTATTTTGCTTACGTATTTTCTCTATCTAAGATATGAAAATAAAATGGTCTCCAAATCTATCAAATGAGAATATATTTCACTTTGTCATTTAATGTTCTTGATTGAAAAGCATCAGAATTATTGGAAACACGAAGTCGCATTTTGTTCCAATGGTTCCAATGGTCTAAATATCGTTACGATGCCTACCAAGACATGAGTAAAATATTCCTTCAATTAATTTGCGATGAATGTAATCAAATCATTTTAGAAAAGGAAGGCGAGAAAAATTTAAGTTATGAAAAATTTCCTATTACTGATGAAGAAGCGTTAGAGCTGAATAAGAGCCACAGGGGTCATGAATGTCATATTGAAGCTGTGGAAAAGACCTAGCTGTCATTAAGCTCAACAACTATAGATTTAAATTCTTTATTTCAAATATTAGGATTGCCAATGATGAGCGTTATGTTATCCCTCTGAGGCCAAGTATTATTTATCTAATAAATAATCACTTACTTTGTGATGCATAACGGAAACATTAGATACTTTAATCAGATAAGTTTACTTTACCGTTTTTCTCAAGTAAATAAAATGGGCAAAAAATGGATTTCTGATTTTTTAGGCGTTGGCTATCGATACACCGATATCCATATGAATATCTTAATTTTGTTTACAGATAGAAAAGCCGCTATAAAAATATGGAATGAAAACATCCATTGGTGGCCAGATGACCAAATAATTCTAAGCTTTGTCGAAGACGCGGATTATTATTGGTTCATCCTTTATCAGCGAGGAAAGAATCTACTTTCAAAGGATAATGTTGGTTTTTTTAAAAAGAATAGTATGACGCAAAATTATCTTAGGTTCAAGAAGAATTTTGAAGAAAAGTCCATCCTTCGATTTGCGCATTACAAGACCTCTAAAAATAAAATGGCAAGTGAAGATCAAAAAAGTGAAAATGGCAAGATTGATACCAAACATGATACTAATTATGAACTCAACATATTTAAAAGATTGAAGACAATATACGATGTAAGATTTTTGAAGATAAATGAACTCGAAGAAGATAGCGTTGAATATTCCTTGATAAAAGCAACAGACACACAATATGCTTAGAGAATTTCATTGCATTGAAAATTGTTCTGACTGCTGTATTTACCGTCAGTATTATCCTTCAATAGAATATGGAAAAATAGGTGTCCTGCTCCTTCCAGAAGAAAAAAAAGTAATTGAATGCCAAGCTAATGCTCAGCAAGTCAAAATAAGTATATTTCCAAGATTGGGGGTTGGGATTAACAGAAAGTCTAATGGACCTAGTCAGGTAATCGCATATCAACTGATGGGCAATGATACCAATGGCGATTATTGTCCATTTCTAGATATCAACAGTAAAAATCGATCTCCACATGGGGGTTTTAACTGCATGATATACAACACAAGGCCTCTGTCTTGTCAGGCATATCCTGCAATAAAAGAAAATAAGAAAGCAGTAGAGCTTGACTGCAACTGTCAGTTCTCATGTCAGTATTCAGCTAAGGCTAGCAAGATGAATTTACTTGATAATGAATTGAAAGCACTTACTATTATTAGTAACAAGTTTGAGTGCTTTGAAGATCAAAAGATATGGCGTTATGCTACACATATTGGAGATAAGCATTTGAAAGTCCTGCTACCTCGTGGATGGTATTTGCAATCATAAAGTCAATCCCAAGAATATCACGTCCGCTGGAGCTAACACCAAGAACCAGTACTTGATTTTTGTTTTGATTTTGAATATACTACTGTATTTCCCTTCTTTATCTGAACTATTCTACTAATTGGTATTAATTCAAATGTTGAGGATATTGAAATGAATTCTTTTAGAGGTACGGTTACGATACTATCAAAATCGCGGTATGAGACTTCATAGAGAAGTATATCATCGTAGAACCTTGCTTTGCTTATAATTTCTTCTAGTTTGCCCTTTTTTTTCTTCATTCTCTATAATACATGAGGCCACCGCTATCAATTATTTTCTTTATTAGTGGAGGAAATGGGAAAATGGGGAAATTTTTTCCATTAGTGAAATCACTGATTTGGTTATTTTCTATATTTATTTGTAGTGTATCTTTGTCAGAAATTTGCTCCAAGGCGGTCTTGTCAATTTCCAGTGGTAACAGATATCCACCGTCAACACAATTTCGATAAAATATTCGTGCAAACGATGGGGCTAGTACTGCCGTGATTCCACAATGAGATAGAGCTATAGGAGCATGTTCTCTACTTGATCCACAGCCAAAGTTATTTCCAGCTAGAATGAAATCACCCTTTGAAACTTTTTTTGCAAAATTGGTATCAATGCCTTCCATTGCATGTTTTGACAGCTCATCATGATCGTGGATTTTTAGGTAAGGACCAGGCAGGATTACGTCTGTATCAATATTATCCTTACCATATTTATGAACAATTCCCTTCAATGTCATTTCGATACATCCCTTGGATCGGTTATTTTACCTTTGATTGCCGACGCAGCAACAACCAGAGGCGATGCCAGGTAGGTTTGGGATTCCACGTGCCCCATCCGTCCTGGGAAATTCCGGTTGGTAGTACTGACGCAGACCTCATCTTTTCCCAATACACCCATATGTGCGCCACAACAGGCACCGCATGTTGGAGGGCCTACAACTGCACCTGCTTGCATGAAAATATCAATCAAACCTTCCTTCATCGCCTTCATATAGATAGATTGAGCAGCAGGCAAGACTTCAGTTCTTATCTTGACCTTTTTTCCCCTTAAAATTTGAGCAGCGGATCTCAAGTCTTGCAATTTAGCTCCAGTACAGGATCCGATATACGCCTTGTTGATTTCGACACCCTGTAGCTCTCTGGCAACGGCGGCATTTTGTGGCGAGTAAGGTTTTGCGACAATCGGCTCGAGTTTATCAATTTCGTAGGTGTATTCATCTACATAATGCCTGTCATCATCTCCTACAATTGGTTTGTAGGGTTCTGAAGTTCTTTGCCTGATGTACTCGTCTGTGATAGAGTCGGGTTCAATTATACCATTTTTTGCTCCTGCCTCCGTGGTCATATTTGTGAGGGTCAATCTTTCTTCCATACTCATTTTGCTTACTGCATTTCCGCCAAATTCCATGGCCTTATAATTCGCGCCGTCAGTTCCAATATCGCTTATTATTTTTAAAATGATATCCTTGGCCATGATATGTTCTGGTATACTTCCAATTAAGTTGAACAGAATGGTATCTGGAACCTTTAGCCAGATTCTACCATGCATCATTGCATATGCAATATCGGTGTGGCCCAGACCGACTGCCAATGCTCCAAGAGCGCCTGTGGTATTTGTATGCGAGTCCCCTCCAACGTAGAATTCTCCGGGCAACACCAGTGCTTCCTCGTGAGAAAGAGTATGGCAAATTCCGTACTGACCAAGTCCGTATTTAAAGTGCTTTTTGATTCCATATTTTTCAGCCCAGCGGGTGAGCTTTGTTATATTTTCTGCAGATATCCTATCTGCTGAGGGAACAAAGTGGTCTTCAGATATCCACACCCTGTCAGGGTCCCACACATTTTCGAGTTGGATTCCTTTCTTAGACCATTCTTCAAATACCTTAATCACGCCTGGACCAGAAACGTCATGTATCATTAATTTGTCGACATCTGCAAAAACTACATCACCAGGGCTAACCGAATTTCTCTTCGAGGCACGTGCAATTATCTTTTCAGTAATATTCATTTTCTAGATCTTAACCTAAATCCTTTATTGACTCTATTAATTTTTCCTGAACACAAATATTGTAAAAGGGATCTTTATAAATAAATGGAAATTTTTCCCATCAAGATCCCAAAAAAAAGCGCCGGATTTGATCTTTTTAGAACAATTCTCGAGTCAAAGTTCACGTTCGAACAGGACGACATTTTGGTAATCTCAAGCAAGTTTGTTTCAATGAGCGAAGGTTCCCTTGTTGACTTGAAGACTGTGAAAGTATCAAGAAAGGCAAAAAATCTAGCTTCAAAATTTAAGATGGATGAGAGAATTGCGCAACTGACTTTGCAGGAATCACAGCACATTGTTTCAGGAATTCCTGGCTTTTTGTTGACAATAAGTAACGGTATGATTGCGCCTAATGCAGGTATTGACAAATCTAATTCCCTTCCAGGAAAAGTCATAGTTTATCCAAAGGATTCTTTCAGGTCCGCAAAACTTTTACGCAAAAAATTATATGACAAGCTCCAAATAAGGACAGGGGTTGTAATATCAGATAGCAGACTAATGCCTACAAGGATTGGCTGCACTGGGATTGCAATTGGTGTGTCAGGTTTTGAGCCTGTTGAGGATCTGAGAGGTAGAAAAGACTTGTTTGGAAAGAAATTGAGGGTCACTTTTAAAGCAACAGCAGATTGCCTTGCCACACTTGGTGTCTTTGCTATGGGGGAGGCTAACGAGTCTGTACCTATAGTGGTCGTAAGAGGAGCTGATGTCAATAAAACAGACCGCAGGCTCAGCATGAAAGATATGACGGTAGAGCCAGGAATTGACATCTACCTGAGGAATCTATCTTCGGATTACATGCAGTAATAGTTCAATAATGCATATACTTTTAATACTATGTTTCTTGTCATCTTTTTGATAACAGTGTCTGAATTCCTAACTCGTTATCCAAGGAGAATAGATTTACTCAAGGGACTTACCGAATTTATTCGTCATGAAGAGATAGAATTTGACCAATTGAGTCTCATAGTGAAGATAAAAAAAGATGAATTAATCAGGACATTATTTGCTGAAGGATTTAAAAAAGTAAAGTTAGAAAATAAAAAACCAACTCAGATAGGAAATGGATTTTCAAAACAACTCAAACACCCTTGGGAGATGCATCTTCGTCTTCTTAATCTGCAACAGGGATTAATTGCGATAAAAGCAGAGGTTGAAATTTCTCGACGATATGTCCAACACATAGGCTCGGTAAGGGCTCCTGTAGTTTATGAAATAGAGTCTATACTCAAAAAACACCGGATAGAGTACAACATATGGAATGAAAAATTAAGAGACTACATTACACATATCGTAGACAATCATCAGATTATGCTAAAGGGTCCCAGACTGCATGCAATGCCATGGAAACTCATGATATTTACAAGTTCCTCGCTTTTGATTCTCTATCTCTTTAAGTTCCTCCAATTATTTTAACAAACTATACTAGCAAGACAGGGAATTTTACAGCATGATAACTGTGATTGGTAAGTAGTATCCTTAACATCGTATTCGAAATCACATGTTCTATAACTTGCTAGATAACCAGCTACTGCTTACGCTTCAACCGAATAGCAATAGTCCAGCCTTCATCATTATTAGGTGAAACTGAGATCAACGAAAAAAGCGGTACTTTCGCAAGGAAGTATTGCATAGTGGTTTATTTCTTCAATGATTTCTGATTTCGTTACCACTAAGGTATCAAGCTTCTAACGTTTTATGGGTCGTATCTTAGAATAGATACATATATTTACTTTAGAAAAAAAGTAGGAAGCCCTGAAAATTTACTTCAGCGCATGTTACAGAATTGTACACAATTGCCCATTAGTGATACATGTGGATATACTGTCCTAGCTACCTGCACATCTATCATGTGGGTTTCCTTTCGGGGTTCCAGGATCGTGTGGATTTCCACTTTGATCAAAAGATCCGTCTCCGTTAAAATGCTCGTTTCCGGCGTTATCTTTTCCATTGAACTCAGACCTAGGAAGGCATCGTTGGTCTTTCTGGTCGTCGACTGCACTGGCGAATGCCGCTGGTATTATTGTGGTCGTTATTCCTGCTACTAACGTAATTGCTGCAATCATTGCAGCTATTCCTTTTGGGTTCATCGAAGTCTTTACCATAAACATACTAGTTAAA
>Ga0209811_10000614_pt1 | contig 14149 bp, 17 predicted proteins | sample Coa_R1_6_FD_187161 | JGI IMG/M metagenome (GOLD analysis project Ga0209811, IMG submission 187161) | Surface soil microbial communities from Centralia Pennsylvania, which are recovering from an underground coalmine fire. - Coalmine... | ecosystem: Environmental > Terrestrial > Soil >...
CGTCTAGCTTGGTCAAGGATACCATCTCTATTGATATGATAAGATTTCTGTTCAATGCATGTCGTTGAGGTATTGGCCTGGGGCGCTGGCGGTCGTGGGTTCAAATCCCACTGGCCCCAAATCAATCTTGTCCCTTTATTTAGTCCCAATTTCATATAATTATAGAAAAAATGCTAATAACGCAACACGAAGATGGGCTAGACTTTTCTAATCCTTATAATATGTTCAAATACTCAATAAGGAATGAACTGACAAGAAAGTACTACGAAAGAAGACTCAAGAGATTTTTTGATTTCATAAATTTTGATATCAAGCTAGACATCAGTAAACGCTGCAATAACTTTGTTAATAAATCAAGAAACGAGAGGGGTTCAAGTTGGGTTCTAAATCAAATAATAGAGTTCTTACAATTCCAGAAGAATCGTGTGGAAACTGGAGAGATTACAGCATCAACCCTAAGGAATTTTGTGAAGGCACTGAAATTATTTTTTGAAATGTCTGATATTGCGATACCTTGGAAAATGATAACAAGAGGATTGCCTCGTGCAAGAATGGCAGCCAACGACCGAGCTCCAACGTTAGAAGAAATTCAAAAAATTTGTGAATACCCGGACAGAAGAATTAAAGCAATAATCTATCTAATGGCCTCTTCAGGAATCAGACTCGGAGCATGGGATTACCTTAGATGGAAACATATTATTCCTATGAATAACGAAAAAGGCGACATCATTGCTGCAAAAATTATCGTATACGGTGGAGACACTGAAGAATATTATGCTTTTATTACTCCTGAAGCATATCGCGCTTTAAAAGAGTGGATGGATTTTAGAGAATCTTATGGCGAAAGACTCCATATTGAATCTTGGATAATGCGCGATTTATGGCGGACTACTAACATAAATTATGGTGCCAGATGGGGACTTGCAAAATATCCGAAGAAATTAAAAAGTAGTGGAATAAAGAGAATAATAGAAAGAGCACTTTGGGAACAGGGCTTAAGAAAGCCACTTACAAAAGGTGAGAAGAGACACGAATGGAAAGCAGCCCATGGATTTCGTAAGTTCTACAAGACGAGAACGGAGCAAATCATGAAACCGATAAACGTAGAAATTACAAACGTGCCATTATAATACCTAAGTATATTGCTACTCCTACTCTCGAAGAGTTCTTGAAGAGATTTGAAGCCGTAATTAAAGTGCTGGTGCTGAGAGACGTGAACAGATTCGAGACGAATTGCGGGATGTAAAAGAATTGTTTGTCACAGATGAAAAATTACAAGAGATTAAGGCGGAGTTGCTCAATGACTACATACTCAAGAATCCAACGGTTAATCACATAGACAAGGCACTCCAAAAAATCGTAGACGAATTATCCCCGTAAAAGAACTGTAGAATGAGTAGCCGCGCTATTCAGATTTTGATTGTGGGGCCGAAAAGAGCAAAATCCGGCTTTCGTAGTATTACTTCCAACTACAAAGTAAAATGTTTTATACTGTTGCATTATCTCTGTTAAAAACATAGTTTTGGCTGAACCAGGCGAGCCCACTAGTAACAAGTGAACTGGTCTCTTAGAACGTATAGCCTTTGCAAAAATTTGTTTGATATCATCATGTCCTACAATTTCCTCAAATCTACTTGTTCTATTAAGATGTTGAACATGCTTCCATAATCCGGTCAAACTTTGTTTTAAGAAATTATTCATTTTTATTAACCACTTTACTATCCTTTGATAAAGCCAATAGCAAGCCCAGCCGAAAGACCGCCAGCCAATGGTATTCCTAAAGTTGTCATGTCACCGGTTTGAGTGATTTTATCAAAAGAGGAAGCGACTGAATTAAAAATAAAAGTTGATGAAGTTTCCATTTTAAGAACATCTACTGAAATTACCTGTTGTTGCTGAAGGTACAATAATAAAGCAAGTATCCCACCTACAACAAACATTAGTACTTTAATTATTTTTTTTAGAAAATATCCTACAATTAACCCAGCAAGGAAACCACCACCAACGGATGTGAAAGTTGCAGTCAGACTTTCTGGCATCAATTAAGTATACCTCGTATACTATATAAGTATACCTGTTATACTAAGAACATATCATGAATATATGGAAGTTAGTATAATCACTGTCATACTAATATGGTCTCTACTATGAAAATAGGAGAAGAAACCAAGAAGTCCCTATTGAAAATAGGCGCTGAGCACACCATGAAGGATGGAAAAGAACGTTCACTTGAAGATATTGTTAAGATATTGATTGATGAACATAAAGCAAAGCCGAAGTAAATTCATACTAACTAAATCTGACTTTTATGTGATTCCGATGACCCTTGTTCTCTTAATAGATTTCTCCAGACATCCGGAAAATAGCGGTCTCTAAAATTATTGCCGACCAATATTAATAAAAGTGGTCTGTCTTTATTAATTGGTGAGTATTCACGTTTGTTTTGTAAAACGAATTTATGAAGCCATGTCCTAAAGTCACTCCATGTAGAGTGGATTTGCTTTATGTTTATCATATGTGAACGCAATACGTCTTTTTCGTATATCTCGTTCTCGTTTTCAACCAAGGGCATAACTCTGGCTCTTAAAAATAACTTACTACCGATATGAGGTTTGATTAGAGAATATGCGCCTTCAAAATTGAAAATTTCAGAAAATTCAAGAATCCAGAAGTTCAATACCAATGGTACCTTTCTAGCAAAGTACGGTTCTGATGGTGTAGGAAATGGACAATTCCATAGACCCGAAGATGTTCGAATAGAGCCACGTACAGGAGACATCTATGTCACGGATACGTACAATAATCGGGTCGAGAAGTTTGACAAGAATTTCACATTCATTACTAAATGGGGCTCTAAGGGTACAGCCAACGGCCAGTTCAAGCTTCCACATGCGATTGGTTTTGATATAAAGGGCAATGTATATGTGGATGAGTTAGAAAGGCCAGGTGTTCAAATATTTGATAGTAATGGAAAGTATCTAAATAAGTGGGGTACTGTAGGAACTTCTGATGGCCAGTTTTCCCTTCCACAAGAACACCTATGGATAGACTCTAAAAATCATCTTTATCTTGTTGATGGAGCTCCTAATCCCAGAGTACAAATTTTTGATCCCAATGGAAAGTTTCTAGGTAAAGTTGGCACTCCATGTCTAATGTCAACAGGTGAAGGTTGCAAGGATCCTGATGGACCTGGTCCATTATCTTTAGGCGACGGTCAATTTTCAAAGCCAGAACATGTTGCTATAAATTCTGAAGGTAAAATGTTTGTAGTTGATAGAGGCAATCACCGCATTCAAGTGTTTGCTCCAATTAGTAACAGTACAGCCGAGAAGGAGCACTAATCAACATTTCCATCACTTATAGTTAGATACATCATGACTACCTTTTCTTCACTATAGCTAAGAAGAATAGCACTAAAATAGAAAGTGCCATAGAAGGCAGCAGAATGTCCGTAAATGGATTGTCTAATGGTATACTATATTCTAAATACTCATAAAAAAGAAAAATACCAAATAGAAGAAATGCTATGATAGCATATAGCAGTTTTTTCAAGTGTGTGTTCCGGTAGGCTGAAATTGACAATGCAGTTAGTATAGCAGCGAAGATTGTACCTGCCACAAATAGGAGATTCTCCACTAAATCAAATAGTCCATTCCCAGCTAAATATGGCGCCAAACTATTCACAGCAACTATAGATCTTCTTCTGATAGTGACAGGAACAATTCAGCCAGTCTGTTACTCCATATATTCCAGAAATTCGGATGGTGAATCTTTAACAATTCCAATATGTATTTAGAATCTAACACATTTTCACGGAGCCTGTATCTTTTGTACTTTCCTTCCCTAATTTCTTCAATTAGATTTAATTCAATCAATCGTCTAACCTGCCAGTTTATGGAGGGTGCAGATGAACCCAATCTTTTTACAATATCAGTCTGTGTAGGAGATTTTTGTTCAATAATAAACAAGATAATCTCTCGTGGTGTTTCTTGGTTTAATACCCGGAATAGTAACTTTTCATGATCTTGGTAGGCTCCTGATTGAAAATGAAATTTGTACAGTCCTTCTCTAGTGGAGGTAATCTTGCCACTTTTTTCAAGTCGGTAAGCATGATATTGGACTGAACCCATCGATATGGACAACTCATTTCTTATTTGCCGAAGATAACATCCAGGATTTTTTTGAATAAAACATAATATTCTCTCCTTAATTGAGTTTGGTTCATCTTCTGACAGGTCAATTCACCTTGTTAATTGTATTGCCCTACCAAGCTGACCATCTTTAGTCGATCCTGGTATTTAATTCATTCATTATGCGATATTAGCGATTGAGTAGTAGTGTAGGATGATATACATATAACCAGTTATCGGCTTCTATTATCTTTAATATTAGATTAAGTGTATTTCTATCGTATTTACATATTGTCAAATAAATAACTAATTATCTATAAACACCCGTTTTCCTTCCACGCAAATAATTTAAGGCACCTAGAAAGCCGATCAAGAGAGATGGTACTCCAAATGCAACTAGCAGGACATTACTCGGATTCAGATTTAATTTTGGTAATACTTCAAGATTGATCCTAGAACTGACGATAGGATCTGAAAAAGGATTTCTGTTTTCATTAAACAGAACTGAGATTGTATATGAACCTGCTTTGACAAGTCTCACGTTCCATTCTAAAGGAAGTGATTGACCTGCGCTGATTGACGGAATGTAAAGTCCTTTTTCTACGCTCCAGTCTTCGAGATCAACTGGAATCTTGTCTTTAACATCAACGATTGAAATGTACGCAATTCCATCTTTAGTACTATTTTCGAGGGTTTTATCAGACCTGAGATAGTTGAGGTTTGCGCTAATAGTGATATATTTCCCAACCAATTCATGGATGATTTTAGTAGGATTGGAAATACTTATCATAAGAGGGTTTTTACTTGATGAATTCAAGACTGGAGAGGATAATTGAGAAAAGGCTATGGGATTGAGCGACCAATAGAATAATACCACTGATAATCCAATTGCTAATGTCATCAAATCCACAAATATAGGACTCTGCTGTATTCTCTTACCGACTAAATTACTCTTCGGTTTTTTCCGTGGAGTTAATTGATTAGAAGGAATTTTCATAGCTTGATAACCTCGAATTTTTTTGTAACTTTAAGAAAAATAATAGAACAGACCATAGTAAAAACTAAAATAGGCCAAATATGAGGGAGTTGTTCGTAAAAAGCCTGTTGGTTATCAACTAGAATGCTATCCAAAGAATTTATGGCATGAGAGTACGGATTTATGCTTTCTAACATAAGACCAAAATCAGTTCTCCGAAGAGATGTTCCAAAAAATAGTGATGGGGCACAAAGTAGCAAAACAATCATTATCGCCAACATTATACTATTCTTTGAATTTTTCAAAATCCATGATAACGCAATTGATATCATTGAAATTGCAAACGAAAGAACAGTACCATATAGTCCGACATAGAGAATAGCTGGAATTGCTAAGTTAGTTCCATTTGCAAGAACTATAGTATATGGGATAGAAATTAAATATAAAATAATCCATATGGTTTCCGTGGATAGCATTTTTTGAATTGCTATTTGGCTATGCTTAATTGGTGTAAGTAGAAGGCATTCAAGAGTGCCACCTTCAATTTCTGTGGAAATAGCTGAGGACGAATTAATTGCCGACATTAATAAACCTAAAACTACGATTATCTGTGAGAATGTAAATAACATCTCACTTTGATCTAATAGGCTAAGCTCCTTGTCAGTGAGTAGTAAGTATGCCACAAGACTGTAGATTGATGCTACGGTAATTATCCAAATTGCACCTCGCCAAGAATAAAAGCTTCCTGCTAGCTCTAATTTGTAGATAATCAAATGAATCACAGTCTAGATGAGCTTTGGCCTACTTGCGGTGATCGTGATTTATTTACTGTAATTAGCGTCGAATCCTTGTCATTACTTGGTTTAGTAAGTCTGAAGAATATCTCATCCAAATTCATTTTTTGTTGCCTTAATTCAGTAAATTTTAAATTTTGTTTTCTCATCCAATCAATTACCTCATCGAGTTCAATATTCTCATCAGAAATAATCATATCTACAGAATCTTCAGTCACATTATCAATAGTGATTTTAAAAGGCGGATGGGCAAGTCTGCTTGCTGTTTCTTGATTCCTTAGTATTCTGACGAATATGCTTGTTGAATCATTTAGCAAATTCCTTAAATCATTAAGGCTACCGCATGCAATTAATTTTCCATGGTTAAGTATTCCAATTCGATTGCAAAAAGTTGATACATCGGTGAGGGCATGAGTAGAAAGGAAAATGGTAACACCGTCTTCAAGATTAAGATCAGAAAGCATTTTTTGAATCTCTTGTTGACCTCTTGGATCCATTCCTAAAGTTGGTTCATCCAGAAACAAAATTTTGGGATCATTAATTAATGATCTGGCAAGAGCTAACCTCTGTTTCATTCCTCTTGAATAGTAAGCGACAGGAGCAAATGCCCTACCCGCAAGTCCAACCCTGTCCAATAGATCTCGTACTTTTTTCCTTGCAATGGGTTCTTCTATGTCATATAACCTGGCAAAATAATACAGATATTCCTCGCCGCTCATCCAATTATAAAATCCCGTGCTTTCAGGTAGAAATCCAATAATTTTTTTTATTCTTATGTTCTCTTTGGCAATATCATATCCTGCAATAAAAGCTGTTCCAGTAGTAGGGGAAAGCGTTCCACATAGCATTCGCATAGTTGTAGTTTTACCTGCACCATTGGGTCCAATCAAACCAAATATATCACCTGATTTTACATTAAATGTTAAGGAATCAACTGCTCTAAAAGATCCATATGTTTTTCCAATACCAACTGTGGAAATTCCATACACGTCATTGTCCTGGATACCTATTCCTCTTCTTCACCTCTATCTTGATATTCAAAATCTTTTTCCTCCACAAGGGATCTGTTTTGATGATAAAAATTCTGACTATCATGTGAATTATTTGAATAGTCATCCTGTTGATATTCCTCAAAGGGATTTCTTGTCTTCCACAGACCTGTTATCATTAATCCTAAAGTCCCAGAAACAACGAGTAGCCAACTGACCCAATTATTGATTACCTCCTCACCATCAGGAACATCATATAGAAACTTAAAATATAATCCACCGAATATGAGAATTGTTAAGAATACTACTATTAAGTACTTAATTTGCATTCTCTATTCTTCCTCCCCAAGTCTATCCATCTACTGTCCCAACCATTTGAAGGAATGGAGTATAGAATTCAAAGTCGAATTGTTTTTAATATAATCTTGAACTGGACCTGAAAAAGTAATTACCGCAGCTTGATCTTTTCCTTCTATAAATGTCTTGAGGGTTTCTAATTTCTCAGAAGAATTACTCCAAGTATATTTGATGTCGTATGCTCTATTGTTATCTATTTTAAACTGATTGGAGCTTAATTCCTTGTAATCCGGCAGCATGTTGAGATTTGGCTTGGCAACAGTTAACATGTAAAGATTAACGTTTGTGTCGTCAGGTATATCTTGAAGATCAATTGAAGAAAAGAGATTCTGAAATTTAGCTACAAAGCTTCCAGGATTCTTTCCATGTGTCACTATTGTAGCTTGAGGGAATGATATAGAATAAAAATTCTCAGGCAAATCCTTATTCGCAAATATATTCATGACCATTGATGATGACGCAGCATTAGAAGCGTTCTCACCAGCGAGAGCCATAAGATTTGTACTGAACGATATATAATGAAATGCAGGCACCGATTCATAAGACTTTAAATTTGAAGTGCTGGTATTTACCAATGAGTGATTCAAATAAGTATCAGGTGATGGGGTTATAGTTGCTTGTCCTATCGGTTTAATCTGTGTACCTTCGGGTTGTGAAGTAGGAGTTGTTCCCTTGAATGAGTATATGGAAAAACCAATTATCACTATGATACCTATAACTAGAATCAATATTCTAATTTTATCCATTATGATGTCCCCACGAAAAAAACATTTGTCCAGTCCGACAATGTAATGGTACCTGTGTTCCATAGTTTTCCTAAAATCATATATCATATCTCCTAGTATAACACTGCAATTAATCCTAATCAAAAGTATATTACGTTTCAGGTACAACAAGCTAAATGAGTCTGATTGCCCTTCGTCACCGGAATTTTATTAGTTTACAAAATCTAAATATTAGAACTGACGCACTGTTATCATAATATACGATTTAACGAACTATTCTAATGCATGTTGAATAAGAGTGCTGTATGCTTAGAATTGTAGTCGATAATAAAATTAACTAGTATCAAAAACCGATAAAAATCTCATTGAATTAGCTTCGTTCAAATTCTGTATGCTTTCTAATCGTTTGTTTAGTAACAAGGGCAAAGAAAAATAACGCCAAAGCCATAAATCCTAGAATAGCTAGTAACAATTCCAATATCGAGGATTCAATTTCGGGCATAAAAAGATCAAGTCTAGAGATTATAGTTCTAAGTGCGAATAGACCAAATGCTATCATTACAAAGAATATTTGCATGGATTTAGTATTTCTATAAGCCAGGAACGATATACCGAATAAAATAGCGGCAAAAAATCCTGAACATAAATCAAAGAATTCAGCAATATTCCCTTTGTCTAGAATATCTCTTTCATCGCCAAAACCATATACAAATGCTGCCATGGTCAATACTATGAATAATGTCATACAAACTGCTAAAAATGAAGTTTTCTTCAAATAGTTTAGAGTTTCAAAGTTCATTCTCTTCTTTTTCCCTGTAACCTGTTGAGAGATCCAAGAACAAATTTGCAAGTCTATCTGAAAGTCTAGCCCATAAAGAAGGATAACTAGACTCAAGATTGTGTACTATATCTTTTATATCTCCTAAAACGACGTATTTTACAAATTTCCCATCTTTAAAGCTCTTAACTAAGTCCATTTCTATCAAATGTGACATATGAGCACTCACCGTCGGAGAGGTAATGCCTAACTGTATTGCTATATTACCTTGTGTTGCCTCAGGATATTCAATTAAGTATAATATTATTTCACGTAGCGTTTCCTGGTGCAGAGCTGCAAGGATTATCTCATGACGTAAATCCGTTACATTCATCGAAAAGAAAGTCTTATAGTTGCCAAACTTTCGGGACTTTATATATCCTGTAGTTTCTAAGAAATTGAGATGATATTGAACATCACCCATTGCTAAAGATAAATCCTTTACAATTTTTCTTGTATGGGATCCAGGATATTTTTTAATGTATTCAAATATTATTTTTCTGTTAGTTATTCTGTTATTTGTAAAAACGGTTATTGACTCGTTCTTATCGTTCAGTTGAACATCTCCTTTTCATTTTCAATATCTTGATAATTAGAACAGCCGATATTTATGAACCCTGTGGTACACTTCCCTAAATCTAAATTTAATTATAAATGAGACTAACGGTCCCTATGATGACTTTTTTTGGGTTATGAATAAACAATACTAATTTATCAATTAGACAGTCGTACCAGAAGGTTTAAAGAATAGAGGTAATCAAGGAATTCAAGTTTTTACTCCGATGAGTAACGAGTCAAGCAAATAGATTGATGCGATATCATAGTCAAATATAGAATAAATGTTCTCTCTCTGCTAATCTCTCTTAACGACTGCCAAAAAGAAAAATACCAGTATGGACAATCCTGTCAAAGGAATAATTATATCCGTAAACGGATTATCAAATGAATACAAGTGCTCTATATTTTCATATATCAGAAATGCGCAAAACAATGAGAATGCAATTATAGCATACTTCAGTTTTTTAATGCCGCTTTTTAGATACGCAGAAATTGACAATGCAATCAAAAATGCAGACAATAAAGAACCTACTAGATACAACAAGATCTCTAATAGATCACTTATTGACATCTGATGAATTAGTGGTCCAAATATGAGCATGTCACTGGTACATCGATATTTCTGAGTATTGACTGGTTTAAGAGTTATAGTACTATTGTCTAAGTAAGATGCAATAGGAGGTCATTTCTAGGTATAGTTTGAAGCTTGTACCACTGCACTCTTCTCTTTAAACAAAATTAAAATGATTATCAATTCATTTGTGGCTTTTTCCCCAAATTTAATGAAGTGTATCTTGTCTGTACATGTAATCAATGTTGTACAAATATCTAAGAAATATGAGTAATAATCAATTTCGATAAATGCGAAGTAAATTCAACCCTTTGTTTTTGAAATGGTGATATGATCACGAGCCACGCCTGTGTTTTCATAAAATGTAATCCATAGTTTTGATCCATTGTTTGCCACATCCACATTTAGAAAACCATGCAGCAAAAGTTGTTTTGCTATGAAAGGTGCATGACCTGTAAAATTATAAAATTCGGCACCACCAGTTCCTAGAGTAATGAATATTTGTCCATTTACAATATTGGTATAGTTTTCAGTATTCCTATTCGTAATTATTGGAGTAGACGGTTTGGTGACATTGTATGAGATGGGATACGTGCGTTGGTAATTGTGATTATGAGCCTGAAGAACAAGGTCTACACCATATTTATCAAAGAGAGGATGGAAAACATCTCGCAGTTCTTCCTGTCCAGGATGAGTAGTATTTGAAGAATAGAATGACCTAAATGTGTACACTATTATCCAATTAATACTCTTATTTTCATGTGCACTTTTAAGATCGTCTTTAACAAATTGATATTGCGCTGAGGTAACATTATAGGGGATTAACATATTCTTAGGAGTTGCCATGGCCAAGAAATGAATATTTTTGTAATTAAAGGAATAGTACGGTTTGGTAAGATTGAAATGTCTTAGGTATTGATCATAGTCAGCAATACCATGAGAAACATCATGTTCACCAAAAGAAATTTTAAATTTACTACTATTTTCCAATGGTTTTATCATATCAAACCAACATATTGGATCCTTTGTATATGCAAGATCCCCTAGAGCTAATACTAGTTCTGGTTTCATGTTAGCCATCGCTTCAATGGTTTTTTTCGCCTCATCACCGCAACCGAAATCTCCAGCGACGACAAAATTAAATACAGGCAAATTTGAACCCACTTCACTATTGTTGTCTCCATGAGCACAAGTTAGCAAGAATCCTAATGAAAAAGAAAGCAGGATAATAAAATAAAAAATTGAAATTTTAGGATTGGAAAAACCCCTTGATAGTGAATTAAAGATCTTGAAAATTGTCATTAGAGATCGATACCAACTGAGATGAGCATTTGGCCACTGTGAATCCCAGTAATAAACACAACAAGTAAATTAGTCTAGTATAGTTATCATATGCTGTAAATATTTTTAGACTTTCAAAGGCCAAAGATAACGATATATTTTTACGAGAATATATATTTAGTATGATACAAGTGTCTAAAGAATGAATAATGCTACGGGGGTTTTACTCTACATTTGGTCCCTTAAATAATACACCCTTAGACATTTGTATTAGTTCAGTATTTTTTTTCTGATATTATCTAAACTCTGTAGCCATTCTTATAGAATACTGCATTGATTAATGCGAATATCAAAATTATTGAAATATATATCCTCATCATTTTAGATTCTCTAAAGTGTTACTTTGAATTAAAAAGCATACAAACATCAACAATATTGTCACAGCAGCTGATCCAAAGTTAATTTAGATAAAAACACTCAGATACTAATGTGATTTTGATATTTGGTTTTAATTCTTATCTAGGGAGGATTAATTTTCTAATTTTACGTGTTTAGGACTAAAACTTGATTTTAGGTAAGTGTATCTATATCTATAAGTGTGAAAATTCAAATGCTTGCCACTGAACCTGAATTATTAATTCTACAATTGGTAAATATAAGCAAGGAAACACATTTCACTCACAATATATGAATATGACGAATATCGTTCAAAAAAAATACTATATAATGATCGACCTGAAGAATATTTTACATTTGCCATCGAAGAAGCGTTTAATTCCCTGAACTGATGGATCCTTTATTAAGCATGGGAGCCTTCATTTTGTATGGACACAGAAGCAGTGAAAGTTCTTGTATTTGTTGCTATTAACCTTACATTTCTTGTGTTATTGTTATCAAGCTCTGGAGAGTTACACATACAAGGATTGTCGATGATATTTGACAAATCCAATTTTACTAATCCCCTGAAAATCGATAATAAGTATTTGCCTTTGAAACCTGGTACTACATTGATTTATGAAGGTAAAAGCGATGGAGATCCCACACGTGACGTGTTTGTAGTCACCAACGATACTAAGGAAATAATGGGTATACCTACTCGCGTAGTACATGATGACGGTTACGTTAAAGGAGAACATGAAGAAACGACAAACGATTGGTTCGCGCAGGATGACCAAGGAAATGTCTGGTATATGGGTGAGTATACTACCGACCTTAGTAACAAGGGAAGTCACGAAGGGTCATGGGAGGCAGGTGTGAAAGGTGCCAAAGCCGGAATAGTAATGGAGGCGAATCCTAAGATTAATGATAAATATAATCAAGAATTCTCCAAGGGTGTTGCCGAAGACAAAGGCGCAGTACTTAGTTTAGATGAGAAGATCACAGTTCCGTATGGCAATTTCTCAAACGTACTTAAGACCAAGGACTTTTCACCGCTTGAACCAGACACTGTTGAGAACAAATACTATGCACAGAATATCGGAGAGGTAAAGGCTTTGACCGTAAAAGGTGGGGCAGAAGTAGAATCCTTGGTACAAATCAATGGTACTGGTAAGAGTAATTCATCGGATACGAAGTAATCATTCTCGCTACAAGGCTCCTTTAAGTATAACGCCTGAGGATTGCTACTCAGGAAAGTTTTTTACTCTTGATATTATCTTATTTAGCGTAATAATTTAATTATTACTTATATGGTAACGATTTGATTATTGGCGTTAAACTACTAATAGCGTCTTTTAGCGCAAGTGGAGTAGAATAAATTAAGAGGGTATTAGGTCCGGTGATATCTTGTTGAACGGATTTCGTCACGAAATCATACTCAGATAAGATTTGGAATCCTGCCTTAGAAAATTGTGATTTGCAGTTTGATAATTGTTTGGTTGGACAGAAGAATCCCCCTACTGTCAAATCTCCCGTTGATTTTTGAGGCTTAACTACAATTTTTCCTTCCATTGGTGGAGAAAATTGCTTATCTGAAACGGTGTATGGTGATCCGGACATATCTAATACTTTTGAATCAGAGCTACCAGGGAATTTGGCTGGGATCGTGGTCCATGCTACATTCCCACTCTTGTCTTTGACTATTCCTACATGTATGTGGTTGGGATCATCGTGTGCAAATGCTACCTCAGTACCTTCTGGAACTACAAGTGTGCCTGGAAGATAGTTCGGGTTTTTTGGACCTATAGTCTTGTCATCTGCAGGGGGGTGATGAGCTTCGTCTGGAATAAATATAATAGCTGCTTTTACTGATACTGGTAACGTCATTACACCAGTATCGTAGACAGATTGTGCAGTGGGTATTGAATCAGGTGATGAAGTGGTATTAGTTATCGCATTTGATTGACCGACAGTTATATTTGATTCAGTACTATTATCTCCAGTATAGCCATTGCTAGAAACGCGATTAGTCTGAGCATAAGTGATGCCAGTGAGATTGGCTCCTGTTATTAATCCCAACGTTAGAACAACATAAATCATAAGAATTAGAACATTTGTATTTATTTTCACTTTATTGGTCAGATTTTATGTTTATCCAGTAGATAAACTATGTGGTACAAGTAACTATATGTACATGTTTCAATATAAAATATCATTAAACGGCATTAGAATGCTTCCAGAAAAGGGTGACTCAATCTTACACCGAATCGTGCTCCTTCCCTAATTGAATGAAACTAAGATTAGGAATCATTATAAGCTTGATTACTTCATCGAATAGATGTCGAAGATTACTGTAACAAAGAAACTTGTCTCGATTGTAGACGACGAGTGCGATGTTACAGAACTTTTTGGAGACGGATTACGAAAGCTTCCCGGTTTATCCATATTCACATTTACAGATCCGAAAATAGCACTTGAACATTTCAAAATAAACAAGAGCTTCTATGCTCTGGTAATCTCAGATCTAAGAATGCCTGTAATCAACGGAGTTCAATTATTGAAAACAGTAAAGG
>Ga0209811_10000615_pt1 | contig 14145 bp, 13 predicted proteins | sample Coa_R1_6_FD_187161 | JGI IMG/M metagenome (GOLD analysis project Ga0209811, IMG submission 187161) | Surface soil microbial communities from Centralia Pennsylvania, which are recovering from an underground coalmine fire. - Coalmine... | ecosystem: Environmental > Terrestrial > Soil >...
ACCCGCGACTGAGTGTGGGGTCTACCCACCCGGCCGCCACCCGATGTGCTTCGGTGGCGACGCTACGACCGGGGGCCGGTCGCTCCATAGGGTCTGACCGGGCGCGCTACCAGCTTCCCCCGTTCGGCCCGAAGAAGCTGTGCAGCTCGGCGCGCTCGGCGAAGTTCAGCCGGTCGCTCCACACCTCGATCATGCTCTTGTCGTCGGTGAGCACCCGGGCGCTCATGGGCTTGGGCTCGAAGCGGTTGAGCCAGGCGTGCGTCTGCTGCTGGACCACCCACAGCGCATCGGGGTTCTGGAAGAACTGGGTCGGGTCCGGAAGCTGCTCGTCCGTGAGCTCGACCGGCTGCCGGGTGGCCATGAGCAGGATCGTCCCCACCGCGTTCGGCGGCTCGCTCGTGGGCAGCGCGATGACGTGCGGGAACCGCGTGCGCAGCGTGGCGGCGAGCGAAGCGAGCATGGGATCGTCCCAGCCCAGCGTCTCCACGCTCACCACGAGCATGCCGTTGTCCAGCAGTCGCGACGCCGCCAGGTCCACGAACTCGCGCGTGCACAGCGGGAACGGCATGTAGCTATCGGCGAACGCGTCGACCACGATGACCGAGTGCTTGCCGCGGTCGCGGTGGAGGAAGCGCCGGATCTCCGCAACCTCGAGCGGCAGCTCGCCCGGCCTGTAGGAGACGCGGCGCGAGGCGCGCACGCGCTCCTTGTCGGGCTCGACCACGCGCACGCGCCATCCGGAACGCGCGAACGCCAGCGGCAGCGTGCCGCCGCGCAACCCGAGCACGAGCATGGAATCGGGGCCCGGGCGCATGATCCTCAGCAGGCCCAGGGCCGCGGGGCCGCGCTGCACGCAGTCGCCCGAGAGCGTGTCCATGACCGCGTGGATGGTGCCGTCGGCGAGCAGGTAGCGCGCGCCGTCGCGATCGAACACGCGCAGCTCGCCCTCGTGGCCGCGATCGAGCTCCAGGATCCTCGGGCCCAGGCGAGTGGCGCCGACCCGGGCCACGACGATGAACAGCGCGCCGGCGAGCACGAGCAGCACCCCGACGATGGACCCGGCGTTGCCGCGTGCCCCGACCGGCGAGCGGCGAACGCCGAGCGCGAACGCGAGCGCGCCCTCGCCCGCGGCGATGACCGCGAGCGTGTCGGTGAGCCCGAGGTACGGCGCGAGGCCGTAGCCGACGAGCGGCGCGGCGATCGCGGCGCCGGCGATGAGCCAGGCGCCCGCGCCCAGCGCCTCGGAGGCGGTGTGGTGCGAGGCACCCGCACCGAACGCGAGCCCCAGCCAGAGGCTCGGGAGTCCCGCGAATGCCACCGAGGTGATGGCGATCGTGACGCGCAGGTTCACTCCCCAGAGCGCCACGAGCAGCGGACGGCGGAGCAGGGCGATCAGCAGCGTGAGCACGGCCGCCGCGAGCAGGGCGCGTGCGGCACGGGGGCCGGCCTGCTCGGCCGCGCCGGCGCGGGTGCCGAGCGCGCAGCCGATCGCGAAGCCCAGCAGCGTCGAGAATGCGATCCCGCAGTAGAGCGCGAGGCTCAGTCCGGCGTACGGCGCGATCAAGCGTTGCGCCGCGTACGCCGTGCCGAACACACACGCGCCGAGCGCCATCGCGGACGGGGTGCGCAGCATCGCTGCGCACCCTGCCAGTCCGCGGAACGCGCTGTCAACGACGCGGCCCGGAGGGGTCTCCGGGCCGCGTCACTGGCGCCGTGGGCCGCGCGCGCATCTAGGGCGTGACGATGAACCTCGCCGACATCGCGCGCCCGCCGGTGACGAGCCGCGCGAAGTAGACGCCGGGCCACGCCGGCGAGCCATCGCGCGCCCGCCCGTCCCAGCGCAGGTTCTGCGGGCCCGCCGGCTGGAGCCCGTCGGCGAGCGTGGCGATGCGCCGCCCGAGCAGGTCGTAGATCGCGAGCTCGGCGTTGCCCGCCGCCGGGAGCGTGAACGACACCGTGGTGCCGTGGTGCGCGGGACTCGGCGAGACGTGCGGACCCGAGAGTCCGCCCGGCTTCACGATCTGCATCTCCGCGGACACCGCGACCGGGCTGCCGGCGCTGGGATCGAACGGCTTCGTCGAAGCGTCGATCGACTCGACGAAGCGCGCGAGCGCTTCGCGATCGCGGGCGCTGGTGAGCATGTCCACGCCGCCCGAGCCCGCGCTCCGATGCGGCACCAGGTCCAGCACCGCGAGCACGGTGGGCGCGGAGCCGTTGTGCAGGTAGGGCGGGAACGCGTGCGCGCCGAGCAGAGACGGCGGCACGTAGCCGTCGGCGCCGAGCGCCGCCGGCGAGAGCACGTCGCGCACTTCGTTCGCCGCCGCGGGGTCGAACGTGCCCACGCTGCGGAGCGCACCGATCACCTGCGGACCCTTGAGGATCGAGGCATCCGGCGGCGGCGTGAAATTGCGGCGGCCCACCGACCAGCCGGGCCCGCCGTGGCAGCTGGCGCAGCGCGCGCTCGCGAACAGCTTGCGGCCGCGCTCGACGAGCCGGTCGTCGTGATCGTCGTCGTCCCCGTGCTCGCGGGCCTGGGCGAACGGCGACAGCGGCGTGCGCACGCCGCGCGCCACCCACAACGCCATGTCGTCCAGCGCCTCGCTCCGGCCGGCGCTCGGCGGCGTGAAGTTGGCGACGTTGGGATCCGGCGTGGTGCCGTCGGCGAGCGTGATGAGCCCGAGCCCGCCCTGCACCGCGCGCGAGTTGAGTTCGAAATCCTGCACCTCGTCGCGGATCGCCGAGTGGTTGAGCATCTTCATGTCGTTCGGATCGTGGGGATTGAACGTGCCGTTCAGCTGCAGCGTCCGCCGCGGGCCGGTGGCGAACATCCACACCACGCCGTCGGTGAGGCCGAACGGGTGGCAGGAGACGCAGCCGCTCCAGCCGCCGTTCGAGAGCCGCGCGCCGATGTTGACGCCCAGGGAGGGCAGGCTCACGCCGGTCGACGAGTTGAACACCGCCTTGCCGATCAGCAGCCGCGCCGCGTCGCTGCCGGGCGCCGGCAGATCGGACGATGCGACCGTGGCCATCACCTGGTGCGAAGACAGGTCCACGACCGAGACGTCGTGCGAGACCTCGTTGGTGACGTACGCGCGCGTGTCCTTCGAGTCGATGACGATGCCCGTCGGGTTCTGGCCCACGAACACGCGCACCACCGCGCCCGGGTCACCCGCCGCCGCGGGGGCGTGGATCGTGGGCGCGCCGTTCGCGTCCAGGTCGACCTTCACGATCAGGTTCGACGCCGAGGCCACGACGTAGCCCGTGTTGGAGCCGTGCTCGAACGCCGCCGCCCACGGCACCGCGAGGAACACGCGCGTCGGGCTCGCCGCCTCGAGGTTGATGCCCTTGTTCATGTTGATGGTGGCGCCCTCGGTGTCGGTGGCGAGATCGATCACCGACAGGAACGACTGCACGTTGACGTTGAAGCGCACGGGACCGTTCGGCGACGACGCGGTGTTGGGCAGGTAGGCGTGGTCGCCCTTGATGACGATCGAGTTCAGCTGGTTCGGGAACGCGCCCGTGGGCTGATCGAAGTTGGCCCCCGGCGCGATCCCCGCGAGCGTGTTGCCGTTCGAGTTGAAGCCGACATTCGCGAGCGGGTTCAGCACCACCGTGTGCAGGAAGCGGTCCCGCCTGGTGGAGAACACGCTGACGTGCGCTTCTTTGTAGTCGTCGGCGCCGATCGTCTTGCCCGGCTTGTCCACGGCGAGGAACGAAGTCACGTAGAGCTTCTCGTCCTTGTCGCTGCCGTCGCCGTCGCTGGTCACCGCCAGGGCGCGTGGCTCGAGGCCGACGCCGTCCTCGGTGGTGAGCGTGCGCACCACCTTGAGCTTGTCGGTGTCGATGACGCTGATGTCGTTGGAACGCGCGTTGGCGACGTAGAGCTTGTCGCCGTTCGGCGTCAGCGCCAGCGCGTAGGGCTCGGTGCCGACGCGGATCGTCTTCGACACCTTGGGATGATCGGAGCCGGTGCGGATCACCGACACCGTGCCGCTCACCGAGTTCGCCACGTACACGCGCTCGCCGTCGGGCGAGATGGCGATGCCGTGCGGCTCCACGCCGACCTTGACCTCGTCGCGCTTGCGGTTCCGGTCATGCTTGACGTCGATCCTCGTCACCGAGTTGCGGTCGGGATTCGCGACCCACACGTCCTCGTCGTCGGGCGTGATCTGGATCGGGCCGGACGACGTCGAGCCGGAGCGATCCGCGCGATGGGAGCGCTCCGTGGAGAAGCCCGGACCGGATGCCGACGTGAGCAGTGAGGCGCCGACCAGCAGGCATGCGGCGGAGAGCGAGACGGTCAACACGGGATGCGAGCGCATGGGAGCCGTTCCTTTTCGGATCGCGTGGAACGAACGACGCGACGTGGGACGTGGGGTTTGGACCGGACCGTGTCGGAGGCCGCGCGGGGATCGCGACGATGCTGGCTCTCCCGCGGGCGGGCTCGATGCTAGGCTCGCGATAGCAGGGGGTCCACGGAAAAACCAGCGGAATTCGTACAGGAAACCGTCTCGCGACGACGTCGGCTCGGACTGTATGCACGGATCGGTCGACCCCATGGGTGCCGACCGAAATGGGGGTGCACATGCAGTGGATCGACGACGTCCCGGTGTTCGGCGATCCGGTCGACCCGGAGGCCCTGCAGCAGATCCAGCGCTGTCGAGCCACCGCGGACGCGGCGGCGCTCATGGCCGACCACCACATCGGCTACGCGGTCCCGATCGGCGGCGTGGTCGTCTACAAGGACGCCATCTCGCCCTCGGGCGTGGGGTTCGACATCGGCTGCGGCAACAAGGCCGTGCTCACAGACATGCCGGGGATCGAGGCCCGCGCCCGGATCGCGCCGCTCATGGATGCCATCGCCGACCGGCTCTCGTTCGGCATGGGGCAGAAGAACAAGCAGCGCGCCGACTCCCCCGTCTTCGACCGGGACGAGTGGCGGCTGCCGGAGGCGGCGAAGCTCAAGCCGCTCGCCCGGGACCAGCTCGGCACCATCGGCTCGGGCAACCATTACGTCGACCTGTTCACCGACGAGCAGGACCGCGTCTGGGTCGGGGTCCACTTCGGCTCGCGCGGCCTCGGCCACAAGCTGGCCACGCACTTCCTCGAAGCCGGCGGCGCCCGGGACGCCATCCACGAGCCGCCGCTCGTGATCCCGGCGGGCCATGCCCTGTTCGACGACTACGTGGCCGCGATGACGCTCGCCGGCGCGTTCGCGTACGCGGGCCGGGACTGGGTGTGCGCCGAGGTGGTGGGCATCCTCGGCGCGCGGGTCCTTGACGAGGTGCACAACCACCACAACTTCGCCTGGCTCGAGGAGCACGACGGCGAGCAGGTGTGGGTGGTGCGCAAGGGCGCGACCCCCGCGTTCCCGGGGCAGCGCGGGTTCGTGGGCGGCTCGATGGGCGACGACGCGGTGATCATCGAGGGCGTGGACTCCCCGCTCGCGCGCACCGCCTGGCACTCCACCGTGCACGGCGCGGGGCGGGTGATGAGCCGGAGCGCGGCGAAAGGGAAGGTGGACCGGAAGACCGGCAAGGTGGTGCGAGCCGGCTTGGTGTCGCGGGAAATGATGTCCGACTGGGTCCGCAATCGCGGCGTCGAGCTGCGCGGGGCGGGCACGGACGAGGCGCCGCAGTGCTACAAGCGGCTGCCCGAGGTGCTGGGGCACCACGAGGGGACGATCCGGGTGCTGAATACGCTCCGGCCGATCGGGGTGGCAATGGCTGGGGACAAGGAGTTCGACCCCTTCAGGGACTAGGTTGTGGTTCGAAGATTGTTGCTGGGGTCAATTGGGGCGATCCGGGGCCAAGGCCAGATTGCGGGACAATGACTTAGGGGCCGGATTTCGAGCCAGCAACAATCTTCGAACCACAAGGGAAGGACCAGCGATCGGCGGGCATCCGTGGTTGCGCAATCCCATCTAAACCATTAGCTTCCAGCCAGACTCTAACCTTTGCGTAAGGGTATGTCGACAGCTCAACGAAACCACTCTTCTGGATCCCAGTACGTTCGCGTCGGCGATCTCGCCCGGCAGACGGGCAAGACCGTGCGCGCGATCCATCTCTACGAGGAGCTGGGGCTCATCGAGCCGGCGACGCGCTCGAGCGGCGGCTTCCGGCTCTACCACCCGGCGGTGGTCGAGCGCGTGCGCTGGATCGACCTCCTGAACGGGCTCGGCCTGTCGCTGCACGACACGAAGCAGATGCTCGAGCGCTGGTGGCACTCGGACCGCGGCCCCGAGGCCATGGACGAGCTGCGCACGCTGTTCAATGCCAAACTCGAGGAGACGCGCGACAACATCCGGCGCCAGCAGCACCTCGAACAGGAACTGGTCGCCGGCCTCGCCTACCTGGACACGTGCCGCGTCTGCGGCGAGCCGGGCGCGGTGGACTGCTGCGTGACCTGCACGCACGACCACGGCGTCGAGCGCGAGCCGGCACTGGTCGCGGGCTTCAAGGGCACACGTGACGGAGCCCGCCGCGTCGTGCGCCCGGCACTGGTGAACGTGGAAGAGCACCCGCAACGCTGAAACACGAACGGCGCCCTCCGCCGGCCGTGCGGAGGGGCGCACGAAGGACATATAAAAAGGAGCCTCGACGATGATCTCGCTCACGCCGGTCGCGGCGGACAAGGTGAAGGAGCTGCTCACGGGGCGCGGCACGCCGGACATCGGCCTGCGCGTCGGCGTGCGCGGCGGCGGCTGTTCGGGGAACTCCTATTTCATGGAGTTCTGCGAGGCCGGGGTCGCCGGCGACGAGGTCATCGAGACGAACGGCGTCCGGCTCATCATCGACCTCAAGAGCATGGTGCTGCTCGGCGGCACCGAGATCGACTACGTCGAGGGCCTGATGGGCGCCGGATTCAAGTTCAACAACCCGAACGTCAAGCACTCCTGCGCCTGCGGGGAGAGCTTCTCTGCCTGAGCAATCGAATGGACCGCGCGCCACGCCGCCCCAGGACGGGGCGCGGGCGCCTCAACACCGGCCGCGGCCGGATGGAACCACTGACATGACCGCCGACCTGATCGTGAAGGACCTCCACGTGAGCGTGGAGGGCAAGGAGATCTTGAAGGGGCTCTCGCTCCAGGTGAAGAAGGGCGAGATCCACGCGCTCATGGGCCCGAACGGCTCCGGCAAGAGCACGTTCGCGAACACGCTCATGGGCCACCCCAAGTACGAGGTGACCTCGGGCGACATCCTGTTCAAGGGCGAGTCGGTGCTGGGGAAGGAGGCCGACGAGCGCGCCCGCATGGGGCTGTTCATGGCGTTCCAGTACCCGGTGGCGATCCCCGGGCTCACGTTCAGCTCGTTCCTGCGCGCCGCGCTGAACGCGCGCCTCGCGCCCTCGGCGGGCGTGGACGGCAAGGTGCCGACCAAGAAGGGCATCCCGCCCAAGGAGTTCCGCGAGCTCATGCGCTCGAAGATGGCCATGCTCAAGATGGACGACTCGTTCGCGTCGCGCTATCTCAACGACGGGTTCTCGGGCGGCGAGAAGAAGCGCGCCGAGATCCTGCAGATGGCCGTCTTGAAGCCCGAGATCGCGATCATGGACGAGACCGACTCGGGGCTCGACATCGACGCACTGAAGATCGTCTCCGAGGGTGTCAACGCGCTCGCGGGCCCGGACCTGGGCGTGCTCGTGATCACGCACTACAACCGCATCCTCAACTACATCAAGCCGCACCGCGTCCACGTCATGATCGACGGGCGCATCGTCACGAGCGGCGGCGCCGATCTGGCGCTCCAGCTCGAGGCCAAGGGCTACGACTGGGTCCGCGAGGAGGTGAGCAGCCGATGAGCACCGCACCCCAGCACGACACGCGTGACAGCTACACCGAGAAGTACGGCTTCCACGACACCGAGCAGCACGTGTTCAAGTCCCGGAAGGGCTTGAACAAGGAGATCGTCGCCGAGATCTCCAAGCACAAGAGCGAGCCGAAGTGGATGCTGGAATACCGCCTGAAGGCGTTCGAGATCTTCGAGAAGAAGCCAATCCCGACGTGGGGCGGCGACGTTTCGCAGATCGACTTCCAGGACATCTTCTATTACGTCAAACCCACGTCCGAGGAAGCGAAGTCGTGGGAGGACGTGCCGGCCGACATGAAGCGCACGTTCGACAAGCTTGGCATCCCCGAGGCCGAGCAGAAGTTCCTCTCCGGCGTGGGCGCCCAGTACGATTCCGAGGTCGTGTACCACAAGATCAAGGAGTCGCTCGAGAAGCAGGGCGTGATCTTCCTGTCGTGCGACCACGGCTTGAAGGAGCACCCGGAGCTGTTCAAGCAGTACTTCGGCACGGTGATTCCGTCGTCGGACAACAAGTTCGCGGCGTTGAACTCCGCGGTGTGGTCCGGAGGCTCGTTCATCTACGTGCCGAAGGGCGTGCACGTGGACGTGCCGCTGCAGGCGTACTTCCGCATCAACACCAAGGACATGGGCCAGTTCGAACGCACGCTGATCATCGTGGATGAAGATGCGTACGTGCACTACGTCGAGGGGTGCACCGCGCCCACCTACTCCAGCGACTCGCTGCACTCGGCGGTGGTCGAGATCATCGTCAAGAAGGGCGGCCGCTGCCGCTACACGACGATCCAGAACTGGTCGAACAACGTCTACAACCTGGTGACCAAGCGCGCCGTCGCGTACGCGAACGCCACCATGGAGTGGGTGGACGGGAACCTCGGCTCCAAGCTGACGATGAAGTACCCGGCGGTCTACATGATGGAGCCGGGCGCGCACGGCGAAATCCTGTCCATCGCGTTCGCGGGCAAAGGCCAGCACCAGGACGCCGGCGCCAAGGTCGTGCACTGCGCGCCGAACACGAGCAGCAAGATCATCTCCAAGTCGATCAGCAAGGACGGCGGGCGCGCGGGCTACCGCGGCCTCGTGAAGGTGATGAAGGGCGCGGAGAACTGCCGGAGCACGGTGAACTGCGACGCGCTCATCCTCGACGAGGACTCACGCTCGGACACCTATCCGACCATGGAGATCGAGGAGGACAAGGTCACGATCGGCCACGAGGCGACCGTGTCGAAGATCGGCGACGAGCAACTCTTCTACCTCACCGCGCGCGGCATCCCCAAGGAGGAGGCCGCGGCGATGATCGTCTCGGGCTTCATCGAGCCGGTGGTGAAAGAGCTGCCCATGGAGTACGCCGTCGAGATGAACCGGCTGATCCAGCTGCAGATGGAGGGCTCCGTCGGATGACCACGCTCACCGCGAAATCGCCCACGACGCCCGCGACGCTCGCGAAGTCGTGGGCCGAGAGGGCACTGGCGCGCGCGCAGGCCGCGCGCGAAGGCGCATGGGCGCTCGAGCGCCGTCGCGCCGCCATCGCCACGCTCGGCACGCTGTCGATGCCGCGCCGCGACGACGAGCTCTGGCGCCGCACCGACTTCGGCACGCTCGAGCAGACGCTCGGAGCGCTGGATCCGTTCGTCCAGCCGCCGCCCGCGCGCAACATCGACGACCTGCCCGCGGCGCTGATCGAACGGCTCGCGGGCGAGGCCGGTCGCGTGGGCCTGGTGGTGCAGCGCGGGACGGGCGTGGTGCTGGAGCAGACGCACCCGACGCTCACCCGGCAGGGCATCACGGTGTGCTCGTTGGACCGCGCCACGCGCGAGCACGAGGCGCTCCTCAAGCCTCACCTCGGCGCGCTGCTGCACGACGACTACGACTGGTACGCGGCGCTGGGCTCGAGCCTTCGACAGGGCGGCGCGTTCGTGCACGTGCCGAAGGGCGTGAAGGCCGAGCTGCCCGTGCGGCTCTTCCACTGGATCGACGGCGCGGGCCGGCTCGTCGCGCCGCGCAGCGTGGTCATCGTGGAAGCGGACGCCGAGCTGACGCTCGTCGAGGAGATGCTCTCGGAAACGGTCGAGGGCGCCTCGCTCCACGCCGGCGGCACCGAGGTGTTCGTGGGCCAGAACGCGAAGCTCACGTACGGCCAGATCCAGGACTGGGGCCGGAACGTGTTCCACTACGGCAACGTCCGCGCCGAGGTGGGGCGCGATGCCGAGCTGCAGTGGATGCAGGTCATGGTCGGCGGGCGCATGACCAAGGCGAACAGCTACTTCAACCTGAACGGCCAGGGCGCGCGCGCATTCGTGAACGGCTTCATGTTCGGCGACCAGCGCCAGCACTTCCACCTGCACACGCTGCAACGCCACCTGCAGCCGCACACCACCAGCGACCTGCTGATCAAGTGCTGCCTCAAGGACCGCGCGCGGAGCGTCTACCAGGGCCTGATCCAGGTCGCCGAGGGCGCACAGCGCACCGACGCCTACCAGGCGAACCGCAACCTGCTGCTCTCCGACCAGGCGCGCGCCGACAGCATCCCGGGCCTCGAGATCCTCGCCAACGACGTGCGCTGCACGCACGGCGCCACGCTCGGTTTCGTGGATCCCGAGCACCTCTACTACCTCATGGCGCGCGGCCTGCCGCGCGGGGTCGCGGAGCGACTCGTCGTGGAGGCGTTCTTCGAGCCGGTGATCGCGCGCATCCCGCTCGAGACCGTGCGCGAGCGCTTGCGCGTCGAGATCGAGCGCAAGCTCGACTGATGACGGCGACCGGGTCCGTGCCGGCGGCCGGGGCGAGCGCCGGCGCGGGCGCCGTATTCGACGCGCGGCTCCTGAAGGCGCAGTTCCCGATCTTCTCCGCGCTGCGCGAGAAGCCGCTGGTCTACCTGGACAGCGCGGCCACGTCGCAGAAGCCGCAGGCGGTGCTGGATGCCATGTCCCAGTACTACGGGACGTGCAACGCCAACATCCACCGCGGCGTCTACGCCATCGCCGAGCAGGCGACGGCACTCTACGAGGACGCTCGCCGGCGGTTCGCGTCGTTCGTGAACGCCAGCCCGCGCGAGATCGTGTTCACGCGCAACTCCACCGAGGCGCTGAACCTGGTGGCGCGTGCGTACGGCGCGTGGAAGCTCGAGCCCGGCGACGCGGTGCTGCTGACGCTCATGGAGCACCACTCGAACCTGGTGCCGTGGCAGATGCTCGCCGCGGAGCGCCGGCTCGAGCTGCGCTTCATCCCGCTCACCGGCTCGGGCGAGCTGGATCTCGAAGCGCTGCCGCGGCTTCTTGCCGACGGGAAGGTGAAGCTGTTGTCGCTCGTTCACGTCTCGAACGTGCTCGGCACCGTGAACCCGGTGGCGGAGGTCGCGCGGGTGGCCAAGCAGCACGGCGTCACGGTCGTGGTCGATGCCTCGCAGAGCGCGGCGCACATGCCGGTCGACGTGAAGGCTCTGGGCGTGGACTTCCTCGCCTGCACCGCACACAAGATGCTCGGGCCCACCGGCATCGGCATGCTCTGGGGCCGGCGCGAGCTGCTCGAGGCGATGCCACCGTTCCTGGGCGGCGGCGAGATGATCCGCACCGTGACGCTCACCGAGTCGACGTGGAACGAGCTGCCGTGGAAGTTCGAGGCCGGCACCATGGCGATCGCCGAGGCGGTGGGGCTGGGTGCCGCGGTGCAGTGGCTCGAGCGGGTGGGGCTGGAGCGCGTGTTCGCGCACGACCGCGAGCTGGCCGCCTATGCGATGGAGCGGCTCGGCGAGCTGGACGGCGTGAAGCTCCTCGGGCCGCCGGCCGCTCGCCGCGGCGGCGTGGTGGCGTTCACCGTGGAGGGCGTCCATCCACACGACGTCGCCATGGTGCTCGACCGCGACGGTGTCTGCGTGCGCGCCGGGCACCACTGCGCCATGCCGCTCCACGACCATCTCGGCATCCCCGCAAGCGTGCGCGCGTCGTTCCACTGCTACTCGCTGCGCGAGGACGTGGACGCGCTGGTCGAAGGCCTGCGCGGAGTGCGGAAGCTGTTCGCGCGCTGAAGGCTCAAGCGCAGCCCGCGCTCGGGCCGCCGCAGGTGCAGTCGAGGCAACCGTGCGTCGCGCACGTCCCGCAGGAGCGCCGGAGCTGCTCGCGCAGCGCCTCGCGGCCGCGGAAGAGCCGCACCGAGGCGTTGTTGGGCGTGATGCCGGCGTGTTCGGCGAATGCCTTCACGCTCATCTCGTCCATGTCGACGCGGCGGATGGCCTCGGCGTACTCGGGCTTGAGCGTTCCCAGCATCTCGCGCACGCAGCCGCACACCGCGTTGAACAGCTCGTCGTCCGCGGCCGGCGCGCTCGTCTCGCCCGTGGCCGCCGCGCGATCGGTGGCGCGCTGCTCGGCGGCGCGACGGCGCCAGTGGTCGGTGAGCGCGTTCCGCAGCGTGCGGTAGAACCAGGCCACGACCGAGTCCTCGTCGCGCAGCCGGGCGGCACCCGCGAGGCCGCGGACGAACGCTTCCTGGAGGATGTCCTCCGCCACCTCGCGCGAGCCCACGCGCCGCTCGAGGAAGGCGAGGAAGCGGCGGTGGTTGTCGACGAGCGTCCTCACGACTTCTGGCGTGGTTGGCTGCGCCACGGTTTCGTTCGGTTCGAGCACGTGTCCCTCCGGTGAGAACAGGAGCAGGCCCCGGCCGGAATCTACTCCGGCCGGGACCGTGCGGGTGTCAGCGACCGCAGCTGCAGCCGGGGCTGCACGCGCACCCGGGGCCGCACGGGCACGTCGGTCCGCACGTGCAGGTGACCTGGTCCTGCGAGGCGTTTGCGCAGTCACACGTGGGGGCGGCGAGCGGGGTGGCATCGTCGAGGCGGGGCAAAGGCGATCTCCTTCGAGGTTCGTGGCCGCGTCCCGGCCCCCGTCCGGGGGCCCGTCAACGGCGCTTCCACCCCTGCTGACGCACGAGGACTTCCGCTCTTACACCCCGATTTCGAGCGGTCAGGAGGCCCTCGGCAACCCCGTACGAGCCATGCCCTTCACGCGCGGGATGGCGTATCGTATCGGTGACATGGACTCACTCTTCCGCGACCACATCCTCGACCACTACAAGAACCCGCGCTGCCACGGCACGCTGGAGCGGCCCGACGCGCGCATCGAGGACGCCAACCCGCTGTGCGGCGACCGGCTGCGCATGGATTTCCGCTTCGCCGACGGGCGCGTGGCCGCGGTGCGCTTCACCGGGACCGGGTGCTCGATCAGCCAGGCCTCGGCCTCGCTCCTGTGCGAGGCCATCGAGGGGAAGACGCTGGATGAGGTGAAGGCCGTGACCCGGCAGGACGTGCTCGACCTGCTGGGCGTGGACGAGCTGGGGCCGGTGCGCAGCAAGTGTGCGATGCTGGCGCTGAAGACGGTCAAGGCAGCAGCCTACGGCGTGGCCACGTGGACGGACGAGGAGTTCGACACATGACGCCCACCACCGGCCGCTGGCTGAGCGTGGCGAAGGCCGCGGACATCCCCGTGGGACGCTCGCTCATCGTAAGGCTGGACGACGTGCCGGTGGCGGTGTTCCATCTCGCCGACGGCTGGTATGCGATCGAGGACATCTGCACGCACGACGGCGGGCCGGTGGCCGAGGGCAGGCTCGATGGCGCGATCATCGAGTGCCCGCGCCACGGCGCGACGTTCGACGTGCGGACAGGGGCCGCACTGACGTTCCCCGCGGTGGCGCCCGTTCCCACCTACGCGGTGCGCGTGGTCGGGGACGACGTGCAAGTGGAGTGGCCATGAACGACGACAAGCGAGCCGTGAATCCGCACACGGGCCAGCCGCTGCCCGACGAAGCCACACCACAGGCGCCCGCTGCGGAGGCGAGCGCCGGTGCCCCCGGCGTCGCCAAGCAGTCCGGCCCGCCGCAGCTCTCGAGCATGCCGAGCGCCCAGGAGCTGGCAGTGCGCTCGGTGCTGGAGACGGTGATGGATCCCGAGTTGGGGCTGTCGGTGATCGACCTCGGGCTGATCCGCGAGGTGCACTTCCTCACCGGCAAGACGCTCGTGCGCATGATGCTCACGACGCCGTTCTGCCCGTACGCGCCGCAGATGATGGCGGACGTGAAGCAGGCCACCGAGAGCGCGGTGCCGCAGCCGGCCGAGGTGGAGATCCTGCCCGACCCCTGGAGCCCGGACATGATGCCGGACCCGGGGCTGCTCGGCTTCAGCTACTGAGTTGTGCTCCGCAGATTGCAGATGAGCGGTGCCATCTCCTTGTGGGGCGGGTGCCTGCGGTCGGCTCACGCCGCGTACTTGAGCTGCCGCCGCCGGGTCCGCGGGTACTGCCGTGCCGGCACACGCCCCCAGTAGTGGTCGGCCCACGCTTCCGGCAGCCCG
>Ga0209811_10000616_pt1 | contig 14138 bp, 15 predicted proteins | sample Coa_R1_6_FD_187161 | JGI IMG/M metagenome (GOLD analysis project Ga0209811, IMG submission 187161) | Surface soil microbial communities from Centralia Pennsylvania, which are recovering from an underground coalmine fire. - Coalmine... | ecosystem: Environmental > Terrestrial > Soil >...
CTGGTACGGCAGGTCGGGCGACACCGGCATCTTTCCGCCGAGCGCGATCTGCAGCCGCAGGTTCCACCGGCCGAAATTGGGAAACGAGACGATCGCCTCGCGCCCGACGCGCAGCATGTCGAGCACGATCTCCTCGGTGCGGCGCACCGCCTGCAGGGTCTGCGACAGGATCACGCAATCGAAGGAGCCGGCGTCGAATCCCGCCAAGCCGCGCTCCAGGTCGCTCTGGATGACGTTCACGCCGTTCTTCACGCAGGCGAGCACGTTGGCGTCGTCGATGTCGATGCCGTAGCCCCGCGCGCTGCGCGTCTGCCTCAGGAACTTGAGCAGCACGCCGTCGCCGCAGCCGAGATCCAGCACCGACGAGTCGGGCTTGACCCAGGCGGCGATCGCCTGGAAGTCCGACCGTTCGGAGAGCGCGACCTGCCCGTTGGCACTCATAGGCGCGCGGAAATCCCGTCGAAATACGCCCGCACCAGCGCGTGGTAGCGCGCGTCGTCGAGCAGGAACGCGTCGTGCCCGTGCGGAGCGTCGATCTCGGCGTAGGACACGTCGCGGCGGTTGTCGAGCAGCGCCTTGACGATCTCGCGCGAGCGCGGCGGCGCGAAGCGCCAGTCGGAGGTGAACGAAACCACCAGGAAACGCGCCTTCGCCACGGCGAGCGCCTTCGAGAGGTCGTTCCCGTGCCCGGCGGCCGGGTCGAAGTAGTCGAGGGCGCGGGTGATGAGCAGGTAGGTGTTCGCGTCGAAGTACTCGGAGAACTTGTCCCCCTGGTAGCGCAGGTAGGACTCGATCTCGAAATCGACGTCGAAATGGAACTTGATCGAATCGGAGCGGAGAGTGCGCCCGAATTTTTCCATCATGGCGTCGTCGGAGAGGTAGGTGATGTGCCCGATCATGCGCGCGAGGCGCAGGCCGCGGCGCGGCACCACGCCGTGGCCGTAGTAGTCGCCGCCGTGGAAATCCGGGTCGGTGGTGATCGCCTGGCGCGCGACCTCGTTGAAGGCGATGTTCTGCGCCGAGAGCTTGGGCGCGGCCGCGACCACGACCGCGTTGCGGATGCGGTCCGGGTAGCTGATCGTCCATTGCAGCGCCTGCATCGCCCCAAGGCTCCCGCCCATCACCGCGGCGAAGGAGCCGATGCCGAGGCGGTCGGCGAGCCGCGCCTGCGCGTCCACCCAGTCCTCGACCGTGACCACGGGAAACGCGGAGCCGTAGGGGCCGCCGGTCGCGGGGTTCGTGCTCTTCGGGCCGGTCGTGCCGAAGCAGCCGCCGACGTTGTTCACCCCGATCACGAAGAACTTCTCGGTGTCGAGCGGCTTCCCCGGCCCGATCATGTTGTCCCACCAGCCGATGTTATCGGGCGCGTCCGCGTAATAGCCGGCGACGTGGTGCGCCGCGTTGAGCGCGTGGCACACCAGCACTGCGTTCGATTTCGCCGCGTTCAGCCGCCCGTACGTTTCGTACACCAGGTCGTACTGATCCAGTACCGCGCCGCTCTTGAAATGCAGCGGCTGGTCGAAATGCAGGATCTGCGGTTTGACCGCGCCGACGGAGCGCGGCCCTGCGTTGCCTTCCGGCGCCATAAAATGAAAAACCCGTTTAGCCTGCCTGCTAAACGGGTCGCCCTCGCTTTAGCAATATTTGTTTTTCGCCCGAAGAACCGGGCGGCGCCTGCAAGCTGATAGTCAAATCGGCGCGAAGAAGGAACTTACCTCAGCGCGGCGGCGGCGTCAATTCCGCCCGCCGGCTCAGACGAATCGCGCCGGGCGCTCAGGCGTTCAGCTTCGCAAGCAGCGAGCGCGCCTTGGCCGGGTCGTGCTCGCGGCTGACCCTCGCGGCGCCTCTCTCCACTTCCTTGATGCGGGTGCGCAGCACCTCGTTCTTGATCGCGAGCAACTGCGCCGGGTGCATCGAGAACTCGCGCAAGCCGAAGCCGAGCAGCAGCCGCGTCATCAGGGTGTCGCCCGCCATTTCGCCGCACACCGCCACCGGGGTCTTGGCGCGCTTGGCGCTGCGTATGGTCTGCGCGATCAGCTGCAGCACGGCAGGGTGCAGCGGATCGTAGAGGTGCGCCACGGTGTCGTCGGTGCGGTCGATCGCGAGGGTGTACTGGATCAGGTCGTTGGTGCCGATCGAAAGGAAATCGAGCTTCTCGAGGAAATAGGGCAGCGACAGCGCCGCGGCGGGCACCTCGATCATGCCGCCGATCTGGATGCGGCGGTCGTACTTGATCTTCTGGTCGTCGAGCATCTCCTTCGCCTGGCGCACTGCGGCCAGCATCTGCTCGACCTCGTGGGCGTGCGCGAGCATCGGGATGAGCAGGCGTATCTTTCCGTGGCGCGACGCGCGCAGGATCGCGCGCAACTGCGTCAGGAACATCTGCGGCTCGGCGAGGCAGAAGCGGATCGCGCGCAGGCCCAGGGCCGGGTTCGGGCCGCTGCGGTCGGCGCCGTTGATGCTCTTGTCAGCGCCCAGGTCGAGGGTGCGGATCGTGACCGGCCGGCCGTGCATCGCGTCGGCGACTCTGCGGTAGGCCTCGAACTGCTCGTCCTCGGAAGGCAGGTCGTCCCGGTTCAGGAAAAGGAACTCGCTGCGGAACAGGCCGATGCCCATCGCGCCCGCCTCGGCGGCTTCCTCGACGTCCTCGGGCAGCTCGATGTTGGCCTGGAGCTCGACCGCGACGCCGTCGAGCGTCGCCGAGCGCGCGGTGCGCAGGCGCTTGAGCTTCTCCCGCGCGGTCTCGATTCTCCGGCTGCGCTCGCGGTACTCCTCGAGCACCCGCTCGCCCGGGTTCACGATCAGGACGCCTTCGCGCCCGTCGACGATCAGGGTCTCGCCCTCGCGGATCATGCCGCGCGCGTGGTGCAGCCCAACGATCGCCGGCAGGGCGAGGCTGCGCGCGACGATCGCCGTGTGGGAGGTCACCCCGCCGAGGTCGGTGACGAAGCCTGCGTAGCGGTGCTGCTTGAACAGGATCATGTCGGCGGGCGACAGATCGTGCGCGACGACGATCAGGTCTTCCTCGTGCGAAGGCGCCTCGGGCGCGTGCCCGGTGCCGAGCATCGCCGCGAGCACCCGCTCGACCACCTGCACGATGTCCTGCTTGCGCTCGCGCAGGTAGGGGTCCTCCATCTCCTCGAACTGAGCGACGAGGTAGTCGAGCTGGTGGGTGAGGGCCCATTCGGCGTTGTAGCGCCGCGTGCGGATGAGCTCGCGCGGAATCGCCGAGAGGTTGGAGTCCTTCAGCAGCATCGCGTGGAGATTGAGGATCGCCTTCATCTCCAGCGGGGCCCCTGCGGGCACGCTCGCCTGGAGCGCATCGAGCTCGCCCTGCACCTGCGCGATCGCCGCATCGAACCGAACCAGCTCGGCGTCGATGTCCTCCGGCTCGATCTCGTAGTGCGCCACCTCGAGCCGCGCGGTCGAGACCAAATGCGCGTGGCCGATCGCGATGCCGCCCGACACGCCCGCACCGTGCAGGGTGAAGCTCGCGGTGTCGGTTCCGGTGTTCTCGCCGGGTTTCACCGACTACTCCGCTTCCCCGAAGCGCTCGGCGATCAGCTTGACGAGCGCGGCCAGCGCGGCCTCGGCGTCCTCGCCGTCGGCCTCGATCAGGACGCGGCTGCCTTTGCCGGCGGCGAGCATCATCACGCCCATGATGCTCTTCGCGTTCACGCGGCGGCCGTTGCGCGAAAGCCACACCTCGGCCGCGAAGGCGCCGGCGACCTCGGTGAGCCTGGCCGCGGCGCGCGCATGCAGGCCGAGCTTGTTCACGATTTCAGCTTCGGTTTGCGCCATTGCAGACGTCGGAGGTGAGGTGGACGACGCCGTCGCGCCCGCCGCTCATCGCCTTTTCGACGACCGCGGCGAGCGGCTCGTCGCGGTAGGTGAGCGCGCGGATGAGCATCGGAAGGCTCGCACCGGCGAGGCCCTCGACCTTGCCGGCCTTGAGAAGCCGCGTGGCGATGTTCGACGGAGTCGCGCCGAGCATATCGGTGAGCACCAGCACCCCTTCTCCCGTGTCCAGCTGGCGAAGCAGGTCACGGGCCCGGGGCAGGAGCGCATCGGGATCGTCGTGCAGCGCCACCCCCATCTGACTCACCTGCTCCGGCCGCTTGCCGAGAACGTGGCTCGCGCTGTGCACCAGCGCTTCGCCGAAGGTGCCGTGGGAGACGATCAGGATGCCGATCATGAGCGCCGCTAGGTCTTGCACGCGGCTTCGAGCGCGTCGAGGAACATGCCCGCGACGCTGAAGCCGGTCTGCTGGGTGATCTCCTGGAAGCACGTGGGGCTGGTGACGTTGATCTCGGTGAGCCAGTCGCCGATCACGTCGAGGCCCACCAGCAGCAGGCCCGTCCGCGCGAGCTCGGGCCCCAGCGCGTTGGCGATCTCGAGGTCGCGTTTCGTGAGCGGCTTGGCGACCCCGGTGCCCCCGGCCGCGAGATTGCCTCGCGTCTCGCCCGGCTTGGGGATACGCGCCAGGCAGTGGGGAACGGGTTTGCCCGCGATCAGCAGGATGCGCTTGTCGCCGTCGCGGATCTCGGGAATGTAGCGCTGCGCCATCGCCGATTTCGCGCCGTCGCGCAGCAGCGTCTCGACGATCACGTTGCGGTTGGGGTCGGCGGCGGTGACGCGGAATATCGACGCCCCGCCCATGCCGTCCAGGGGCTTGAGCACCACGTCGTCGTGCTCGTCGATGAACTCCTGGATCTGCGCATCGAGGCGGGTCACCAGAGTGGGCGCGGCGAACGCGGCGTATTTCGCGATCGCGAGCTTTTCGCTGTGATCGCGCACCGCGCGCGGATCGTTGAACACCTTCGCGCCCTCGCCTTGAGCGAGCTCGAGCAGCCAGGTGCTCGCGACGTACTCGGCGTCGAACGGCGGGTCCTTGCGCATCAGCACCGCGTCGAAGCCCGCGAGCGACGCCTCGCCGGCGGCTTCCGCGCGGTACCAGGACCCGGTCGCGCCGCTGAGCGAAATGCGCGAGCACTCGGCGAGCACGCGACCGCCCTTCCACATCACGCCCTCCTGGAGCGCGACATAGATCTCGTGGCCGCGCTTGGCCGCCTCGACCATCATGGCGTAGGTCGAGTCCTTGGCGAGCTTGAACGAATCGAGCGGGTCGGCGATGAAGAGAATCTTCATCGTTTCATTTTACCGGCATCTAGCCCGGGCGCGCGTAGACGAGATTCGGCAGCCAGGTCGCGATCTGCGGGACGTAGGTGACGAGCAGCAGGTACAGCACCATGACCACGATCCAGGGGGCGAACGCGATCGTGGTCTCGGTGAGCCCCATCTTGGCGATGTTGCTCGCGACGTAGAGATTGAGCCCCACCGGCGGGTGGATCAACCCGACCTCCATGTTGATGGTCATGACGATGCCGAAGTGGATCGGGTCGACGCCGAGCTTCATCGCGACCGGGAAGAGGATGGGAGCGAGCAGCAGCACGATGGAGGAGGGTTCCATGAAATTGCCCGCGATCAGGAGCAGGATGTTCACCCCGAGCAGGAACACCCAGGGGGAGAGCTGCTTGTCGACGATCCACTGCGCCATCGCCTGCGGGATGTTCTCGGAGGTGAGGAGAAACGAGAACAGGATCGCGTTGGTGATGATGTAGAGCAGCATGGCGCTGGTGTTGGCCGAGTCGAGCAGCACTTTCGGCACGTCGGAGAGCTTCAGGTCCTTGTAGACGAATACCGCGACGACGAAGGCGTAGACCGCGCTCACCGCCGCGGCCTCGGTGGGCGTGAACACGCCGCCGTAGATGCCGCCGATCACGACCAGGATCAGCAGGAGGCCCCAGATTGCGTTCCAGAACGAATCCCAGATTTCCCTGAGATTCGCGCGCTGCATGCGCGGGTAGTCGTTGCGTTTCGCGACGACCCAGGTGATGCCCATGAGCAGCGCCGCGAGCAGGATGCCCGGGACGATGCCGGCGATGAAAAGCTTGCCGACGCTGGTGTTGGTCGACACCGAGTAGATCACCATCACGATCGACGGCGGAATCAGGATGCCGAGCGCGCCCGCCGTGCCGATCGAGCCGACGCCGAACTTGCGCGGGTAGCCCTGCTTTTCCATCGCGGGGATGAGGATGGTGCCGATCGCGACCACCGTGGCCGGGCTCGAGCCCGATACCGCGGCGAAGAGGGCGCAGGCGAACACGCCCGCCATCGCGAGCCCGCCGTGGAAATGGCCGACCAGCGCGGTGGCGAAGCGGATCATGCGTTTCGCCACTCCGCCGTGGGTGAGGAAGGTCCCGGCGAGGATGAAGAAGGGGATCGCCATGATGGCGAACTGGTCCAGGCCCGTGAACAGGCGCTGCGATACCAGCTCGGCGGGCAGGTCGGTCATGAAGAAGAGGAAGGAGAGCACCGTGAGGCCGAGCGCGATCGAGATCGGCATCCCGGTCAGCATCAGCAGGATCAGGAGAATGAAAATGATCCAGCCGTTCATGTTCGCACCTGCGCTTCCATGCCCGCGACGTGCGCATGGCTGTGCGAGGGCAGCTCGCCCGTCCGGCGAAAGCGCCAGGCGACCTGCAGGAAGCGATAGCACATGAGCGCAGAGCCGAGCGGCACCGCGAGGTAGACGATCCACATCGGCAGCTCGAGGTCAGGCGACACCTGCCCGGTGCCCATCATGCGCCACACGAACATGGCGCCGAGCACCGCGATCACGCCGGTGAAGAAGGCGCCGGCGAGCAGGTCGAAGGTGATCCAGAAGCGGCGCTTTCCCGGGGCGAGCAGCCGCACCAGCACGTCGACGCCGACGTGGATGCCGGTGCGCACGCCGTACGCCGCCCCGAACTTCGCCATCCAGATGAAAAGGTAGATGCACAGCTCCTGCGCCCAGGTGAGGGAGAGGTGCTGCGTGACTTTCCAGATCCAGGGGATGTCGGCGGTGTAGCGGTGCAGAACGGAGATGAAAATGACGACCGTCGCGAGCGCCATGAAGCTCGCGACGAGCCATTCCTCGAGGTGATCGAGGACGCGGTTGAAGGTGCGCATGGAGACCAGGCGCCGGCCGGCTAGGTCCGGCCGGCGCTTTCAGCCGTCGCGCGTCCGCTCCCGCCTATTTCTTCTTTGCCGACTGGGCGACGGTCTTCTCGATCGCCTGCAGCGTGTCCTTGCCGACGACGTCCTCGTACTGCTGGTACAGCGGCAACATCGCCTTGCGCCACACCGCCTTCTCCGCTGGCGGCAGCACGTAGATCTCGGTCGTCTTCGCGGCCTTGATCTTGGCGACGGCGTCGTCGTTCTCCTGCTTGGCGATCTGCCAGACGTACTTGGTGGACTCCCTCATCGCCTCGTCGAGGCTCTTGCGGATGTCGGGCGGCAGGCCGTCCCAGAACTTCTTGTTCACGACCACCGCGTACATGACCACGCCGTGATCCGACATCGTCATGTGCTTCTGCACCTCGTGCATCTTCTGCGTGTATTTGTTCGAAGGCGTATTTTCCTCGCCGTCGACCACGCCCTGCTGCAGGGCGGTGTAGACCTCGGAAAACGCCATCACCTGCGGAATCGCGCCGAGCGCCTTGATCTCGCCCTCGAGGACCTTCGAGGACTGGATGCGGATCTTCATGCCCTTGAAGTCGTCGAGTTGCTTGAGCGGCTTGTTGGACGTGAATTCCTTGAAGCCGTTGAACCAGTAGGCGACGCCGGTGATGCCCTTGGGCTCGAGCAGCTTGAACATCCCCGACCCGACCGGCCCGGCGACGACGTTTTCCAGCGATTTCTCGTCGGGGAACATGTAGGGCAGGTCGAACACCTCGAACTTGCGCACGCCCAGCGGCCCGAACTTCGACACCGAGGGCGCGAGCATCTGCACGGCGCCGAGCTGCAGCGCCTCGAGCTCCTCGCGGTCCTTGTAGAGCTGGCTGTTGGGATAGATCTCGACCTTCACCCTGCCCTTGGTCTTGGCCTCGGCCAATTCCTTGAACTTCAGCGCGCCCTTGCCCTTGGGCGTGTCGTCGGTGACGACGTGGCTGAACTTGAGAATGATGGGCTGCTGCGCCTGGGCGCCCTCGAGCGCGAAAAGCGCGAGCGCCAGCGCAAGACTCCCTCCGACCGCGAATTGCGTGAGTTTCATGACTTTCCTCCTAAGGTTTCGCCTCTCCCGTTGCCACGCAGGCTCAGCCGGCCTGCTCCGAAATCTCCACGAGGTTGCCGTCCGGGTCGCGGACGTACACGGACCGGATCGGTCCTGTTGCGCCGGTTTTCGCAACCGGACCCTCGACGATCGGCACGCCGCACTCGACCAGACGCGCGATCACGTTCTTCAGCGGCAGCGTGGCGATGAAGCAGATGTCCAGCGTGCCGGGGGCTGCGAGCGTGGCCCTGGGGTGGAATTCCCGGCCCTTCTCGTGCAGGTTGATTTTCTGGCTGCCGAACTTGAGCGCCATGCGGCCTTCGCCGAAGCGCTCGAATTTCATGCCGAGCACCCGCGTGTAGAAATCGATGCACTGCTCGGTGTGCGCCGTGGTCAGGACGATGTGATCGAGGTGATCGATCATGGGCCGTCGGCGGGAGGCGGCCTGCCGCGCGGCCGGCTACTTCACCGCCTTGACCATGTAATCGACCGCCGCCTTCACTTCGGCGTCCGACAGGGTGAGGTTGCCGCCTCGCGGCGGCATCGCGCCCAGGCCCTTGAGCGCGTTCTCGTAGAGATGCTCGGTGCCGTGCATCAGATGCGCTGCCCACGCCTTCTTGTCGCCGAATTTCGGCGCGTTCGCCACCCCTGCGCCGTGGCAGGCGATGCAGGTCGACTCGTAGACCTTCTTGCCGTCCGCGACGGCCGGGGCGGCTTTGCTCGCGGGGGCGCTCGCCGCAACGGCAGTCGGGATGGTCGCGGGCGCGGCCGGCTCCTTGAATTTTGCTCCGCCGGCGTTCGCCATGTACACCACCGCGCGCTCGACTTCGACGTCGCTGAGATCGGATGCGCCGCCGCGCGGCGGCATAGCTCCCTCGCCCTTCAACGCCACCTGCACCAGCGCCTTCTGGCCGGCGCGGATGCGCGGGCCCCAGTCGCGCTTGTCGCCGAATTTCGGCGCCTTGGCGATCCCGGTGGAGTGGCAGGCCGTGCACACCGTCTGGTAGATCTGCTCCCCGGTCTTCAGCGCTTTTCCGCCAGGTCCGCCCGCGCCGACCCTGGCGTCGGCGACCGGCCTGATGCGCTTCGCGATCTCCTCGGGCGACATCGCCGGGCTGTCCTTGTCGAAGATGCGGCCGCTCGTCGCAAGCTGCGACAGGAGCACGATGAGGATGATCGGGACGACGAACGCGAGCACCAGCACCGTGACGAGCTGCTTTGGGGTCTTGATAGGGGAATCGTGCGAGTTTCCGCTCATCGCGCTGCCTTTGGCGAGCGTAGAAAAGCGCGCATTATAGCGCCTGCAGCGATATTCTCGAAGACCGACAATCCCCGCCCTCGAAATGATCGACCCTCTCGTCGTGGAACGGCTGATCGACTCGGCGCTCGCCGAGGACATCGGCTTCGCCGACCTTACCCCGGAGCTCGTCATCCCACGGACACGAGACCGATGACCCGCTCGGTGTGCCTGTTCTGCTCGGCGAAAGAGGGTCTGCCGGCCGCGGCCCAGAAGCTCGCCGCCGAGTTCGGCGCGGCCTGCGCGGCGCACGGCCTGCGCCTGGTGTACGGCGGCAGCGGCCGCGGCCTGATGGGCGTCGCCGCACGCGCGGCGGTGGCGGCGGGCGGCGAGGTGCTCGGCATCATGCCGCGGCACCTCATGCGCCCGGAGCACGCGGCAGCCGACCTCGGCACGCTGGTGATCGTCGAAACTCTCGCCGAGCGCAAGCAGAAGATGACCGAAGCGTCCGATCTCTTCGTTGCGATCCCCGGCGGCATCGGTACGCTGAACGAGCTCATCGAAATGCTCACGCTCAACGATCTCGGCCTGCAGTCGAAGCCCGTGATCCTGTGCGCCACCGACGGGTTCTGGGAGCCGTTCACAGAGCTGATCGAGCGCTTCGGTGCCTACGGCGTGTTGCGACCGAGCATCGGGGAATACCTGAAGCACGCAACGTCGGTCGCAGAGGCGATGCAGCTGATCGACACGCTTCTTCCGGCGTCGCGGTCGGCCCAATCTCGCGGTGTATAATTTGCTTCCCCGCGCCCGTAGCTCAGGGGATAGAGTGATGGCCTCCGAAGCCATAGGTCGCGCGTTCGATTCGCGCCGGGCGCGCCAGATTCCAAGAGCCGGATTTCCCATGCGAAGCTGTGCTCTCATCGCCGCGGTCCTGCTGCCCCTCACGGCCTTCGCCGGCGGCTCGAACTACGGCGTCGCGCCCGGCACGCGGAATTTCTCCGCCAAGATCTCCGAATGGCCGGTGCCGACCCCCAAGTTCGCGCGCGATCCCGCGATCGGTCCCGACGGCAACATCTACATCACGGTGATGTACGCCGACCGCATTGCGCGCTTCGACACCAAGACGCACAAATTCAACGAGTGGAATCTTCCCGAAGGGACGCGTCCCCACGGGCTGCTGGTCGACGCGTCCGGCAAGGTCTGGTACACCGGCAACGGCAAGGGCGTCATCGGCGAGCTCGACCCGGCGACCGGCAAGGTGGTCGAGCACCGGCCGCCCTCGGGCGGCAATCCGCACACGATCGTCCTCGACGGATCCGGCGCGATCTGGTTCACCAGTCAGTCGGGCTACGTCGGCCGCCTGGAGCGCCCGGGCGGAAAAATCACCGAGTACCGCATGTCGGGCGGGCCTTACGGCCTCGCGCTCGATCACATGGGCCGCGTCTGGGTGTGCCGCATGGGCGCCGACAAGATGGGGATCATCGATACGAAGACAGGCAAGGTCACCGAGCTCTACATGGGTCCGGGGACGATGCCGCGCCGCGTCGCGGCGGCCCCCGACGGCAGCCTCTGGGTGACGCTCTACGGCGTCGGCAAGGTCGCACATATCGATCCGTCCGCGGCGAAGGTCGTGAAGGAATACGAGATGCCCGCGGGCGATCGCGGCGGGCCCTACGCGATCACCGTGGACGGAGCGGGGCGCGTGCTCGTGAGCGAGATCCAGAAGGACACGGTGACGATGCTCGATCCCAGGACCGAGCAGCTCCAGGTTTTCATGCTGCCGTCGAGCAACGAGGGCATTCGCAAGGCGATCGTCGACGCGCAGGGGCGTCTCTGGTACATGGGCTCCCACAGCGGCAAGCTCGGCGTGATCGAATAAAGTTCGAGTTGTTTGAGATTGATCAAGAATCGCCTGATCCAAAGGGCGTATTACAAGGGTCCCTACAGGGAACTTAGACAGAGGAGCTACGACATGCATTTCCGCAAACTGCTGCTGCTGGCGGCGCTGGTCGCGACGGGCGTCCAGGCGCAGGGCTACCCGACAAAGCCGGTCTATCTGTACATACCTTTCGCCGCTGGCGGGCCGACCGACACGCTGGGGCGCAACCTCGCGCAGGTGATGGGCAAGTCGCTCAAGCAGACCGTGATCGTCGAGAACGTCGTGGGCGCGGGCGGCACCATCGCCGTCGCGCGCGCGGCCAAGGCCGCCCCCGACGGGTACACGGTGCTGCTGCACCACATCGGCATGTCGACCGCGCCTTCGCTTTACCGCACGCTCAGCTTCGATCCGCTCAAGGATTTCGAATACATCGGCGAGGTGGCCGACGTCCCGATGACCCTCATCGCGCGCGGCAATTTCCCGGCGAGCAACTTCAAGGAATTCCTCGCGTACGTCAAGGCGAACAAGGACAAGCTCTCGTATGCGAACGCCGGCTTGGGCGCGGCTTCGCACCTGTGCGGCCTCCTGTTCATGACGGCGATCCAGACCGACCTCACCACCGTGCCTTACAAGGGCACGGGTCCGGCGATGAACGACCTGCTCGGCGGCCAGGTGGACCTGATGTGCGACCAGACGACGAACACCACGGGCCAGATCCTCGGCGGCAAAGTGAAGGTCTACGGGGTGACGAGCAAGGCGCGCGTGCCCTCGTTGCCCAACATCCCGACGCTCGCCGAGCAGGGGCTGAAGGACTTCGAAGTCGTCGTGTGGCACGGGCTGTACGTTCCCAAGGGCACGCCCAAGCCGGCCCTGGACCGGCTCAACGCGGCGCTGCAGGACGCGGTCAAGGATCCGGAATTCAAGGCGAGCCTCGCCAAGCTGGGCGCGGAGCCCGTGAGCCCCGATCGCGCGAAGCCCGAGGCGCTGCACAGGTTGCTCGCAGCGGAAATCGCGAAGTGGGGGCCGATCATTAAAAAAGCGGGGCAATACGCTGATTGACGCAGAGCACGTTCAAAACAAAAAGGCCCGCCGAAGCGGGCCTTTTCTTTTTCTCGTGCTGGATCACGCCACGCCGTTCTTCTTGAACCACGCCAGCATGCGCTTCCAGCCGTCGTCGGCCGCTTCCTTGCGGTAGCTCGGCCGGTAGTCGGCGTTGAACGCGTGCGGCATGCCGTCGTACACGTGGATCATCGACTGCTTGTCCTTGCCGAAGGCGACCAGCGCGGCGCGCAGGCGCTCCACCGCATCGAGCGGGATGCCCTGGTCGGCGCCGCCGTACAGGCCCAGCACCGGGGCGTTCAGCTGGTCGGCCACGTCGATCGGCGTGAGCGGCTGCGCCGGCGGGTTCGCGTTCAGCCCGCCGTACCACGACACGCCCGCCTTGATCTTCTTGCTGTGCGCCGTATACATCCACACGGTGCGCCCGCCCCGGCAGAATCCGGTGATGCCGAGCTTCTTGGTGTTGGCCTTGGGCTGGTTCTCGAGGAAGGCGACCAGCGCGTCCATGTCGGCCAGCATTTGCGTGTCCGCGAGGGTGTTGGCCTTTCCGACGACCTCTTTCTGGTCCGGGATCTTGGAGAGATCGCCGATGCGGAAGAAGGGATCGAGCGTGATGGCGTAGTAGCCGGCCTTCGCCACGCGACGCGCCACGTCCTTGATGTGCTCGTGCATGCCGAACACCTCGGGGACGACGATGACCGTAGCGTACTTGCCGGCCTTCTTCGGCGCAGCGAAATACACGGGCAGGTTGCCGCCGGACACCGGAATCTGCGCCGAACCGACCTCCAGTCCGTCGGTGGGCGTGACGATCATGGTTTGCGCACACACCGGTCCCGCGGCGAGGGCGAAGCCCGATGCGATGCTGCTGGCGATGAACCCGCGCCGGGTGAACGGAACTTTCGGCAGCAGGCTTTCCAGATGGGGGTCGTCGAACTTGGCTCGGTCGTTCATTTCGTCTCCTCTCTTTGGTTTCCCGGGGTTTGAGAACGCGTCGGCATTCTAAGCCGCCAGCACGCCCTTTTGCTTGGCGACGTGGGTCGAGATCATGTCCATCAGCGCGGGGTTGAGGCAGTCGTAGGGCTCGAGCTTCAGTTCCTTCAGCCGCGCGCGTACCGCACCCATCTGGTCGGGCTTTGCGCCGCCGGTCTCTATGATGGAGGAGACGAAGGCGGCGAATTCCGGGGCGGCCCAGCCCTTGTCCCGGGAGAGCTCGGGGTGGACGAAGTCGAAGCCGTAGAAAGGATGGCTCTTGTTCTCGATGCGCCCGTACATGTGCACGCCGCAGCCGGTGCAGGCGTGGCGCTGGATGGTGGCGGTGGCGTCCACCACCTTGAGCTTGTTGGCGCCTGCCGTGACGCTCACCTTGTCGCGGCCGATGACGGCGACCACCGAAAAGGTCGCGCCCGCGGGCTTCCAGCACTTGCTGCAGCCGCAGGCGTGGTTGAAGGCGACATCGCTCGCGAGCGTCACCGTGACCGGGTTCGAGGAGCACTTGCAGGTGAGCGCGCCGCCCTTGAAACCCTTGGTGCCGGGCTGCACGCCGTTGTCGACCGACGGATGAATCTTGAGACTGGCCATGGTGCACTCCTTTCTAGAAAGTTACGACGGCGCGGATCGATTCGCCCGCGTGCATCAGATCGAACGACTTGTTGATGTCCTTGAGCGGCATGACGTGGGTGATCAGGTCGTCGATGTTGATCTTTTTCTCCATGTACCAGTCGACGATCCTGGGCACGTCGGTGCGGCCGCGCGCGCCGCCGAAGGCCGTGCCTTTCCACACTCGGCCCGTCACCAGCTGGAACGGCCGCGTCTTGATCTCCTGGCCGGCGCCGGCGACCCCGATGATCACCGACACGCCCCAGCCGCGG
>Ga0209811_10000617_pt1 | contig 14137 bp, 14 predicted proteins | sample Coa_R1_6_FD_187161 | JGI IMG/M metagenome (GOLD analysis project Ga0209811, IMG submission 187161) | Surface soil microbial communities from Centralia Pennsylvania, which are recovering from an underground coalmine fire. - Coalmine... | ecosystem: Environmental > Terrestrial > Soil >...
TCACCGCGCCGCGCAGACCGTTCAGGGTTGCGGCGCGAGCCTGCGAGGACACGTCGATGAACTTGGGAGCAGCGATGGCCGCGAGAATACCCAGTATCAGGATCACGACGATGAGCTCGATCAGCGTAAAGCCACGCGATTGTTTTCTCATTTCTCTTTCCTCACATTGAAGTGTCCAGCCCATGCGGGCCGTCCCGGCAAACGAAGGGCGGGGGCTTCGCAGCCGCCCGCCCCGCGCACTTTCAAGAGTCTGCCAGCCGTCTCAACATCCCGCGGTCGTCGTCGTGCCGATCACGGGACCGGTCGTCGCTGCGTTGGTCGTGTCATAGGTAAACTGGCAAGTCGCCGGAGTACTCGCGGTCGTGACCTGAAAGGTCGCCACGCTGCCCGCGAACGACGAGGTAAACACCCCCGGATCGGCCTGCAGCGTCGCGACGATACCCGCGGCATTCGGTGTGGGATACCGGCTCGCCATGGTAACGACGGTGCCCTGTACGGTGATCGAGGCGTTGGATGCGAGGTTCTGCGCGACCTGCAGCGCGTTCGCCAGGGTCGCAGCCGAGCTGACCGCGCCGCGCAGCCCGTTCAGGGTCGCAGCGCGAGCCTGCGAGGTTACATCGATAAATTTGGGTGCCGCGATAGCCGCGAGAATGCCGAGAATCAGAATGACAACGATCAGCTCGATGAGCGTGAAGCCGCGTGACTGGTTTTTCATTTTCATTTCCCTCAAAAAAATCCTTGAAATTGGAAGCTTACGGCTCGAAGCTTGCGTGAATTCTATGGCGGGAGTCTACTCTCAGCGCGGCAAACTTTACAGCCCTTTGGCCGCATTCGCGGGGAGTTATTCTGCAAGTCCCTTGATTTCCTTTCATTTCCGTAAGGAAGCCGTCCCATAGACTCTCCGCGAGCACCGCGGGGAGCACCGGCCCTAATAAAGCAAGTCGCGTGCCCGTGCAACAATAGGCCGTTATGCGGGCCGTATGCGGCTCGTGCAGCGAAACCCTAAAACCAGGCGTACGGCACGACCGGCGCGAGGCGCGCCGCCCTCAGGACCCCTCGCTCGCGCTTGGAGTCCGGCTCCACCGGCTCGAATTCGATCTGCACCCGGAAACGCAGGCGCTTGCCGCCGTCGGGTGCGGGCTTGAGATGCGCCTCGAGGTTCGGAACATAAACGAGCTCGCTGCGGGTCGCGTCGTAGTACCAGCTTCCGCGCGGCAGCGCGGGCTCGGGCGCCAGGAATTCGCCGCGATAGCCAGCAGGCGGGTCGATCAGCCAATCGACAGGGTTGGCGCGGGCGAGGGTCTCGATGTCCCGCTCCCGCCCCTTGAGAAGCAGGGCCGCGACGCGAAGCTGGAGCGCGCTCTTGAGCGCCCCCACGGTCTGTTCCATCGCCACTTTTTCGGCGGCCTCCTGGTAGAAGCGCAGGCGATCGAGCAGAACGGCCGCGCACAGCGCGACGATGCATACGACGATGATCAACTCGATCAGCGTAAAACCGGAGCCGGCGCGCCGCAGGCGCGAGACTGCGTGACGCGCGGGCGACTTAACGGTTGCCGCCCCTGAACGCCGCTTGCCCCAGATCCCACATCGGAAGAAACACCCCGAGAGCAAGAATGAGGACGAGAATGCCCAGCAGCACGATGAGGACGGGCTCGATCTGGGCCGAGAAATTCTTGAGGTCGTACTCGACTTCGCGCTGGTACATATCGGCCACTTCGCGCAGCAGGTCGTCGAGCTCTCCCGACTCCTCGCCGATCGCGATCATCTGAAGTACAACGGGGGTGAAAACCCCGGTGGTGACGGTGGTCCGGAGCAGCGTCTCGCCCCGCTCCACGCCGTCGCGGATCTGCTCGATTCGCTGCCCGACAAACGCATTGTCGACGACCTGCTCGACCACCGACAGTCCCTGCACGATCGGCACGCCGCTCTTGAGAGCGATCGACAAGGTGCGCGCGAACCGGGCGAGCGTTGCCTTGAGAACGATCTTCCCCGCGATGGGGATGCGTATCTTGAGCCTGTCCCAGGCGTATCGCCCCGCGGGCGTACCGACCCACACGCGAAACAGGACGACAGCGCCGATCACCAGTCCGAGCAGCGCAGGCCAGTACTCCACCATGAAGTTCGAGAATCCGAGGAGCACCTTGGTCATCAGCGGCAGCTCGGCCTTGAAGTTCGAAAATATGCGGGCAAAGGCCGGGATCACGAACAGGTTCACCATCACGAGGGCAACCGCCATGACCACGAGCACGAACATCGGGTAGCGCAGCGCCTGAGAAACCTTCTCCTTGATTTCCCTCTCGAATTCGAGGTGGTTGAAGAGCCTGAGAAAGACTTCCTCGAGCGCGCCGGTCAGTTCGCCCACCCGCACCATGCTGATGTAGAAGGGCGAGAACACCTTCGGGTGCCGCCGCATCGCCGTCGACAGATCCCTGCCGCTATCCAGGCTCGCGCGCAGATCCCGCAGCATGTTCGCGAACCCGACCTGAGTTGCCGATTCCTGCAGCGCCGAGAGGGACTTCAGGATCGGAACGCCCGCCTTGAGAAGGGTGTACATCTGCCGGCTGAAGAGCAGCATGTCTTCCACCGTCACCTTCTCGCCGCCGATCCAGGGGAAAAGGCGGTCCGAGGCCTCCTTCGGACCCGACGTCGGCGTGATTTCGATCGGAGAGACGCCGCTGTTGAGGAGCTGGTCCGCGACCGCCCCCGAGTCCGAGTTCTCGAGCACACCGCGGACCAATTCTCCCCTGGCGTTGCGCCCGCGGTAAGAGAAGAACGGCATCGACCGACTCAGTCTTCGATCTGGGCGGTGACGCGCATCGCCTCGGCTACGGTGGTCTTTCCGGCCAAGGCGAAGCTGGCCGCGGAGTCTCTGAGCATGCGCCCGGCCATGCGCTGCTCGGCGGCCGCTATGAAGCGCCCGGGGTCGTCGGAATTGGCGAGCGCCGCGAGCTCGGCGTCCATTTCGAGCATCTCGTAGACTCCGCTGCGGCCGGTAAAACCGCTGCCGTTGCAGTTCTGGCAGCCGCTCCCGGCAAGCAGCCGCCCTGCGCCGGGGTCCTTGCCGATCGAGCGAAGCCACTCGATCTCCTGGGGCTCGGGCTGGCGCGGCTTGCTGCACGACTCGCAGTTGACGCGGAGAAGGCGCTGCGCCACAACCGCCTGCAGGGAGTAGGCGACCATGTAGCGAGGCACGCCCATGTCGACCAGGCGCAAAGGAGCGCTCGCCGCGTCGCGCGTGTGCAGCGTGGACAGCACCATGTGGCCGGTGATGGCGGCGCGCAGCCCGATCTCGGCTGTCTCGAGGTCGCGCATCTCCCCGATCAGGATGACGTCCGGATCCTGCCGCAGCGCCGAACGCAGCACGCGGCCGAAGCTGAGCTCGATCTTCTCGTTAACCTGGACCTGGTTGACTCCGTCCAGGCGGTATTCGACCGGGTCCTCCACGGTGATGATCTTGCAGTCCGGCGTGTTCAAGGTGTTGAGCGCCGCGTACAAGGTGGTTGTTTTGCCGCTGCCGGTGGGTCCCGTCACGAGCACCATGCCCGTGTAGCGATGGATCGCGTTGCGGAAGTGCTCCAGCATGTCGCTGGACATGCCTAGATCGGAAAGCTGGTGCAGGCCGCCACCGCGGTGCAGGAGACGCATCACCACCGTTTCCCCGAATTGCGTGGGCATGGTGGATATGCGCACGTCAACCTGCTGGTTCCTCACCTTGACGTTGAAGCGGCCGTCCTGCGGCAGTCGCCGCTCGGAGATATCCAGGCCCGACATCAGCTTGAGCCGCTGCGCGACCGCGCCGGAGATCTTGGCATCGGTCTGTGTCTGCGGCTGCAGCAGCCCGTCGATCCGGAAGCGGATATGCAGACCCCGCTCGTGGGGCTCGATGTGTATGTCGGACGCCCTCGCGGAGACCGCATCCTCGAACATCGTCTGCAGCAGCTTGACGACCGGGGCGTCCTCCGCGCCGAGGGACAGACTTCCCAGGTCGACCACATCCTCGCCCAGGTCCTCGCCGAGCTCCTTGGCGAGCGACGAGATCTGCTCGGTGCGGCGGTAAATGCGGTCGATGGTCTGCAGCAGCAGCGTCTCGGACACGATCGCGATGTTGACTTCCTTGCGAGTGAGCCGCGAGATCTCGTCGAACGCGAACAAATCCGTCGGATCGACCATCGCAACCAGGACGGCGTCGTCCTGCTCCTCGAGCAGCAGGGCGCGGAAGCGCCGGGCCTGCGCCTCGGGCAGCTTCCGGGTCACGGTGGCGTTGAAGTTGTAGTACTTGAGATTGATGAAGGGCACGCCGAGCTGGCGGGCGAGCGCTTCGCCGATCTGGTCTTCGGAAAGATATCCGCTTTCGATCAGGACCCGCCCCAGCTTGCGGCCCGACCGGGCCTGGTCCTCGAGGGCCCCCTTGAGCTGCTCCTGCGAGATGAGTTTCTGCTGCAGCAGCAGATCTCCGAGACGGATTCGCTCGGGACGCTTGTTCCTGACTGCCTCGGCCATGTTGCTTCGCTCCCGTCACCGCGCAGGGCGACCTAAATTCCCACGGCGGCCAACGTTACCCCGTTCCGCGCAAAGGCGCAAACGTCTTTCAGCGCGCGTTGTCCGCGAGCAGCGCGCGGGCCTGCGCCAGCAGCGCCGAAAATCGCTCGGGCCGGCGACGCGCGAGGTCCTGCAGCTCGGGCAGCCATTGCCGCGTCCATTGGGGATACACGCGCGCGGCGCCGCGCAGCATCCGCGCTGCGTCGGCGTCCCGTCCGGACAAGGCGAGCAGCGCGACCTGGCGCAAGACCACCGAGGGAACGGGATAGGCGCGCATCACCTGAGCGTTGAAAGCGAGCTTGTCCGCGAGATCGCGCTCGTCGAGCGCGATCGCCTCGCTCGCTACGCGCTCGAAATACGGACCGAACAGCGAGTCGCCGCGAAGCCTGATGAGCGAATCGAAATCGCCCGGAACGAGAGCCTCGCCGCGGGCTCCTTTCGCTTCGACAGCCTGGTACCAGAGCTCGAACGCCCGGTGGTCGGACCACGCGCCGTGTGCGGCGAACGCCCCCACGACAGCGATGAGCAGAAAAATTCCTCTGCGTACCCGGGTCGCGCCGACCACCGCTGCGGCCGGAGACGCCGCCCCGAGAATCACCGCGAACATCCCCAGGAAATGCGCGCGCCAGAGCGGAAATTCGACCATGCTGTGCAGGCCGATGACTGCGAGCACCCCGATCGCCCAGCAGCGCTCTGCGGACAGAGCCCGCCAGGGCGTGCGCCACAGCCACATCGCCAGAGGGACGGCGATGCACAGCGCTCCCGCGACGCCGGTCTCGGCGAGCAGCTGCACGAACAGGTTGTGCGCGTGAAGGTCGAGTCCCGGCGGCACAGGTCCCGGCAGGTCCGCGGCCAGCTCGAACGCCCGCCAGGCGAATTCTCCGAAGCCGGCCCCGAGAAGAGGGTGGGCCAGAAACATCAACCGCGCGTACAGCAGCAGCTGCCCGCGGCCGGTGCCGCCGAACTCCATGTTCCGCGGATCGATCAGGCGATCCGCGGACGAGCGCACTTTGCCCATGGGACCCGCGAGCAATTCGGTGTAGGTGTTCAGCAGCAGGACGACGAGGAACAGGGCGAGCGCGACCGACGCGATTTGCAGCACCCTCCGACTCTCCTGGGAATGGCCGCCCCGGCGCAGCAACCACGCGAGCGCGAACGCGACCGCCAGGTATCCCCAGGATCCGCGCGAGCCGGACAATGCCATGCCGGCGGCGAGTGGAATCGCGAGGACGAGCGCCGGAAGTAAACCGAGCACCTTTCTCGCGTGAAGGAATCCCAGCGAAACCAGCGCGCATCCGAGGTAGTCGGCGAAATTGTTCGTCTGGTTCACCGTGCCGAACATCTGGTTGACGGGCTGGACGGTCGAGTAGATGCCCGTGGGCAGGGCCAGGCGGTAGTACTGCGCGAATCCGCTGGCGGCGGCGAGCACGCCCGCGATCGTCAGCCACCATTGCAGCGCGTGCGCAACCCTGGCCTCCCCGAGCTCGCTCCCGAGCCACGCACCGAGAATCACGAGCAGCGCCGCCCAGACCAGGTAGAGCGCCCCGACGGCGCTGCGCAGCGGATACGCCACCTCTCCCGCGGCGGCCTGGACCGTCAGGACCACGGTGAGCAGGAACAGGCCGAAGCACATCGCCGGCACGGGGATCGGGTTTCTCGAGGGCGCCACCGCCATGACCGCGAACGCGAGCAGGCCGGCCGCGAACGCGAGCCACTCCGTGTCGAACGTGAGCAGCGGATAGGTGTGATACGGGTTGAGGAAAGGGACGGAAACGAGAAGGCCGCAGCACACCAGGCTGAGACGGGCGAGAAGCGCCGGCTGCATCGCGCCGACCACAGAGTCTAGGACCCGTGCCTTCGCCGCGCTTCGGCGGCGAGCGCGGCGAAGCCCGCGGGATCTTCGCGGGCCATCCGGTCGAGCCGGACGAGGTCGGCCCGGATCTCGGCGGGATACATCGCGGCCAGACGCGAAAGGGTGCGTGCACCCTTGGCGGGATCGCCGCTGAGGCTCTCCAGAGCGGCCTGGCGGAACGCGACACTGGGAATGGGAGTGAACCTGAGCACGCGACCGTTCAGCTCGAGCTTCGCGTCGAGCTGCTCGCGATCGAGAATCAGGAGCTCCGACGCGAGGAGATCGTAGTAGCCGGTGAACATGGACGTTGCGCGCTGGCGCGCGAGCTCGTCCAGCTGCGCCGCCGAAAGCGCGCGGCCTGCGCGCTGCGACCCGTCCGCTTCCCGGTACCAGCGCTCGAAGCTGCGGTAGTCGGAGAAGACCGTGCCGGCGATGAACGCCCCTCCCCCGAGCACCGCGAGCAGCGCGCCCCGCCGGAAACGGTTGAGCTCCAGCGCGACTCCCGGCTGACCCGCGGAGCCCAGAAGCAAAGCCGCGAGCCCGAGAAAGTTCGCGTGCCACAGGGGAAATTCCAGTCCGCTGTGCAGCGCCTGGATCGCCAGAACCGCCATGATCCACGCGCCTTCCGGGCCGGGATCCGACCAGCGGAACGCGCGCAACCACAGCAGCAGCGGGAGCACCACGCACAGTGTTCCGAGCAGCCCGGTTTCGGCGAGCAGCTCGAACAAGGCGTTGTGGGCGTGCGCCGCCATCGCCCAGCTGCGCCCCTGGGGATCGGCGCCGAGCTCGAACACGTTCCAGGCGAACTCGCCGAAGCCCGCACCGAGAACTGGATGGGCGGCGAACATCGCCCAGGATTCTCTGATGAAGTAGAGCCGGGTCTGTATATCATATTGCCCCCGGCCGGGCGCAAACGATTCCAGCCAGCGCTCGCCCGGCGTGAGAACCTGCACTCCGGGCGCCGAAGTCAGGCTGACCGCGACGTTGAGCGCGAGAAACAGCAGCAGCGCCGAAGTGGAAAAGGCGAGCAGCGGCCTGAGGCGCACCCGGTCGCCCGCACCGAAGGCCCACAGGGCGGCCAGCGGGGCGAGCGCGACGTACAACAGCGCCGCGCGGGACGCCGACAGAACGAGCCCGGCAATCACGGGCGCCGAGATCAGCACCGCCGCCGCAAGGCTCAGGCGGCGGCGCCCATACAGGAAAACCACCGAGACGAGCGCGCACCCCAGGTAATTGGCGAAGTTGTTGCGCTGCCCGATGGTGCCGGACATCATGCCCTCCGTCCCGGGCCCCGAGATGAGACGAAATCCGAGCACGTCGATCCCGAAGTAGAGGGCAAAGCCCGAGAGCGCTACCAGGAAGCCGCCCAGCGCGACGAAGGCCTGCGCGGCGAGCGCGAAGCGCTCGAGCCCGCACCGCTCGCGCAGATGTGCGCCGAGCCACACCAGCAGCGAGGCCCAGATCAGGTAGAGCATGCCGAGCAGGTTGCGCTCCGAATACTCGACGCGCCCCGCCGCGACCTGGATGAGCAGCACCATCACGAGGCCGAACAGCCCCAAGGACAGGTAAGGCACGCGGGCGCGGCCCTTCGGCTCATCCAGCGCCAGCGCGAACAGCGCGACACCGCCGAGCGCGAACGCGATCCATTCGGTATAAAACGTGGGCAGCGGATAGCTGTGATGGAAATTCAGGAACGGAACCGAGACCATCAGCCCCGCGACAAGGAGGCCGGTCCGCGCGACCCAGCTGGTCCCGGGCGGGGAAGCGTGCGCTGTCGTCACGACGGCTTCTGGGCCTTGCACGTGCGCGAGTATACTCGGGTAGTCTTCCCTCTCCGTGGACAACCCCCTGTCGTCTCTCCGCGCGCTGGTTTTCGATGCCTACGGCACGCTCTTCGACGTCCACTCGGTCGTGAAGCTGTGCGATGAGCTCTGGCCGGGGAAGGGCCCGTTGCTGAGCCAGCTGTGGCGCGCCAAGCAGCTCGAGTACACCTGGCTGCGGAGCCTGATGCGGCGCTACCAGGACTTCTCACAGGTCACCGAGGCCGCACTCGCTTATGCCTGCGCGAGCCTCGGTCTTGCCCTGGACGACGCGCGCCGGCGCCGGCTCCTCGGCGCGTACCGCGAGCTCGCGACCTTCCCCGAGGTCCGCGAGGCGCTTGCCGCACTCAAGGCGTCGAAGCTCCGTCTGGCGATCCTCTCGAACGGCTCGCCCGCGATGCTGCGCCCCCTGGTAGCACACGCGAGCCTCGGCCGCAGCATAAGCACCGTGCTCAGCGTCGACGCGAAGAAGATCTACAAGCCCGCCCCGGCGGTATACCGGCTCGCCGTGGAGAAGCTGCGGGTGCCGAAATCGGCGATCGGCTTCGTGTCGAGCAACTGCTGGGATGCCTGTGGCGCCAGGGCCTTCGGCTTCCGCACTTTCTGGATCAACCGCACCGGCGCGCCGGTCGATGCGCTCGGCGTCGCCCCCGACCACGTCATCAGGGGACTGAACGAGCTGCCGGGCCTGATCCGGGCCGCGGTATCGTAGGCGCGCATGTCCTCCCCTGCGCTGAATTTCTGCTCCGTGTGCGGCGCCAGGGTGGCGCTGCGGGTGCCCCCGGGGGATTCGCTCCCGCGCCACGTCTGCGACAGCTGCAACACCATCCACTACCGCAACCCGCTCGTCGTGGTCGGTACGGTCCCCGAATGGGAAGACCAGGTCCTGCTCTGCAGACGCGCGATCGAGCCGGGTCGCGGCCTGTGGACCCTTCCGGCGGGATTCATGGAGCTCGGCGAGACCACGGCGCAGGCCGCGCTTCGCGAGACCCTGGAGGAGGCAAAGGCGCGCGTCCACCTGGGCGACGTGCTCGCGCTCCTTTCGGTCCCTCATGTCGATCAGGTACACATCTTCTACCGCGCGCGGCTGCTGGACCGCGCCTTTGCGGCCGGAGAGGAGACTCTGGAAGTGGCTCTGTTCCGCGAAGACGAGATCCCCTGGAAGGAAATCGCCTTCCGCACGGTATCGAGCGCCCTGCGGCATTTCTACGCCGACCGCAAGGCGGGGACGATAGGCTTTCACGCCGGTGAAATACTGTCGCCCAAGTGAGGCTGCGGTAGCGGCCCGCGGTTGACAGCGGCGTCCGGCGGCGCTTAGCGTTGCACCCATGCAAAGACGCGATTTCATGCTCGCCTGCACCGCGACGGCTCTCACCGCCTCGCTCCCGGCGGCGGCGGCCGACGCGAGCCCCAGGCTCTATTCCCGCGCGCTGCTCGTCGATGCGGCGGGACGGCCGCTGTCCGCGCGCTCGCTTCCCGCCAATCGGAACTTCATCTTCCACTACCCGTTCGCCGGCACGCCCTGCTTCCTGCTGAATCTGGGCCGGCCGACCAAGGCCGCGACGAAGCTGAAGACCGCGGACGAGCGGAGCTACGAATGGCCTGGCGGCGTAGGGACCGACCACAGCATCGTCGCCTACTCCGCGATCTGCGCCCACCGGCTCACTTATCCCACCCGCGAGATCAGCTTCATCAGCTTCCGCGAGGAGAGATCCGCGGGCAGCAAGTTCGACCACGTCATCCACTGCTGCTCGGAGCACAGCCAGTACGACCCCGCCGAGGGAGCCAAAGTGCTGGCCGGTCCCGCGCCGCAGCCGCTCGCCGCGATCCTCCTCGACCACGATACCGCGAGCGGCAACCTCTACGCGACCGGAACGCTGGGCGGAGAGATGTTCAACGAGTTCTTCAGCAAATACGAGTTCCGGCTGGCGCTCGATTTCAACGGCCGCCCGAAGACTGCGGTCGAGGGGCGCTGCATCGTGAGCGAACTGACCGACTATTGCCGGCAGCAAGTCCGGTGCTGAAGGAAAGCCGCGCTCCCGGTTCCTGAGAGAGCGCGGCTCCGGCCATGATCCCCTGGATCGAGAAGGACGCGCCCTTCCCCCCGGTACGGAGCGCGCTCAAGGATCCGAATGGCCTACTCGCGGCCGGCGGCGACCTCTCGCCCGAGCGCCTGCTCGAAGGCTATCGCCAGGGCATCTTTCCCTGGTACTCCGAAGGCGATCCCATCCTGTGGTGGAGTCCCGATCCGCGCATGGTGCTCTTTCCATCGGAGCTCAGGGTGTCGCGCTCCCTCGGAAAGGCGCTGCGCAACCGCAGCTACGAGGTGCGCTTCGATTCCGCATTCGGCAGGGTCATCAAGAACTGCGCCGCCCCGCGCAAGGGAGAGGCCGGCACCTGGATCGGCGACGCGATGACGGCGGCGTACCTGGAGCTGCATCGCCTCGGGCACGCGCATTCGGTCGAGACCTGGATCGACGGGGATCTCGCCGGAGGGCTCTACGGCGTCGCGATAGGCGGCGTGTTCTTCGGCGAGTCGATGTTCTCCCGCGCACGCGACGCTTCCAAGATCGCTCTCGCGGCGCTGGTCACGCACGTGAAATCCGCCGGATTCGGCCTGATCGACTGCCAGATGCACACAAGGCACCTCGAAACGCTGGGCGCCCGCGAGATACCGCGGGCGCGGTTTTCCCGTCTGCTCGAAGACTTGGTACACTATCCGCGATCTCCGGGCACTTGGTCCGGCGCATCTTTCGCGCAGGTGCAATGTCCCAGCTGAACGATCTGCCGCACGCAGTACTGCAGTTCTACGTGACTGCGCCCTACCCTTGCAGCTATCTGCCGGGCAGGATGGCGCGCTCGCAGGTCGCCACTCCCAGCCACCTGATAGGCACCGAGCTCTACGCCGATCTCGTCCGTCTCGGCTTTCGCCGCAGCGGGATATTCACCTACCGGCCCTACTGCGACCACTGCCGCGCCTGCGTGCCCGTTCGCGTCCCGGTCGCGGAGTTCCGTAACTCCCGCAGCCAGCGACGCGCAACGGCGAAGCACGGCGAGCTCCAGCACGCGGTGACCGGGCTGCGCTTCAGGGTGGAGCACTACTCGCTCTACCTGCGCTATCAGGCGAGCCGCCATTCCGGCGGCGGCATGGACCAGGACAGCCGCGACCAGTATTCGCATTTCCTGCTGCAAAGCCGGGTAAGCACGCGCCTGGTGGAGTTTCGCGACAAGGGCAAGCTGGTGATGGTCTCCATCGTCGACCAGTTGAGCGACGGCCTGTCGTCGGTGTACACCTTCTACGATCCCGACATCTCCGGCGCGAGCTTCGGCACCTACAACATCCTGTGGCAGATCGAGCAATGCCAGCGCGCCTCCCTGCCCTATCTGTACCTCGGCTACTGGATCAGGGACAGCCGGAAGATGTCCTACAAGGCGCACTTCCAGCCCATCGAGGGATTCATCGACGGCGTCTGGCGGCGCCTGCAGCCGGACGAACTGGAAACCTGAGAAGAGAAGTCGGGGCACGCCGCGGTAAAATGCGGGCATGCTCTATCGCGCCGTCCGGCCGCTATTGTTCGCACTCGACCCGGAATCCGCGCACTCCTTCAGTCTCGACTCCCTCGATTTGCTGATGCGGCTCGGCGCCGCTCCGCTGCTGGGGTGCAGCGTCCCGCGCTTGCCGGTCCGGGTCATGGGGCTGGATTTTCCCAACCCCGTGGGACTCGCCGCGGGCCTGGACAAGGACGGCGAGCACATCGACGGACTCGCGGCGCTGGGCTTCGGATTCCTCGAGGTCGGCGCGGTGACGCCGCGGCCTCAGGCCGGGAACCCGGCCCCTCGCGTGTTCCGGCTTCCCCAGGCCGAGGCGATGATCAACCGACTCGGCTTCAACAGCCGCGGCGTGGACGCGTTCGTCGACAACATGCGGCGCTCGCGGCGCGGCGGCATCGTGGGAGTGAACATCGGCCGCAACGCCGACACGCCGAACGAAAGGGCGCTCGAGGACTACACCGCGTGCCTGCGCAAGGTCTATCCGCACGCGAGCTTCGTCACCGCCAACGTGTCTTCCCCCAACACCAGGAACCTGCGCGACCTGCAGCGCGCTGACGAGATCGACGGATTCCTCGCGGCACTCGCCGCGGAGCGGGACCGCCTCGCCGGGCAGCACGGCAAACGCGTTCCGCTCGCCGTAAAAGTCTCCCCCGACCTCGACGACGCCGGCATCGAGGCGATCGCGGATCGAATCGCCGCACGCGGCATCGACGCGGTCATCGCGACCAATACGACGGTGTCGCGCCTGGGCGTCGAGCACCTGCCCTCGGCACGCGAGGCCGGCGGGCTGTCGGGGGCTCCCTTGAAGGCGCGCGCCACCGCCGTCGTGGTAAAACTCAGGCGAACGCTCCCGTCGAGCGTCGCGATTATCGGCGTCGGCGGCATCGCGAGCGCCGCGGACGCGCGCGAGAAGCTCGATGCCGGCGCGAACCTGGTGCAGCTCTACACCGCTCTCGTCTACCGCGGGCCGCAGCTCGTGGGCGAGATCGTTCGCGGCCTGGCGGCGGGATGAGCGCTCTCTCGGCGGAAATCGACGCGCTTCTGCCGCAGACGCAGTGCACCCAGTGCGGCTACCCGAGCTGCCGGCGCTACGCGGAGGCGATCGCTGCGGGCGAAGCCGACATCAATCAATGCCCTCCGGGTGGCGAGGCCGGCATCCGCAAGCTCGCTGCGCTGCTCCGCCGGGAGGCCATGCCGCTCAACCCGGCGAACGGTATCGAGCGCCCCCGGCGCGTCGCGGTCATCGACGAGGCGCGCTGCATCGGATGCACCTTGTGCATCCAGGCCTGCCCGGTCGACGCGATCGTCGGCGCGGCGAAGCTCATGCACACCGTGGTCACGGAGCTCTGCTCCGGGTGCGACCTGTGCGTCGCGCCCTGTCCCGTGGACTGCATCGCGATGGAACCCGCGCGCGGCGAGGACCTCGTCTGGGACGAAAAGCGGGCGAACGCCGCGCGCTTGCGCTTCGAACGTCGCGCCTCGCGTCTCGAGCGCGAGCGCCGTGAACGCGCCGCCCGCCTGGCGGCGAAGGCGCTCAAATCGAAACATGATCCCGGCGCGGAGAAGAAGCGCGCGATCATCCAGGCTGCGATCGAGCGAGCGCGGTCGAGAAGGGCGCGGACTTGAGCCCGGAAAAACGCACGAAGCTCTTCGAGCGGCTGCGCTCGGCCAATCCGAACCCGACGACCGAGCTCGCCTACCGCACGCCCTTCGAGTTGCTGGTGTCGGTCGTGCTCTCGGCCCAGGCGACCGACAGGAGCGTGAACGCGGCCACCGAAAAGCTCTACCGCGACGCGAGCACACCGCAGGCCCTGCTCGGCCTCGGCGAGGCGGGCTTGATCGGCTACATCAAGACGATCGGCCTGTACCGGTCCAAGGCGAAGCACATCGTGGAGACCTGCCGGCTCCTCATCGAGCGCCACGGCGGGGAAGTTCCGGAATCGCGCGAGGCACTCGAGGCGCTCCCCGGGGTGGGCAGGAAAACCGCGAACGTGATCCTCAACACCGCCTTCAGGCATCCCACGATCGCGGTCGACACGCATATCTTCCGCGTGGCCAACCGCACCGGACTCGCCCCCGGCGCGGACGTGCGCAAGGTCGAGGACAAGCTGATGAAGGTCGTGCCGGAGAAATTCCTGAAGGACGCGCACCACTGGCTGATCCTGCACGGGCGCTACGTGTGCAAGGCGAGGAAGCCCGACTGTCCCGGATGCAGCATCCGGGACCTGTGCGCCTACCGCGGGAAGACCAAGGCCTAGACCCGGCCCCGGGCGTCAACGAATGACGTGCAGCGTGCCCTTCTGGCTCGAGAAGTAGGCGGCGAGATCCGCCATGTCCTGCGAGGACAGGCCGCCCACCTGCCCGCCCATGATGG
>Ga0209811_10000618_pt1 | contig 14134 bp, 30 predicted proteins | sample Coa_R1_6_FD_187161 | JGI IMG/M metagenome (GOLD analysis project Ga0209811, IMG submission 187161) | Surface soil microbial communities from Centralia Pennsylvania, which are recovering from an underground coalmine fire. - Coalmine... | ecosystem: Environmental > Terrestrial > Soil >...
GTCGTGCGGCTTGTAGATGGGTCTTTAGCTCAGTTGGTAGAGCACAGCACTGAAAATGCTGGTGTCACTGGTTCAATTCCAGTAGGACCCACCGATATCATTGAGATATCAAAGTCTCAACGCCTTGTCACCGCATCACACTGCATACAATGCAGCATGTCGTTATTGCGACAATAGCGGAGAAGGCGTTGAGAGTCCTGGATTGTCTAGGGAAATAACAATGCTCACTGTGAGCAGAAAGGAACAATATGCTAGCAAAAGCAGAGTCAATCGCCGCTGGGATCGAATACTGGAGTAAACTTCCAAACGATGAGCTTGTAGCAAGCCGTAAGAGTTTGCAGGGCGATCTTGATGCGGGCCACGCTCGCAATGGAGACACAGCGCAGTGGATTGGTGAGATTGACGCCGTCCTGGCACTGCCTGAGCGCCAACAGCCCACTGAAGCATAACATTGTAGTGCGTCAAAAGTAGCATTGCAGTAAAAGGAAATGCATTGAGCATTTTACGCAATATTAGAAACACCATTGCAGAGAAGTTCATCCCCACATCGTACCTCTTGGAGGAAAAGACGAAGTGGGAACAGCAACTCATCGATGCTCGCAATGGAGAGTTCGAAGATAACGAAGTAGCCATTGCAGATTCCGTTGAAGAGTTGGAGAGCATCAATAAGGCATTGGCCCGTCGTCAAAAGTAGTGCGTAAGAACGTAGGGCCTGCGAGCTGCCAAAGGCGGCTAACCGGAACAGCTCGCAGGTAATCCAACCCAAACTAAGAGTCCGGGTCATAACCATGATACCCGACTCGAGCAAGAGACAAAATTTCTAGAAAAGGAGTCGGATTTATTATGTCCAAAATCCCCCAAGATCCCATTGTCACCCTCATCGAAGACAACGGAGACGGCACTAAAGACGCCGACATCGGCAGCTTCTCACCGTTCAACGTCATAGTCCTCCAGAATGGCACTGGAGCATCAGTGATACCAGCAGAGCGTATCAGCGCTAGCTTTTATAGTTACGGCGACACATTACCCTCTGATGCTGATGTGAGGACCACACGATGAAAATCATTAAAAACGCCATTGCTCTTTGCGCTGTCTCTGCGTCGATTGGCGCAATTAGCGCAATGCAAAGAAAGAACGATAACAGCCTCTTTGATCGTGCGTGGAGCAATGGCTGGCAAGAAGGGTTTGCCTGTGGTATTAGCGCTACAGACGAAGAAATTGCTGAAGTTTTTCCCGACGAAGATGATGATGAAGGCGAGGTCTCACGATGACCACAACAACGCCAACCCTGCCAAACATCACCATTGTCGCTTCAAAGCGATACATCATCGTCGGCGATGAGCTATTCACCGTCCAGGCATTGCATCCTGACGGCACTAAAGCAGACATTGTAAATGCGACGACGAGCGTCAATGCACAAGGCAAGTACATGATCAGCTTCGAGACCATTGCAGATGCATCGCTTTATATTAACGGCGTTGAGGTGACATTGTGCTAACAACGCTCTTAGTGTCCCTATTATCAACATCGCTCTTCTTGCTCATTATCGTCTTTGCGATGCTTTGTTGCATTGTTGAGATGAAGAGATGCGAGGTAACACGATGACCAACGAAGAACTTCTCGCCGCTGGCATTGTCTTTGTCATCGAACCCGAAGAGACAACGATCAACGACGATGGCAGCATCACAATCATTGCGACAATGTTGCCTAGCGACGTTGCTCCAGAGCTTATTCGGTGCGGATTGCAGTTGATCGAGGATAGTGAGGCTGCACAATGATTGACCTCGAACTTCAGCGTGACTCACATCGCCGTCTCAGTGAAATCGAAGCAGACATTGAATTAGCGAAGCAGCAAGGCAAGATGGTGATTGCACGTCAATTGACAAAAGAATTGCAAGAAGAGCAAAAAGTATTAGCGATGATCGAAAGAGTCGAGGTTGCGGCATAGACAGCGTAGAAAGGGCCTTGTAATGCATAAATTATCAAGAGAAACCATTGTAGTTGTTGTTGTATCGTTGATCATCGTAGCGTTGTTTATCACTGTTTGTGTCTATATAGCATTGCATGCGAGGTGAAGCGTGGAAGATATTATCACTTTTACTATCGAGATTACAGGCTGGACATCGCAGGTTCAAGGCAACAAATTGCCGATCTGCGAGATCCAAAGCCCTATCGAGATCCGCAATGCTGGCATCGACTTTGACGCTTATTCCGCCGAATCGCTCGTTGTCCACACAAAGAAAGGACAATATGTATCCTCGTTCATCTTTTGGGACGCAGCGCGTGCCCATGCTGACATCGGAGATCTTCGTCTAATCATGGTCAACTTAGGTAACAAGGTTGGCATTGTTCTTTACAGTAAAACAGTGGATTTTGCTGTATTGACAATGAAGGGCAGTGATAGCAATGTAATTGATGCATTCTTCTCTGACGACAAAAGTGGCATATGGCATGCGTTTGCTGTGCTTGAAGATGGACAAAAAATACAGGTGAAAGTTGGTGATGCATGACAGAACAGCAAGGACCTTACTTTATCGAACGAGGCAATCACTGCCTTGTTGTTCGCAGTAAATTACCGTTTATCGGTACCTTATCAATGCAGATCGAAGCAGAGCAGCAAGCAGCAATATATGCATTGCCGCCCATGGGGTTTCAAGCAGGTATGAGGCTAGTGTTGCATGCCGATGGATACAAAGATGTGATTATTAATGGCAGGGTTAGTGATGGCTAACAAAGGCAAGAAATACGGTAAGGCAACGAAGCCACAAGGCTTTGCAGCGATGGACAAAGAGTATCATCGCTCTATTGCAAGCAAAGGCGGCAAGAAGAGTCATCAATTGGGCACTGCTCATCGTTGGAATAGCGATGAAGCACGGCAAGTAGCATTGAAGGAGCTTCAGACGAGGCAACAAAAAGCGAAGGAAAGGCATGGTAAAGCGTAAATTGGACAATGGAGAAACAATAGACTACGAAGCAGCATTGGTGGCCGCTGAAAAGCAAAAGAAGGCAATACAAGCAGAGATTGCGAAGCTCAACAAAAAGCTTGAGGATGTCATTGCTGCATTGAAAGTCCTTGAGGCGCAAGGCAAGCAAGGAGAAAACGATGACACAGAGACAATATAGCAAAGAAGAGGCGGCATTTCTCATTGCTCTTGAAGAGGCGTACGATGATGCTAATGGCACACATGTGCGATTTGATGATGTCGATGCTCATAATTTCGCTGTAAAAGTAGATAAGCTAGAAATCTACGAAAAACTTGTTGCAAACGGAGATATTGCTTTTCATACAGATGGTGAGATATCTGTTATAAAAATACCAGGAGAGGCATAGCATGCATTATACAAACAAAGAGCTTGCAGAGCAGGCCAATGAGCAACTTCGAAAAAGCGAGGAATATCGAAGGCAAATCCTTGAGACCATCGCAGTCAAGAAACGGCAATGCGCCGAAGACGTAGCAAGGAAAGTCATCGCAAAACAAGGTCTTGTTGTGAATGACGAGGAATTTCAACAAATTGTTGATCATGTGATGCAAATCATGGATAAGCAAGGAGAGCAAAGTATGATCGTTGTTAACGAGATAAACATAGGAGAAGCATAGTATGCAAGATAGGATATTAGGTTACCAGTACACAACGAGCGATGAGAGTTTGGATGCGTTTACGCAGCATCTAAATGAGATTTACGCAGCCATTGCAGGTGACCTTGAGCCAATAGAGCAGGCATGTGAGCAATTTGAAGGCTACGATAGGCTTGCTCCAGACATCTGCACAAAGACCATTGAGGATATCAAAGTATTTCGCGCCTCTATTGCAGAGTGCATAAATTGCTTTGATAAAAATGACACACCACTACCAATGGTGATGATAGTCATGAGATTGTCTTTTCTGCATCATTTGCATTACGCAAATTCATGCGCAGATGACGCAATGCTTCATCTAACAGCATATCGCCCTGCAAGCATGTCAACGAAAGTTGCAGATCTCCAGGCGAGGCGATATACCTCCCAACATCTAGCCAAGCTATTAAAAGCAGCGCAAGAGATGCTGGCAGAAAAGGATGCTGATTTTGACAAAGTACGCTTTGAGCATAGAAAGTTAGTGCATTGTGATCATTAACAAAACAAGCATTGCTCAAGGCGTATTTCGTGCGATGCGATACAACGCTAACGATGTTGAGCTTAGGAAAGCGATGAAACGTGCAATGCGCTTTATTGCTAGTCGAAGGATTATAAAGGAGGCGGCGTAAAACAATGGTGTATAGAGAAGACAGCGATCTTGACGATGTTATCGATGAGATCTTGGAAGCAATGAAGAAAGGCGATGAGGAGTCGAAGAAAATCGAGGAGTTGCTTCAAGAGATCGAGGACGGCAAGAAGGGCAATGAGAAATGATGGAAAACCGGAAGAGAGTGCTGATAGATGCCGCTATTAAGCATTTTCATAAAAATGAGATGTGTTTGACGATTAATGCGGTTTTGGCATATCTCAACCAGAATTATGCTTTTCTGAATTTCACCGTTTACGAGGTGACGCAGGTCTTTCGAGAGAATGCAGGAGGGCAAGGATGCTAAGGGAGATATTAGGGACTCTCGCAGGTGATGCCACGGAAGTACCTGAGACGTGGGAACGATTCTCAAATTTGAACATCTCTGGAGCTTGGAATAATGCGGATTGGGATGACGTGACAGAGCGTGCGAAACGTCTGGGTATGACTGTTGAGAATGATGGCGAGCGGCTCGTGTTGTGGAAAAGCAAGAACTGCAATGGCTGGTTCTTGCTCAACAAGAGAGGCAAGGAGATGGCTCTTGAATTTCTGGAGGGAGTAGCATAGATGAAACTTCTGAATATGGTCGCGTGGGGATACCTTGGCTTGGCTCTCTTTTTTGGGGCATTGTTCGCATTGGCCGCTGGTTTCACGCTTGCAACTACACAGCTCCTCTTTGAGCATGGATTTACCACTATCGGTCAGGTCCAGTATAGCTGGGAGATACTTTGGCAACTCTATAATGCTACACATGGGATGTACTCTGGTAGTCGTTTAACGGCAATTATCCTTTCATGGATACTGCTCGCCTGCTATACCATGGCTAATTCTGTCAAGAAATGGATTAAAGGCGGAATTGCACATGAAGGGCTTGAAGTATTATGCCATGCGATGATTATGTTAGATGGAATTGCTAACTGGATTGGGATGTCTGGTGAGCCATGGTATTATCAAGCCCTTTTTACATTTGCAATTTATATAGGATTGGCATACTTAGGGAGAGTTGCATTTGCTTGTTTCAGTTTGGCAGTTATGGAGTTCTTTTAGTACGCTGACCGTTAAGGCGGGACGCAGGATCATTTCCTGCACAGCGCTTTCTAAAAGCGTTTTTCTAGATAGTAGAAAGGAGCAAAGTCTATGAAAAATCAGGAAAATCAAGAGCAAGAAAGTTACTGGGATCGCTTGAAGGCTTTCAGAGAACAAGAAGGGTCTTTGGATCGCTTGAAGGCTTTCAAGGATAAAAAGATACCCTTCACAGACAAAGGGAAGGCAACGGCAGCAGCAGTGCCTGGAGCACTAATGCTTTTTGAAAGTCTTCATTCATTGCCAGGCAATGCAGGTGCGGCAATAAGCATAGCTGCTTTTGGTTTGAGCGCTCTTCATGGAGAGAAGGCTTTTAAAGTGGGAAGATGGCTAAAAGGCAAATTTTTTATAGAAGATAATGATTTGCCTCTACAATCGGAGGAAAGTGCTCCTGATGAGAGAGTTGCAGAAGACAGCAAAGCGCTTCCACGGCCTGAAGAGAAATCTCTCAAAGAGAACTTTCCTGGAAGAGGTAGCTTTGAGAAGCTTTTGAATGAGGATAGATCTGAGCATCCAGATAACGAGACATTGCGACTCGGGGTAGACACCAAGAAAAAACGACGTTTTGACCCTTGGATCAATGATTTATTCGGAAAGGGCATGATTGTCGCTGCGGTGCAAGGTTCTGGCAAATCGATGCTATGTGGGCTGATCATTGAGCAAGCGGCAAAATGCGGCGCTCCCGCTTTTGTTTTTGATCATAAAGGTGAATACTCTGAGATAGTTGATCTGCCATTTGTGAATGGATTGCGTGCTGGTTCTGATCGTCTTCGATCTAGAGTCAATTGTTTTGAGTTGTCAGCAGACAATGCATACGATTTTGTGCAATTAGTAATGCAAGAAAGATATCAAGCCATTATTCATCTCCCTTCATACGGTGATGGTTGGCTTGATCGCGCAGAGGTTGTTGCCGCTGTGGGAAGTGCTCTCATGCGCTATTCAGCATATCAACGGGAGTGTGGCAATCCCATTATTCCGGCTATTATTTTTCAAGACGAGGCTCAACTCTACATCCCGCAAGATCCGAGAATGCTGCCACCAGAGGCTAGAAAGAATTCAGATATCCTTGACAGCCTCAATAATGCCTATTTTGCTCTAGTCAGCAATGGGCGAAGTAACGGGTATACGATGTGTTTTGCCACTCCATCTTTGACTTACGTCGCCAAATCAATGATTAAAAGTTGTCAAGTTCGTGTTCTCATGCGGCATGCAGAGAAAAATGATTTGGACATGTGCGAGCAAATTGTCAATGGTGCGGCAACACGTGAAGAGATTGAATCAATGCCTGTTGGCACGGGCATTGTCTTTGGTTTTACCGCCAAGCCAGTTGTCGTTAAGTTCGATACACGCCAGTCGCGTGACTTATCGGAAACTCCTGGGATTGAGCGATTGCGTCAACCCAGAAGCAGAGACATTGATACTGAGAACTTGGCAAAGGGGACAACAATCCTTCCTGAGACTATGGACGATCTGCCAATGAAAGCAGATCGTCATTCAAGTCCCAGGCTTAACTCAGTATTGGGAAAAGCTTTGAAGCTTTACAGCGAAGGATATGACTCTTCCAGGACTTTGGGAGCAGCCATGGGGGTTGGCAAGGATACCGCAAACGGATATATCCGGCAACTGAAGGAGAGAAGGTTGATTGTCTGAAATTTTTCATCCGTCTGGTGCCTAAAGATCTGAATTTGAGCTTAACAATCCTGCTTTTAGACAGACAGACAGACACCAGACAGACAGAAAAGGAGAGAAAGGTCATGAAAGAAAAGTCTCAAAATCGCATTGTACAGGCCATCAGTAGCCCTTGGGTGCTGCTGACCATACCTACCCTCTTAGGGGGAATGTGGCTCATTCTACACCCTCAGATCATCACTGAGAACCTAAACAAGCCGTATGCCTTAGCAATCATACCAGTAGGTGTTGTTAGTATCATTATTGGGTGGCTCATTATCACCTTCTTCAAGACCATTGAAGCATGGTGCAAACGAGCTTATCAAGCGGCTTTGAAAGCTAATAAGGACAATAATTCAGCGAGGTTCTTTGGCTTTGTAATCCTTGTCTTTATGGTGGTCTCAGTGCTCGAAGCGGGGCCATTCTTTAACGTCCTTGAGCATGGCGCTCTTTATGGATTGCTTGGGTATATCACGGTATTTGCCATCGATCTCATTGCTATTCAGAGCATGTTTGCACGCCTGGAGGCTGTTCGCATGCGTGATGAGGTAGGGGCCCGTATCTACTTAATGGGTGTGCTCATTTGTGCTGGTCTCTCCGCTTTTGCCAATGGCTATTCAAGCTTAAGTGGCTTCCAGGAACAAGTAACAGGAGACTTGCCAGCATGGATGAATAGTGTTGCTCCTTGGCTGGGCATCGGTTTCCCATTGCTTATCTTGCTCCTGTCAATTACTGCTGATTACACCGTAGATCGTACAAGCTCAAAGTTAGATGCTGATAAGTACCGACTACAAGAGCAAAAGCGCATTGCGGTTCTTAAAGTAAGATATGAGACACAAAAAGAGGCATTAACGATAGAGCATGATCTAGCAAAGGTTGTTCGAGAACGCAAAGCACTCCAGAGAGGCAAGAAAGAGCGGACATTCATCTTGATTAGGTGGCTTTTCCCTAGAGATCCTTTGAATATGCAGGATGTTGTTGAGAGCGTCATAAAGACGATTAATCCTCAAATCCAAGCACTTATTGAGCAAAACAAAGTCTTGCATAATCAGCTCAATAGCCTTGCTAATCAGGGTCAACAAATCCAAGCATTGCAACGTCAAGACAGGGCCATTATCGATCATCAGATAGAGGCAATAAGGACACAGAGAGACGTTGATATGGAGGCTTTGATGAGTCACGTCAAAGGATCTATAGAGGCATTGAGCCAACGGTTCAATGAGACCATTGAGAACAGTGTCTTTGATGAAATCGAGGCATTGAAAGACATGCTTCAACAAGATTCCGACACTGCTGAAATGGAGGCCATGAGCAAGGGTAATCAAGATAGATACAACAGGCTTGATGATAAGGCAAAAGAGGTGCTGTCTCACTACCCTATCGTTTTACGACGGCTCTCCACAGGCCCTCAGAGCATGACCATTCAAGACATCATTGATGATACTGGACATACCTACCAAATGGTTCATAAGCATGCTAGAAGCGGCGCTTTCAGAGAGACTAAACGAAAGGGTTATTACCGCATCAGTTCGGTAATCGAGTGGCTTAAAACGGTGTCATTGCCAAAGTCTAATGAGGGCAATAGCAGACCTATCACAGACGAGATAGCACCTGCATTGCCTGATGATTATCAGGAGGATAATGACGGCTACAATGACCATAATGGTCACTCAAAAGACACGGTGTTGCTCGATAATTTGGCAGAATTAGTAATGCAGGAGGGACTCTAAATGCTGACTTTATTAGTGGTCACACTGGAGGCATTGCCCTATCTCTTGTTCCCTGTCGCATTGGTTGTTACTAAGCGCAAAGGGACCTACAATAACATCGCCGTATTGGTATCGATAGCCTCTTGTTTAGTAGCAGTCGCTTTGGATCTGTTTTATCGATAGTGGTTGAGCCAGTATCCGTCAAAGCGGTTCTCAGCGTGCAACTCCTGAGCTGGCAATGCGGTTATCGCTGTGATAACTGCGAAAACAAAGAATATCAAAATTTAGGAGATTACCTATGTACGATCCAACAACAGCACCGGTAGCAGGAAAAGAGCCAATGCTCCTCTTAGATGTCACTGGCAGCATGAACTACGCAGCGTCACACGACAGCCAGACACCGCGCCGTATTGTTATCCAAGAGGCCATCAGTATTGTCGTTGAGCGCCTAGCCAGCGAAGACAGCGAGGCTTCCAACGAGGAACACGGCGGCGGCCTGCGAACCGTAACGTTTGCTAACGGAACTGCAAAGGACCTTGAGGACCTCAATCCTAGCAATCTCAGGGCAAAATGGGAACGTATTGCCTGGGATGGTGGCACTTTGATCATGCCAGGATGGAACAAACTGATCGAGGTCTACGCTGACGAGTTCGGAGATCGCCCAATTTCACAACGCCCAAAGTTGCTTGCCCTGATCATCACAGACGGCGAAGCCAGAGACTTTCAGAAGTTTGCTGAAACTATCAAAAAGCTGGGTGGCAACATCTATGTTGAACTTGCCATTATTGGCTATGGCAGTGAGCACGATAATGCACTTCGCTCTTATCAACAAGCGGCAGACCAAAACCCAGGACATGTTGAGGTTAGGACTTTTGGCAGTCAAACAGATCCACAGCAAATTGCTGAGGGATTATTGGCGATGATTGCTTAGCTAGTATAGCAGCGCCGTGGTGGTGGACAACAAAGCCTCCATCACAGGCGTCGCCCAACAAAGCAGGAGGCATCGCCACCCTCGCTTGGTCGTCGCAAGCAGCAGGCTTATTGTTATTCATCGCCATTCTTGGCATTGCATCGTTCGCTATGACACGATACAAGCCAAAGAAGACACAAAGCAAACGACGTAGCGCAAAGAAGTCATTGTCAGTGATGAGGGCAAGGAAAGGTTTAGCAAAACAATGATTTTCAATATATGTCCTGCATGTCATGGACATACAACGAATACGGTGACACGCCTTGGCTATGAAGGAGACGACCCAGAAGACGGTATATGCGATAACTGTCTTGCTGAACTCAAAGCCCAAGACGATGAGTACGGCGCTTACCTCGATAATTTGCCGCTTCATCGAAAAATACAACGACAGGCAGCAAAGGCGATAACAAGCGTTAAAATTGCAGTTCATCAATGGAATGCAAAATAAAACAGAAAGGAAGCACTACCAACAATGCCAAGCATCAAGCTCATCATCGCCACATTGATCATTTCATTGATTTTCAACGCTATTGGCAAATCACAACGAACATTAGCGTATCAAAGTTACAACAATGGACGCATTGATACGATAGCGGAATACAACGAATACGAGGATAACCCTTGCGTGCGAAGTAGAGCAGTGTAATAGCGTCGTATTTTGCAGTAAAGACATTGTAGACATAGAAAGGAGCATTGCATGATCAAAGCACTCATCAAGAGAACATCGAGGATTATTGTTGTATCCATGATTTTTATCGTGTATACGAAGATTGCAGCGGTAAAGCGTAGTTTGTCATTGTAGAGCATTAGAGTATTTAGTAGAACAGTGAGCCTCGTTGTCTGTCAAGGTTGACGGGGCTCGTACACTGAAGACATATTGTCAAGACAAGAAGGAGACATTATGAAAATCACAAAGAAGGCAGAAGACCCAAGGTTTATCAAAAAGCTGCCATCGGGACTCAAAGGCTCTTGCAATGTTTGTCGTTGTGAAGTCGAAACTGACGACAAGGACTACAATGATAATATAACAGGGCGATGGCATTTTATGGAGGATAGAGCAGGCGACAGAAGCATGAATGGATGGCAAGTTAAATGCCCTACTGAAGAATGCTCCAATTGGATTTGGGTTAATTAGAAAGGACAAAACATGTCTATTGCAGCCCAAATAGGTCTGCTGTTCGCTGAAGAAGACGAAAAACTAACCAGAGAATTGTGCATGCATTTTGCAGGAATGAGAAGATCAGGGCAAGTTGAGTTGATCGGATCTCCTGCAAGCAATAGTCGTCTTGAGCAGGACGATATCACCTCATTGGATATTCTGCTTGTGCTGATCAGCCAAGACTTCATCGCTAACGATTTTCTCGTTGAAATGGCATTATATGCTGACAGGATTAAAGATCAGCATCAACGTATCGTGCCTATCGTTCTGCGAGACGTAGATTGGGAACGTGATTTGCCAAGGATAGGTGCCAAAGTAGCATTGCCTCGCAATGGTAAATCAGTGGCCCGTCAAAACAGAGACGAAGCATTTACTGAGATCGCGAGGGAAATACGAAGCGTCATTGAGAGGCATTATGCGCATTAAAAAACAAGGCATCCTCCCTGAAAAGCAACAAAAGACAAAGATCTTAGTGCATTACGCTGTACAAGATCGCAAAAGTTTTGAGATGCTTCGTAAGCACTTCAAACCTGATGCAAGCATTGAGATCATTGATCCTTATGATATTCTTCCAGGAAAAGACTGGCGTAAATACAAAGCTGAAGCAATAAAAAGCGCTAATTGCATCGTTTTCCTGATTTCTGCTGATTTCTATGGCAACGATACTGTTTGGGAAGAGGCGAAGTTAATGATGCATCAACGTAAAGACCTCGAAAAAGCAGGGTTATTGCTTGGCATAGCAGTGAGGCCCGTTGCTTATACAGCGACAACTCCATTGCTTCTCAATGGCGCATTAGTGCAAAGCGAAGCAGACATGGTAAGAGCGGTAAATGCCATTAAAGATATATTGTCGAGACAAGGATTGATTTAGTAGGACAATAAAAGCGTTGAAAAGCAGAGCAGAGACGATAAAGGCCTCTGCTTTTTTGTTGTCTTTGATGTGCAATAAAAGCATCATGGGTTTTGAAAAAGCGATGATAATTGCTAGCGAATATCGTCAAAAAGCTTGACCGTGCTATCATTTTGATGTATAATCCTGGCAGTTGATAAAAATGCTAGCAGTCAAGGAGATATCGAAATGCAGACACCGACAGCAAAGCTTATCGAAGAGGGCAGTAGGATTATCGTCAAGACATCGGCCTTCAATGCTGATTTTGTTGCAGAGATCAAAAGGATTGATGGCAAGAGGCCGGTTTTGGTGAATGGCAAATTCGACGCTTGGTCATTGCCTGTTGAGTTAGAGCAAGAAGTTCGAGAAATTGCTCGAAGATATTTTCAGATCGAGGGTGAAGAGTCGAAGGTTGAGTATGAAATCCTTCGATTGCGGGTAACAGGAGAGTCTAGCAGTTCCCGCAACTACCAAGGCGGCGTCTCGATCGATGGGCACGACTTGATTGACACAATGCGAGGAGGCATGAGAACATCTCCCAATTTTGAAATCCTCTCAAGCCAGGGTGGGTTTACGCATGGAGATGGATACATTAATCTCAAGCGGACGAGTTCTCACGCGTTCTCAGTTGAGTACATTGTCGAGGTCAAGGTCCGCAAGGGTGCCAAAATCGAAGCTACAGGCCGTGCCTCTCATTGGGGTTCCTTTGAGATCCTAGACAATGCCGAAGAAACTCTTGAGTCTTCGGAGGACTCCAGATCCTCTTTGGAAGGCTCAGTATTAGACTTCGGCAAATACGAAGGATCAACGCTAAACGACGTTCCTCCTGCGTACCTCCGTTGGCTCATTGCGCATGTCAATGTTCTCACAAAAGAGCATCAGCAGTTTGTCAATGATAATGTCAAAGCATTCTTATCTCAAGATGAGATACAACTTGCGAAAGCGGCATAGAAAGGAAAAATTTAATGCTTATCATAGTTAGCGTTAAAGATGATTTAGTGGACGATGTTGGGCGACATCAAATCGTCATAGGCTTATCTGATTATGAGAAAATCAGCGAGACAGAGGCAGAAATTACCTATGGACAAAAACAGTACAAAGGAAAGATCATTCCCTATTGGAGCGACAATTTTAACAGAATGATGGACTACACAGAGATCTTTGAAAGGATCAATTAATGCCTGATTTAAGCATAAGGAAATTAACGGAAGACGAGCATGCTGCCTTAAAAATCAAGGCAGCAGCAGCAAAAAAGAGCGTAGAGGCATATGTAAGAGATTTAATTCTCGAATCTCTTAGAGGTCCTATTGTCTATCAAAGCTACATCCTCAAAGCGTATGGCCCCGGTCCTGCTCATGCAACAATTCACAGGATTGCTGATGATGCCGTTACAAGCAATGCTGAGCTTTGCAATGAGGCGCAAATCAATACCTATCAAGAGGCTAAAGGCCTCATAAAGAGCAATCGTCCCGAAGAACGAGAGAAAGCTCTTGGGATTATGCGTGAACAGTTTGAAGATGTGCGCATAGTATTAATTTAGAAAGAAGAAACCACATGTATCATCAGCTAGAAAATGAACTTTTTGACAAGAAAGACTTTACTGGAGAAGATCTCTCTGGTTTTCAATTTGAAAACTGCACTTTTACGAACTGCACAATCAAAGACGTTGATGTGAACAACACAAGCTTTGTTGGCTGTAACTTCACTGAGGTCAAGCTTGATCATGTTACTGGCAAAAGGCCCGTATGGGACAATTGCACATTTGACCATTCCAGGTTCAGTTATTTTTCCTTAGATGAGTCAACGGTCAAGAACTGTATGTTCAAACAATGTCCAGACGGCTCGTTAATCCATCTATGTGGTGAAAATACGCTAATTCAAGAAGGGAATAAGAGGTCATAATGCATAAAATCGAAGTCGGCAAACTCTACAGTGAAACGCGTACCTCATGGCCTGAAGGTGTGGAATACAATTGGATGCATAATGTCCATGAGTTGAGAATGTTCTTTCGCAATCCACAGCCACAAGAAGTGCAGTCGGTCAAATCCGGCAAGGTTGAATTTGGGTTAGTGACAGAAGAGGATGTTATCCTTCTGCTATTCCGCTTCCTTGGGGCCCAGAAGGGACAGAGAGGCATTGATTGGTCTGATGCTCCATACAGCTATCATATGCTGCCAGAGGACCGTAAGGGCCTTCCTCCAGAACAACTGAGACCATCAGAGCGGTCATTGCTCAACATTATCCTCGTCAACGCTCCGACCGGTATTGTCCTTGCAGTACGTGCAGTAAGCTTTTCTCGTCAATAACCCCCTCCTGAAGGAGGAGGCTTGCAAAAGCCTTATTGACTAGCCTAAGTGAAAACTACGTTCAGAAAGTCACGACACCCTTGAATA